>Ga0209640_10000039_pt1 | contig 70913 bp, 75 predicted proteins | sample RifCSP10_1_FD_184018 | JGI IMG/M metagenome (GOLD analysis project Ga0209640, IMG submission 184018) | Soil microbial communities from Rifle, Colorado - Rifle CSP2_sed 10_1 (SPAdes) (version 2) | ecosystem: Environmental > Terrestrial > Deep subsurface > Rock core/Sediment | place: Rifle...
ACGGTCGCCTCTACAGCACCCTCTGTGAGTTTCAAACACAGGAACTACTTCCAGATGGGGAGGATGCCTCCGCCATTATCGGGATCGTCGGCAACGAGACGGGATTCCACATTGAGGCCCGTCTGAACCGAGCCCCGCTGAACGAAGATCTGATGGCCCCCTGGTTAGAACGGGTGATTGGGCATCCGGTGGTGTATGCGCCGCTCCCTCCTTTCGTCTGACAGGCTGCTGAAAAGGCCGCTTTTCTCACCCGCCAAACCCTGGCGCGCCGAGACGCGCCTTTTCCCATGCAGCGTTCTCCCCTCGAAAGCATCCTCAACGTAGCCCACTCGGAGAACAAGCTGTCTTGGCAGCTTGGGGTGGGCGGGTGAGAAGGGGCTACGCCTCCGGTGCTTTCATCGGCTGCGGCCTTGCTGGACGAACTTTTTGAGCAGCCTGCGGGAGGGTTCTCCTGTCGTGCCAGACGTGCGGGCCATCGGAGGTCTCGTGTCCACAGTAGTTTTTGAGTCGTCCAGTTTCTCCCGTTCATTTGACAATCCCAAGAATATCCTGAAGCTTGAGGGCTCATGCTCTCTTCCTCCACAATCAGGACTGTGTTGGCCAAGCCCTTCATGGCGGCAGTGTTCTTTTTTTCCGGTGTGGCCTATGACACGCTGACGCTCACGCGCATCGATCTCTTACTAGACAATCTGCTGCTCCTGATCTATCTGTTGCTGTTAGGTGTGCTGATCGTGCTGACCGGGCGGTTGGGCATCGAGCCGGCGCCGGACAGCAAGGTGCTGACTAGTCTGTCGCCGTTTGCCCGATGGATGCTGCGGGCTAGGCCCTACTATCCTATGGCGAGCCAGTTTCTGTTAGGCGGGCTCTTCAGTGCCTATGCGATTTTCTACTCCCGCAGCGCCACCCTCACGAGCACCGCCATTTTCTTCGCGCTCTTAGTGGCGCTACTCGTCGGGACCGAGTTCCTGCGCGATCGCCTCTCGAACTTGCGCCTCCTCGTGAGTCTCTACGCGCTGGTGTGTTTCGCCTTTTTCACGTTCTTTCTCCCCGTCATGACCGGGCTCATGAATGCGGCGATCTTTCTGGTCGGAGCCGGCCTGAGTGCGGTCGTGACCTTTCGGGTGGTCCAGTTGATCTATCGCAACAATCCGGATCGCTCGAGGCGCGAGGCGGTCGGGGTCACGGTGCCTGCCTTCGCGCTCATCGGTCTGCTCGTCGGGTTTTATTTCCTGAACTGGATTCCACCTGTACCGCTCTCGCTCAAGTTCGGCGGGATCTATCATGAGGTGAAGAAGACCGGCGACCAGTTCGAACTTTCGTTCGAGAAACAGTGGTATCAAGCCTGGAAACGGTCTGATGACACCTTCCCGGCCAACGAGCCGGTCTACTGCTTCACGGCGGTCTTCGCGCCTGTTGATCTGAACACCACCGTCTACCACCATTGGTACTTCCGTCCGAACGACGGCAAACCCTTCACCCACGCCGACAGGATTCCCATCAAGATTTCTGGCGGCCGCGAAGGCGGCTATCGGGCTTATACGTTCAAGCAGCGGCTCGATCCGGGCGATTGGCGCGTGGACGTCGAAACTGAAGATGGGCGCATCATTGGACGAGTCTCGGTTCGTGTGGAAGAGCAAGGCGACGTTCAGCCATCCCTCAGGACTGTCTTATACTGATGCAGCGGATTGGCGGGCTTCAACTGCTTGATGAACGAGAAGCAGCTGGACGACCGGCCCAGAAGGGTGCCGCGTCACTTACAACGTAACAATTTTCCTGAACCAGGGTGACGAAGTGCTGCGCAACGATATCCAGGCAAAACAGTTTCCCGAAAATATGGTGTGAATCGAGGGAGGAGCCACGTTCATAGATCACAGCATCGTGCTTGGACGACGCCAGGCGATAGCCGGCGTCGAGCACGCATTGATGGGCATGAAGGTCGACGGCTATCGGAAAGTCCGCGTGAGTCCGCCCGGCCTGTCGAGACAAAGGCATCCCGGATCTTGTTCCTCCTGGAACGGTCTTGATTTGTGAGATCTCGTTACGCAACATTGTGGGCTTGTCCACGGTTGAATCATTACCAGGAGTCACATGAGCCCTCGCACCTTAGCTCCTTGCCCCGCCAGCCCCAACTGCGTCTCCACCCAGACTCTGGATGCGGGCCATGCCATCGCACCGTTTCGGTACCGAAAGTCTCGGGCTGAGGCGAAGGAGGCACTTAAAGAAGTCATCCGTTCCTTGCCACGCATGAAGCTCGTTGAGGAAGACGAGACCTATCTCCACTACGAATCTACCAGCCTTCTGCTGCGCTTTGTCGACGATGTCGAGTTTCTTTTTGACGACGAGACCAAGACCATCCACTTCCGTTCCGCTTCACGTACCGGCTACGGCGATCTGGGCGTCAATCGCACGCGCATGGAGCAGGTCCGTACACTTGTAGGTGAAAAGCTGTAGTTTTATTTGGCAATTTCCTTTGGAGTTGCGTGGCTGCTTGCTATGATTGCGAAAACAGGGGGCCAAGCCGATGGGGTTCAAGCGAAAAGGATCACGTGTGGAGCTAAGCCGGGGCGGCCGTCTGCAACGGGGGGCCCTCTCGGCGCCGTGCAAGGTTCTGGATGTCAGCGAGACAGGTGTCCGGATTGAGAGCCGCTTGTTCGTAAAGAGCGGCGATGCGCTTCAACTCGTGATCGAGCTAGAGCAGGGGAGAACGTTGACTTGTGGCTTGCAAGTCGTCCACCTGCGTTCCCCTAAGTTCGGAGCGAAGATCACCTCGATCAGTCCTGAAGACAGGGAGCGACTGGCCCATATCTTCGACGATCATGTACAGACCAGTTTTTCACGCCGGTAGCCGGTCTTGTTCATTTGGTCTGTTTAGTTTATTTGGTTCTTCTGGTTTGTCTCGTTTGTTTGGTTAAACAAGACCAACTAGATGAACAAAACAAACCAGATAGACCAGATCAACCAGATAGACTTGGTTAGTGCGTGGGGCTGGGTGGTTTTGGGCCTAGCCTGGTCGTGTGCTGGAAGACGCACTTTGGGCAGGTGTAGTGGACGAACTGCTTGCCACCGACGAGGCGCTTCTTCATCGGCACCTGGCACCAGGTGCAGAGGCGATCAGGGAGTTCTGCAGGGGAGGGAGGCAGGTCCGGTTTTGATGGAGTGAGGTTGGCCATGCGCGGCATTCTCTCCGACGGCTGAGAACCTTGTCAACCGATCGAGTGGCCCCTGAACGCCTCGGTGTGGAAAAAAATTTCTCCATCCCTCCTGATGTGAAAAGTTTCGTGGTATAGTTCGACATAACGGCCACTGTGTCACAGTTTTTTCACCCTCCTAACAGAAAGGTGTACAACTTCTATGAGTAGCTCGAGCAGCCCAGCTGATTCCGAGTCCGCGATCTTTCCATCCGAGTCCCCAGTAGCTGCTTCCATTGCCCCCCAGGAGATGGTGGGCGACGGGAAAGCGTGGGGACTTTGTACCGCAGTTGACCTCCAAGATTGTCATCCCGACCTGATCCGCAATGCCGACCACATCCGTCGCTATGTTGTCGAGCTGTGCGAGCTCATCGACATGAAGCGTTTTGGCGAGTGCCAAGTCGTCGATTTCGGCTCAGGCCGCGTCGCCGGCTACTCCATGGTGCAGCTGATCTCGACGTCGTTGATCAGCGGCCATTTTGCGAACGACACGAACAACGCCTACCTCGACATTTTCAGCTGCAAGGGCTATGACCCTGCCGCCGTCGAGGCGTTCTCCAAAGAATTTTTCGGCGCGCGTCGCAGTACCACGACGGTTACGCTCCGCTACTAGCAAGGGGCCGGGAGCCGCGGTAACGCGGCTCCCGGTATCGATCCGAGAGGCCCTCGTTTTTCCACGAACCATGAACCCCACTACCATCAAAGAGTTTTTTCAGCGTCTCCCAGGTCAGCTCGATTCAGATGCCGCCGAAGATCTTGATGCGGTCTACCAATTCGATCTGAGTGGCGCACAGGGCGGGCAGTACATTCTCACGATCCGGGAAGGGGCCTGTCAGGTCGCAGAGGGGATGCATGCGCACCCGCACGTCGTGCTCTCGATGGCGGGAGAGGATTGCATCAAGATTCTGAAGGGCCAGTTGAGTGGAACAGCCGTCGCCATGTCCGGCCGGCTCAAGATCGGCGGGGACATCGGCTTGGCGATGCAATTGAAGTCGCTCTTTCCAACCGTCGGGTAACCAATCAGTCCCCCTGTCAGAAGGCGGGATAACCATTTCAGCACAGCAGAACGTCGATGGCCTGCACGTCCTGGAGAACGGGCGAGGCGGGCGAGACGAGCGGGAAAGGCAAGGGTTCGAGGTTTCCGGAACTTCGACCCTCGAACTTCACACGTCGGGGCATGCCTGACGTGATGCTCCAGCCCATCTCGCCGGTCCCGCGTTTCCCGCCCGTCGCGCGTGTGAGAGGCTGGCGGACTTGTTCAGCATTCTGCTATCGATCAGCCGGTGCTTGTTCCGGTTCTGCCGGTATCCGGTCGACATCCTGTGGCGTCTCGTCCGCATGGCGGGGGAACCGCTCTTCTAACATCACATAGATCGTGGGGACGAGAAAGAGGGTGAGGATCGTCGAGACGCTGAGTCCTCCGACGACCGCGCGTGCCAACGGGGCGTTCGTTTCTCCGCCGGTTCCCCAGCCGATGGCCATAGGGAGCAGCCCGACGACGGTGGCGAGGGAGGTCATCAGAATGGGCCGGAGGCGCGTCCGAGCAGCGGTGACCGCCGCGTCGTGTAACTCCCGCCCTCGCCGCCGCAGCACGTTCGTATAATCTACCAGTAGGACGCCGTTGGAGACCACGATGCCCAGCATCATGATGATGCCCATCATCGACGTGGTGGAGAGGGTGGTATCGGTCAGGAAGAGGATCAGGATGACACCTGGGAAGCCCATCGGGACCGAAAACATGATGACGAAGGGATCGATCAGGGATTTGAACTGAGCGGCCATCACCATATACACGAGGGCCAGCGCCAGGATCGTCGCAGACAGCAGGCTTTCCAACGTATCTCTCTGTTGTTGAATCTGGCCGGCCAACCGGATGCTGAAGCCGGTGGGGAGCTGGATCTTGGCAAAGCCCTCCTCCAAGTCGGCGGCGATGGCGCCGAGGTCCCGGTTCACAGGGTTGGCGGTCAGGTGGACCACCCGCTGAAAGTACTTGCGGTCGATCTTCACCGGACCGGCATTGAGCTTGAGCGAGGCGACGTTTTTGAGGAGGACTGACTCTCCGGCTCGTCCGGGTAACACGATGTTCTCGATGTCTGTGAGGTCCTTCCGGTGTTCCTCCGCGAGCCAGGCGCTGATGTAGTACTCGTTCCCGTTTTGGGGGTCGGTGTAGATGATGGGGTCGGTTGGGCCGTTGCCGTTGAGTGAAAAGAGTACGGCATTGGCCACGTCCGTTTCGCTGATGCCTAGGAGAGCGGCTTTCTCTCGATCTACCACCACGTTGACCTCGGGATAGTTCTCCTCGCGGCTGACTTCGATGTCGGCCAGTCCCGGTATTTGGTGCATCATGCTTTCGACCTGCTGGATAACCCCCCGAGCTTTCACAAAATCGTAGCCGTAGATTTCTACGTCGACGGACTTTTGCGACCCAAAGCTGGTGATTCGTTTGATGAGCCCGCCCGGATCGAAGAACATCGCGACGCCCGGAAAGAGTTTTAAGATTATGGGCCTCACGTCGTTCATGATTTCCACTTGGTTCCGTGTCCGTTTGTCCGGTGTGACGAGATGGACGGAGATGGCCGACGTATGGGGGCCGGTGTTCGGATTGAACAGGGAGGAGCGGCCCTGGGCTAACACACCGGTACTGGAGACGATGGTTTCCAGTTCCTCGGCAGGGATCTGTGCCCGCAGCACCCGTTCGACCTCGGCCACTTGCTGCTCGGTTTTCTCCACTCTCTGACCGACCGGTCCGCGCAGGACGATGCGGAACTGGCTTTCATCCGACACCGGCAAAAACTCCGTACCGATTTTGGGTACCAGTGCGAGCGAGGCAGTGAAGAGGAGTAGGATGCCGGTGATGAAACGCCAGCGATGGGCCAAGACCCAGCGGAGCGATTCCTCGTAGCCTTTGTCCAATGACTCATACCGTTCGCGACTCCAATTCATCAGGCGTACGAACCATGTCGGCATCGAACGGTGAGACTCCTGTTCCGGCTTGAGGAATTTGTAGCAGAGAGCCGGGGTCACAGTGCGGGAGACGAAGAAGGAGGTGAACAGCGAGATCGCGATCGTGATGGTCAGGGGAATCAGGAGCAAGCGGGCTATTCCTGCGACGAAGAAAATGGGGAGGAAGACGACGACCGTGGTGATCGTCGAGGCCAAAATAGGCATTGCCACTTCGCGAGCCGCTTCCAGAATCGCATCCCAGCGCCGGGCGGTGGTGTTGAGATGGCGCTGAATATTTTCGAGTTCCACAATGGAGTCATCGACGAGCCGACCGATTCCAAGGGCCAGGCCTCCCAGCGTGAACACGTTTAGGGTTTGCCCGGAGAAGTACAGCACGATGAAGGTCACCATGACCGAGAGGGGTATGGCGACAGAAATGATCAGCGTGCTCGTGAGATTGCGCAGGAAAATCAAGATGACCACTGCAGCCAGCAGCGAGCCGTGCAGCCCCTGTTCGATGAGGTTGCTGATCGACTGGCGGATGTAGACCGATTGGTCGAAGGAAATGCCGACCTTCACGTTGGGCGGAATACCGACCATCTTCGGTAGGGCGTTGCGCAGCGCATCCACCACCGCCACGGTGTTGGCAATGGGCTGTTTGTTCACCCGTAGATACACCGATCTAGCCCCGTCCGCCCTGACGATGTTGGTCTGAATGTCCGACGAGTCGGTCACGGTCCCGACATCCCGCACGCGCACGGGGCTGCCCTGTTGATTGACCTTCACGATCACGTCTTGGATCGGGTCGACCGCGCGGAACTGATTATTGGTGAAGACGTTGTAGTCCAGATTACCGGCTTTGATGTCGCCCGAAGGGAGAATGAGGTTGGCGGCCTTCACGGATTTGACGACGTCGAGGATCGAGAGGCTTCGGGCGTTCAACAGGGCCGGGTCGAGGTTGATATTGATCTGGCGGATCTTGCCGCCTTCTACGGTGGCGGCGGCGACGTTGGCGATCTGTTCGATTTGCGGCGCGATCGTGTTATAGGCCAGGTCGTAGAGGGCCCGTTCGTCGAGATTGTCGCTGGAGACCGTCACGAGGGAGACAGGAATATTGGAAACGTCGAACTTGATGATGAAGGGTTGCAGAATACCGGGCGGGAGGCTGTTGAGAATTTGGGTGATGCGTTGCATCACCTCCATCTGTCCGGCGTCAATGTCCGCGCCCCAGTTGAACCAGATCTGTACCCCGCCGATGCCTTGTTTCGAAAACGACTCGACATGCTCGACGTTCGACGCAGAACTGACGGCTTTTTCGATGGGGTAGATGACACTCTGCTCGATATCGAGCGGCGGCGCACCTTTATAGATGACGCCGACGAAGGCGACGGGCACTTGAATCTGTGGAAAGAGATCGACCGGTAGCCGCTGCAGGGAGGTGGCGCCCAGGATCACCATGGCAAAGGACAGCATCAGGATGCCGATGCGATTGCGAAGTGCGAGGAGGGTCAGCCACATGATGAAGACATAAGGCGTGAAACGTGAGACGTGAAACGTAAGACGTCAGGGAATGAGGCGGGACGTGGAAGTCGGGAGGATGACTTTACATCACGGTTCACGTTTTACGTCTCACCTTTCGCGGGATTCATCGGCTGCGTCTGCACGGGAGTCCCGTCATGCACGAGGTCTTTTCCAGAGACGATCACCTGCTCAGACCCGTCTAAGCCCTTGGTGACCTCCACCCGGTTCTCGTCGCGGACTCCGATTTCCACCGGCACCCGCTGGGTCTTCCCTTCGCGCACAATGTAGACATATTGGGCATCTTCCAATCGACTCACTGCGTCGATGGGGATCTGAATCGCGTTTCGATGAGTGCCGATCAGGACCTCTACGCGGGCGAACATGCCGCCTTTCAAGACATGATCTTTGTTGGGGAGATCCACCTCGATCGTCATCGTGCGGGTGGCCCGGTTCAGCGCCTGGACGATACGGGTGACTGTGCCTTCGAAGACGCGCTCTGGATAGGCCTCGGCGCGCATTTCTGCCTTTTGCCCCACATGAATGAGCGGAACGTCTTTCTCGACGACCTCGATCAGAATGCGGACCGTCTGGATCTCATGGAGGGTGAGGATCCCGCGCGAGACGGTGGAGGTGCCGGTGGTCGCCCCGCTGACATAGGCGCCGAGATCGAGGTTGCGTTCGGCCACGTAGCCGGCGAAGGGGGCACGGATATACGAGTAGGCCAGGTTCGTCTCGGCCTGTGCCAGGGCGACCTCCATTTGCTGGACCTGCGCGCGGAGTGAGTCGAGCGCTGCCGCTGCCGCGTCGTACGCGACCTGGGCGTTATCCAGATCTTGCTGCGAGACAAACTGGTCTTTAATCAGCACTTGCATCCGATTGAGCGTGAGGGTGGTGTTGCGGACCGTGGCGTCCTGCTGCGCGACTCTCGCGTTGGCGGCAGCCAGGTTTGCCTTGGCTTGGCTGACGGCATGCTGATAATCCGTGTGATCGATCTCGATCAGAAGCTGGTTGGCTTTGACCAGGTCGCCTTTATCGACGTAGATCTTTGCAATGTAGCCGTTAACCCGTGAGAATAGATTGACCGTTTGGTTGGGAGTGATGTCGGCGGTATAGGTGAGTCGAATGTCCAGGTCCTGCTTCAGCGGAGCCACGGTCGCGACGGTGATGGCCCGGGGCGCGCGGGTGTCGTTCTTGGCCCCGCTGCTGAGACGAAACACGACAAGGGCCGTGATCGCAAGGAAAATAATGATTCCGAGCGTGACAATAGGATGTTGCTTCAGGGGATTCATCGCGCCTGCCTCACCGTCGACTTACGGTTCGCCGGTTTCTTGATCAGTCCGGTGAGGAAGAGGTCGACGTATGTTGCCACCGTGTCTTCATGGGATTGATGCATTGGGACTCTGAATATCTCATGGAGCAGACGGTGATGGACAACCATGCCGATGAAGGCGCGGGCAGCCAGAAGGGGATCGACAGGCCGAAACGCGCCGTCTTCAATTCTTGTGCGAATGTACGCGGCGAGGTGATCGTAGAACACTTTGTGATGCTTGCCGAAGAACATCTTGGAAAGTTCGTGCCCTTCCAGTGCGCTGAACAAGAGGAGTCGCAAGAGTGTGGAATCGACGCCGGGGCGAATGCGATAGCTTGCAATCATCGTGAAGACGCGATGGTCGTCGTGTTTTTTGGCCGCCGCTTCTACCGATTCAAGCAGTTCGTTGACGGTCACTTTTTCTGCCAGGATTGCGGCATAAAGCGTCCGTTTCGTTGGAAAGTGTTTGAAGACCAAGGCCTCGCTTACCCCCGCTGCTTTGGCAATTTCTTTTGTTGTGGTGCCGTTGAACCCTTTTGCGGCGAAGAGCGAAGCGGCGGCCACGATGAGGCTGGCCTGGCGGTCGCGTGCAGAAGCCCGCTGTCCGTTCCCATTGGTGGTTTGCCTGGTCCGTTTCTTCATGGTAAGTAAGTGCTCACTCACCAAGATCCTAGCACGCAGCGTTTCAATGGGGCAAGCAGATGGGCGACAAGTCTTACTCCGGATCGGCAAAGCGGTGCAGGATTTTCAGAAATGTACTACGTGGGGCACCCTGTGTGAGTTGAGGCCCTGGAGGGGGTCGGGAACCCATCTTTCTTCATGATTCCTGTGTCTGCCGGAAGGGCAAGGGGATTCACAGGCAGGCATAGGTAGCAGAAGCGTGTATGAGTAATGTGAGCTAGGGCAGGGATTTGAGATGCGGCAGTCGTGGGCTCGAATTGTCAACGAGAGTAAATAAGGGAGGCCCGCCTCTGAGTGTGGAGCGGTTCATGTGCTTCCAGATGAAATGGCGTAGCCGGGTCCGCTCTCGTGCCGTAACGCGAAGAAATTTGATTCCGTATTCGTTTCCTGCGGCCCAGATCACCAGAACCTCCGAGATAAGAACCGGACGGGACGTCTCAGGGATTGTCAGGTAGAGATCCCAGAAACTTCCTGTGGGCAACACTTGAGCGCTGCAGAGTTTGCAGCCGCTCTCGGACAGGTCTAGAGCCATCCCATCGCCAACATGTTGGAAGCTATCTGTTGCTGAAAAGCGGACCATGATCTGAACAGGAACCCGCTGAGCCGCTCTGCGGTCAGGGGCCTGAGCTGGGGGGTGGGTCGTCACTCGTTTACCTGTCCGTTGTCGTCCGGCCATTGGGTTCTCCGTGGAGTTCTCCGTGCAGCAGGCGGTCAGCTAATCGAAATGCGCGAGATTCGAGTACAAGAAGTAACGGAGTCGGGTTCGTTCTCGTAGGTTCATCTTGAGGATCTCGACTCCGAACCGACGTCCTGAAGTCCAAGCCACCCTCGTTTCCATCACGAACAACGGGTCTTGTCCGTCGGGGAGGTAGAGAAAAATCGTGAGTTCCATTCCCGGCGTGACCGAGGCGTTGCCGCGAATGCCCAATCCCGTAGGCGAGAGATCCGTGACCATGCCATCGCCCATGAGGATCTCGCCGGAACGGTCTTGGGCTGAGTACATTAGCCCGAACTCTACCGGGGGCCGGGGGTCTTGCCTCCGATTGACCGCTTCCGCCACAGACTGAAGCCCGTTTCCAGATGCGACCTGTTCTCGTTTCATGAGGGCACCTCCTTGTTCCTGCTACGGTCTCAGATGCCGCCGTCGCGGCCTGAGGGGGTGACGTGATTCCACAAGAAGAATCGCAGATGATTCTTCTCTTCCAGCTTCAGGGCCCCCAGCTCCACTCCAAATCGCCGTCCCGCAACCCAGGAAACCCGGCTCTGGGCAATGCATAATGGCTCCTTCATTCCAGGAAGGTCGACAAAGAGCGCCATTTCCATGCCGGGTGTGACTGACCGATTCCCGCGAATGCCGATCCCGTCCGGTGAGAGGTTGGTGACGAGGCCGTCACCGATCAGCATCTGGCCAGAGTCCATGCTGGAATAGAGCAATGAGAAGAGTGCCGGGGTACGGCTGCCATGCCGACGATCGGATTGACCGGGGAATTCAGCTATCGTGGTGACGGGAGTGGCGGTGTGAGTACCCATGATTTACTCCGTGACGTTTGATCGACGCTTAGACGATACGGAATGCCGTCCGTCGATCGTCCAAGGAAGACACCCTGATATTTTTCAAAATAACGTCTTGCAGGCGCTTCCTTTCTTCGGGTGACAGCTTGGGGAATCTGACGGCAAATGAGTCTCTGGCGATCCAGGAGACGAGGACGTCGGTGAGGCGCATGGGGGCTTGCCCATCTTCAAGGTCAAGGAGCAAAGTAAGGCGGCTACCCAGCGAGCTCGTGGCAGCGCCCATGATCTTGCAGCCAGTTTTGGAGAGGTCTTTCAGGGCTCCCTCTCCTGTGACGATTCGTGCGCCTTCTTCCCCTGAGTACGTAATTCGGTATCGAATTGGAACTCGTTCGGCATAGCGCCGGTCCAAGAGAGAATGAGCTTTCTGATTGTTGTCCTTGAGAACGGGGTGGCCCAGCTTCATCAGTGTCTCCTCAGTGGTTCCGCCGAGGTTCCGCTGTCCTCCGCGCACTGTGAGAATACCGCATCCAAGAATTTCGACTATCCCTCAAGCGAGGGGATTGAGGCCCCACCAGAAGGGGGGAGTTGGCGCTGTGCCGCAACTGGAAAGGGTTTCCTGACAGGATAGCAGAACGAGACATGCGAGACTGAGGGGAAAGGCGAGACAGGCGGAATCAGGGCTTGCGCGTCGCGCCTGTCGCACGCTTGAAAAACTGGCAGACTTTTCCAACATCATGAAAAAAAGTTGGGGAAGGCCAGGGGGAGGCGGGGTGACGACTGTTAAAACACGGTGGAGGAATTACCCTCGGTGATTTTGCGGCGGAGTTCCTGGCTCTCGAAAAAGATGATGCCGCGATCGGTGCCGGTCTCGTATCGGAGGTTCACATCGGTCTCGAAGCCAGTCCAGCTAAAGAATTTGACGGGGCCGCTGGCGATCTGTCCCGGTGTGCGGTCGAGCGAGCCAAAAAGGGATTGGAGATAGGCAAGAATCTGATCGTGGGTCGCCTTGCCTTGGTAACGGACGGTGACACGCGCGAATTGGCCTTCGGAGGTCACGAATCGTATGGAGTCGACCTTCACCGGGCCAAGCGAAGGAGTTCCGGTCTTCAGTTCATAGGTTTGAGACCGACCGGTGTCCTCGATTTTCATGAAGGTGTCGGTTTCCGAAAATGTCGCGCCCCAGGGGATCCCCTCGAATCCGTTAGGATCGTTCTGCATCGGCACGGCGAATGTCAGGGTGTTGTGCAGCATGAGTGAGAAGAGGGCGAAGATAAGGGCGGTGCGACGGAGCCAAGGGTCTGTCTGGGTCCGTCGAGGCATATTACTCCGCTGAATCAGTAAGGTGGTCATTGAACCGAGGGGCCAGGGTTCGGCTGTCGATAAAAATAAATCCCCGCTCCGTGTTCGCATGGTAGGTCAGGTTGATCTCGGTATCGGTCCCACGCCAATTATATTGCTGATTAAGGCCCCGCATCATCTGTCCGGGGACGCGCTCAAGGGACCCGAACTGTTGTTCCAGATAGGTGAGGATTTGTTTGTGCCGATCGTCGCCCTGGTAGCGGATTGTCACGCGGGCGAATTGTTCATCGACCGACAAGAAGCGGACGCTCTCGACCGGGATTCCTGCAAACAACGGCTGGCTATCCTTCAATTGGTATTCGTTCACATGGGGGCCTGCCCGCGCGACTTCCAAGTCCGGCCTCGTGGTCAGGGCAACACCCCAGGCCAGGCTCTGAAAACCATTCGGATCGTTCACCATCGGCACCGCTTCGGCGAGATAGGGGCGGCTCATACAGAGTAGGAGTCCCAATAGGAAGAGGTGTCGGCCCGCGTGATTTCTCTGCCGTCCGATCATTTCAGAACGCTACCATGGCCGATCATATGGCGCAACTCCCTCAGATTTGTTGAGAATGCCTTGAGGCATAGCTTATAATGCGCGGGTTTTTCCATGTGCGTTGCGGCGAGGAACCGTTACGATGATTGAAAGCGATGCGTTCGTCCAAGCGCTACAAGATATTGGAGTGGATTTCTATACGGGGGTTCCGGATTCGATCCTGGGCGGCATCATTGCCGAGTTGATGGAGCGGCGTCTCTATACCCCTGCTGTTCGGGAAGATGAAGCGGTCGCCATGGCTGCCGGGGCCTATATGTCCGGCAAGGTCCCCGCCGTGCTCATGCAGAATTCCGGACTGGGTACGTCCCTCAACGCCCTCATTTCGTTGAACGTGATTTACTGCCAGCCCTGCCTTCTGATTGTGTCCTGGCGCGGCTATCAAGGCAAGGATGCGCCGGAGCATTTGGTGATGGGCGAGGTGCTGCCGCAGTTTCTCGACACGATGAAGATCCCTCATCGCACCCTGTCGGAAAAGACGGCGAGTGACGACCTGAAATGGCTGGCCGAGACGATCATGAAGCAGCGCATCCCCGTCGCCCTCTTGATTACGAAAGGTGTCGTAAGAGGGTTGCACCCATGAGGCCGGAGCAAGGAACGATGCAGAGTCGGGCGATGGCCATGGCGGCTTTGTTGGAACTACTCACCGATCAGCCGGTGATTATTTGCAACGGGTTTCCCTCGCGTGAGGCCTACAAAATTGCCGATCGTCCGACCCATTTTTATATGATCGGGTCCATGGGCTCGGCGTCGGCGATCGGGCTGGGTGTGGCGCTGGCCAAGCCGAAGAAGCAAGTCGTGATATTCGACGGTGATGGGAACGTATTGATGGGGATGGGCACCTTGGCCACGGTTGGCGCACTCAAGCCGAAGAATTTTATTCATGTGGTGTTTGATAACGAAGTCTATGGGAGTACCGGCAATCAGCCGACGATTTCCAATGTGGTCCCACTTGAGAAGGTGGCGAAGGCGGCGGGGTATGTGAACGTCGAACGGGTGCGGGAACGTGAAGACCTCGTCTACGAGTTCAAAGACATGTTGAAGAAAGACGGGCCGAGCATGTTGCTGGTGAAAGTCAATGAGATGGTAGAGGATGTCGGGCGCGTGATGCTTGATCCGCCGGACATTACGAAGCGGTTCATGAACGCGATAAAATAACATCGTGAGGGGTAAGGCAAGGGGTGAGGGGTAGACCTAATCTTCCCAGGCGAGTTCGCCTCACGCCTAAAGGGTTTTATGATTCTATTGAATCCAGGACCGGTGAATGTGTCGGAGCGGGTGCGGCAGGCGCTGTTGCGTCCGGATGTCTGCCATCGGGAGTCGGAGTTTACCGAACTCTTGCACGGGATTCAGACGAAGCTGCTGAAGCTCTTTGTGCCGGGGGCGGAATCCGATTATGCCGCTGTGGTGTTGACTGGATCGGGAACTGCGGCGGTGGAGTCCGCCGTCATGTCGTCGCTCCCGCATGGCAAACGGATGCTGGTGCTCAACAACGGCGTGTATGGCGAACGCATTTCCCAAATGGTTGGTCTGTATCGCCTGGGCGTGTCCGAACTCAAATACGATTGGACGACAAGGCCGGATCCTGAACGGTTGCGGCTCGCGCTGCGACAACATCCGGAAGCGCATGCGGTCGGCATGGTCCACCATGAGACGACCACCGGGCTCATCAATCCGGTCAAGGAGATCGCGGATGTCGTCGACAGCCAGAACCGGGTGTTCATTCTAGACGCGGTCAGTGCCTTGGCAGGGGAGCCGCTGGATATCGCCGGGTCTCACATCTATATGGTGGCGGGTACATCCGGAAAATGTATTCAGGGATTCCCAGGCCTGTCCTTCGTGCTCGTCCGCAAAGGATTCCTGGAGCGGATGCGCGCCTACCCCCGACGATCGATCTATCTCCACCTCACTCAATATGTGGATGACCAGGGCCGTGGGACGATTCCGTTCACGCCGGCTGTGCAGGTCTATTACGCGTTCGACGAAGCGCTGAACGAACTCATGGAGGAAGGGGTCGTCAAGCGGATTCAGCGGTATAAGAAAGTCGCGACCTTAATCCGAGACCGCATGGCGAAACTCGGCGTGAAGCCGCTCCTGACTTCCGACAAATATTCCAACACGATTACCGCCTATCATCTTCCCGAGGGCGTGACCTATCAGTCGTTGCACGATCAACTAAAGAAAGAGGGCTACGTAATCTATGCGGGCCAAGGCCAACTTGAGAGTAAGATTTTCCGCGTGGCGAACATGGGCGCCCTCACGGAGGCGCAGTTGGTCGGATTCCTCGACGCATTTGAACGGATTTGCGGCACAGCATGAAAGCCATCATCCTCGCAGCCGGAGTCGGGAAGCGCCTGTGGCAGGTCACGCAACATCGCCCGAAGTGCCTCATTGAGATCGGCGGGCAGACCCTCTTGCATCGCTACCTCACGTCGCTTCGGAGCGTCGGTATTCACTACGTCGACGTAGTCGTGGGCTACAAGCAGGAGATGATTCGCGCGGCTGTGGCAGTGAATTCTTGTGGCGTGCGCGTGAATTTCCTCGTCAACGAACAGTTCCACCGCGGCAGCATTTCTTCGCTCTGGATCGCGCGCACGGCATTGGATGACGACGCGATCGTCATGGATGCCGATGTGCTCTTCCATCAAGAGATCTTGCGTCGCTTGGTGCAATCTCCCTACGAGAACGCGTTGCTCATGGACGAAACCGTCAAGCAGACCGGGGAAGAGTGTATGGTCGTGGTCGAAGGTGGACGCGTGATTGCGCTGACGAAAAAGATGCCGTTACACTATGACTATGCGGGAGAAGGCGTGGGATTCCTCAAGGTCCGGCATGCTGATGCGCCCCATGTGGTGGCGTCGCTCAGGACCCATGTGGATCGCGAAGCCTGGCAGATGGAGTACGAGGATGCGCTCGTGGGGTTTTTTCGTGATGTCAAAGTCGGGCATGAGAAGATCGGTGGGCTCCCCTGGACCGAAATAGATTTTCTAGAAGATGTGACGAAAGCTGAGCGGGATGTGTTGCCGAAACTGTAGAAGCGGGGGTTGTAAGATAACGGGGTAAACGGGATGCCGGCTGTTAGGATGGCGGGGTGATTGGAATAGCCCTTTTCCCGTTCACAAGGATCGGCCGATCATGAGCGAGAGCACAGTTCAGAAACAGACAGGCCTCCAGGGATTGAGCACGGCGATTCTCCTGCCCTCGGTGAGTCTGTTCGGCGAGCAGGCCGGATTGTATGCCGATGAGGTGGGTCCACTCACCAGCGTGGTGGGTATCGGCCTTTTTCAGCGGACGGTGTTGACGCTGCAGCGCGCTGGCATTCGACAGCTCATGGTGCTGGTCGGGCCGGAGGAGGATCAGCTCAAACAGGCGTTGGGTAAAGGGCCACGCTTGACGATCCCTGTGCGATGGATGCCGATTCGTGAGTTTCCGCTGGATGATCCCCGCACTTGGGAAACGCTGGCTGCTGAAGTTCGCGGCTTCTGTCTCCTGTCTGGTGTGCAGGGAGTATTTCCGAGCCCCTTGATCGAGAGCCTGCGCCATGAGGTGCAGGAGGGACAGGCGATCGTCGTGGCACGGGCCGATAGCGAGCGAGATCGACAGCCACGCCGGTCGAGTTTGCGCGTGAAGGTGCAGGCTGGACGGCTCCGCTCGATTACATCGAGACAGGACGATGCGGCGCTGGTGGTGACAGACCTGGTGGTGCTTCCGGCCAGTTTCATGAGCGTTGCCGCTCAAGTCGACGTGGTAATGGGCACGCTTCCGATTCGTCGATGGCTCGAACGGGCCGCGGTGGACGGGCATGTGCGGGTGCTGTCCACGGAGACGAACCGGTCCCACTGGTACCAGGACGTGCGTGACACAACCGATGTGCAGGCCGCTGAGAAGAAGCTCTTCAATTCCCTCAAGGGCGAGTTCGAAGGCCTCGTCGACCGGTTCTTCAATCGGAAGGTCTCCCGCTGGTTCACGCGTATCTTTCTCGCAGCAGGTGTCTCGCCGAATGCCATTACGATCCTGGCGACCCTGGTTGGGTTGGTCGCGGCAGCCGGTTTTGGCGTCGGGACCTACAGCGCCGGCATCATGGCCGCGCTGTTGTTCCAACTGGCGGCGGTCATCGATTGCTGCGATGGTGAAGTGGCCAGGCTCACGTTCACCGAGTCGCCGTTCGGGGCCTGGCTCGATATCGCGATGGACAACGTGGTGCACATGGCGATCTTTGCCGGCATTGCCGTAGGCTCCTACCTGCGCCTGGCTGCGGGAGACGGTGCGTGGGTTCCTCTGGCCCTGGGTTCGGCAGCGGTTCTTGGGAATGGGCTCTCGTTCTGGCTCGTCACCCGCGCGCAAAAGATTAAGTCCGCGAGCGGATGGAAGACACCGGTGCAGGCTGCCTGGTCTGATTTCATGCTCAAAAACGTCGCGAGCCGCGACTTTTCCGTCATCGTGCTGATTTTTGCTGTGATCGGCAAGCTCGACTGGTTTCTCTGGATGGCCGCGATCGGATCCGTGGTGTTCTCGCTCCTGATGCTCTGGGTAGTCAGACCTTCCGCCACGACACGTGCTTAATAGAAAAGATGGGAAGGGAATCCACGTTGGTCCTGTGCTCCCGGAACAGAGGAGGGGATGGAGCCTGATGATCTTCTGTGCTCGCGCAACGCGCGGCCTCAGAAGGCCCTCGTTGGACGCGCGCAGTGGAAGATCAATCAGTCCCCATCCCTGAAGAGAGAGCGAGCAAGCTTGGAGGGATCATCTGCCGTCTCGTTCGACGGCCGCACTTAGACCAACATGGGTGCCCTTCCCAAAGAGAAAAACGAGCGAGTTTGGAGGGATCAATATAGTAGACCGACGGTGCTCGTTCGATGCGCGCAGTGAAGGACAGCCTTGTCCACTCCCTTGGTGAAGAAGTGGAGATCACGTTACATTCCCCGAGGAGTTGTCTGTTTTTTCTCACCGTGGATTCCTAGCCTAGCGTGTTAAAACTTTTCCTACTCGTCGTCGGTCTCCTCACCCTCGTTCTCATTGTCTGGAATATTGGTCCCGGGCGCATCTATGAGGCGGCGTCGCAACTCGGGCCGGTCGGGCTGTTCGTCCTGCTGGTTCCCTCCACCATCATGTACGTCGTCGAAGCGTACGGTTGGAAGATCACCTTGGGACCTTCGGCGAAGAACATTCCGTTCTGGCGTGTACTCGCGATCCGGACTGCCGGTGAAGCGGTGAACATGACCACGCCAACCGCCTACGTTGGGGGCGAACCGCTCAAGGCCTATCTGCTCAGGAGACATCACGTGCCGATTGTGGAGGGACTTGCCTCGGTCGTCATTGCCAAAACGACTATGACGATTGCTGAAGTGGTCTTCATCCTCATGGGCATCGCACTCGCGTTCTGGAGGGTCGGCGCCGACGGCTCATCCGGGCAGACTGTTGGAGTGGCGCTGGTCAGTGTCGGCTTTCTGGTGCTCGTGACTGCGGCGCTCGTGTTCGTGCAACAGCAAGGGCTCTTTACGTGGCTATTGGAATTTCTGAGAAAGATCGGGCTGAAGATTCACTATCTCGAAGTGCGTGAGGAGAAACTACGGTCGTTGGATCGAACAATCTTGGATTTTTACCGTGACAACCGCCTGACCTTTTGTTCCTCCATCGGGCTGTTCTTTGTCGGTTGGATGGCGGAGGCGTTGGAAGTCTACGTCATCATCTATTTTCTCGGCGGTCCGGCCATGGCGCTCTCCGCTATCTCCATCAGCGCCCTATCCGTCTTTATAAAGAGTGGCACCTTCTTCATCCCCGGCAGCCTCGGCGCTCAGGACGGCGGAAATATGCTCGTGTTGAGGGCCTTTGGTTATTCCGATGTCACCGGCATCACTTTCGCATTGATCCGGCGGTTCCGCGAGTTGGTGTGGATCGGATTGGGGCTGCTGTGCTTAGCCCTCGCCGGCGGGAGGGCAGCGGTTATTCGAGAAAGTCGCGCCGACGACCTAGGAAATAGCTCCTGACATCAGTCGTGTTTCTGGGCAATTAGACCAACTGTCGTGACCCATGCTTAAGCTTGCTCTCCTCTTTGCCGGCCTTTTCGCACTCTTTCTGATCGTTTGGCATATTGGTCCCCAGCGCATCTACGATGCGGCGGCGCAACTCGGGCCGGTCGCGCTCCTCGTCATGCTGATTCCCTCCACCATTATGTATGCCGTTGAAGCATACGGTTGGAAAGTCACGCTTGGCCCATCGGCGAAGGATCTTCCGTTCTGGCGTGTGCTTGCGATCAAGACCGCCGGTGAAGTGGTGAACTTGACTACGCCGGCAGGCTACATCGGCGGCGAGCCGCTCAAAGCCTATCTGCTCACAAAGTATCATGTGCCGATGGTCGAGGGGCTTGCCTCGGTCGTCATTGCGAAAACGACGAAGACGATCGCCGAGGTGCTTTTCATACTCTTGGGCATCACGCTCGCAGTCTGGAGGGTTGACAACGACGGCTCATTGGGACCGACCGTCGTAGCGGCGCTGGTCAGTGTCAGCCTGCTGTTGTTCGTGACTGCGTCGTTGGTGTTCGCGCAGCGAAAAGGATTCTTTACATGGCTATTGGAATTTACTCGGAAGATCGGACTCAAGATTCGCTTTCTCGAAGCGCGTGAGGAACAACTACGGTCGCTGGATCGAATGATCTTGGAATACTACCGCCATAATCGGCGGGCCGTGTACTCCTCAACCGGAATGTTCTTTCTTAGTTGGATGGCGGAAGCATTGGAAGTATACGTCATCATCTGGTATCTGGGAGGGCCTGCCCTGGTCCTTTCGGCCATCTCTATCAACGCTCTCTCTGTCTTTATCAAAGGCACCACCTTCTTCATCCCCGGCAGCCTCGGCGCCCAAGACGTCGGGAATTTGTTCTTGCTGAAGGACTTTGGTTACTCCGAGGTCGCCGGTATCACCTTTGCGCTGCTGAGGCGATTTCGGGAGCTGGTATGGATCGGGATCGGGCTACTGTGTCTAGCGGTGCTGCGTGGGCGTGCGGCGGGAACTCAGGACAGTCGTACTCTTGACTCGGGAAATGGCTCCTGACGCTACTTTCTTCCTCTTCATCATTCACGGCAGACTCGGTGCCAAAAACGGCGAGAATATGCTAGTATAAATTTGTTGGATATTGCGATGTCACTGGCATCACCATCGCGTGACCCCGTCAGTTCCAGGAGCTGGTCTGGATGAGGGTTACTCTGCCTGGCCCTCATCGGTGGGCGGTCGCTGGCCACCCAAGCAGGTCGCACTCACGATCCAGGGAATAGTTTCTGACATCTCTTTCTTCCCCCTACAAAGCGTGGAAGGATTATGGAGAGAATGAGGGTCGTTCATTGCGCGCTGTGAAGGACGGTTTGCCTCTTCCTTATAGGGGAGTTGAAGAATCAGAATGGCTTCGCTCGACGGCCGCAGTTGGGCTCGTTCCGAGCTGCCCCGTTGAAGGAGCGGAGATAAAGGTCCTTTCTCCTATGGCGTGTGTACTTTTTTCCTCTCACAATGGATCCCGAGCGTAACATGCTAAGACTTTTCCTATTCTTCGTTGGCTTCCTGACCCTCGGTCTCATCGTTTGGCATATTGGTCCAGAGAACATCTACGATGCGGCAACGCACCTCGGGCCGGTCGCACTCCTCGTTATGCTGATTCCCTCCGTCATCATGTACGTCGTCGAAGCGTACGGATGGAAAGTCACCCTTGGCCCGTCGGCAAAGGATATTCCGTTCTGGCGTGTGCTCATGATCCGGACCGCCGGTGAAGTGGTGAACGTGACCACGCCGGCCGCCTACGTCGGTGGCGAGCCGCTCAAAGCCCATCTGCTCAGGAAGCATCATGTGCCGATGGAGGAAGCGTTTACTTCGGTCATCATTGCGAAAACGACCATGACGATTGCGGAAGTGCTATTCATTCTGCTCGGCATCGCACTGAGTGTGTGGCTGTTAGGCGGGAGCGAATCATCCGGTCAGACCGTGCCTGCTGCACTCTTGAGCGTGGGCCTGCTGGCCTTTGTGACTGCCGCCTTTGTGTTTGTGCAACGGCAAGGACTCTTTATCTGGCTATTGGAGTTTGTGCGGAAGATCGGGCTGAAGATTGCCTATCTCGAAAAGCGCGAGGAGCAGTTGCGGTCGCTGGATCGAGCGATCTTAGGATTCTACCGCCACAGACGTCCGGCCTTTTGTGCCTCCACCGGGTTGTTCTTTCTTGGTTGGATCGCGGAAGCGTTGGAAGTCTATGTCATTATCTATTATCTCGGGGGGCCAGCCATGGCTCTCCCCGCCATCGCTATTGCCGCCCTCTCCGTCTTTATCAAAAGCAGCACTTTCTTCATTCCCGGCAGCCTCGGGGCGCAGGACGGCGGTAATCTGCTTTTGTTGGAAGCCTTCGGCTACAGCGACGTCGCCGGTATCACCTTCGCGTTGCTCCGGCGGTTCCGCGAGTTGGTCTGGATTGGACTGGGGCTGCTGTGCTTGGCTCTTGTCGGAGGGAGGCAGCAGCAATTCAAGAAAGTTGCCCGCACGACTCAGGAATTGGTTCCTGACAGCTTTCCCCCTCCAGGAATTGGTTCCTGACACCTTTTTCATCCGTTGCCTCTTTAGGGAGGGCGCCCCTGTCGGTCTGACTGCGGCCGTCGAGCGAGGCCCTTCCTAGGGCGCGCGCTCCGGGAGCAAAGGACCGACAGGGGTGCCCTCCCGTCTGTTTATGCTAGGATGCCGCGCATGTCGGCATTAAAGCTGGTGCTTTGGCTACTCCTCGCCATTCTCGGTGCCGTGGCGCTCGCCTTTGTTACCGGTTTCGTCAATCCACAGGAAAAAGTAAACGGGCTCTGGCTGGTTGTGGCGGCGGCCTGCATCTATGTGCTGGCGTATCGCTTCTATGGGCGCTGGATTTCGCGGCGCGTGGTTGAACTGAACGACCAGCGTGTGACGCCGGCGATGCGGTTGAACGATGGCGTCAATTTCCACCCCACCAATAAATACGTGTTATTCGGCCATCACTTCGCGGCGATTGCCGGAGCGGGGCCATTGCTTGGGCCTGTGTTGGCGGCACAGTTCGGCTTTCTCCCCGGTTTTCTCTGGTTGGTGATTGGGGCTGTGCTGGGTGGTGCGGTGCAGGACTTCATCATTCTGGTTGCGTCGATGCGGCGAAATGGCCGCTCACTTCCTGAAATTGCGCGGGATGAACTCGGCCTTGTCACCGGCATCGCGACGACGGTGGCGGTGCTTTTCATCGTGGTGGTGGCGTTGGCTGGACTGGGCTTTGCCGTCGTGAACGCGCTCTATCTCAATGCCTGGGGCACCTTCACGATTGCGATGACGATTCCCATCGGCTTCATTATGGGTTTTTATCTTCAAAGGTTCCGGCCCGGTCAGGTGGCGGAAGTCTCCCTGCTCGGAGTGGTGCTGTTAGTCGCGGCTGTGATCTTCGGGCGGGTGGTCGCTCAGTCTTCGTTTGCCGGGTGGTTCGAGTTCGAGCGCACGACGCTGGTGTGGGTGCTGGCCGGCTATGGGTTTCTCGCGTCTGTCTTGCCGGGCTGGATGCTCCTGGTGCCGCGCGGCTATCTCTCCACCTTTATGAAGCTCGGCGTGGTGGCGTTGCTGGGGGTGGGCGTGGTGCTCATGGCGCCGACGATCGAGATGCCGCGCGTCACGATATTCGCCAGCGGAGGTGGGCCGGTTATTCCCGGCACGCTCTTTCCCTTTCTCTTTATCACCATTGCCTGCGGAGCTGTGTCGGGTTTTCACTCGCTGGTCTCTTCCGGGACCACGCCGAAGATGATCGAGCAGGAATCGCAGGCCACGGTCGGCTACGGGGCGATGTTATTGGAAAGTTTTGTCGGTGTGATGGCCTTGATTGCGGCCTCGGTCTTGATCCCCGGCGATTATTTAGCAATCAACACACTGCTTTCGCCTGACGCGTTGGCTGGGATGGGCTTTCCTGTCTCGAGGGTTCAGGAGCTCTCGCAACTCGTCGAGGCGGACGTGGCGGGCCGGCCTGGCGGGGCCGTGTCGCTTGCGGTCGGCATGGCGTCCATTTTTTCCGCGCTCCCTGGTATGGCCGGGTTGATGGCCTACTGGTATCAGTTTGCGTTGGTGTTCGAGGCGTTGTTTATTTTGACGACGATCGACACCGGCACGCGCGTGGGGCGCTATCTCATCCAGGAGATGGGAGGGCGCTTCTACCCTCCGTTGCGGCGGATGAATTGGTGGCCTGGTGTGGTGGTGAGCAGCGGGCTGATCGTGGGGGCCTGGGGTTATCTCATCGGCACCGGCAGCATCTCGACGCTCTGGCCGATGTTCGGCGCAGCGAATCAGTTGCTCGGCACCTTGGCCCTCTGTATCGGGACGACGGTGCTCATTAAGATGCGGAAGGCGCAATATCTGTGGATCACAGCGTTGCCGATGCTGTTTCTCGGCGCCGTCACGTTGATCGGGTCCTACGAGATGTTCGGCATGTTTGTGACCAAGGCCTCGTCCATCGCCGACAGCGGGCAGGCCTTTGCGTTGTATCTGGATGCGGGGCTGGTGGCGGTGGTGGCCTTGCTCGCGGTGATCGTCTTGGGCGATAGTATGATGCAATGGTACGGCTATGTGGTCTTGAAGCGGCCGTTCACCAGCAGCGAAGTGGTGGTGATGGCCGGTGGAGGCTCACCGGGAAGACTGCAGACGACGATTTGTCACGATGATGAGAGGCAGCGGTTGCAGTTGCCCGGTGGGGGCTGCTGTTGAGGGGGAGGGGATGGAGGCTGATGATCTTCTGTGCTCGCGCAACGCGCGGCCTCAGAAGGCCCTCGTTGGACGCGCGCAGTGGAAGATCAATCAGCCCCCATCCCAGGAGAGAACGAGCAAGCTTGGAAGGATCAATTAGATCGACGGTGCTCGTTCGATGCGCGCAGTAAAGGGCAGCCTCGGCCACTCCCTTTAGAGAGAAATAGAGAGTTGGAAGGATATCTTTCGACACGCGCAGTTGAGATCTACCCAGCCATCCCTTGGAATGTCGAAGAGAGTTTCCTGTAGGAAATATAATGGGTGACGTTAGGAGAGGAGGAGGTCGTGGCTGAGCAATTTTCGTTCGATGTGGTCTCGGAAGTGGATATGCAAGAGATGAAGAATGTTGTCGATCAGGCGACGAAGGAGATCAAACAGCGCTTCGACTTCAAAGACTCAAAGACGGAGATTACGTTGAAGGAGAAGGAAAAGGAGCTGGTCCTGGTCTCCGACGATGAGTATAAGCTCAACGCGGTGAACGATATTATCAAGACCAAGTGCGTGAAGCGCGGGGTCTCATTGAAGGCGTTCACCTATGGGACCGTGGAGCCGGCGCTGAGTGGGACGGTGCGTCAGGTGGCGAAGATTCAAAATGGTATCGCGGCGGACAAGGCGAAAGAGGTGACGAAGGCCATCAAGGAGTCCAAGCTGAAAGTGCAAGCGCAGATTCAGGGCGAGCAAGTGCGCGTGCTGAGCAAGAGCAAGGATGATCTCCAAGCGGCGATGGCGTTTCTCAAGAGCAAAGACTTTGGAATTGATCTCCAGTTCACCAACTACCGCTAGGACGGGATGCTGAAACAGGGGAGGGGATGGAGCCTGATGATCTTCTGTGCTCGCGCAACGCGCGGCCTCCGAAGGCCCTCGTTGGACGCGCGCAGTGGAAGATCAGTCAGCCCCCATCCCTGAAGAGAGAACGAGCAAGCTTGGAGGGATCATTTATTGAGTAGTGCATAATAGACTGACGCAGTTTGGAGTGACTCCGCCACCGTCGCATCCGAACATCGCCTCAAGCTGGATTCATGAAACGACTCGTCTTCCTATTACTGCTGCTACTTAGCCTTCCCCTCCTTGGCTGCGATCGTAGCGATGCCATCGTCGTCATCCAGCTCCATCCGAAGAATCCTGACATCATCTACGTCGCGACGAACGACTACATCTATAAGACGCGCGACGGGGGCCAGACCTGGACGAATCTTTCGCAAGGCATGAGCCACTCGCGCGTGATTTCGATGGCGCTTGATCCGGCTTACCCGGCCACGGTGTATGCCGGCACGAAGGGCGATGCGGTGTACAAGAGTTATGATGGAGGGCAGCGATGGGTCTCGCAACGAGCTGGGTTGGACGATGTGACGATCTCTTCCGTGGTCAATCAGATTGTCTTCGATCCGGCGGACAACCAGCATCTGTTCGTCGCAACGACGATGGGCGTGTTTGAAACCAAGAATGCCGGCGACAGTTGGACGAAGCGCATGGACGGCATGAAAGAAGTGCTGATGGTGGTGACGCTCGGGCTGGACCCCACGAGGCCATCGATCCTTTATGCGGGCACGAGTGGCGGTGTCTATAAATCAGTCGATCAAGCGGGGCATTGGGAAAAAGTGAATAACGGACTCGTGTCCCCCGCCATCATCAAATCGTCACGCGCGCTGAATGTCACGGCGATTCTGGTCGATCCCTATGAGGCGGACACGGTGTATGCCTCGACGCTCGAAGGGCTCTATAAGTCGATGGATGCGGCGACGTCGTGGGTGCGCATCGGCCAGTCCCTGCAGGACCAAATGGTGTTTTCGATGGTCTTGGATCGGACGAGAAAGGGCGTGATTTACCTGGGTGGCCGGGAAGGCATCCACCGGAGTGAAGACGGAGGGAACACATGGACCACGCAGAATAAAGGGTTGGCGACTCTCAACGTGCGGTCCCTCGCGCAGAGCGCCACCGATCCGAAGCTGTTTTATCTTGGGACGAATGGGAGCGGCTTGTATAAGAGTCGGAACAGGGGAGAGGAGTGGGAGTCGGTCCCCACCATCCTGCCTAGCCAGTGAGAGGATTACTGCGGTGGGCCAGTGCCCCGTTCTTGGATGGTCGAACCGACTGAAGATGACCCGAACGACGAGCCAACACTCGACTCCCCGAGGCTTGAGCCCACGCTAGAGCCGCCGAAGCTCGATCCGACCGTCGAATCCGAGAGGCTGGACCCTACTGTCGAACGTTGGAGCGACGAGCCGACGGCTGAAGATGACTCGTTATTGAGGTTTGATTCTCCGAGTGAAGGCCCTGCGCGGCCGGTTGCGCCGATCCCAAACCCAACTGGGCCTGAGCTGCCGATGTCGTGGCTGCTTTTCGATGACGCCCCGATGTCTTGGCCGGTGACGCCTTCCGCGCCGATCGTGTTGCCGGTCTTCGGGGTTTTTCCGATACTCGGCCCTGCCGCTGGTGCGTTGCCGATACTGGCGCCCGTCTTTGGCCCTGTCGACAGCTTCGGCGCTCGGATGTCTCTCTCAATCGATTCTTCCATTTCGCGAATCGCGTGCGCTTCCCGACCTGATTCTTCAAAGTCTCCTGAATCGCGGGTGTTGGTCGAGGTGCTGATACGTTCGAGCGTCGCGCGCAGGTTCTTCAGGTCAGCGCGAACCTTGGCGACAGTCGGGATCATTTCGCGGAGCATGATGCCGCGCGATGCCATCGAATGATTCGATATATTGGTCTGGGTGGATTTGAGCAAATCTCCGACCTCGTCTCCCATTTCTTCGACCTGCTGAAGTTCCGAGAGATCGGTCTTGCAGCAATCGAGGAAGTCGCGATACTTGTTCAGAAACGTCGATACGTCGCCCTGCAGATTCTCGACTTTGAAGTCGCGTGGCGGCTTGTCGCCCGTGGGTGTTCCCCCTTCTTGCTCTGCTGTCACGGTTTCTTCATTTTCAACAAGCGGCACGCACCCCGGCCCTTGCTTCGCTGAATATTGCCGATCGGATTGTTGATCAGGGCACCAATAGAGCGGTGATGCCGCTGATACCGTGACGGTGGTGATACCGCTGAATGCGAGGGTAACTCCCCCCAAGACGGTCACGCAGAGGGTCTTGGTTGTTGTGAGCGAACGCATAAATCATTTTCAACTCGACTCGAGCTCTTGTCAATGAAATCGCTAACTCCGTGCGTTTAACAGATTGTTCAATTGGCTTTCCCTATCTTTTTCATCAATCAATTTGAGTAAGTTGGTGTCAAATAGCCCACAGCTAACGCGGTAATGCCTGAGAGATTGCGATAATTCGAAAAAGGTCTCGCCAGCAATTCTTAGCATGTCATAGAAGCTCAAAATCCCACGAAGGGAGTCATTTCATACCCCCTTCCGTTCCATATGTTGGGGATGGTAGGTCCTTTCTATACCCTTGCTTGGACTTATTTGAAAGCCGGGGGACAGCCTCCCAAATCGGAGGCACTTTGTCGACGGGACAAGGCCCCAAACAGAAACCTCCAGGCTTCATAAGTCCATGAATTTTCTATTGACAAGTCTTTGAGTGAGTGTATACTGCGCGCGTTAGTGGGAAGAAGTGGGTGAATTTGGCAACTAATAGATTATGGGGGTCTCCAGGCATTTCCCGGTCATGTCAGAAGAAGCACTGTTTTGGCTTGTTCAAGATGATGGCCGAACCTATCTTGACTGTACGGTGGGGTATGGTGGGCATGCTGAAAAACTTCTTGAGGCGAGCGGTCCTGCCAGCAGGCTTATCGGGCTTGATCGCGATGCGGCGGCCATTGCAGCTAGCCGAGAAAGGCTCGCACGATTCGGCGACCGCGTAATCCTTATCCATGGTCACTTTATGGATCTGAAACAGCATCTTGCTGTCAGTGGCATTGGCCAGGTCGATGGAATCCTGTTTGACCTTGGAGTCTCGTCCCCGCAGTTGGAAGAACCTGCTCGTGGCTTTAGCTTTCAAGGAGACGGTCCGTTGGACATGCGCATGGATCAATCGATGAGCGGGACCGCAGCTGACTTGATCAATCGATGGCCGGAAGCGCAGCTGGCCGACGCGATTTTTCAATTCGGCGAAGAACGGTTTTCTCGACGAATAGCGCGTGCCATTGTTCGTGCGCGTGAACGCCATCCCTTGGCAACGACGAAAGAATTGGTCTCCGTGATTGAAGGAGCGGTTCCGACGAATTATCGGCATGGTCGTCTCCACTGTGCCACTCGCACGTTCCAAGCTGTTCGCATTGCAGTGAATCAGGAGCTGGACTGTCTCGAACCGGCGTTGCGCGATGCGGTAGATGTCTTGTCTCCCGGCGGCCGCCTCTGTGCGATTTCATTTCATTCACTCGAAGATCGAATTGTGAAGCATACGTTTCGGGCGCTCTCCGGAAAGGACAATCCTGCATTGCTGGTGCTCACCAAGAAGCCGCAGGTTCCCACCAGGGAAGAATCGGACGGGAATCCCCGATCCCGCAGTGCCAAGTTACGGGCTGCCCAACGGGTATCCAAGGAGGGTCATTCATGAAGGCACTGACGATTGTGGCCGGTGTGCTGCTGGTCTTTGTGTTTGTGTGGGAACGTGTCGATGTCGTTCGAGTGGGCTATCAGATCGAACGATTGAAGGTCCAGAAAGTCTTGCTGGAGCGAGAGCGGGATCAATTGCAAGTGAAGTTTTCTGCGCTGACGGCTCCGGAGCGGATCGCGAAGGTGGCGACGGAAAAGTTGGGGCTGGTTCCGCCGCAGCAGGGGCAAGTGCTGATGGTGCATCAGCAGGGAGAGGCTCCGAGCCTGTCCCTCCCACCCGTGGAGCAAATCCGTCTGGCGCGACATGTCTCAACCGGGAGGGGGAACGAGTGACTGCTGTCCCTTCTCGCGGGCGTCGCTATGTGATGTTGCTCCTGCTGCTCTGCGGGTTCAGCATCATTCTATTTCGGCTGGTCACGCTCCAAGTGCTTCAAGCAGCAGAACTCACGGCCAAGGCAGATCGGCAACATCAAAAGACCGTGTCCTTCGAGGGGGCCAGGGGCATGGTGTCGGATCGGCACGGCAAAGTGCTCGCGATGAATGTGGAGGTTCCATCTGTGTTCGGCGTACCGACGTTGCTGGAGAGCCCGTCGACCGTCGCCCGCCATCTTTCTCAGGTGCTCCATATTCGAAGCGGTGAGCTTGAGAGAAAGCTCCGGCAAGATAAGAGCTTCGTGTGGCTGGCACGAAAGGTCGAGCCCGAGCAAGGCCGTCGGCTGGAGCAGTTGTCGTTGGATGGCATCGGTGTGGTGATGGAGGGACGGAGGTTTTATCCCAAGGGCCCGTTGCTGGCCCATGTCCTTGGATTTTCCGGGATGGACGGGCAAGGGCTTGAGGGGCTCGAGCGGCGATACGATTCGTATCTGCATGGAGAAAAACGCGTCACCGTGTTGCAGCGCGATGCGTTAGGCAGCACGGTTTTTCCCAAGGGTTTGGCAGAGCAAGTGCCTACGCCGGGGCATGCCCTCACGCTGACCGTCGACGAGGTCATCCAGTACATTGCAGAAAAAGAACTCGACGAGGCCGTCACTCATACCCATGCCAAGTCTGGGACGATCATCGTCATGGAGCCACAATCCGGTGCGATTCTCGCGATGGCCGTCAGTCCACGATTTGATCCGAATGTCGTCGCCGCGTTGACGCCCGATCGGTGGCGTAATCGTGCTCTGACAGATACGTACGAGCCCGGGTCGACCATGAAAGTGGTGGTAGCGGCAGCAGCGCTTGAAGAAAAAGTGATGACGCCCGGTTCCATGATCTTCGGTGAAAACGGCCGCATGGTGGTCGCGAACACGACGATTCATGACCATGACAAGCTGGGGTGGATGACGTTCTCCGAGGTGATTCAGAAATCCAGCAACATCGGCGCAGCCAAAACCGGAATGGCTCTCGGAGAGCAGCGGCTCTATCGCTACCTTCAAGCATTTGGATTCGGCCAACGTACGGAGATTGACCTGCCGGGTGAAGTGAGCGGGCTCTTGAAGGATCCCAAAGACTGGGGCGGTCGATCGCTGGCGTCAATTTCGATGGGACAGGAGGTCGGGGTGACGCCCCTCCAGATGGTGTCGGCGGTGGCAACTCTCGCCAATGGGGGCGTGATGATGAAGCCCTATGTGGTGTCAGAAGTTCGCGATCAGAAAGGTCGCTTACTCAAGGAAGTACTACCACAAGTAAAGCGGCGAGTCGTGTCACCGGACACGGCTCGGACGATGATGACGGTGCTGGAAGGTGTCGTGACAAGAGGGACAGGGGCGAAGGCGGCTATTCCTGGATTTCGTGTGGCGGGCAAAACCGGGACCGCGCAAAAAATCGATTCGCGAACCGGCGCCTATTCCTCGACGCAGTTTGTCGGGTCATTTGTCGGGTATGTGCCGGCAGAATCTCCTCGGCTGGCGATGATCGTGGTTCTCGATGAACCGCAAGGCGAAGCCTGGGGCGGGGCTGTGGCGGCACCCGTCTTTGGGCGTGTCGGGGAGCAGGTGCTCAACTATCTTGGTGTGTCCAGGGAGGACACTGTGAAAGTCGCACTGGCGATGAAGGACTACTAAGAGGCCATGGCGCGCGATCCCATCACCGTCACGCAGTTGCTCGCGGCGCTCCGTGGGCGGGTCGAGATTCTGGAGCAGCGAGGCGATGTGAGTCGTCCGGTGCATGCGATCACGGATGATTCGCGGGCCGTGACGGGCGGGAGCCTTTTTGTAGCCGTCAAGGGTGAACGCGTTGATGGACACGGATTTGTCGAACAGGCCATCAAGGCTGGAGCGGTTGCGGTGGTCGCGCAGGCGTCGGTGGTGTCAGGGCCGTTACCGTTTGTGCGGGTGGCTGATTCGCGCAAGGCGCTAGGTCTTCTCGGCAGCCGGTTTTATGGGGACCCATCCGCCCGTCTCAAGATGATTGGCGTGACGGGTACGAATGGAAAGACGACGACCACGTATCTCTGCAAAGCGTTACTGGAAGGGATCGGCCGACGGGTGGGCTTGATCGGCACGGTGGGGTACCAGATCGGGCAGGAGACACTTCCGGCCTCTCACACGACGCCCGGTGCACTGGAGCTTCAAGAACTCTTGGCGAAGATGGTCGAGTGCGGACTTACTGCCGCAGTGATGGAAGTATCGTCCCACGCCCTCGCGTTAGACCGGACCTCGGGCTGCGAGTATGACGTGGCGGTGTTCACGAACCTCACGCAGGATCATCTCGATTTTCATCACACGATGGATGAGTACTTTGAGGCGAAGTTGCGACTGTTTACTGGATTGGCCGAGGGGCAGAAAGCCGGGAAGCGCGCCATCGTCAATGTGGACGATCCTCGCGGGGACGCGATCAGGGCAGCCTGTCCTGCGCCGGTCTGGGGGTATGCCATTCACAACCAGGCCGATCTCAAAGCGGAACGAGTGCGCCTCTCGCTTACCGGGACCATCTTTACTGCGGCGACTCCCGCAGGCACGTTTACCGTCGAGAGCCGCTTGGTCGGGGAGCACAACGTCTACAACTTGCTGGGGGCGATCGGGGTGGCGCTGCACGACGGGGCGACGTCCGATCAGATCTGCGAAGCGACCGCCCATATCAGCAATGTCCCAGGTCGCTTCGAGCGGGTCTCTTCCGGACAAGATTTTACCGTTGTCGTTGATTATGCTCATACCGAAGATGCACTCGTCCGGCTGCTCACGGCCGCCCAGGCATTAAAGACCGATCGGATCATTACGGTATTCGGTTGCGGCGGTGATCGGGACCGAGGGAAGCGGCCGAAGATGGGTCGCGCCGCCGTGGAATACAGTGACGTGGTGGTCTTGACGTCCGATAACCCTCGAACCGAGGACCCGCTGGCAATCCTCCGTGAAGTAGAGGTCGGCGTACGCGATGCGCTAGAGCGCCGCAGTCATGTGCAGTATCACTTGGTGCCGGACCGCCGTGAGGCGATCGGCGCCGCCATCCGCGAGGCCCGCCGCGGCGACATGGTGCTCATTGCCGGCAAGGGACATGAAGACTATCAAATCATCGGCAACAAGAAGTTTCATTTTGACGATCGTGAGGTGGCTCGCGAGGCGATTCAGCAATTGCAGGATTGCGCGTGAAAGTCCATGCCACGGCCGAGATCGCGCAGGACGAGGATTCGATGGGACTCTTTACGGTCGAGGAATTACGAGAAGTCATCAGCGTGAAGGTTCTCGCGGGGCAAGATTCGATTTCGGGGAAGCGCCGGATCAGACAGATCAGCACGGATTCTCGATCGGTTCGCCGTGGTGATCTGTTTGTGGCGCTCAGAGGCGATCGATTCGATGGCCATGAGTTTGTGCCAGCCGTCCTCGCGCAAGGTGCGGCCGGAGCCATCGTTCACGATGAATACCGTCTTCCCTCAAGCGCTGCCGCGGTATGCCGGATCGACGGCCGATCTGCGCCCTTTCTCTTCGGGGTGCGCGATCCCCTGTTTGCCTACCAGCAATTGGCGACCCACCATCGTAGCCGGTTCCATATTCCCGTCGTCGCGGTGACCGGGAGCAACGGCAAGACGACGACGAAAGATATGGTGGCATCGGTGTTGGCCCAGCGGTGGCCGGTGTTGAAGACGGAGGGGAATTTCAACAATCGGATCGGCGTACCCTATACCCTGCTTCGGCTCACGGCCCGCCATCAAGCGGCCGTCATTGAGATGGGGGTGGATCAGCAAGGGCAGACGACCAGGCTCTGCGAGATTGTTAGGCCCACGATCGGGTTGATCACCAATATCGGCCCCGATCATCTCGAGTTCTTCGGAAGTATGGAGGGGTCGGCGCAGGCCAAGGCCGAATTGTTGGACATGCTTTCGGCCGATGGCGTGGCAATTTTGAACGCCGACGATCCCTACTTTGACTATCTCGCCGCGCGTGCGCAATGCCGTGTCATGTCGTTCGGATTTTCGGAGATGGCCGATGTCCGCGCGAGCGGGGTCACGTCCGATGTTCGCCAAGGAACGACCTTTCGTTTGCATCTCCCTGGAAAGAGCCGCCCCACGCTTGTTCGAATCAAGGTGCATGGTACCCACAACGTCACCAATGCGCTCGCCGCCGCGGCTGTGGGTGCTGCGCTGAACCTGTCCGGTTCGATGATTGCCCAAGGGCTGGGCCGATTCCGTCCTGCCGCGATGCGATCGCAGGTAGTGACCCATCATGGCGTCCACATCATTAACGATTGCTACAACGCCAACCCCGCTTCGATGAAAGCGGCGCTCCAATTGCTGGCACAGTGGAGTCCTGCACGCGAGCGGATTGCCGTATTGGGAGACATGTTAGAGCTCGGCCCTGAGACTGCTCAGATGCACCGGGACGTTGGACAGTTTCTTGCCACACAGGGGCTGTCGCGGCTGATCGTCTGCGGGACATTGGGTCGGGACATTGCGGAAGGAGCTCGGAGGGGCGGGATGGCAGGTCCGCAGATCGACGAAGTGGTCGATGCGGCTGCCGCGGCTGATTACCTCAAGAGGGTCGTGCGGCAGGGTGACGTGGTGTTGGTGAAAGCCTCTCGCGGCATGAAGATGGAACAGGTTGTGCAGGTTCTGACGGGGATGAGGGCTGTCATCAAGCAGGCATCGTAAGGAGTCGGCGTCAATCCGACACAAGAGTCGGTCGGACGGGCAGGCTCATTATTAAGGTAAAGACGGCATGCTCTACAACTGGCTGTATCCGTTTCATACGGAATATTCGTTTCTGAACGTCTTTCGGTATTTGAGCTTCCGGATCATCTATGGGGCCGTGACGGCGTTCTTGATCGCCTTTGTGTTGGCGCCGTGGGTGATCAGGAAGTTGCAAGACATGAAGCTGGGTCAGCAGATTCGTGGCGACGGGCCTAAACACCACCTGGCGAAGAGCGGCACGCCCACCATGGGCGGGATTCTCATCCTCTTCGCCGTGGTCCTCTCGACGCTCCTCTGGGCCGACATCGCGAAGCCCTACGTCTGGCTTGTCCTCGTCGCCATGCTGGGGTTTGGGGCGATTGGATTTGCCGACGACTATCTCAAGTTCATCAAGGCCCAATCGAAGGGGTTGTCGGTGGGGCAGAAATTCACGGCGCAAGTGGCGCTGGCCTTGGCAATTGCGCTGGTTCTCTATTTCCTGCCCGACTATACGACCAAGCTCAGCATCCCGTTTTTCAAGAATTTCGTTCCAGATCTCGGCTGGTGGTATGTCGTCTTTACCGTACTGGTTATTGTCGGGAGTTCCAATGCCGTCAATCTGACCGATGGTCTCGATGGGTTAGCGATCGGACCGGTCATGATCGCGGCATTGGCCTATACGATCGTGGCCTATGTCGCAGGCCATCGACTCATGTCGGACTATCTTCTCATCCAGCACATCGAAGGCGCGGGTGAACTCGCGGTATTCACCGCCGCCATCCTGGGGGCGAGCCTGGGGTTTCTGTGGTTCAACACCTATCCGGCTTCTGTGTTCATGGGGGATGTGGGCTCGCTTCCCCTGGGAGCGGCGCTGGGTACGGTCGCGGTGATCAGCAAGCACGAGCTGCTGCTTCTCATGGTTGGCGGAGTGTTTGTGATTGAAGCGGTCTCGGTCATTTTTCAGGTCATTTCGTTCAAGTCGCGTGGAAAGCGCATTTTTCTCATGGCACCTATCCATCATCACTTTGAGATGAAAGGATGGGAGGAGCCCAAGGTCGTAGTGCGTTTGTGGATCATCGCCATCCTGTTGGCCTTGCTGAGTCTGAGTACCTTAAAGCTCCGGTGACGGCATGGTGGGAGAAGCGGCTGTGGAACTCGCGGGAGCACGTGTCACGGTAATGGGACTTGCCAGAAGCGGTGTGGCCGCTTGCCGGCTGCTTCAGGCGGCGGGAGCACGTGTCACGGTAGCCGACCGGAAGGAATCGGAAGAACTGACCGCAGTCCTCGGCGGCATCGACCGCGATCACGTCGGCGTAACCGTCGGGGCGCGGTACGAATCGTCGCTCGACGAGGCTGACCTGGTGGTGATCAGCCCTGGAGTGCCCTATCGACTGGCCACGCTTGAAGCGGTGCGGCGGCGCGGCGTGAAGGTGATCGGCGAATTGGAGTTGGCCTCGCAGTTCCTCCGGAGCCCGCTCCTCGCGATCACAGGGACCAATGGCAAGAGCACCACTGTGACTCTGGTCGGCAAGTTTTTTGCCGAGAGCGGCAAGCGGGCGTTTGTCGGCGGCAATTTGGGCACCGCCTTGAGTGAGGCGGCGGTGGAAGACCTTCACGCCAACCAGGCAGGGAAACCGAGTCCATACGACTATCTTGTCGTGGAGGTTTCCAGCTTCCAACTGGAAACGGTCGATCGATTCCATCCCTGGATCGCTGCCCTGCTCAACGTGACGGTCGATCACCAGGACCGTTATGAGTCGCTGGACGAATACGTCGCGGCTAAACAGCGGATCTTCGAGAACCAAACTGAGTCTGATTTTGCCCTGTTCAACCTTGACGATGACCGTGTGGCCGCGTTGCGACATCGTGTCCGTGCGAAACGACTGGGGTTTACGAGCAGGTCGGCGATCGGTGCCGACCTGGTTGGAGGAACCTACCTCGAAGGCGATCGGATCGTGACGACGGTCACCGGTGTACGGCAGGAGGTTTGCCGTCGAAGCGAGATCCGTATCATCGGGAGCCACAATGTGGAGAACGTTATGGCAGCCGCGACCTATGCCATGCTGTGCGGCTGTTCTCTCGACGCGATTCGTCGCGTCCTCGCGACGTTCCCCGGGCTCGAACATGCCCTTGAAGTTGTCCGAGAGCGTCGAGGTGTCCGATTTGTGAATGATTCGAAGGGCACGAATGTCGATGCCACACTCAAAGCGCTGGAGAGCATCGATCAACCGATTTGGCTTATTGCTGGCGGACGGGACAAGGGTGGCGACTTTTCGCGACTCGCCCAGGCGGTCGGCCGGCGGGTGACGTGCGTGATTCTGATCGGAGAAGCGGCCCCGCTTTTGCGACGGGCGTGGGAGGGTGTCGCCACGATGACCGAGGCGGCCACCTTGCGGGAGGCCGTGAATTTTGCGGCGCAGGGGGCATCACCGGGTGACGTCGTACTGTTGTCCCCGGCCTGCGCCAGCTTCGACATGTTTGCGGACTATCAAGACCGTGGTCGTCAATTCAAGGCTTTGGTTCATGCCTTACCGGCGTGACGTGCAAGGCGAGGGAGGGGCGGTTCTGAGCAATGGCGCATCGATCAGCGGGGACGTTGGCCCTGCCATGGTCCCAGACCAGCCAACGATCGGGGAAGCAGCGGGTGGCGGCGGACCACACGCTCCTGGCGGTCACCATGACTCTGGCGTTGGTGGGACTCGTGATGGTGTTCAGCGCGAGCGCCATCGTGGCGGGCAACCGGTTTCAGGATCCCGGGTTTTTTCTGAAACGGCAGATCGCCTGGCTCGCGTTTGGTTTTCTGTTGATGCATCTCACGTCGCGAATCGATTACACGCTCTGGAAGAAGCTCTCTATTCCGATGTTGGTCTGCATGTTGCTGCTGCTTGTCATGGTGCTGGTACCGTCGCTCGGTACGGCGGCCAAGGGGGCGCGGCGATGGTTGCGGTTGGGGCCCATCTCGGTGCAGCCGGCGGAAATGGTCAAACTCGCGGCGGTCATCTATATGGCGGCGTATTTGACCAAAAAGGGGGACAAGATCACGTTGTTTCGCGATGGTCTTCTGCCGGCCTTGATCGTGGTCGGACTACTGGGTGGCCTGGTGCTGCTCGAGCCGGATCTTGGGACGGTCGTGGTGCTCGGACTGGTGACGGTCGGGATGTGTTTTCTCGCTGGGGCGCGTATCTCCCATTTATTGGCCTTAGGCCTCTGCGCGATTCCGGTCGTGCTGGTGCTGGTTCTCGGTTCCAGCTATCGACGTCAACGGCTCATGACATTTCTTGCTCCATGGAAGGATGCGTCGGATGCCGGGTTCCAAATCACGCAATCATTTTTGGCTTTTGGCAGCGGCGGTCCGTTCGGGGTGGGATTGGGCGAGGGCAAACAGAAGCTCTACTTCCTTCCGGAGGCGCATACAGACTTTGTCCTGGCGCTGGTCGGCGAAGAACTGGGGCTCATCGGGACCGCCACCGTGACCCTGCTGTTTGCATTTTTTGTGTGGCGGGGGTTTCAGATCGCCGCGCGTGCGCGGATGCCGTTCGGCCGCTATCTGGGCATGGGTATTACCTTGTTGATCGGCGGCCAGGCGTTGGTGAATGCGGCGGTGGTGACGGGGCTCTTGCCGACGAAAGGGCTTACCTTACCGTTCGTCAGCTACGGAGGGTCGTCGTTGGTGGTCAGTCTGATCGGCGTGGGGATCTTGCTCAGTATTTCTCGCGACCGGCATGCCGGCGGGTCCCGTGGTGGACGTGGTGGGTCGGATTACGAATGACGATCGTCATTGCAGCAGGAGGAACCGGTGGCCATCTCTATCCGGCTGTGGCGTTGGCGCGAGAGTTTCTCCGGCACGATCCCACGACCAAGGTGCTCTTCGTGGGGACAGCGCGTGGACTTGAATCGAACGTGCTCGCCCACGAGGGATTCGAGCTGGCCTTGATCAGTGCCAGGCCGGTGATGGGGAAGGGGCTGTTCGGGTTGGTGACAGGCTTGTGCGCGCTGCCGGTCAGTTTGTGGCAGTGCCTGCGGATTCTACGAACCAGACGGGCGGATCTGGTGATCGGGGTTGGCGGTTATACGAGTCCTATGATGCTTCTTGCGGCAGCATTGACCGGGGTGACGCGCGTGATTCTTGAGCCGAATGCAGATCCTGGCATGGCGAACAAGGCGGTGGGACCATTCGCGCAACGCGTCTTTCTTGCATTTGAGTCGGCGGCTCACTCGTTCAATCGTTCCAAGGTGCGGGTGGTAGGGACTCCGATTCGAAAGGCGTTCCTGGAGGGTAATCAACAGAGCCGGGAAAAGTCGGGACCGTTTCATCTATTGATTTTCGGCGGAAGCCAGGGGGCGAAGGCGATCAATGCAGCGGTGATGGAAGGATTGTCCGAACTGATGACGCAACTGTCACATCTCACAGTGACCCATCAGACTGGCGAGTTCGATCATGCGCGGGTGGCCGAGGCCTATCGTCGCGCCGGCATTGCCGCGCGGGTAACGCCGTTTCTCTACGATATGCCCGTGGCATTACGGGAGGCGGATCTGGTCGTGGCGAGAGCCGGCGCCATGACGGTGGCGGAACTTACGGCGTGCGGAAAGCCGGCCGTTCTTATTCCGTTGCCGTCGGCCATTTACGACCACCAAACGAAGAATGCCAAGGTAATGGAAGCAGCCGGGGCTGCCGTGGTACTCCCGCAATCTGCGCTCACGGGACCCATGTTGGTTCGCACCGTGGTGACCATTCTCAGGGATCCGGAGCGATTGTGGGCGATGGGGGCAGCAAGTCTAGCGATGAGGCGAACCGATGCGGCCGAGGTCATCGTCCGCGAATGCTACGCACTCATGGAGGGCTATCATGATGTCAACCAGTCTGGTGGAGCGGAAGGAGTCTAATGGTATTGGGCAACGCGGACAGGGGTCACATTTGTATCCACCGGCCGGTGGAGTAAGGCGCGCGCCGATGTTTCGTAAGACGCAGCAGATCCATCTAGTCGGAATCGGGGGATCGGGGATGAGCGGCATCGCCGAGGTGTTGTTGACGCTGGGATATAAAGTGACGGGCTCGGATTTGCAGGCCTCCGATACGACGCGGAGATTGGAAGAACTCGGCGGACGCATCTTTGTCGGCCATCAGGAATCGAATGTAGGGGAGGCTCAAGTGGTGGTCATCTCCTCCGCCGTGTCGGCACAGAACCCCGAGGTCGTGGCGGCGAAGACAAAGAAGATTCCCGTGATTCCTCGGGCCGAGATGCTAGCGGAGCTGATGCGACTGAAGTTCGGGGTCGCCATTGCCGGCGCCCACGGGAAGACCACGACGACGTCGATGGTGGCCAATGTGCTGGCACAGGGCGGGTTGGATCCCACCATGGTGATCGGGGGCAAAGTGAATGCGCTGGGGAGTCATGCCCGCCTTGGCCGAGGCGATCTCCTTGTGGCGGAAGCAGATGAGAGCGATGGGTCGTTTCTCCGTCTGTCTCCGACTATCGCCGCGGTCACGAATCTTGACCGGGAACATCTCGAACACTACGGCAGCATGGAGCGGATCAACGAGTGCTTTCTCGAGTTTATTAATAAGGTGCCGTTCTATGGGTTGGCCGTGTTGTGTGCGGACGATGATCGGCTCAGAGCGCTCTTCCCAAATATCGTGAAGCGCTATCAGACCTACGGGCTCAGTGAGCGTGAGGGTGTCACGCCGGACTTCTTTGCGACAGAAATCAACTTGAACCAATGGGGCGCTGAGTTTCGGGCGCAGTTCCGTGGGCGCAATCTGGGCCCGTTCCGCCTGGCGGTGCCCGGCCGCCACAATGTCTCCAACGCGCTCGTGGCGATTGCGATCGGCATCGAATTGGATGTGCCGGTGGATCTCATCAGGAAAGCGCTGGCGGCCTATGCCGGGGTAGAGCGTCGCTTTCATCTGCGAGGGGAAGCCAATGGGATCATGGTCGTGGACGATTACGGGCATCATCCGACTGAGATCAAGGCCACCCTGGCCGCGGCGAAGCAAGGGTGGGGGGACCGGCGCTTGGTGGTACTGTTTCAGCCGCATCGCTATACCAGGACGCGAGACTTGTTGGAGGATTTTGCGAACGCGTTCGAGCAATCGGATGTACTGTTCTTGACGGAAATTTATGCGGCAGGGGAGCAACCGATTCCCGGGGTGTCCGGAGCCAAGTTGGCCGATATTGTTCGTGCGGCCGGCCATCCGTCCGTGACCTTTGTGGAACAAAAAGACATGTTGGTGGATCAGGTGCTGCCCTATCTGAAACCGGGGGATCTCGTCATCACAATGGGGGCGGGGGATATCTGGAAGACCGGGCTTGGACTGTTGGCCCGATTGGCCCCCACCGCATGATGCTATGAAGCGAGGAGGTCGGCCTGTCACGACAGCTGCGAGAGTGCATGCGCGATTTACGCGGGCAGATGTGCGGGGTGCGGTGGCAGGTCTCCGGGGATCCGTATCCTTCCAGGCTCCGTTGCGAGAGTACACCTCGTTCAAGATTGGAGGGCCGGCGGATGTCGTGGTGGAACCGGCTGACATTGAGGATGTCTGTCTGGTGGTCAAGCAGGCGCGCGCCCGTAAGATCCCGTTGTTTGTCCTGGGTGGGACGAATCTGCTCATCCGGGACGGGGGCATCCGTGGCATCGTGGTCAGCCTGGTGCGGTTGCGGGGGATCAAAGAAGAACCGGGGTCTGTCCTCTATGCCGAAGGGGGAGTCGGGATGCCGACATTGATCGGATACGCCATCCGCCACTCCCTTGCGGGATTGGAATGGGCGGCGGGAATTCCCGGTACGGTGGCCGGCTGTGTGGTGATGAACGCCGGCACGAAGCTCGGGGAAATGAAGGATTCGATCAAGGCCGTTCGTATGGTGACCATGACAGGCCGGATCATAGAAGTGGAGGCTGCCCAGGTGAGGTTCGAGTATCGACGGGCCTTGCTGCCTCGCGGCATCGTCGTGGGGGTGTGGCTTCAATTGACGCAAGGGGTCCGATCGGAGATTGAGCGAGTGGTCAAGGACTATCTCCGCTATCGACGGGACACGCAGCCGCTCGCGATGCCGAGCGCGGGTTGTGTATTCAAGAATCCTCCGAGCGATTCTGCCGGCCGGTTGATCGAGGCGGTCGGCCTCAAGGGGGCACGCGTCGGCGATGCGGAAGTCTCATTGAAGCATGCCAACTTCATGGTCAACCGGGGGCAGGCGCGCGCGGCGGACGTGATTGCGCTGATTGGGGAGGTTCGCAGCACCATTCGCCGTCGGACTGGTGTGCGGTTAGATCTCGAACTCAAAATTGTAGGAGAGATGTAGCGGTATGAGCGAGCCTCGCTTAACAGAGCGACCCCTTTTGACCCGTGCCCGTATCGGGGTATTGATGGGTGGGCAATCAGCCGAGCGTGACGTCTCGCTCCGGACAGGCGCCGCGGTCCATCGGTCGCTGGTTCGCCGTGGCTACAATGCGGTGGCCATCGATGTCGGCGCGACGCTCTCTCAGGATCTGTACGATCAGAAGATCGACCTGGCGTTTCTCGCGTTGCACGGACCAGGCGGGGAAGACGGCGCGATTCAAGGATTCTTGGAAACCCTGGGAATTCCCTACACCGGATCCGGCATCCAGGCCAGCGCGATCGGCATGCATAAAGTGACGACGAAAACACTCTTAGCCTCAGCGGGTATTCCCGTGCCAGCCGGCACCGTTGTAAAGCGCGGGAAGAAGGTCTCAAGCGCCACCCTGTTGCGGGCAGCGAAGTTGCGTTGGCCGGTCGTAGTGAAACCTGCGTCGCAAGGGTCCACGATTGGCGTCACCATCGTGCGGAAGCCCTCGCAATGGCATGACGCGCTGGCCTTGGCCCATTGCTACGATACGGATGCGATGGTCGAGGCCTACATTCCGGGGCACGAGGTCACGGTCTCGATCATCGGGCGACACGAGGTTTCTCCATTGGTGCTTCCTGCCGTGAAAATTGTGGCGCCGGGAGGGTTCTATGATTTTGCAGCGAAGTATGAAAAGGGGAAAACGCAGTACCTCTGCCCTGCGCCATTGACGGCGGCGGTGACCAGGCAGATTCGCGCGTTGGCGCTGCGCACCTACGAGGTGTTGGGCTGTGAAGGAGCGGCCCGGGTCGATTTCCGCATTACCCCGCGAGGCCGTCCGTTTGTGTTGGAGATCAATACGGCACCGGGCATGACCGAAACCAGTTTGCTGCCGATGGCGGCGATGCGAGCCACGATTGACTATGACGAGCTGACTGAACGGATTCTCGAGTCCGCACTCGTTCGCGTCGCCCGCTTCGGGCATCAGGAAGGGAAAGGACGTAATCCATGAAGCTGTCCATGCGGAAACGAACGGTGCATGCCATAGGCCCTCGGCTGAACCAATGGAGGGGCGCGCGCGCCAGTCAGCTCTCGGATCAGCGGCAACAGGTGCGTCGAGAGAAACTTCTTTCGAGGGGCCGGCGTACGCTGCGGGTGGGGAAATGGATCGTCGGTCTTGCGGCGTTGGCTTGGGGGCTGACTATGGTAACGCGAGAGATGGGGCCGATTCTTCAGGGCTGGCTGGAAATCCGCGAGGTAGAGGTTGAGGGGATTCACCACGTGACGAAACCGGAAGTGTTGGAGCGGCTCGTCTTGAAGCCGGGCACGGGCCTCCATCAAGTCAGTACAGCGTTTCTTGCCGAGCGAGTGAAGACGCATGCCTGGGTTAAGGAGGCGACGGTCGAACGCAGGCCCCCACATCTGCTGCATGTCACCGTATTGGAACGCACGCCGGCTGCCATTATTCGGACGGGCGGGGATCATTGGTTGAGCGATGAGAGCGGATACCTTCTTGCCAAGTTGGGCAAGCAGGATGACCAGACGCTGCCGTTGTTGACCGGGTTGGAGCCTCAGTCTCTTCAACGCGGCGAGGCACGCGTCCGCAACGCGGTTCAGTCCGGGGTCGTACTGGCCAAGCTCATCGCCAATACCCTCGACGGGCGTGTTGAAGTCGATCTCACGAATTCTTCAAATGTGGTGGCGTCAGCCAATGGGGTGCGATTCCAGTTTGGTGCCGATTCCCTGGTTGATCAGTGGGAGCGGTTCCGGAAAGTGAAACCGTCATTCAGAGCTGCCTCATTCGATGGTCGGAAGCGCGAGGTGAGCGAGATCGATCTGCGTTATGACAACCGTGTCATTGTGCGAGAAAGGGTGTGAGGGCTGTGTCAAAGCGTGATCAGATTCTTGTGGGGTTGGACATCGGGACCACGAAGATCTGCGCCATAGTTTCGGAAGTCACCGATGAGGGGATGCTCAACATCATCGGTGTCGGATCCAGCCCGTCGCGAGGGCTTCGTAAAGGCGTTGTGGTCGATATCGAGAGTACCGTGGAATCGATCAAGAAGGCGGTTGAGGAAGCCGAACTGATGGCGGCGGTCCAGATCAATTCCGTCTATACCGGCATCGCTGGCAGCCACATCTCCGCGGAGAACTGCAAGGGGGTCGTGGCGCTCAAAAAGGCAGAAGTCACGCGGGAAGATATTCAGCGTGCGATCGAGAGCGCGCGGACTCTGGCGGTCATCCCCCATGAACGACGGATTCTTCATGTGCTGCCTCGTGAATTCATGGTGGACGGACAAGAGGGGGTTCGGGAGCCGTTGGGTCTGTCCGGAAACCGTCTCGAAGTCAACGTGCATGTGATTACCGGCGCCGTGACTTCAGCGCAGAACATCATCAAGTGCGTGAATCGCGCGGGGCTCGATGTCGTGGATATCGTGCTGCAGCCTTTGGCTTCCAGTGAGGCCGTCCTCAGCCAGGAAGAGCGCGACCTGGGGGTCGTCATGGTCGATCTCGGTGGTGGAACGACCGACCTTGCGATTTTCCTCGATGGGAGTATTCGGCACTCCGCGGTCTTGCCGATCGGCGGGCAGAATCTGACGAAGGATCTCGCGATCGGGCTGCTGACCTCTCAGACCGAAGCCGAGAAGATCAAGCTGCTGCGCGGGATCGCCCGAACAGGACTGGTGCAGGGCCATGAAACGGTGGAAGTCCCGTCGGTCGGGGACCGTCCTGCACGAACGTTTTCGCGCCGTGACATTGCCGAGATTCTTGAGCCGCGTGTCGAAGAAATATTCGAGCTGGTTCGCCGGGAAATCGCGCGTGCCGGCTACGAGGGCATGCTGGGGGCAGGGGCGGTGATTACAGGTGGAACGTCGTTGTTGGAAGGGATGCCCGATGCGGCAGAGCAGGTTCTGAATCTTCCGGCTCGCCGCGGCGCACCCAGTGGGATCGGAGGGCTGCGCGACATCGTCAGTAATCCCATGCATGCCACGGGCGTCGGCCTGTTGCTCCATGCCCGGCACCATGTTGAGGAGATGGCCACGGCTGGCCTGCGCAGCGGGAGGCCGATGCATAAGGTATTCGATCGTATGAAGTCCTGGATGTTCGAGTTCTTTTAACCATTCCGCGAGGCGGATGGCCGTTACGCGGATTCTATCAAGGGAGGTGTCTTGATGTTTTCATTTGAAGAGGATGTCGTGTCCCCCGTTCGGATCAAAGTGATCGGTGTCGGTGGCGCCGGGTGCAACGCCCTTAACACCATGATCACGTCCGGATTGGCGCGGGTCGATTTCATCGCGGCGAATACCGATCTCCAGGCGTTGGATCGATCGCAGGCGTCGTATAAGGTTCAACTGGGTCCTGAGCGGACCAGGGGACTCGGCGCCGGGGCGAAGCCGGAAGTTGGAAAAGACTCGGCGTTAGAAAGCAAAGATCAGATTCGGGAGTGTCTTGAGGGAGCCGACATGGTGTTCGTGACTGCGGGTATGGGCGGTGGAACCGGGACGGGTGCCGCACCGATCGTGGCGAGCATTGCGCGTGAACTCGGGATCTTGACGGTCGGGGTCGTGACAAAGCCTTTTTCATACGAAGGTCATCGCCGGATGGTTTATGCGGATGAAGGGATTCGCGATCTCCGTCGCCATGTGGATACCTTGCTCGTGATCCCGAATCAGCGATTGCTCGGCATCGTCGACAAAGCGACGCCGCTACTCGAAGCCTTCAAGGTGGCCGATGATGTCCTCCGACAGGCTATTCAAGGGATTGCGGATGTGATCACGACCACCGGCCATGTGAACGTGGACTTCGCCGATGTCCGCACCGTGATGTCACATACGGGTCGCGCTGTGATGGGCATGGGGGTGGCGCGCGGAACGAATCGGGCGATCGAAGCGGCGCAAAAGGCGATTTGCAGTCCATTATTGGAGGAAGGCAGCGTGGAGGGCGCGCGTGGTGTGTTGCTGAATATCACCGGCGGACCCAACATGTCGCTGCACGAAATTGAGGAAGCGGCCACGATTGTCCAACAGACAGCCGATCCTGAAGCCAATATCATTGTCGGACAGGTGATCAACCCCGATATGGGCGACGACCTGGTCGTGACGGTGATTGCCACCGGATTTGAACGGGAGGAGCAGTCTGCTCCCATTCCCGTGGCTGCGGCTCGGACTTCCCGCACCGGGCAACAGACGATGACCGGCATAGGCCAGACGACGGGAGAACGATCGTATGCGGAGCGGCCCTTCAAAGATCTCGACCGTCCGACCTTCTTGCGGCGGATGGGAGATGGAAGAGAATCGATGGAGCGAACTACGGCGGTCACTGATGATGAGTGGGATGTGCCCACGTTCCTGCGCAAGCAGGTCGACTGAGCCGACAGGTCTGTAGGGTTGAGTAGTCTGAGCGGAGTATGGCCATGAGCGCAGCGGTCATCACGGTTCCTGCCTTCGCGTCCGCGCGCGACGGCGTCCGACATTATTTCGGCACGCGCAGTCATGCGGACTCGCTGGCACTCGATGTAGGAGTGCCCGCTCGTCAGTCTGGGGCGCAGGGGCGTGGTTGGCTGCTGTCCGTCAAGCAAGTGCATGGGACCGATGCCTTGGTGGTGGATCGTCCACTCACTGAGTCGGATCAGTTCCCTGGTGGGTGGGACGCGCTGGTGACCGATCAACCCGGCGTGACGGTGGCCGTGCGCACGGCGGATTGTGTCCCTGTGCTCGTGCATGACCCACGTCGGCGTGTTGTGGCGGCGATTCATGCCGGTTGGCGGGGCGCAGCCGCAGGGATTGTTCCGAAGACGATTACGCTGATGGCGACCAGATTCGGATCGATGCGGTCGGATCTGCGAGTCAGTATTGGACCCTCGGCCGGTCCCTGCTGCTATGAAGTGGACGATCCAGTGCTCGACCAGCTCCGAATGGGATTGCCTGATTGGGAGTTGGTTGTGCGGGAGTATCGAGGGCACAAGGCTCGACTGGATCTCAAGGCCCTGATCCGTCGGCAAGTGGAAGGAGAGGGTGTGTCCGCACCCTCTGTTTCGTCGGTGAATCTCTGCACGATCTGCCAGGATCAGCTCTTTTATTCCTATAGACGGGAAGGTCGGGTGAATGGGACGATGGTAAGCGGAATTGCCCTGCTCTCTAACCGATAGGAGCTGGTCTGGGTGTGCGCGCTGACATTTGCCCGGCGGTTTGGGTACAATACCTTCGAACTTTCGAGAGACGGCGCTTCAGCTATGGCTGAGTCCGTGCGCGCCGCCGAGTGATGAGGCGGCTGGGTCCCCGTTGACGGTCTGAACGTTGCGAGAACTCTGCTGGCGGACTTATTAAGCATCCTGTTAGAAGTGAATCTCGAAGGGGAGGCGACGAAGGCCATGTTACTTCCGTATGAGCTTGATGGAGCGATGCCGGGGTTAAGGGCCTTGCCCCATGCAGCAGTGAAAGGGCTCATGGCCATTCCATCTCCTACCAGCTATCCGGAACAGGCTCGTCTCTACTCCCGTCGTCTGCGTGAGTTGGCGCTGCGCCACGCACGCCAACCGATCAGTGCCGTATCTTTGGAGGCACTCTCGATGGATATGCCAAACGGTTCTCACGTTGCAGTCGAAGAGGGGGCTACGATGGTGCGAGTCGGCACGGCTATTTTTGGAGCGCGGTGTGCCTAGCCCAGTGATCACGAGCAAGATCACGTTCATCGGTGGGGGCCAGATGGCTGAGGCCATGATCGGAGGTCTCCTCTCTGGACAGGTGTGTCCTGCGGAGTCGATATGGGCAACGGATCCCGTCGTTGAGCGCCGCGATCGCTTGAAGAGTCAATTTGGTATTCGGGTTGGTTCCGCGAACCGTGAGGCGGTCTCGTGGGCGGATGTGGTTATTTTGGCGGTGAAGCCTCAGACGCTTCCTGCTGTGCTCAGTGAGCTTGGCCCGACCCTGGCCCATGCCCTTGTGATATCTATTGTGGCAGGGGTTACGATTCGGACTATCGCAGAACAGATTTCCGGGGCGACGCGGGTCGTACGTGCGATGCCGAATACTCCGGCATTGGTCCGAGAGGGTATGACCGCCCTTGCCCTGGGCAGCGCGGTCTCTGAAGATGACAGTCGTCTAGCTCGAGCGGTATTCGAAGTGGTCGGCCGAGTGGTGCTGGTTGAGGAACGATTGATGGATGCGGTGACCGGACTGAGTGGTAGTGGGCCGGCCTATGTATTTCAGGCCATTGAAGCGTTGGCGGATGGAGGGGTGATGATGGGCTTGCCGAGGCAGACCGCCGAACTCCTTGCCGCTCAGACGGTGTTCGGCGCGGCTCGGTTGGTGCTCGAATCAGGGGTGCACCCCGCTCAATTGAAAGATCGAGTGGCGTCTCCCGGTGGCACGACCATCGCCGGGCTTCATCAGCTCGAACAGGGGGGATTCCGTGCTACGTTGATGGCGGCTGTCGAAGCGGCTACGATACGATCGAAGGAGTTGGGAGGCTGATGTTTGTCGCAGGCAATGCTCTTTCGGCGGCGGCGACCATCCTTGACTATGTGCTGTGGCTCTATATGTGGGTGATCATTGCGCGTGCCCTGATCTCGTGGGTCAATCCAGATCCGTGGAATCCAATCGTGCAATTTCTCGGTCGTGCGACCGAACCTGTTTTATCGCCGATTCGTCGATGGGTCGGATTGCGAATGGGGATCGATCTGTCGCCAATCATCGTGATTCTGATCATTACTTTTTTGCAGATCGCGGTTGTGCAATCACTCAAGGAATTAGCCATGAGGATGAACTGATATGACCATGGGGGATGCCATGAGAATTACTCCGCTCGATATCCAACAAATGGTGTTCAAGGTCGGCTTTCGCGGGTACGACAAGGAAGAGGTCAATCGCTTCCTTGAAGAATTGGCACAGACGGTCGAATTGTTGAGTCGAGACAATTCGGTTCAGCGAGAAAAGATCACATTTCTGGAGCAGCAGCTCGCTGAACTGAAGCGGACGGAAGCGACATTGTCGAGCACCCTCCTGTCTGCGCAATCGCTGGCAGAGGATGTGAAGCGGAATGCTCAACGGGAGGCAGATCTCGTCATCAAGGAGGCTGAACTGAAGGCCGGCGAGTTGATCCGTCAGGCCAGAGTCGAGCTGACCGATACGCAGCGCGACCTCTCGTCGCTTCAGAAACAGCGACTGCTCATGGTTGAACGGTTGCGCGCGTCGTTGCGGATGTTCGAGCGTATGTTGGAAGTGGAAGAACAGGAAGCATTCCATGATGCCGCGACCGCATCGGAGGAGAAGCTCGAAGGAGAATCGAGCCCGGCGTTATAACTCGTCTGAAGTGGCTGTTTCTCGTCCACTCATGCGTTCCTGAAATTGCTTCAGGCAGCTCACCCACGGCAGCGTATTCCCCCACCAATGACAGGTGTCTCGCCTATGGCTACCCATTACGTCATTCAGGCAGCACTGCAATCGGCGGTTGACGACGGTGTGTTTCCCGGTGCCCAGTTGGCGGTGCGCCTGCGCGGCGAGCTGCAATGTGTAGCTGTGGCTGGACGACTGTCGTCAGAGCCCCCAGGTCTTCCCGTACAACCCTCGACCATCTACGACCTCGCCTCTCTCACGAAACCGCTGGCAACGGTCACATCCGTATTGCTCCTGATTCAGCGCGCAAAGGTTGCTCTTGAGGATCCCGTGCAACAGGTATTAGCCGAACTTGAAGGGACGCCGATTGGGCAGGCCACGGTGCGAGATCTCTTGACCCATCGCTCAGGCCTGCCCGGATGGCGACCGTTCTACGAGCGGCTTGCCGCACAAGGCATTCTCCCAGGGCTCTCTGGCGGGAATCAGCCCGTCAAGCAACATGCCTTGAAGATGATTCGCGACGAACCGTTGATCTATGCACGGGGGGAGCGCAGCGTCTACAGCGACCTTGGATTCATGTTGCTAGGATTTCTGGTGGAGCGTCTCAGTGGAATGGCGCTGGATCTCTGGTGCGAAGAAGCCATCATCCGACCGCTACTGGCCGACCCACTGATGTTTTGCCCTACGGCAGGGCGAGCGCAACTTGGTGTTGTACGCCCAACCGTTGATGCATCATACATAGCCCCGACCGAACTGGACGAGTGGCGCAATCGATTTTTATGTGGGGAGGTGCACGACGAGAATGCTGCAGCGATGGGTGGCGTCGCGGGCCATGCAGGGTTATTCGGGACTGCCGAATCGGTGCTGGCTGTCTCCGGAGCCTGGCTCCGCGGCTATCATGCAAGAGAGTCGATTCTGGACGGGGAACTTGTCAGGCAGTTTACGACCCGCCAAGAATCTGCTACTCGATCAAGTTGGGCGCTGGGATGGGACACTCCGTCGGCGCCGTCCTCATCGGGGTCCCGTTTCTCCGAGCGGTCGTTCGGGCATCTCGGCTACACTGGGACGTCGCTGTGGATTGATCCGCTGTCCGAATTGGAGGTGGTGCTATTATCCAACCGGGTACATCCGAGCCGGAGGAACGAGAAGATTAAGGTCTTCCGCCCGTATATTCACGACCTGGTATATCAAGAGTTTGTGTCTGCGTGAAATTCGGGGCTACGCTGGGTCCTGGTAATCGATCCAGGTTTCTTTTTCGGCGAGATACTTCGCGCCTTTGAAATTGGCGCGGGTCCTCAATCTGCTGAAGCCGAATCCCTGCATCGATTCGATGAGTTCTTGTACCGCATCGCCTATGGTCGGATGCGAGTGCCCTTCGACAATCAGGGCCTCATACATGACCTTGGCGGCGTAGCCTGAGGCGGTTCGATTGACGAGGACTGTGCGATTGAAATACCGATCACTCGGGTCGACTCCTTCAACCTGGTGCTTTTCAATCAGTCCTTCTTTTTTGAAGAGCAGCGGAAGCGAACTCATGACGACCTCCATGCCACTCAAATCGAATGGCCCAAAGCTTGAATTATAGGGCGGGGCCGTGCCGACTGCAAGCCGTTGACAACCGCGTAACGCCCTCTTATCATTTCCCGCCGCTGTGGTAAGCCGCAGTGTTCCGGAAGATATGAATATCCCCAACAGCTTGACCATCCTCCGTATTCTCCTGATTCCCTGCTACATCGGGTTACTTATCTACGGCAGATTTAATCTAGCGCTCATCGTGCTTATCGTGGCCGGAGTCACTGATGCGCTTGATGGGGCGATCGCGCGTGTGAAGAATCAGTATACTCGGCTCGGAGCCGTGCTGGACCCGTTGGCTGATAAGCTGCTCCTCACCTCCGGGTTTATCACGCTCTCGATGATTCATTTGATTCCGTCGTGGGTCACCATCCTCGTGGTCAGCCGAGACTTGATACTGTTGCTGGGAACGGCGGTGGCACACTTCACAGATTCTCGCGTGGATATTACCCCCACCTTCCTGGGCAAAGGCACCACGTTTCTCCAGCTGTCTTATGTCGTACTAGTGATATTCCTGAGTTCCCGTCACATCGATCTTTCCGTCATGTTGCCTCTCTTGCTCATCATGATCTCCTTCACGCTGTTGTCCGGGTTGCATTATCTCTACCGAGGCTATCGGCACACGAGTGCGATCAGCAGCTAAGGCTTTGTATCGCTTGAGCCTGCGTGCCGCACCGCCTGCGCGGAGATTGTGCATTTGTTTGACAGGTCTTGGGGTGGCCAGTAGACTCGCCTGGTAGGTATTCCTCGCAGTTTATAACCGGCCAGGGCGATGGCCACATCGAAGGGTGAGTGTTGCGTATGGCTACCTTTGCGTATGTTGGGCGAACCAGATCTGGTGCCGTCAAGAAGGGCGAGTTGAGCGCAAAAACCCGAGATGAGGCGGTGGACCAACTCCGCAAGCAAAGCGTCGTCGTCACGAGCCTTGAAGAAAAGAAGAAGGGCAAGGGCGGATTCAATCTGAGTTTGGGGTCTGGTCTAACCGATAAAGACTTGGTTGTATTTACGCGACAATTTGGCACGATGATCAATGCGGGTCTGCCCTTGGTGCAGTGTCTCGAAATTCTCTCGACCCAGTCCGAGAATAAAGTGCTGCGAGAGACAGTCGGGGAGGTGAAGACCCAGGTGGAAGCCGGTTCGACTTTTTCGGATGCTTTGCGGCGCCACCCGAAAGTCTTCGACGATCTCTACGTCAATTTGGTGCATGCGGGTGAGGTGGGTGGGCTGCTCGATACGATCTTGACGCGTCTCGCCATATACATCGAGAAGGCGGCGAAACTCAAAGGGCAGATCAAGTCTGCCATGATCTATCCTGCCGCGATCGGGGGAGTCGCCGTTATTGTTATCGCTGTGCTCATGCTTTTTGTCATTCCAATCTTTGCAAAGATGTTTCTTGAACTGTCAGGCGGGAAAGTGGGGTTGCCCGGCCCTACGCAAGTTGTCATCGATGCCAGTAACTTTTTTATCGCATACTGGTATCTCATATTTGGGAGTATGGTGGGGACCATCGTTGGTATTAAAAAATACTATGGGACCGTTCAAGGGCGGAAGGTCATTGATAAGTTGCTTCTCAAGTTACCGGTGGTTGGAGACTTAATCAGAAAATCCTCGGTTGCCAAGTTCACCCGTACGCTTGGGACTTTGCTCTCCAGCGGGGTTCCATTACTCGACGGCTTGACCATCTGTGCAAAGACCTCGGGCAATAAGGTTGTTGAAGAAACGTTGATCAACGCGCGCGTCAGTATCAGTGGCGGAAAGACCATCGCCGATCCCTTGGCAGCAAGCGGGGTCTTCCCGAAGATGGTGACGCATATGATCGCCGTCGGTGAGTCAACTGGCGCGCTGGACGCTATGTTGGGAAAAATTGCAGACTTTTACGAAGATGAAGTTGATCAGGCAGTTGCCTCGTTGACGGCACTGCTTGAGCCAATGATGATGGTGTTCCTGGGGATTGTGATTGGGTTTATCGTGATTGCGATGTACCTCCCGATCTTCAAAATGGCGTCTGCGATCGGATAGAGGTTGGCGTTCATTCCGTTCCTCTCACGGAGTTGGTGCCTAGCTCCCATCATGAAGGCTCTCAGCCTTTCTGATCAAACCACTCGGCGCCTCATCGCATATGCGATGACACAGTTCCTGGCCCCTTATCCGAGGAGAATGAACGAGGCACCTCTTTCTTCATGCCCCGCCGATCTCCTTCTCGTCCAGTGGGCTTCCAATCATGAATGATTTACGCACGAAATTATATTGGATCATGGGGCTTCGGATGGCCCTCGTGGCCCTCATGCTCGGTCTGTCTCTCGCCTTCCAAGTTGCGAAGGGCGGACAGGTGGAAACGTTCTACACCCTAATTATTGTCACCTGCCTCCTGACGATCCCTTCCGCCATTCTCCTCCGTGCGCTTACCTCACCGTCAGCTCTCACGATATTTTTTTGGGCTCAGGTGGGAATCGACTTCTTTCTTGAAACAGTGCTGGTTACTAGGACAGGAGGGATCGAGAGTCCCTTCGCGGTGCTGTATGTCATGACGGTGGCGGTCGCCAGTCTCGTTCCCCGTCGTCGAGTGGGGCTTTTGACCGCCTGTTTTTGCATTATTTTGTTTGGGGTCTTAACGAACATTCAGTTGTATGGGCTGATTGAGGGGTGGGGGTGGATGCCGCCGAGTCGGCTGACTGCACCTGAAACATTTCAAAGATTCGGCGTCTATGCCCTCGCCCTTCTTGTCGTTGGGATACTGGGCGGAGCCTTGACTGAACAGCTTCAGCATGCGGATCAATCATTGCGCGAGAAGGAGCAGGGACTGACTCGCCTCCAAGTCTTTCACGAGAATATCGTACACAGCATCAGCAGCGGTGTGTTTACAGCAGATGCCATGGGGTGCATCACCTCGTTCAACCCGGCGGCACAGGAAGCGACCGGGTATTCGATCGCTCATGTGGCCGGGCATCCCTGGCGCGAAGTCTTCAACTGGCACCCTAACCAGGAATCAGACGAGCAACTCAAAGGCGTCGTGTCGACGATGCAGCGATTCGAAGTGGAATGCAAGCGTGCTGACGGGAATCGTCTGATTCTCGGCATGACCCTCTCTCCATTGCACGAGCAGGGGAGGCAGACAGGTTTGGTTGGCGTGTTCAAAGATTTGACACAGATTCGGGATCTCGAAGAGGAGATGCGGCGCAAGGATTGGCTGGCGAGTTTGGGTGAGATGTCTGCCGGGATGGCTCATGAGATTCGGAATCCGCTTGGCGCGTTGGCTGGCGCGATGCAAATGCTTCGAAAAGATGCCATGGAAGACGAAACCAATCGCCGGTTAATGGACATTGCGATTCGGGAGGCCACCAGGCTCGACAATATCATTACTGAATTCCTTCAGTACGCACGTCCGCCGGCGCTCAATCTCGCAGAGCACGACCTCAACAAAGTACTTGCTGAGACGCTCGATCTCGTTCAACATGAAGCGCGAACACGTTCTAGTATCAGAATTGTTACGTCCCTGGCGACCGGAGCGCTCGCGGCCCTGGTCGATCAAGATCAGTTCCGGCAAGTCTTCTGGAATATGGCGACGAACGCGTTTGAAGCGATGCCGGAAGGAGGGCAGTTGACGATTTCGACGAGCTGCCGCCACGTCGATGTCGGCAGCCGAAAAGGCGACGTCATCGAAATTGCGTTTCAAGACACCGGGGAAGGGATTCCGAAACAGAACCTCGATAAAATCTTTCTTCCGTTTTTCACGACGAAGAAGGAAGGCTCGGGGCTGGGTCTCGCAGCCGTGCATCGCATCGTCGATCTGCACGGGGGTTGGATCAAGGTCGAAAGTCAGGAGCGGCAAGGCTCACGGTTTGTCGTATGTATGCCGCGTTCCGGAGATGCCGGGGTGCGGTTGTGGCATGAGGGGCGAACGCCGTGGAAAAGATCCTAGTTGTCGATGATGAAAGGGGGCTGCGCGAAGTTCTGAGCATCATGCTCAAACGCTCGGGCTATGCTGTGACCGAAGCGTCGGATGGCGAAGAGGCCATCGGTCATATAAGTAAGGAAATCTTCGATCTCGTCATCACCGACCTCCGCATGCCGAAAGCCGATGGCATGGCGGTCCTGAAGGCGGTGAAGTCTTCTTCTCCTGAAACCGTGGTCCTCGTCATTACGGCATTTGCGACCGCAGACTCGGCGGTCGATGCGATGAAACAGGGCGCGTACGACTACCTGACCAAGCCGTTCCAGGTCGATGAAGTGCAGTTGATCATCCGCAACGCCCTGGAGAAACGGCGTCTTTCGACGGAAAATATTCTATTGAAGCGCGAAATGGCGAGCCAGTCGTCGTTTGCGCAGATCGTCGGCCAGAGCGAGAGCATGCAGAAGGTGTTCGACGTGGTGCGCAAAGTGGCGGACGCCAAGAGCAATGTGCTGATTTGTGGGGAAAGCGGAACGGGAAAAGAGTTGGTGGCGCGCGCGATTCACTATAACAGTGCCCGGAGTCCGATGCCCTTTGTGGCGGTGAATTGCAGTGCAGTGCCGGAGACGTTGCTCGAAAGCGAACTCTTCGGGCACATGAAGGGGTCCTTTACCGGCGCAATGGCCAATAAGGCGGGGTTGTTCGAGGTTGCCAACGGCGGCACGATCTTTTTGGATGAAATTGGCGATACGACCCCAACAATTCAGGTCAAACTGCTGCGCGTCATTCAGGAACGAGAGTTCAGGCGTGTGGGCGGCAATCAGGATGTAAAGGTCGATGTGCGCGTTGTGGCCGCGACCAATAAGGACCTTGAAAAAGCTGTGGCCGACGGCTCATTTCGCGAAGATTTGTACTACCGCTTAGACGTGATCCCGATTCGGCTCCCACCGTTGCGGCTTCGAACGGGAGATATCCCGCTTCTCGCGAAACATTTCCTCGAGAAGTTTTCACAGGAAAGCGGCAAGCCGGCTCCCATATTGACATCGGAGGCGATGCATGTGCTGTTGGGCCATGAGTGGCGCGGCAACGTGCGCGAGCTTGAAAACTTGATTGAGCGCGTTGTCACCTTTTCCGTCGGCGCGCCGGTCTCGGATGAGGATATTCGTGGCTGGCTTCATCGCGTCGTGGCCCCTCAGCAGCAGGGGGTGCCCGCCGATTTACCTGAAGATGGGTTGGATTTGGAAGGGCTTATCAACGGCATTGAAAAAGACCTGCTTTTGAAGGCACTCGAACGGGCCATGTGGGTGAAGAAAAAAGCCGCACGGCTTCTCAGGCTCAACACGCGATCCTTTCGCTATCGACTAGAGAAGTATGCCATCAAGGGAGCCCGTGATTAATCCGCCGCCGAGTCCTTCCGAGATCACCGTATTTGCTCCTGCCAAAATCAACGTGATCCTGCGTATCCTCGATCGCCGCTCCGACGGGTTTCACAATCTCTGGTCGATGATGCAGACGGTTGCCCTAGAAGACGAGGTGCAGATCAGGCTGCGTCAGGGCCGACAGGGCATTCAGCTGAGGTGTGATGCGACGCAGCTGGCCGCAGATCAGAGCAACCTCGTCTATCGCGCAGCCGCCGCGGTGTTGGAGCGAGCCCAGCATGCCATAGGGCTCGACATTGAGTTACGTAAACGCATTCCGATGGGAGCGGGCCTCGGTGGCGGGAGCAGCGATGCCGCAGCTACCATCATAGGGTTGAACCATTTATTACGGTTGGAGTGGTCTCCGGCGCAGATGGCCGATGTCGGGCAATTATTAGGAAGCGATGTGCCATTTTTTTTCTTTGCTCCCTCAGCTTTCGTGGCGGGACGAGGAGAAATAGTTCGGCCGGTCGTCATTGAAAGGGCGCGATGGGTCGTGCTCGTCAACCCTGGATTTGAGGTCAATACCAAGTGGGCGTATCAAGAATTGGCTGCCAGGAGGACCGCTGTGACGCCGCTGTCGCAGGTCCAGCGAGAACTCGACCGGCAATCGCGGGTGAGCTGGGCTCAAGTGATTGCCGCGGCAGAGAACGATTTCGAGGCACCAGTCTTCGCCGCACATGGGACACTTCGGGAGATTAAACGGAAGTTACAGGCTCAAGGAGCCGAGATCGCGCTGCTGTCCGGAAGCGGGGCGACGGTGTTTGGAGTGTTCGCGGACGAGGCGCGCGCGCGCCTGGCCCAAGCCCAGTTCGTGAGTGAAAATTTGATGAACGTATTTGTCGTTCCTATCTGTTCAGGCCCGCTCCGCTGGCGATACGAAGTAGCACGATAAGCCGTGGCTCGGTTGACAACTCCCCGTGTATTCCGTTACAGTTTGGCCCCTTAGTTGGCTTCCTCAACAGCGCGTAGCGAACGAGGTAGGCGGGTCGTGATGACGCCCACCGACGCCCGCCGTCGAGACGACCATATACGAAATCAGAACGTTCCGCAGTCGTACCCAAGGACCATCTGAGGAATCGATGAGCAGAGAGCTAAAGATATTCTCTGGCAACGCGAATCTGGACCTGGCCCATGAGATTTGTGCCTATCTCGGGACCAAGCTCGGCGAGGCCACGGTGTCGTCATTTAGTGACGGCGAAATTCGTGTCAGGATTGAGGAAAACGTTCGTGGCGCCGACGTGTTCGTCGTGCAGTCGAGTTGCCAGCCTGTCAACGACTCCCTTATGGAGTTACTGATTATTATTGATGCGCTGAAGCGGTCCTCCGCGAATCGCATCACCGCGGTCATCCCGTATTTCGGCTATGCCCGTCAGGATCGTAAGGATCAGCCGCGTGTGCCGATTTCAGCGAAACTCGTGGCCGACCTTATCACCACCGCCGGCACTGACCGCGTTCTCACGATGGATCTCCACGCGGGGCAGATCCAGGGATTCTTCAATATACCGGTGGACCATCTCTATGCGCTACCGGTACTGTTGGATTACATTACCAAGCAAAAGGTGAGTGATCTGGTGGTCGTCTCCCCAGACGCTGGTGGCGTAGAGCGGGCCCGCGCGTTTGCGAAGCGGCTCCAAGCCAACTTGGCGATTATCGACAAGCGGCGTGAAGGGCCCAACCAGACGCAGATCATGAATATCATCGGTGATGTCACGGGTAAGAGCGCGCTCTTACTGGATGACATGATCGACACGGCCGGCACCATTGTGAAGGGGGCGCAGGCCTGTATGGATCGCGGGGCCCGGGAAGTGTGGACCGCGTGTACCCACGCGGTGCTCACCGGGCCGGCGTTGGAGCGGATCCAGCAATCTTGCCTGAAGCAGGTGATCGTGACCAATTCGATTCCGTTGCGGGGCAAAGAACAGACCTGCCCCAAGCTACATCAATTATCGGTCGCGCCACTGTTAGGTGAGGCGATTCGGCGTATCCATGAAGATGAGTCGGTGAGTTCATTGTTTGCCTAACTCGAGATCGAGGCATCTAGAGACACGCGAGAAGAGGACGGAGGCCTTTATATGAAGTTTGATCTAGCAGTCACAGTGAGAGAGAAAACGGGAAAGGGTGCGGCGCGCCAACTTCGGCGGGAAGGCAAGGTCCCGGGTGTGTTGTATGGGCAGGGCGAATGCCTGCTCTTGACGATTGAACCCGATAGCCTGGTCAAGATTTTGAAGGCACAGGCGGGGGGGGCTGCGCTCGTGTCGCTCACACTCACTGGTGCGAAGTCGAAACCGAACCGGACCGCACTGTTGCGCGACTTCCAGGTCGATCCGGTCGAAGGGAATGTATTGCATGCGGATCTGTTTGAAATCTCGATGAACAAGCCGATTCGCGTGAAGGTTCCCCTGCATTTGACCGGCGGGATACCAGCCGGCGTCAAAGAAGGTGGCATTCTCCACCACAATATGCGCGAGTTGCATATTGAGTGTCTTCCAGGTGTTTTGCCAGACTTCATCGAAGTCGATGCCTCGGGGCTCGCCATTGCGCAAGGTCTTCATCTGAAAGACGTGGCTGCTCGCGAAGGGGTTCGTTATCTCGACGATCCTGAACAGATGGTCGTGAGTGTGGCAGCGCCGATGACGGAAGCCAAGCTCGAATCGCTCCTCGCGACCGGCGCAGCTGCACCGGAGGGCGCGAAAGAACCTGAGGTGGTCGCAAAAGGCAAAGTGGCGGGTGAAGCCGCTGAGGGTGGCGAAGCGGCGAAAGCCGGTGCGCCGGCGGCTGATGCGAAGGGCGGCGAGAAGAAAGTCGCTGCAGCGCCAAAAGCTGAGAAGAAAGAAACCGAAAAGAAGAAGTAACGTTGCGCCTCATTGTTGGGCTGGGCAACCCGGGCGCTGCCTATGCCCAAACCCGCCACAACGTCGGTATGTGGGTCATCGAGCGGGCCGCGGCTCGGTGGTCCATCCGTCTCGCCAAGCGCGGCATGGCTCATCGCGGATCGGGACGACTTGGGTCAGAACTCCTCGAACTCGCCGGCACCCTCGACTGGATGAACATCACGGGTCCTCCACTCAAAGGCCTCCTGCGTGAGTTTTCGCTGACCGCCAGCGATCTGATTCTCGTTCACGACGATCTTGATCTTGATCTGGGGCGTCTTCGGATCAAACAAGCCGGCGGACATGGGGGACATAACGGGATCAAGTCGGTCATTGACACGATCGGGACTCCCCAGTTTGTGCGAGTTAAGATCGGAATCGGCCGACCGGCACCACGTCAGGATTCGGCGGACTATGTGTTGCAGGCGTTCACGAGAGCAGAGATCGAGGTATTGAATCCCTGTCTCGATGGCGCCGTCGATGCGTTGGAATGTCTGATTCACCGGGGGATAGCCGTGGCGATGAATCAGTTTAATGTGCGTGAGGAAGTAAGAGGAGAGGAGGAGCCAGGCTGACCTGCTGATCGCGCAACGCGCGGCCTCGGAAGGCCCTCGTTGGACGCGCGTATCCTCGGTCAACCTGGCTTCCCCTCCTTGATGGGTTGAGGGGGAAGAGAGAATGGGACTCTGTTGCGGCATGATCGGACTCCCGAACGTGGGGAAGACCACCGTCTTCAACGCGCTCACGGGTAGCGGCGCGTTGGCGGCCAACTATCCTTTCGCGACCGTCGATCCCAATACAGGCATCGCCCTGGTGCCGGACCCGCGACTCGGAGTCCTCACCGATCTCTTTAAGTCGAAGAAGACGACCTTTAGCACGCTGGAGGTCCGCGACATTGCCGGCTTGGTCGAAGGGGCGAGCAAGGGAGAAGGCCTCGGCAATCAGTTCCTTGGGCACATTCGCGAAGTCGATGCGCTCCTCCATGTCGTCCGCTGCTTCCAAGGAACGGATGTCGTGCACGTCAGCGGAGGGGTGAACCCACTCCGTGACATCGGCGTCATCGAAACCGAATTGCTGTTGGCCGACCTCGACACGCTCGATCGGCGGAAGCAAAAGACAGAAAAGAAAGTTCGAGCAGGCGATAAGAAGGCCGCGTTTGAGCTGGCGTTCATAGACAAACTGATCGGATTGCTCGACAAGGGGGAATGGCTGGGCAATCTGACCTATACCCCCGAAGAGCGTGTGGTGCTCGATGAATGTCAATTGCTGGCAGCGAAGCCGGTGCTCTTCGTGGCGAATGTGTCGGAGCAGGTCAGCGCCGACGAGGCAATGGTGAAGATGGTTCGTGAGTTCGCCGACACGCGTGGCGCGCGGGTCGTCACGATTTGCGGGCAACTCGAAGCCGAACTCTCCACCTTGCCAGAATCCGAACGAAACGACTTCCTGAAAGAGATGGGTCTGACAGAATCGGGTCTTGTACGGCTGACCCGTGAAGCCTACACGCTGCTGAACATCATTACCTTCTTCACCGCCGGCGAAATCGAATCCCGGGCCTGGCCGATTCCCAAAGGCATGAAGGCGCCGCAAGCGGCGGGCAAGATCCACTCCGACATGGAGCGTGGTTTCATCCGCGCCGAGGTCTATCACTATGACGATCTGATGTCCTGCGGGTCGGAGGCGAAGGTGAAGGAGAAGGGACTGTTTCGGCTCGAAGGCAAGGATTACGTGATCAAGGAAGCGGATGTTGTCTATTTCCGCTTCAACGTCTAATCGGCTGCTGAAAAAGGCCCCCAACTTCGTTCTCGGCTCCTCGAAATCCTCAACGTACCCCAGAGGGTACGCCTCCGGTTTCGACTCGCCTGCGGCCTTGTTGGCTGCCTTTTTGAGCAGCCTGCCAGGAACGAATTATTTTAAGACGAGTTCCCATGCTGATGTAAAGCCTGGGCGCGCATTAGTTAATCCCACGTTCTAGGGACCCATCCGGTATGCCAGTAGGTGAACAAGACGACCTTCCAAATGTCGTCTGTTGAAAGGTGCTCTTCCATTCTGGGCATTGTTGAGATCCAGGGAAACCCTTCAATGGGGAGATTCATTCCACCGCTAGCCGTTCGCCAGAACTCATACGACTCTTGGCGTTGTGCAATTGTTCCGGGGTCTGTGAAGTTTACGGGGAACGGTTTACTAAATGCAGATGTGAAAATTCCCCGACCGTTTAGGTTCGCCCCATGGCAGAATACGCATTCTTGAAAATAGATTTCGCCACCTTCCCTTGCCGCCCTTAGATACGCGTCTCCATCAGATTGCCACACATCGGCCAATACGCCAATGTCATAAGACCAACCTGTCCTCTCATCAATGACTTTCTTTGCCATGTAATGCGGGTCATACACACCCTGGCGGTTTACACGATAGGGGTTCTGGGCGGTCTCGAGAATGATCTCTTTCCCATGGAGTTTGAATGATCGAGGTGGGGCAGGACCTACGGTTCGTAGCTCAACTGGTTCATTGATTTTAGTGAGCATTGAGTCCCAGGTTAGGTACCAGGCGAGTACGGGTAGAAAAACAAAGATTCCTGCACGGATAATCTTCGTTGTTTGAGTCTCCGCGTCCAAGGTGGCGATGATTGGCCGACGAAAACCTTGCCAATATTCTTCTGAAGAAGAGACCCACAGCAATATCGCGGCAAGGGTTACCACGAGATAGGTTGCGAGTACGCTGAAAGGTATGGGTGGGTACACACGGTATTTGAGATACAGGAAAATGCAGGCGAAGAGGCCAACTGCTTTCCAGAATGGATTGACCGGCATTCCTGCGCGACTGAGTACGAGTGATAGCCCGCTTAAGAAGAGGATCAGTCCAGCCAGTTCTACAAAGAACTGCAACTGCATGAGTCCATCAATGAAAGGCAACCACGTCATCCTGACTCCGAATTGATGTTTCCCTGGAAACCTCTGCGAATTGTCTCATGGGAGGTCATGTTCCTCCATCTTTATCTGGCTACACGGCCTACATGGGCTCAGAGCGGACTTTGTCGAAGGAGCGGGGACCCACCGAGGCTTCGGCGAGAGGGAAAGCTGGAACTGACTGAAGCCCCGCGGTCGTGAGACCGCGGCTGAAGGAATTCCAGAAGGCTTCCACTTCAGAGCGCCGAGGATGGGGTGTCGCGAGAGGTGTGGGAGCTTAGAGCCACAGGCCACCGGCTTCCTGCTCCGAAGGCAAGAGAGCGGTTGAGTCTAGGCAGGCCGCTGACTGCATTAACTCTTCTTAATCCAAGCGATAGTTATTTTTCTCTTCTTCACATTTCCAAGAATATTCTTAGTACAATGAATCCAAGCCTCGCTCATGGAGCACACCATGATGTACTCGTGGCGCGTTCGACGGCAGTTCTTCCTCAGTCTCTTTCTCAGTCTCTTCCTTCTTACAGCCGTGGCCTTGATTACGATTCCGGCACAGGCGGAATGGTACGTGGCGGGTCAAGCCGGGTACAGCTTTGCTGACTCCTTGCGCAATGTCACAACCACAGGTCCATTCAGTGGTATAGAACTGCAAGACTTCGACATGAAGAACAGTCTTGCCTATGGCGGAAAGGTCGGGGTGTATCCCTTTCACGGTTCGTTAGGGTTCGAGTTGGATGTTTTCCACAGTACGCCGCACATGAAGAACCTCGACAATAGCCCCGGCATTCATCTGGCGGTGACGAATGTCGGCGCGAATATTCTGTTGCGGTACCCCGGCGTGACCTTTCAGCCCTATCTCGGCGTTGGGCCTGCCATTTTGATTGCGCGCCTGAGTCGTTCGGTAGAGACGCAACCGGACACTCAGGTCTCGATCGGTTTCAATTTTCTCACAGGGATTCGCGCATTCGTGACACCTAAAGTGGCGCTGTTCACGGAATACAAATATACGGATGCGAAGTTTGGCTTTGATGATGCCTTCGGTTCGTTCGGTGGGTTTGACAGTACGTACAGGGCGCACCAATTATTTGTCGGCGTCTCCTACCATTTCTGAGGGAGGGTGCCATGTTGACTCGATGGATGAGGACTATCATCGGTGGAGTGTTGCTGTTAAGCCTCACGGCTTGCGCAGAGTCGCTGCATCAGACGCAACGGATGGCCATGCTCAGTCAGGCTCCGGAGAACGGGTATGCGGACGTATATGACCCGGCCAGCCCCTTCTACTCTAGTCCCGGGTTCTGGTGGCGCCCCTTTGGCTACTATCCGGGATTCTATGGGTATGGGCCTGGATATCGATCAGGTTACCCCTATCCCTATTCTGGCTATTCCTCCGGCAGATCGTTTTCTAGTCCCAGCGGATCAGGCCCCCGTCCTTCGCCTCCAGCAAATGCACCGTCACGAATGTTCAAGCGAAAGAACTAGGTGAGGCGAGCGCCCATCGGCGGCTGTTTATTGACACTTTCTCAAGGCCTGTGCTAACTTCACCCCTTCGCGCTGGCTGAATCCAGCGTGCCTACACCTTGCTCCGGACTTGTTCCGGGGCCTTTGTCCAGGAGGATTGCTGCATGGAGCTCTACGAGTCTCTGTTCATTATTCGTGCGTCTGTCTCCGACCAGGAGACCGCTGCCTTGATCGAGAAGATGAAGGCGGTGGCAGAGAAAACCGGCGCGCAGTTCATCAAATCAGAAAACTGGGGTAAGAAGAAACTCGCCTACGAGGTGAAGCGGGAGCGCAAAGGCACATACGTCTACTTCTACTTTAGGGCGCCCAACATCACGGTTGGTGAATTAGAGCGATCCTATCGGCTGGAAGACCCCATCATCAAGTTTTTGACTGTCCACCTCAAAAAAGAACTGGTGCCACCACGGCCACACGAGGCGGCATCGGAGGAGTTTGCCGGTGGCAGGGTTTAATAAAGTCATCCTCCTCGGGAACCTCACGCGGAATCCTGAGTTGCGGTACACGCCGAACGGGACGCCGGTGGCCAGTTTGGGCCTCGCGGTCAGCCGGCGATATAAGCAGGGCGATGAATTGAAAGAAGAAGTCTGTTTTGTCGACATTGTCGTCTTCGGCAAGCAGGCGGAACATTGCGGACAGTACCTGAGCAAGGGGAACGGAATCATCGTCGATGGGCGGCTGCAGCAGCGCCGGTGGGAAACAGAAGACGGCCAGAAGCGCAGCAAACATGAGGTAGTAGCCCAAACGGTGACATTCATGCCGAAACGCCAGGATGGCGGTGGTGGCGGCGGTACTGAGGCGCCGGCACATGATGATGCTGGGTATGAACCCGAAGAGCATGTCTAAATAGGCTGAGGTCAAGGTTAAGGTTGAGCAAAGTCCCGACTTTTTGTTCTCGGCCTCAACCTGAGCCTTAACCTTCCATTAACGGTGGCGGACTTTTCAGCATCCTGCCAACAGAGAGGGAGACGGTTATGGAGCGTGAACAGGGCGGAGACCGAGACGGCGGTGGTGGCGGGCGGTTTTTCCAACGTAGACGGCCTTGCAGGTTTTGTATTGATAAAGGGTCGATCGATTTTAAAGATGTTGGGCTGCTGAGAAACTTTTTAACTGAGCGGGGTCGGATCGTCCCGCGGCGTATCTCCGGCAATTGTATGAGGCACCAGCGCGAATTGACGGCCGCCGTTAAGCGGGCTCGGCACATCGCCCTCATCAGCTTTGCAGAAGAGCGATAACTGGTCACGTTGGGGATGGGAATGCAGGTAGGTGCCGCGATGGATCTGCTTAAGCCGCTGCTGGCGGACATCACTATAGATGGACTCTCGCTGGTCGGCGAGGTCACGGCTGAAGAACTCGGCCTCACCGAGGATGAGGCCGTGGTCCTGGGTCCGCTGGCTGTGAGTCTGGACCTGACCAACGTCGAAGGGCTGGTCGCCGTGACCGGTGTGCTGGAAGGCACGATCGTCCGAGAATGTGTGCGGTGCTTGAAGGAGTATGAGGACCCGCTGGCTTTTTCTGTGCGGGCGGCCTTTATCCCCGAGCCCAAGTCAGCGCCGCGTCATCCGAAGCGAGTCGATCCCCGAAAGGCGCGTGCGAAGGTCGTGGAGGCCGAACAAGAAGAGGAGCCTGACGATCAGTATCAATATCAGGGCAACCAGTTGGAACTAGCTCCCATGTTGCGTGAACACGTGATCCTGTCCGCACCGATGCAGCCTCTCTGCAGCGACGACTGTTTGGGGCTCTGCGCGCGATGTGGGAAAAATTTGAATGAGGGGCCCTGTCAGTGTGCCGCGGAACCACCGATTCCGACATTTCGGGTGGTCCAGGGAATGAAACGCAAGACCGGCGGACCGTCAGCATCATAGCGCGACCGCCTGCTATCGAGAGTGAGAAGGAGTTGCCATGCCAAATCCGAAACATAAACATTCACGGGAACGACGCGACAAGCGGCGCACACAAAAACTGCGCATCACACCGCCGGGCATGTCCGTCTGTCCGCAGTGCCACGAGATCAAGCTGCCGCATTACACCTGCTTGAATTGCGGAACGTATAAAGGCAAGGCGGTCATCCAGGTCGAAGAGTCCTAGACTGGTTCACGGCGGGGCCGTTGGGCCGTATCTGCAGGGTTCGATGGCTCAGCGGATCATCACGGGATTGTGCTTGTTTGCCTGTTGCGTCGATCATTTCACTGCTCTAAACTCCTGCCGCATGTTGCGTGGTACGGCTGCTCTTTTTTCATGACCACGTGACACGTCATCATCCGATGAGTACTTAGCCGCTATGAAGATTGCGCTTGATGCCATGGGCTGCGACCATGGACCGGCCCCGGCCATTGAAGGGGCTCTCCAGGCCGCCCGGGAATGTGATGTCGAAGTGCTGCTGGTCGGTGACGAGGCCATTCTCACCGCCGAATGTCGCCGTCTTGGTTGCACGGACTCCCGCCTGTCTATTAGGCATGCCTCGCAGGTCGTCGAGATGCACGAGTCGCCGGCTACCGTGGCCCGTAAGAAGCGGGATTCCTCTATCTGGATTGCCACTGAGTTGGTCAAGAGTGGCGAGGCGAGCGCTGTGGTCAGTCCCGGGAACACCGGCGCCAGCATGGTGGCGTCATTCTTTGTGCTGGGGCTGACGAAGGGCGTCGAGCGGCCGGCGATCGCGACAAGCCTGCCCACTCTGACCGGTACGGCAATCATGTTGGATGTGGGGGCTAATGTGGATTGTACGGCTCAGCATCTGGCCCAATTCGCCATTATGGGGAATGAGTATGGCAAATATCTTTTTGGGAAGCCCAACCCACGTATCGGGCTGTTGAGTATCGGGGAAGAAGACAGCAAAGGGAATGAGGTCACGAAGGAGGCGTTCAAGCTCCTCAAAGCCAGTTCACTCAACTTCATCGGCAATATCGAAGGCCGTGAGGTGTACAGCGGGAGCGCTGACGTGGTGGTGTGTGATGGCTTCATTGGGAACGTCGCGCTGAAGATTTCCGAGGGAGTGGCCGATACGATCAAGAAATTGTTGCTCAAGGAAATTTCCGGATCCTTCTTCGGCCGCTTGGCCTATCCGCTCATTGCCAAGCCGCTGCTTAACTTGAAGAAAAGAATCGATTACGCGGAATTTGGCGGGGCGCCGCTCCTGGGCGTCAATGGCATTACCATGATCTGCCATGGCCGTTCATCCGCCAAGGCGATCAAGAATGCCATCCGCCGGGCGAAGGGATTGGCAGAGAGTCGCGTCGATGAACTGATTCAGCGTGATATTCAAGAGAGCCTCTCGCAAGCCAAGCCAACCAAGGATGCGTTGGCATGAGGGCCCGGATTGCAGGGACCGGATCGTATGTACCGGCCAAGGTGCTGACCAATGCCGACCTCGAACGGATGGTGGCCACCTCGGATGAATGGATTGTCGAACGGACCGGTATCCGCGAGCGACATGTGGCCGGTCCCGGTGAAGCCTGTTCTGATCTGGCGGTGAAAGCGGCGGAGCGGGCCTTAACGGCCGCGGGGGTGAGTGCGGAAGATCTCGATCTGATCCTGTTGGCCACCTGCACCGGTGATTATCCGCTTCCTGCCACCGCTTGTCTGATTCAACATCAGCTGGGGGCGACGCGTGCGGCGGCCTGTGATCTGTCGGCCGCCTGTTGCGGGTTCGTCTATGCGTTATCGGTGGCGGATGCCTATGTGAAAACCGGCATGCGCCATGTGTTAATCGTCGGGTCGGAAGTGATGTCAGCGATTACCGACTGGACCGATCGCAACACCTGTATTTTGTTCGGCGATGGGGCTGGAGCGGCAGTCATCAGCGCCAGTGAGAACGACCGGGGCATCCTGTCTACGCATCTTCGATCCGATGGCGCCCTCTGCGATTTGATTGCGGTGCCGGGGGGAGGATCACGTTTGCCGCCCTCTGAAAAGGTCGTGGCGGAACGGATGCAGTACATCAAGATGAAGGGGAACGAGACCTTTAAGGTGGCGGTTCGGACCTTGGAAGAAGTCGCGCGAGAAACCTTGGCGGCGAATCATCTCCGTGTTGAGGATCTCGACCTCTATGTGCCGCACCAAGCGAATGTTCGTATTCTCAAGGCGGTCGCCGAGCGTCTCGGACTCCCGCCAGAGAAAGTGATGCTGAATCTCGATCGGTATGGGAATACGTCAGCGGCCTCGATCCCCATTGCCTTGGATGAAGCCCTGCGCCAGGGGCGAATCAAAGAAGGGAGCCTGGTGATGTTAGGGGCCTTCGGCGCCGGATTGACGTGGGCGTCCGCTCTTATTCGATGGTGATGTGGCGGATTGAAGCAGGCCTCTATCCCCGCGTTACTTGCCTTTCCGCCGAACAACTTTTCCCGTTGACATTCAAAGGAAATTCGACGATATCTAAACCCACGGAGACGGCACGGTGTGCCCATTCCAGCTTCGAGTGCCGCGATAATGAGCGTAACCAGTAGCCTCGTGTAATCACTCCGGTAGTATGGCGACTCTCCAATCAACCAGGTCATCCAGTATTGGGTTGGTCTTCCCAGGCCAGGGGTCTCAGTCAGTCGGGATGGGGAGAGCGTTGGTAGAGACCCATCCGAGCATCAGAAGTCTCTACGAAGAGGCATCGTCGGTGCTGGGATATGACATTGCCGCGCTGTGTTTTGAGGGACCAGCGGACCGATTGAATCTCACGGAATATACTCAGCCAGCATTGTTGGTGAGTAGTATCGCCGCGCTCCATGCGCTCGAGCCATTGGGGATCACGCCAGTCGCGGTAGCCGGTCATAGCCTGGGTGAATACTCGGCTCTTGTCGCAGCGGGGGGGGTGACCTATCGTGAGGCGGTGGCGATCGTGCAGAAGCGAGGTCGCTATATGGCCGAAGCGGTGCCACCGGGGACTGGGCTTGTTGCTGCGCTTCTCGGTCTCGCCGCTGACGTGGTAAAAGAGGTGTGTCGAGAGGCCTCATCTGTGGGAGTTGTGGCTGCGGCGAACTTCAATTCGCCTGGCCAGATTGTCATCGCCGGGGAAAAGGCTGCTGTGGAACGGGCCATCGAACTGGCAAAGGCCAAAGGGTGTAAGAAGGCGATCCCTCTCCCCGTGAGTGTGCCGGTGCATACACCCCTGATGCAGAAAGCGGCCGATCGACTTGCTGGAGAGTTGGCGGCCATCACGTGGTCCGATCTCAAGATGCCCTTGGTGAATAATGCAGAAGCCAGGGCGATCACCAAGGCCGGTGATATCCAGGCGTCGTTGGTACGTCAACTTCCTTCGTCGGTGCTCTGGGAAGACTCGGTGAAGGCCATGGCCGCGATGGGTGTGATGACCTTCGTCGAAGTTGGGCCTGGAACGGTGTTGAGCGGCTTGATCAAACGGATTCTGCCGGAAGCGGTGACCCTGAATGTCAATGATCCTAAGTCGCTTGAGGCGACCCGCGCTGCGTTCGGTGCGTGAAAGTATATGAGGAGCGAGCGGATGTTACTCCATGGTAAGGTTGCGATTGTCACAGGGGCGGCGCAAGGGATCGGCCGGGCGATAGCAGAGTCGTTGGCTCAAGCCGGGGCTGATATTGTGGTCGCCGATCTTGATCAGGGCCGGTCGAAGGACACGGTTGTGGCGGTGGAGCAGTTGGGGCGCAAGGCTTTGAATGTAAAAGTGAATGTGGCGGACGCCGCGGACACCAAAACCATGGTCGACCAGGTGCTCAAGGAATGGGGGAAGGTCGATATTCTGGTGAACAATGCCGGGATTACGCGTGACGGTCTATTGTTGCGGATGAAGGAGGAAGACTGGAACCTAGTGCTCCAGGTAAATTTAAACGGGACGTTCAATTGTATAAAGGCGGTCTTGCTCCCAATGACCAAGCAGCGGTATGGTCGTATCGTCAACATTGCTTCGATCGTCGGAGTGATGGGTAATGTGGGCCAGGCCAATTATGCGGCATCGAAGGCGGCGGTGATCGGGTTGACGAAGACGGTTGCACGGGAATATGCAAGCCGTTCAATCACGGTGAACGCGGTCGCGCCGGGATTTATCGATACTGCCATGACGCAGGGATTGTCGACGGAGGTCAAAGAGACGCTCCAGAAGCAAATCCCATTGGGACGGTTGGGCACACCGGCCGATATTGCGGCGGCGGTGCGTTTTCTCGTGTCGGACGATGCAGCCTACATCACCGGGCACGTGTTGCACGTGAACGGTGGAATGTTGATGCCCTGACGACTGTGCGGACAGAATATTGTATGATGCTGCGGCGGCAGATTCGCAGCGACAAGGAGGGTCTAGGATGGGGAAGGAGGCAGGGAAATCAATGGGTACTGTGGATGAACGGGTAAAAAAAATTATCGGTGAGCAGCTCGGAGTCGAAGAGGATGAGGTCACGCCCGAAGCCAGTTTCGTGGAAGACCTCGGCGCCGACTCGCTCGATACGGTTGAGCTGGTGATGGCCCTCGAAGAAGAATTCGGCATTGAGATTCCCGACGAAGACGCAGAGAAGATTCTGACGGTTGGGAAAGCACTGGACTACATTAAGGAAAAGGCCTAGCGGTTGTAGGACGTGATGAGTCCTCGTTCGACCAGGCGGATTGTGGTGACCGGTCTGGGGCTGATTACGCCTCTGGGGACGGGTGTCGAAAAGACCTGGAAGGCCATTTGTGCCGGTGAATCCGGCATCGGTCGAATCACGAAATTCGATCCTGCGGCGTACGATGCCCAAATCGCCGGTGAAGTGAAAGACTTCGATCCAGCCCAGTTCATCGAGAAAAAAGAAATTAAAAAGATGGATACGTTCATCCATTATGCCGTGGGCGCTGCCCAGCTGGCGGTGGATGATGCGGGGTTCACCGTGGCGCCGGAAGAGGCCACGAAAGTCGGTGTATATATCGGATCGGGCATCGGGGGGCTTGGGTCGATCGAACACTACCACAAGATTCTGCAGGAAAAAGGCCCCGGGCGCGTCTCACCGTTTTTCATTCCGATGACCATTATCAACCTGGCTTCCGGGCAGGTGGCAATCAGATTGGGCGCCAAGGGACCAAACTCCTGTGCGGTGACGGCTTGTGCGACGGGCAATCACTGTATCGGTGACGCGTATCGGCTGATTCAGGCCGGCGATGCCGATGTCATGATCGCGGGTGGGGCGGAAGCCGCCATTACGCCGTTGGGGGTTGCAGGGTTTGCAGCGTCGAAAGCCTTGTCGTTTCGCAACGATGATCCGACGAAAGCGAGTCGGCCGTTCGACAAGGATCGCGATGGGTTCGTGCTCGGCGAAGGCGCCGGAGTCGTGGTCTTGGAGGAACTGGAGCATGCGCGACGGCGTGGCGTTCGGATCTATGCCGAATTGATCGGCTACGGCATGAACAGCGACGCCTACCATATTACTGCCCCGTCTGAAGAGGGAGAAGGCGCAGTTCGGTGCATGGAGCTGGCGCTCAAGGATGCCGGTATCAGCAAGGACGAGGTCGGGTATATTAACGCGCATGGTACGTCGACGATGGCGGATGCGATTGAGACCAAGGCCATCAAGCAGGTGTTCGGCGAGCGGGCCTACCGCATCCCGGTGAGTTCGACCAAGTCGATGACCGGCCACTTACTCGGGGCAGCCGGTGGGATTGAAGCGGTGTTTTGTGTTCTGGCGCTTCACCACGGGATACTTCCTCCGACGATCAACCTGGATCATCCGGATCCTGCCTGCGATCTGGACTATATTCCGCACAGGGCCAGACCGGTTACGGTGACGGTGGCGCTATCGAATTCTTTTGGATTCGGCGGGGTCAATGCCTGCCTGCTCTTCAGCCGGCTGCGGAACAACTAGGTGGGTAGGCCAGAACTTCACTGGTCGCGCGCCTATGACAAGCCCGGTCTGTCTGGTCCATCTGATCTCTCTGGTTAGTCTGATTCAACCAAATAGACAAGACAGACCAAACAGACGAGAGAGACCAGATAGACCGAACAGACCAAATGAACAAGACAGGCTGGCGGGCGGTTTGAGCATCCTGTTAGAAATCCCGGCGCCTAAGAGGCCTGTGCGAGGGATGTGCTCGTCACTATGACTTCAGCTTCTTCTGCCGACTCGCTCCAATCCTCGTTGGGCTATCGATTCAAGGCGCTTGCCTTGCTCGAGGAAGCCTTGACGCACTCCTCTCTCGTCAACGAACAGAAAACGGCTTCGCCTCAACATAATGAGCGGCTCGAATTTCTCGGCGATGCCGTGTTGTCGCTTGTGATGAGTGAATATCTGGCCTCTGCGTTGCCGCAGTCTTCAGAAGGGACTCTCTCGAAGCTGAAAGCACAGTTGGTGAGTGAAGCATCGTTGGCGCAGGTAGCCCGCCGGCTCGGACTGGGGGAACATCTCAAGCTCGGGCGCGGGGAGGATCGTTCGAAGGGACGTGAGAAAGACTCGTTGTTGGCCGATGCGCTGGAGGCGGTGCTTGCGGCGGTTCATCTTGACGGAGGATTCGAGGCAAGCCGCACGGTGACCTGCCACATTTTCTCAGAGGAACTCACGCATATTGCCGCGCAAGAGGAGCAGCCTGGAGCGGGCGACTACAAGACCCAGTTTCAGGAGTGGTGTCAAAAGCGGCATGACGCATTGCCACGCTATGCGACCGTTCGAGAAACAGGGCCCGACCACCAGAAGTTATTCGAGGTGGAACTGTCCATTCAAGGCGAGGTCGTGGGCATGGGGTCCGGGCGAAGCAAAAAGGAAGCAGAGCAACAGGCGGCGAAGCAGGCTCTTCGACAGGTAGGGACCTGAT
>Ga0209640_10000040_pt1 | contig 70512 bp, 60 predicted proteins | sample RifCSP10_1_FD_184018 | JGI IMG/M metagenome (GOLD analysis project Ga0209640, IMG submission 184018) | Soil microbial communities from Rifle, Colorado - Rifle CSP2_sed 10_1 (SPAdes) (version 2) | ecosystem: Environmental > Terrestrial > Deep subsurface > Rock core/Sediment | place: Rifle...
CGTAACCCCCTCGTTGCGAGGGGGATTGGAGGTGGCGGCCGGATTTGAACCGGCGAATAACGGTTTTGCAAGCCCCGGTCCAAGGAGGTCCGGACGCGCGGACGACGAAGGACTGAAGAAGTCGAATATGCCCTGGAAGGCCTCTGTAGGCCTTCCAGGGCGGTTTTATTAGATCTTGCAGCTCGACTCCGGAGGACTACGAAGGTCTCCGAAGGACTTTGAAGTTGGCAGATAGTTGGCAGATAAATGCATGCCTGATGCGCTTTTCGATCAGCCGCAGTCCTGCCTACGAACATGAGAAGGGGCCGCAGGCCCTTACGTCGCGATCACCTCTGGCTCGGTGAGTTGTTGCATGCGCCTTCGGTGCCCGTGTAGTATAGGACTCCGATATCTGAAAACGATACTATATGCCCCCGCGGGCTGACGGCGATGACGATTGCTCGGCAGCCTTGGGCGGGAGCCTCCCCCAAGCCGCGAGAAGGAATCGGGAATGAGACGCGTCGTGGCGCTGCCCTGCCTCCTCCTCTCCTGCATCCATGCCGACGACCTCACCGGCCGATTGGAAGTTGTCCTGGACCCAAAATGCCCCTTGGACCGGCGGGAGGGGGCGGTGCGGGAGTTGGCCAAGACGAGGCCCGGGGCCGAGGCGGTTCTCAAGCTTGCCGCCGATGCTCGGCTCCCGATCGAACTGAGTCTGACCGCCGCCCAAGCCTGCGCGACGAGTGAGGACCCGGACGTTCGTTCGCTCAGCGCCGGAGTGCTACCGTGGCCCGTCTCGAAGGAAAGAATCCCCTATCCCCCCATTTCCGAGCTTCTCGAGACGAACGGCGACCCACACCGTGGATCCGCGGTGTTTCGACGGGCCGAAGGCCCAAATTGCATCATCTGTCACCAGGTCTTCGAGGAAGGCCGCGTGGTGGGACCGCCGCTGACGACGATCGGCAGCAAGCTCAGCAGGGAACAGCTGTTCGAGGGGATTCTCGCTCCAAGCGCCTCGGTACTGGAGGGCTACGAGAACTGGGTCGTACGAACAACCTCCGGGGATATCATAAGCGGCATTAAGGTCGAGGACACGGAGGATCACGTCACGCTCAAGGACGTGCAGGGTGAGTACGTCGAGATTCCGCTTGCGGCCGTTTCCGAGGCGAAGCAACTCGCGCTCTCCATCATGCCCGGCGATATTGCGGGGAGCATGACCGTCCAGGAATTGGTCGACGTAGTTGAGTACCTGAGCACCCTTCACTACTAGGGACGAATGCATGCGCTTCATCCGGCGCCCCTACGGGCCGAGGCGACTAGGATGGGCCGCCTGATGGTGCCGCATGTCCTGGTCGCGGTAGCCGCCCTTATCGTATCCGCCTTGACGTTATTCTCCGGGTTCGGACTTGGAACGCTGCTCCTCCCGGTGTTCGCGCTTTTCATGTCGGTAGAGATGGCCGTTGCCGCGACCAGCGTTGTCCACGGCGCGAACAACGTCCTCAAGCTTTTCGTCGTCGGGAAGCATGCGGAGCGTTCCCTCGTCCTGAAGGTGGGGATCCCGGCTGTCCTTGCCGCGTTCGCGGGCGCTGGCCTCCTCGGCGTGGTCTCTCGATTCGGGGAGATCCTCTCCTATCGGATTGGGAACCGAGATGCGGTGATCACCCCCATCAAGCTGGTGATGGCGCTCCTCATGGTCGCCTTCGCGCTCCTGGAACTGCTTCCGCGCCTGCGCGACCTGAAGTTCGACCGCAAGTACCTTGTGCTCGGAGGATTGCTCTCCGGCTTCTTCGGCGGGTTGTCCGGCCACCAGGGGGCACTGCGCTCCGCGTTCTTGGCGAAGGTGGGCATCTCAAAGGAGGGGTTCGTCGGGACAAACGCCGTCATAGGATTCCTGGTGGACTTGGCGCGCATCCCCATTTATCTGATCCTTCTGTTGAAGGGACGTGGGTCTTCGGAGATCGACACTTCCCAGTGGCCCTTGGTGGTCACGGGCGTGGCATTCGCCTTCGCTGGGGTGTTCCTGGGCTCCAAGCTGCTCCATGTCGTGACCCTGAGAACCGTACAGAACCTGACAGGCGGCCTGTTGCTGTTGATCGCCATCGGCCTGGGAACAGGTGTGCTGTGATCCGGGACTCGGATCAAGAACAATGCCGACACGCTCCGGCGGACGGGTCAGGCATGCCCCACCACCGCTTCGCGGCATGTCGCATAGGCGGACTCAGCGGGCGGAACCTAACGGGTCCAGCGCCTTCGACAAACCACCCTTGGCGGCCTGCCGAGAGTACGCGAGATCGACGATCAGCTTGAACGCCTCCTGGGTTCCACCTCGTATGGACTTGTGACGAACGGCCTTGAGGAGCGCCCTCTTCCTCCCGCGCCGGGCGACCACTTCAAGCGCTCCGATGACCATCTCTGTGAGCTTCGATGGAATGTGTTCTCCGCTGACCCATCTGGAAACCGAGACATGGCTGATTCCCAGCAGCCATGCCAATTCCCTCTGGGTCATTCCAGTCAAGGTGAGCAAGTCGGCGACACGCTCCGCGAAGTGTTTCGCCTTCGAACGTTTCTGCATTACTCCTCGGCAGGTCCTGGAGACTCCCCGAGGCGTCCGCCGTCACGCAGTTCGGTCTCGACATCCGCGGCAACGACGTCACCTTCGCACAGGTCGGAGAACACCTCGATCCAGTCCTCCACGAGCACGCCTGTTTCGACCATCACCGCCTGCATTCGCCCATCCCGCATCCTGAGAACGAGGGAACCTTCCCGCGTTCTGGCGACCGCCGATGCGGGAACCAGAAGCGATGGCTTTGCTCGCTCAAGGACCCAATCGACCCGCACGGCCGTTTCCGGACGCAGCCGGAACTCCTGGTTTGCGACGTCAAGCTCGACGGGCATGATTCGTGTTCTGGTGTCGACGACGTGTGCCGGCCTTGCGATCACGCCACGAAACACCTCGTCACCGAAGCCTTCGGCCTGAAACGCAATCGTCTTCCCCAACTCGACTCCTCCCAGGGCCTGCTCCGGAACGTTCAGTACCAGGCGGAGCTTGATGTCCTCCTGAAGCCGGAAAAGAGGGGTGGGTCGAGGTCCGGCGGCCGGCTCTACGTCATGCCCCCTTTGGACGTGGCATTCAGCGATGACGCCAGGAAAGGGGGCCGTCACTCGCAGTTGCGCCTCCTCTTTCAGGAGCACATTCCGTCGTGTCCGCAGGAGGTCCACCTTCCTCGCCGCTTCCGCCAGCAGCGCCGGGTCAACAGGGCCCCGGTCCTTTGCCGCGTCGAGCAGACGTTGATGAGATGCGACCTGCTGTTGAAGCGCCGCCTCAGCGCTCTCCCTTCGTTCCGCTATCGATGGAGACGTCAGCATGGCCAACACCGCTCCAGCCTCGACGCGTGCTCCCGGAGCGACGGCGACCGATTCGATGGTTCCCTTCAGCTTCGCGTAGAGGACGACGTCCCTGAACGCCGCAAGCCTTCCTTCAAGCCGGAAGGTCTTTACGACCCGCTCGGATTTCACGCGGACCAGGGAGGCTTTCGGGGGGGGCGGCGTTTGGGATGTCGGGGCGGCAGAGGGCTCGCATCCCAAGATGGCCTGTACGCAGATGGCCTTGGCGAGCGTTTTGTACCCGGCAATGAGCGCCTTCACTGCGCACTCCTTTCAACCCCCAACGGCCATTCAAGACAGAAAACCGCTTCCGCTGGGCGATCTCAGCTGTGGCATGAACGAGTCCCACCGCATGGCGCCGCGCCTGGTTGGTCGTCGTAGCAGGTCTCCCGTTCTCTTGCGTTCAGGTTCGGCGAACTCTCCCTGGCCTCCCCCGTCCTCAGCGCACCCTCCGAATCGGCGAAATCCGCCGCTCCGGGAACTCCAAGGTGAAGTCGGGAAGTTTCTCCAGCACATGGCACCTCATGCACGAGGCGCGCAGGCGCTCGATGCCGGCCTGGAAAACGTCATCATTCTGCTTCTCGATCGCCTGAAGGATCGCGGGCATCTCCTCCGAGAGAAACGGCTGAGCGGAGGCCGCGCGCTTCGGGCGACGCTCGATTCCCAGGCGAATGACGTGGCCGATCTTCTCCGCCTGGTACTTGGCGTAGGGCCAATTCCGGTCTTTGCCCGCCCAGTAGAGCTCCGTAAAGCGGTAGCCCACCTCCATCATGGTGATGTCGAAGCCCCGCAGCTGCGCTTCGATCTGGTGAAACTTGTCCGCCTCGCCCGGCTTAAGCCACGAGTCCTGCGCGGGTTTGGCGTTCGTCGCTTGCGGAGCGGGCACGGCCACGCACCAGGCCGCCAGCGCCAGGAGCATGAAGAGCGCGGTCGGAACCGCCCACCTTGCCAAGATCATCAATCGCCTCCTTCGGGCCTTCCCAGAGTGGCTCTCCACAGGACCCTCAGTAACACTCCGACACCCAGGATGCCCGCGCCGATCGCGAGCTGCAGCGGCGGGATGGCCAAGGCCAAGGCCAAACAGAAGGCCAACCCCGCGACGGGAACGATCGGGTGAACGAGCCGTTCGTGCCGCTTCAGGCGCAGCGCCGCCAGATTGGTCAATCCGTAATAGACAAGAACGGTGAAGGCGCTGACCGAGAGAAGTCCCACGATGTTCCGGACCGCCAACAGCGCCGCGACCACGATTCCGACGAAGGCCACAGAGACGTAGGGGCTTGACGCCGCATTCACCTTTGAGAAGGCCCTCGGAAGATCGGCCCCTCGCCCCATGGCGAAGGCCATCCTGGAGAGACCCAACATCAGGTTCAGGAAGACCGACCCGAGGGCCGCGGCCGCCCCTACGGCGAGAGCCGCCTTGACCCATCGCGGCCCGGCGGCCGCCTGGAGAGGAGCGCCGCCTTTCGCCGCCAGTGCGAAAGCATCGGCGCCGATCGAGCCCACGGCCACGGCCGTGACACCGATGTACAGGAGCGCGGCGAACGCCAGCGAGACGACCAGAGCGATCGGAATGTTGCGCCTCGGATTCTCGACCTCCTCCCCCAAGGTCGCGATCCGGCCGTACCCGGCATAGGCAACGAAGAGCAGCGCGGCGCCCGAGAGAACTCCGTGCAGCCCCTGCGGCGCGAACGGACTGAACCGCTCGGTCGACACCTGGGAGACCCCTGTCAACATGAAGGCTCCAAGCGCCGCCACGCTCGCGGCAACCAGGACCCAGTTGACCGCGCCGGCCTTGGTCAACCGAAAGAAATTGAGGATCGTCACGCCGCCGACCAGCATGCCGCTGGCGACGAGAGGCGGAACGGAGGTCAGGCTTCCCACGTAGGCGCCGAAACCGATGGCCGTCGCCGCGGCGCTCGTCGTCTTGGCGGCAAGAAAGAGCCAGCCGGCCATGAACCCGGCCCAAGGCGAAAGCAGCCGGCCGGCATACTCGTAAGTACCCCCGCTCCGGGGGTAGTGCATCGCCAACTCGGCGCTCGCGAGACCGTTGCAGCCGGCGGCGATGCCCGCCAGGACAAGGCTCAGGAGGACCGCCGCGCCCGCGAGCCCGGCCCCGACTCCGGTGTAGACAAAAACGCCCGTGCCCACCATGGCGCCCAGACCGAACCCGATGGCGCCGATAAGGCCGATCGTCCGGGCCAGCGCCGGCTCGGCGGGGCGGCTCGGATGGGTGTCGGCTTGGATGGAATGGACTACCGCGCGTTGAAGTTCATCCATGACTTGGATCGCCCTGTCTCTGATGATAATACTATCGAATGGCGATATCGGTTGTCTATAATTGTCGGCCTGCTCCGTTCGGGATGGGTGGCCAGAGGAGTCGCGCTAAGTCTCGGGAGATCTAATGCTTGCCGCCGCGGCGCCTCGAATCATTCTCGAAGAGTTCCCCGAAGAGTTCCTGCACCTTCCGTTTGGCGTCGGCCAGCGCCGCGCGTCCCTCGGATGTCGCGCGGTAGAACCGCCGCACGCGTCCATCCGAGCGCTTCTTGAAAGACTCGAGATACCCGCGTTTTTCCATTCGATGCAGAAGCGGGTACAAGGTCCCCGCGCTCAGGCGGTAGCCATGCCGTTGAAGCTCCTCGATGATCCAGAGCCCGTAAACGGGTTCTTCGACGGCGTGATGCAGGATGTGCAGCCTGATCAGGTCCGAGTACGTCTCGCGGTCGGCCATCTTCTATCGGTATCCGATATCGTCGATGTCATGATACCAGGAACCGGGGAGTCCCGGAATGATCTTTAGGAGGCACCATGGCGGCCGACCGCGAATCGACACGACGGCATTTCCTAAGGACTTCGGCCGCGGTGGGCGGCGCCTTTCTCGCCCTTAGACACCTGGCGGGGTGCGGCACGCACACACCGACCTATTCACCGGATCCTCTGGAGGGGCTCCTCCGGGACCCCGACAACATCCTTCACTTGCCGAAGGGGTTCAGTTATCGAGCTCTTTCTCGGACCGGCGAGAAGATGGACGATGGATTCCTGGTCCCCGCCGCGCATGACGGAATGGCGGCCTTCCCGGGCCCCGACGGCCGAACCGTCATCATCCGCAACCACGAACTGACCCCGCAGGAGCTTCGCTTGGGCGGCCCCTTCGGTCCCCGGCAGCAACTTCTTAAGAAACTCCCCCGAGAGAAGATCTTCGACTTCGGAAACGGGAAGTTGCCCGGCTTGGGGGGAACGACCACGCTCGTGTACGACACCCGCGGCCAACTGCTGGAAAAGCAGTTCCTCAGCCTGGCGGGGACCTGGCGCAACTGCGCCGGGGGACCCACGCCTTGGGGCAGTTGGATCACATGCGAAGAGACCGTCCAGCGGAAGAAGGACAACGTCGAGCAGGACCACGGCTGGTGCTTCGAGGTTCCCGCCTCCGCGACTGAACCGGTCGATCCCGTGCCGCTCAAGGCCATGGGACGATTCAATCATGAGGCCGTCGCCGTAGACCCCAGGTCGGGCGCCGTTTACCTGACCGAAGACCGAGGAGACCTTCGTGAACCGCTTCCCGAGGAGTACGCGGGAAGAGCCAAGCCGGTGCCCCGTTCGGAGGATCTCGGGGCCGGCCTCCTCTATCGGTTCCTTCCCGACGTCCCGGGCAGGCTCGCGCGCGGAGGCCGTCTCCAGGCTCTCCGGATCAAGGACAGACCTTCTTGCTTCACGGGGAACTGGGGAGGCGAAAGAATCGACGTCGGCCAGGCGCTGGACGTCGACTGGATCGACCTGGAGGATGTCGAGTCCCCGAAAGACGACCTCCGCCGGCGCGGCCGAACGTCGGGCGCGGCCGCGTTCGAACGCGGCGAGGGCATCTGGTACGGCAACGACGCCGTCTATTTCTGCTGCACGACCGGAGGCCCCGCCTACAAGGGCCAGATCTGGCGCTACGTGCCGAGCCCCGACGAGGGCAAAGCCGGGGAATCCGTCCGCCCGGGCAGGCTGGAGCTCTTCCTCGAGCCGAACGATCGCTCGGTCATGGAGAACTGCGACAACCTGACCGTCGCCCCCTGGGGGGACCTCATCCTTTGCGAAGACGGTCCTCTGGGCAACTCGATTCTTGGCGTGACGAAAGGCGGCCGGATCTACCGCATCGCCCAAGTGGGAATGAACCGCTCCGAGCTCTGCGGGTGCTGCGTCTCGCCGGACGGCAGTACGCTCTTCGTCAACGTTCAAAGGCCGGGGATCACCATGGCCATTACCGGTCCATTCCGCGAGTTGTCGACGCGAGTGGGCCAGGGCTGACCCGGCATCGCCAGAGGATCTTCCGAGGAAAGACGCATGAACACCCTGGTTTCGATGCTGTTCCTCCTGCAGGCTCAGGAGGAATTCGACAGGCTCAAGCGCGAAGTCGAGGAATCCAAGCGGCATCAGCGGGAACTCGAAAAGCGGCTCGACGCCCTCGAGAAGGAGCAGAAGGAGTCCCGGAGCTTCCTTGACCGGCTCCTCTCGGGGCGCGAGGAGCAGGAGGAAGGGGCCGAGACCATCTTCGACGAAGGATTCTGGTTCGTCGGGAAGGACGACCGGCTGCGCATCGGGGGCTCCGCTCAGTTGGATGGACGCTTCTTTCCTGAAGACGAGGATGGCGACTCGAACTTCCTGGTTCGACGCGCCCGCATCTATGGGACGGGGGTTCTGGAGGAGCATTGGGGCTACATGGTGATGGGCCGGTGGGACCAACAGACGCCCAACCTCCACTTCGCGTGGTTCGAGTCGCAGCATCTGCCGTACGCGCGCTTCCGGGTAGGCCTCTTCAAAGAGCCTTTCAGCATGGAGGGACTCCACTCGGACCAGTACTGGGACTTCGTCGAGCGCTCGATCGCCGTATCCAACCTCCTTCAGCTCGAGGACATCGGCGCCATGCTGTACGGAAAGCTCGGAGCCGATCATCTCGAGTACGGCTTCGGCGTCTTCAATGGCCGTGGGCGAACCCTTGAGAACAATCCGGAGAAAGAGTTCGCCGGTCGGCTCGTAGTGGCTCCGTTCCGGGGAGTGATTCCCGTGTTCAACGACTTGTTCTTGGGGGCTTCGGTCACAACCTCGGGGCAGGAAGAGACTCTCGCCGGCTCGGGATTCCAAACGGGAGCCGCGACCCGCTTTTTCACTTGGTCGGCCGGCGCGGCGGTGGACGACGACCGTACGCGATGGGGGGCGGACCTGGAGTGGCTCTTTGGCCCTGTCGCTCTGCGTGCGGAGTATCTCAAGGTCGACTGGGGCGCCATTGACCTCGGCGGGGCATCGGAGAACTTCAGGGCGGGCGGCTGGTTCGTGGAAGGCGCCTGCGTGCTGACCGGCGAGGCCAAGCGACGCAACAGGCCGGTTCTTCCCGACAAGGTCTTCGATCCCGGCAAAGGCGGCTGGGGCGCCCTTGAGGTCGTCGCACGCTACGAGGTGTTTCGGCTCGAGGAAGACGTGCTCGACGCGGGATTCGCGACCGGCACGGATGCGGTACGTGGATCTACGATCGGCATCAATCACTATCCCAACAAGCACATGATCTTCAAGTTCCAGGTCCAGTACCTGAAGTTCGACGACGACATCCTGGTCGGATCTCGACAGAATGATGATGAGCTTGCTCTGTTCGCCAGGTTCCAGTTTGAGTTCTAAGGCGTCAGGAGGGAGCGTCCTCCCATGTCGGCCGGCTTCTCGAGTCCGAGTAGCTCGAGGAGCGTGGGAGCGACCGCGCTGAAACTTTCTCCCTTCCGCAAGCTCGCCCCCACGAACTCGTCGCCGGCAAGGACGAGCGGCACGGGATGGCTCGTGTGGTACGTGTGCGGCAGCCCCGTGTCGTAATCGATCATTTGCTCGCAGTTCCCATGGTCGGCCGTGATGACGAGGGTCCAGCCCTTCGCCCGCGCCGCCTTCAGCAGCCGGTCGAGGCCGCGGTCGACCGACTCGACCGCCCGGACCGCCGCTTCCAGCACCCCCGTGTGCCCCACCATGTCAGGACCGGCGTAGTTCATGATCATCGCGTCGAAACGGTCGCTTCCGAGAGCTTCGGTGGCCCGATCCGTGAGCTCCTCCGAACTCATTTCCGGCCGCAGATCGTAGGTCGCTACCTGAGGGGAAGGGACCAGGATCCGCTCCTCGCCCGGGTACGGCGTGTCGCTTCCGCCGTTGAAGAAATAGGTCACGTGGGCATACTTCTCCGTCTCCGCGATGCGGAGCTGGCGGAGTCCGTGGTCGGAGACGACCTGGCCGAAGAGCCGGTCCATCGGCTGCGGCGGAAACGCGCAGGGGAGATGCGTCCAGGCCTCGTGATATCGCGTCATGGAGACGAAACGGACGGCGGGCCGAATCCTCCTGGGAAAGCCGGCGAAGCTATCCTCGGTCAGCGCTTGGGTCAGCTGACGGGCTCGATCGGCCCGGAAGTTGAAGAAAACGATGCTGTCTCCGTCTCGGAGTGAGGGAACGTTCTCGATCACGCAGGGCTTCAGGAACTCATCGGTCTCCCCCGCGCGGTAGGCGGTCTCGACCGCCCCCATCGGATCCCGGGCGGTCCGCTCCCCCTCGCCATGAACGATCGCCCTGAAAGCCTTTCCCACGCGGTCCCAGCGCCCGTCGCGGTCCATGGCCCAGTATCGGCCCATGAGCGTTCCGATCCGCCCTCCCCGCTCCACCAGCCGCCTCACGTAGCCGCTCCCGGACGTGTTCGGAGTGTCGCGCCCGTCCAGGAACGCGTGGAAAACGTGCCTGTGTCGGAACATGTCCACGAGTTCCAGGTAGTGCTTTTCGGCGCTATGGACCCCGCCGTCGGAGAGAAGTCCCATGAGGTGGACCGTTCCGGGTAAGGAGGTGAACGCGGCGTTTCGACGGAAACTCCCGTCTTGGACGGCCTTGTCGATGCGGGTGATGTCCTGCCATACGAGTCGCCCCGCCCCCATGTTGAGGTGCCCCACTTCGGAGTTGCCGGCCAGGCCCGGGCGCTGGCCGACGGCCTCGCCGGAGGCTTCGAGCGAGGTCGAAGGATACTTGCGGATCAGTTCGTGCCAGGCGGGGGTGTTCCCGAGCTCGATGGCGTTGTACTCCTTACGAGGATTGAGCCCCCATCCATCCAGGATGACGAGGGCGACGCGGCGTCTTGGTTTTACCAGACTCAACGATCGTGCTTCCCCAGGAAGGCCTGAACCGAGAAACCGATGAACATGGCCATATCCTCGTCTCCGGAGAGAACAACCGTGGCCGGCATTTCCTTCAGGCGTATTCCCTTCAGCCGGACGTCGATCTCGCGCATGGCGGGGGTCGCCGCCTTCGCCTTCTCCCCGAGCAGCTCGATGGCGCGAGCGGCATGGAGGACGGCGGCGAGATTCTTGTCTCCAAGGCAGCGGGCCAGCACGGGGACCGCGCGCGCGGCATGACCGTGGCGCGCCAGCGCATGGCCGGCCTCGACGCGCACGCTGGGAGCGGGATCTTCAAGGGCGACCCCCAAGGCCGCCGCCGCTTCCTCCGACAGCGTCTCCGCCGCGGACAGGCCAACGGCCCCCCAGTATCGCACCGCGGCATCCCTGTCCACGAGGTGCTTCAGGAAGACCGGCTCGGCTCCCACTCCGACCTGCGAGGCCGCCCCGATCCAGCGCGCGAGTTCCCGAGGCCCGATCTTCACACCCAGATCGAAGGGCGTAAGGCCGGCCCGGGTCCGCTCCTGGATCTCAGCTTCCGGAAGAAAACCGAGGTCCCGGGTATTGATGAGATGATCGGCGAGGACCTGGCGGAGCCGCTTCAAGGTCGCCTGATGCTCCGGGAGCGCAGCGAGGTTCCGCAGGTTTATTGGATCGGCTTGGCAGTCGTAGAGCTCCTCCACTTCGCGCGTGGGTCCCGCGAAATGCCACTGCGGGTCGGTCATCAGGTCGCGGCGCGCCAGGCGATAGAACTCGTGCTGGATCTCGCCCAGGTCGGGCCATGCGGTCGGCTGCGTGTAGCCGAGGTGCGGCATGTAGGTCCGGATGTAGAGGTATCTTCGGTCGCGCACGGACCGGGCCAAGTCGATGGCCTCGTCGATCCTGTCCCGGTGGCCAAAAGCATACTCGCGAGGTGTCCCCTCCTTCTCGCCCAGGAAAGCCTCTCCTTGCATGTAGCGGGGGATGTCGACACCGGCCAAGGAAAGAACCGACGGGCCGAAGTCCACGAAGCTGACCAGCCGATCGGTCCGGGTCCCCGGCCGTCCTGGCGCCAGGTGTCGCCACCGCTCGGGGAATCGCACGAGGAGCGGTACGCGCATTCCCGAGTCGAGGAGCACGCGCTTGTGGCGGGGCAATCCGGAGCCGTGATCGGAGTAGAAGAACACGATCGTATCGTCCGCCAGGCCATTCTCCTCGAGGTCGCGGAGGAGCGCGCCCACCTCCTTGTCCATCACCCTCACGCAGTCGTAGTGCCGCGCGACCGTCTTCCGCACCACCGGCGTGTCCGGGTAATAGGGCGGAATCGGAACCCGTGACGGGTCGTGGATCTCGGCGGGAGCCAATCTGCTCCGCACCTCGCCGGCGAACTTATCGTGGGGCCAGACCATCGCGCGGCTCTGATGCGTCGTCATCAGGTTGGAGATGCTGAAGAAGGGCTGGTCCGCTCGCGACCGTTTCCTCCAATGGGCCGTCTCGGAGGACTCGTCCCAGGAAGCCCGGATGATGTGCGCGGCGTGGCCGCTGTTGTAGTCGGTCTTGACGTTGTTCGACGTGTAATACCCGGCCTTCCGGAGAAGGCCGGGGAATCCCGTCAATTCCGGGGGCAGGGGAAAAGTCGAGCGCATAGGATGGTTGCCGTAGGTCGGCGCGTAAACGCCGTTGATCAGGGTAGCCCGCGCCGGAGAGCAGGCGGGCGCCGTCGCGAAGGCATGGGTGTAGAGGACGCTCTCCTTGGCGAAGCGATCAAGGTGAGGCGTGGTCGCGAACGGATCCCCATAGCAGCCGAGCGCGGGACTGAAGTCGTCGGCCACGATCCAGAGGATGCTGGGGCGCTCGACGCTCCCGGAACCGCTCCGGCTGCCTGTCGACCCGCCGAGGCATCCCGAGAGCGATAAGGCCGCAACGACGATTAAGGCACGTGTCATCATCAAGGCGCCTTTCAACGATTCGTTTGGGCTGCCCGGTGCGGTCATTCCTTGCGGTTCTTCTGCCGGAGCACGTCCTCGGGAAACTCGGCGGTCTTCGATCCGTCGGCGCGGCGCAGGTTGGCCCCCGGCCCGCCCTTCTTGCCGAAGGGGATCTGCGTGCCGCCTGTTTCCTTGAGCGTCGCGTGGAGCCGGTCGCGGAGCTTAGCGACCGTGCTTTGATAGTCCGGGTGACGGATCAGGTTCGTCGTCTCCTTGGGATCCGCCTCCAGATCGTAAAGCTCGTCCGTGTCCCAGATGCCGTGGTACTGGATGAACTTGAAGCGGTCGCCCCGCAGGGCGAACATGGTCGGAGTGTGCGGGAAGTTCCACTCCCAGTAGTATTCGTAGAGCAGGTACTCGCGCCAGACGTCTTGCGGGAGCTCTCCGGCGCCCAGCTTCAGGAAGCTCCGCCCGTCCATCCGTTCCGGCGCCTTCAATCCCGCCGCTTCGAGGAGGGTCGGCGCGATGTCGATGTTCGCGACGACCTCCTTCACGGTGGAGCCCGGCTTGAAGAGGGTGGGGCAACGCGCCAGCAGCGGCACGCGCATCGACTCCTCGTAGGCGTTCCGCTTGTCGATCAGGCCATGCTCGCCGAAGAGGAACCCGTTGTCCCCCATGAACATCACGACCGTGTCGTCGGCCAGCTTCCGGTCCTTCAGGAACGTCATGACGCGTCCCACGCTGTCGTCGACGGCCATCAGGGTGCGGCAGTAGTTGCGGTAGTACTCCTTGACGTCGAGACGGCTGTGGTACGGGAAGTCGACACCGTGCCAGCTGTTCCGCTGGTTCTTCACCCACATCGGCTTGCCGCGATAGTTCTCGTTCGTCTCGGGCTGCGTGGACGGTTCGGGGACCTCCGCGTCCGCGTACAGGTCCTTGTGACGGTCGGCCGGGCGGAAATCCGCGTGAACCGCCTTATGGGACAGATAGAGGAAGAACGGCTTGTCTCCCTGGCGCTGCTCGAGCCACTGGACGGCGTAGTCGGTGAGCTCGTCGGTGATATAGCCCTTCTGGGGGACGCTCCGGCCGTCGACGTTGAGCGTCCACCGCGGGTTGGGAGAGACGTACTGACCTTGCCCGCGGAAGCTCACCCAGCGATCGAAGCCGGGCTGCGGGGCGTCGCCATCCCCGCCCATGTGCCACTTCCCGACGAAGGCGGTGTCGTAGCCCGCCTTCTGGAGATACTGGGGAAAGAAGAGCGTTCCCGGAGGGGCGGGGTCGTTGTTGTCCACGACGCGGTGCTTGTGCATGAACTGGCCGGTCAGGATCGACGCCCGGCTGGGCGAGCAGAGCGACGTGGTTACGAAGGCGTTCGCGAAGTGAACACCGCCCCGCGCCAGGGCGTCGATGTGGGGCGTCTTCAGGAAGGGATGGTTCAAGAATCCCATGGCGTCGTGGCGCAGGTCGTCGACGAGGATGAAGATCATGTTCCGCGGCTTCGCGCCGGGGATCCGAGGCAGGTTAAGGTCCCCGTCGTCGGCGTTGGCCGGCGAAGCGCCGCCCCACACCAGCGCCAACACCATCGCCATGATCGTTTTCGCGAGACTCATGCCGATCCTCCGATGAGCGAAGACAGTCAAGACACGCGTCATTGTCTGAAGTACTTCTCCACGATCCACCGCGGCTGCCACTGGTCCGGCTCGCGCTTCCGCCCGGTCAGGTCAATCTCCTTCCGCTTCGGCTTGTCCGTCGTCAGCGGAAGGGTGTCGCCCGCCTCGCCCTGCCAGCGCTTCAGGAGCGCGAACATCCGCTGGACCCTTTCGGCCCGGGCCGGGTCGTCGGCGAGGTCTTTCATCTCGTCGGGATCATGCTCAAGGTCGAAGAGCTGCGTGTGGTTGATCTGGGGATACCGGATGAGCTTCCAGCGCCGGTCCCGGACGGCCCGCATGATGTTCTGGAACGGCAGGAAGACGGAATCCCGCACCTCCGTTCTTTCGCCCCGCCAGAGCGGCCCGAGGTCGAACCCGTCGAGACCCGCGGGCGGAGGAACGCGGGCAAGGCCGCAGAGCGTCGGGTAGAGATCGAGGAGATAGCTGAATGCCTCGCTGTTCCGCCCGGCCGGGACCCCGGGGCCGACAACGACGAGGGGACTCCGCATGCTGTGCTCGTAGACGCTTTGTTTCCCGAGAAGGCCGTGACTCCCCAGCGCGAGCCCATGGTCCGTCGTGAAAACGATGTAGGTGTTCTTGTCCCGCCCTGACCGCCGGAGCGCTTCCAGGATCCGGCCGATCTGCTCGTCCATGTGCGTGACGAGCCCGTAGTACTCGGCGAGTTGGTCGCTGATCACGTCGCGCGTGCGCGGCCAGGAGGCCAGGTTCTCGTCTCGACCGCCGGCCATGTGGCCGTTGTCAAAGGGGTGCTGGGGCAGAAAGTTGGCCGGGAGCGGCGGGCGCTTCTCGTAGTACATCTTCCGGTACTTCTCCGGAGGCTGCCGGGGGTCGTGGGCTGCCGTGAAAGCCACATAGCAGAAGAAGGGGGAGTCCTCCTGGTAGGAGTCCAGGAACTCGATCGCCGCGTCCGCGAAGAGCTCGCTCGAATGGCGGTCTCCCACCCGTGCGTTGACCAGCTTTCCGTCCACGAGATCCTTGAGCGGGACCTTCGTGTGATCGGCCATGCCGCCGAAGAAGAGCGCCTTGCCCCGCTGGAACGAGCGGATCATCGAGGGCTCTCCGTTGTGCCACTTGCCGGTCGCGAAGGTGGTGTAGCGGTTCTCGCCCAGGAGGGCTCCCAGAGTCTTGGCATCGCTCATGTCGTTCTTGACGTGGAACCAGTTCCTGCCGGTATGGAGCATGGCCCGGCTCGGCACGCAGACGGCGCCCGAGTTTCCGCCGAAGCAGTAGTTCGCCCGGAAGCTGACGCCGGCGCGCACCAGCCCATCGAGGTGGGGCGTCACGATGTGAGGATTGCCCCACGCCGAGATGGTGTCGGCGCGCTGGTCGTCGCCGAAGAGGAAGAGGATGTTCGGCCGCTCGGAGGGGGCCTTCCTCTCCGGTTGTGCCGCACATCCCGTCCCGAGAAGCGGAGCGAGCACGACCGATGCGAACACAAGAACCGCCGGACTGGATCGGGTCATCGTCACTCCTTCCTCGCGGGGCCGCCGCTGTAAGGGTAGGCGTCCCACCGGTCGTCGTCGCTCGTCAGGCGGGGATCGCCCGTCTCGCCAAGCCAGCGATCGAGCTCCGCGCGGAGCCTCTTCCGCGCCTCGGCATACTCCGGCTGCCCCGCCACGTTTCTGATCTGGTGAGGATCTTTCGCCACGTCGTACAGTTCTTCCGCCGGCCTCTTGGCGAAGGCGAGTTCGAAGTACCGGGCGATGGCCGGCTCATCCTTCCTGGAGATCACGACCTCCTTCGTAGGACCGTTGTCCGTGTCGCCGTAAGACCCCACCGACCAGTGGAGTTCCGGATCGCCGCCGGGCCAGCGATCAGGACGAAAGTTGCGGATGTAAAGATACTCCTTCGTGCGGATCGCGCGAGCAGGATAGCTCAAGTTGCCTTTACGGACGTTGGCGTGACGCTCTCGGCCGAAGAAGGCCCGGTCTCTCGCTTTGGTGCTCTCGCCCGCGAAGAGGTCCATGAGGGTCCGGCCCGTCATTTCAGGAAGCGCCTCCAGCCCCGCCGCCTCGAGGAAGGTCGGCGCCAGGTCGCAAAGGCTGACAAAGTCCTCGACCGTGCGCCCTCCCTTGACCTTGGCGGGCCAGCGCAGCGCCAGCGGCATCCAGGTTCCCGAATCGTGGAGAGACGTCTTGCTCCGCGGAAAGGGCATGCCGTTGTCGCTCGTGACGACGACGATCGTGTTCTCCTTCCTGCCGGAAGGTTCAAGGAGGTCCAGGCACTTGCCGACATTCTGATCGAATCGTTGGACCTCCCAGTAGTAGTCGAGGAGGTCGCCGCGCACTTCGGGCGTGTCGGGCAGATAAGGAGGCACCTCCACGTCCTCAAGCTTCATTCCGGACGTCGCGCCGGAGCCCTCCGCGTACGGCCGGTGAGGGTCCGTGCTCCCGAACCAAAAGCAGAACGGCTTGCCCTTCGGCACCTTCTTGAGAAACGATTCGAAGTCGGCGAACTTTGGACCGCAAGGATTGCGCGTCCGACCGCCGTCGGCAAAGGTCCCCGGCCCCCATCCCTTCCCGGAGTGACCCACGACGTAGCCTTGCTCCTCAAGGATGTCGGGGTAGACCTTGAACTTGGGCAGGAGCGGTCCGTAAAGGCTGGCGCCCTGCTCAAGGCGGTGGATGTGTTGGCCGCTCAGGAGCGCCGCGCGCGAGGGCGTACAGGAGGGCGTCGCGCAATAGGCGCGAGTGAAGAGGACTCCCTCCTTCGCAACCTGGTCGAACGCGGGGGTCTTGACGACTTTATCGCCGTAGATGCTCGCGTGGGGCGCGCCCCAGTCGTCGGCCATGCAAAGCAGGATGTTCGGCCGCGGGTCGGCTTCCTGCGACGCGGAGCCGGTCAGGAGCGCAAGGGCAGCGAACCACCGCATGACAGAGCCCCTTCTTCGAATTCAAGCTCCTCAGGGGAGCCGCCCTACCGGGCGGACGTTCCGGCCTTCCCGCTTGACGAGCGCATCCCCGAGATCCTCCCGAGCGGCTTCGGCGATCGCTTGCAGCCGCCGCACGACATCGGGGTGAGCTTCGGCCACGTTCCGCGATTCGCCTGGATCGCTTTCGAGGTCAAAGAGCGCCGGTTCCATCGTGCGTGGCTCGGACTTCCCAGGCTTGCCGCCGGCCCCGGGCTGGGAGACGTGCGGGTATGGATGGCGCAGGTGAAGCTTCCAACGGCCGCTTCGAATGGCGTGAAGCTCCCTTCCCCAATAGAAAAGGAGCGCGTCATGCGGGCTCCGGGCCCCCTCCGTGCCCGAGATGAGCGGCCAGATGTCCCGGCCGTCGATCACGCGGTCCTTCGGAGGCTCCTCACCGGCCAGCCGCGAGATCGTGGGGGAAAGGTCGATCGTCATGGCCGGTTCGCGACAGACTGTTCCCGCCGGAACCTTCCCCGGCCAGCGCATTACGCAGGGGACCCGAATTCCGCCCTCGAAGGCGGTCGCCTTCCCCTCACGGAAGGGCCTCGCGGACCCCGCGTGGTCGCCGTAGGTCAGCCAGGGTCCGTTGTCCGAGGTGAAGATGACGAGCGTCCGCTCGTCGAGCTCGCGCGCGCGGAGCGCGTCCAGGATGACGCCGACGCTCCAATCGATCTCGGCGATGACGTCCGCATAGGTGCCGCTTCCAGTGGCGCCTCGACGTCCCTCCGAGACGAAAATGGGCACGTGCGGCATGGTGTGCGCGAGGTAAATGAAGAAGGGCTTGTCCTTCACTTTCTCGATGAACTGCACCGCCCGTTCCGTGTATCGCGCGGTCAAGCGGGACTGGTCGGGGTCGGTCTCGACGGCCTTTTCTCCGTCGATGAGCGGGAGCGGGGGAAAGGTGGGGCGATTCCGCGGCCACATGTCGTTCGAGTACGGCAGCCCGAAGTACTCGTCGAACCCTTGCCTCGTCGGAAGGAACTTCTCGTGGTCGCCCAGGTGCCACTTGCCGAAGGCCGCCGTCGCGTAGCCGCGAGACTTGAGAAGTTCCGCGATCGTGATCTCATCGGGATGAAGCCCGGTCTTTGCCCCCGGGAAGAGCGCGCCCTGGATGCTCACGCGGTTCGAGTAGCAGCCCGTAAGGAGCGCCGCGCGCGAAGCCGAGCACACCGCCTGGGCTACGTAGAAGTCGGTGAATCGGACTCCTTCGGCGGCGAGCCGGTCGATGTGGGGAGTCCGGTAGCCCTGGGCTCCGTACACGCCCACGTCGGCGTAGCCCATGTCGTCGCAGAAGATCAGGACCACGTTCGGCGGCCTTCCGTCTTGGGCCCTCCCCGGCTGGGCGCAGCCGGCGAGGAGCACGAGGCCGGTTAGGATTCCGAGCTTCATCTCATTTCACCTTGAAGGGGGGATTCGACGCGTCCATCTCCGCCTCCCATCGTGCCAGGAGTTCGCGCAATTCTCCGACTTTCTCCGGCCGGGCCGAGGCGAGATCCGTCTTCTCTCCGGGGTCCGACGCCACGTCGAAGAGCCGTTCCTTTTCCCTCTCGCGAAGGTACTTGAGATTTCCCTGCCGAGCGGCCTTCTGCTTGATCTGGGGCCGATCGATCCGCCAGAAGAACGTCCGCTCGATGGGTGCCGCCCGTCCCTGAAGAGCGGGAAGGAGGTCGATCCCGTCGAGCCTCCGGCCCGATGGCGGCTTGGCGTCGGCGGCCGCAAGCAGGGTCGAGGTCATGTCCATCGTGATCGCCGCCTGGCGACAGACGCTCCCGGCCGGGATTCTTCCCGGCCACCGGACGACGCAGGGCACCCGGATCCCTCCTTCCCAAAGCGTGCCTTTCCGGTTGGAAAAGGGCGTGTTGTTCGAGAGACGCTCGCCGCCGTTGTCGTTGGTGAAGACGACGATCGTGTTCTCGGACAGTCCAAGTTCGTCGAGGGCCTTGAGGATGCGGCCGACGCCATGGTCCATCCTCTCGAGCATCCCCTTGTAGTCTTCGCGCGTCCCGCTGTACCAGGTATCCCGCGTGCGCACCGTGTCGGGACGATCAGGGGGCTGGAAGGGCCAGTGGACCGCGTTGTAGGCGAGATAGAGGAAGAACGGGGCGTTTCCACGATTGCGGACGAACTTGTCGGCACGCTCGGTCAGGAGGTCGGTCGTGTACCCCGCCATCTCGACGGACGCCGTTCCCTCGACAAGGTCGAGTTCGCCGTTGTTCTCCTTGTGGGAATAGAAGTCGTGGTTCCCGCTCAGAAGCCCGAAGAACTCGTCGAAGCCGTGGGCGTTGGCGCTGAACTCGGGCTTGTACCCGAGGTGCCACTTGCCAAAGAGAGCGGTCGAGTAGCCCCGGTCCTTGAGCATGCGCGCGATCGAGGTTTCGCTCGTCCGCAGGCCCGGCTCCTTCTGGCCGGGGAAGATGGCCCACTCCAGCCCCACCCGCTGCTGGTAGCGGCCCGTGATGAAGGCGGCCCGCGTGGGGGTGCAGACCGGGCCATTCGAGTAGAAGTCCGTAAAGCTCGCGCCTTCCCGCGCGATTCGGTCGATGTGCGGTGTGCGGATGTCCGTGGCGCCTGTGCAGCCGAGGTCCGCGAATCCCATATCGTCGGAGAGAATGAAGATGATGTTCGGCGGCCTCCTTTCCGTCGCCGGGGGGGGCTGCGCGCAGGAAACGAACGCCGCGACGAGGACGCTCCACGTGAATCGCATCCGTGCCTCCTTACGGGGCCCGCTTCTTTACCCAAATTGGGCTCGACCAAGCCATGGCGATGCGGTTCCGCACCTTGCCGGCTTGCCGGACCCGGGCGTAGTAGACGGCGTCTTCCTTGAATCCCTCGTCGCGCCCGTCCCAGGTCACGTCCATCGTGCCGGGCTTGAGGGAATGGATGACCGTGAACTTGCCGTCCGAGCGCCCGAAGCGGAGGATCTCGACGAGCTCGATCGGCGCGGTCCCGCCGGCGGTGAGTCGCAGTGTGGGGCGCTCCGCAGCCTCCGCCTCCTGGCCCATCGGCTGACCTTCCACCGAGAAGTCGAGCAGGATCCGCGACCCCGTCGTCCCGTACGTCCGGCGCCGGTGGAGGGCGTCGAAGATCTCCTCCCGCGTCAGGCCCGTCGACCAAACGGCCGCCAGTCCCCAGTGCGGCTGTCCCGGATGGGAACGGTGATCATCCGACGCGGCGATCGTGCTCAGCAGAAGCCCTCGGATCCAGGCGTCCTGAGCAAACCCCGGGCCCTTCCGGGATTGCGAGGGGGCCGTGAAATCGCTCTGCTCGAAGGCGAGCGGATGCTCGGGATCGTATGCCTCGCTCAGGCCGTGGCCTGAGTAGATCTCGATATTGCGCCGCCGCTCCGGGTCGTCCTCATCCCAGCGGACTTCCGGGAACTTGCCCGTGTGGTGCGGGATGGTGAGCGCCTGTCCGGCGGCAAGCCGCTTCCACATCTCGGGCAGCGTCAGCCGGGTGGGAGAGAGGAGCGGCCCGGGCTTCCCCCGAAAGTAGACGTTGTGGTGCCCATAGGGCGCGCCGAACGACGCCTCGTAGGCGTGAAGCGTCGCGAAGGTCCCGGGAATATCGTATTTTTCGGTGAGCGCCACGCAGTCCTGCCACACGTGATCGGAGAGGCCTTGGGGGGGCTTGCCTTCCCCGACGGCGATGCTGTGGTCCGTCATCGCGTAGAAGTCCAGCCCCGCGATGAAGCGGGCGTAATCGAAGGACCCGTCTCCGACTCCGTCCCAGCTGTAGCGCGTGTGGGAGTGGAGGTCGCCCCAGTACACTTTGAGCTCCGGCTCGCGCGCGTGGACCTTCATCGGATTGCTCGCGGCGCGGAGCCGTCCGGCCTGATCGACAGCCTCCAGACGGATCACCCCTTCGGAGCGCGGCAGGAGGCGCGCCGTCTCCCAAGGCTTGCGTGAGGAAAAAACCACGCGAGCCGGTACGTCCGCGTTTCCCTCGACGACTCGGAGCGAGACCTCCCCCTCATGACCGCCCGCGGGATTCGCGTGGGCGTCCACGAAGGCCAGGTGCAGTTCCGCCGGTCGCCCGACCACGAGCGAGGAAGGACCTGTCAGGAGAAGCTCGACCGCGGGCCCTCCTCGGGAAACCATGGACGGCCGCTCGGCCAGCACCTCGTGCTTGCCCGTGCCTTCGGTATCAACGGCCACAAGGACGGGCTCGGGGTTCGTGCTGATGATGGCGGCCCGCATTCCCCGACTGCCGCCGGAGGTGTCGCCGTAGACGACCGTGAGCGTGTCGCCCTCTTCAAGCCGGCCTTTCTGGAGGACGACCCGGACGACGAAGACGTATCGTTCGCTCCGCCCGTCCAAGCCCAAGCGGGCTGACTTCACGAGCTTCTCGCGCGTTTCGCCCTCGACTTCTGTCTTCAGGCGCACGCCGGCCCGAGAAGAACGCGTCGAGACGTAATGGTCGTCCTGGGGCCGGGTGGCCTGGAGGGAGTTGGCGGAGTTGCGCTCGCCCGCATGCCAGGAGTCCGGAAGCTGAACGCGGATCCCTCCGCCTTCCCGGATACCGGCCTCCCCGACCCGGTAAGTGACGCACCAAGTCCCGAATTCGCCGGCCACGGCGGAGGAGGGCTTGATGGAGATGTCACCCCGCGGGCGGGTTCGCGGGGCCTCGCCTACGGCGCACGTGGCCAGCACCACAAGGGCCATGGCCAACGCGGGGGGAGCCAACGCCTTGAGCAGGGGCATGATCCTCCGTGAGAACGCGCTACTTCTTCCGCTTGTCCTTGTCCTTCGTCACCGGCCAGCGTTCGGAATCGAAGCGGCAGCCCTTGAGGTACGTTTCGATCCGGGCGACGACCTCCGGGTGCGCTTCGGCGACGTCCTTCGACTCCGAGACGTCGGACTTGAGATCGTAAAGCTCGATGGACTTATCCGGAGCGAGGCGCACGGCCTTCCAATCTCCCGTGCGGACCGCCTGCTGAAAGCCGCGCTCGAAGAACTCCCAATAGAGAAACTCGTGTCGGGGAGCCGGTTTTCCGAGGACCGCCGGCAGCATCGAAAGGCCGTCGAGCCCCTCGGGGATCTCGGCCCCCGCGAGCTCAGCCATCGTCGGAAGGATGTCCCAGTGCGCCCAGACATGGTCGCTGACCTGGCCCGGCCGGATCCTCCCCGGCCACCGCGCGATCATCGGAACGCGGATCCCGCCCTCATAGAGGTCCCGCTTGATGCCGCGGAGAGGCCCGGAGCTCCGGAAAAAACCGGGGTCCGCTCCTCCCTCCTTGTGCGGGCCATTGTCGCTGGTGAAAAGGACGATCGTCTTCTCGTCCAGCGCGAGCTCCTGAAGGAGCGCGAGGAGACGGCCCACGTCCCGATCCATACGGGCGATCATGGCCGCGAAGGCCGCCCGGGGAGTCGGATGAGACCGGTATCCCCGCGACGGATGCTCGTCAGCCGCCTTGTTCACGAACGGCGTCTCCGGGAACTTCCCGCGGTACTCCTTGAGCGAGTCCTCCGGGACGCGAAGCTCCGCATGAGGATTCGTGTAGGCCAGGTAGAGGAAGAACGGGCGCGAGGCGTTCTTCCGGACGTAGGCGAAAGCCTCCTTCGTCACCAGATCGTTCGCCCAGTCCTTCTCCGGATCGACGGCCACCTTCTGCCCGTTCCGGAAGAGATGATCGGTGTACTGGCGATGGGCATGCACGTGGTGCAGATACCCGAAGTGCTCATCGAAGCCCTGTTTGCCCGGCAGCCCCGCCGTGTCTTCCGTCCCCAGGCCCCACTTGCCGAAGACGCCGGTGGCGTAGCCGGCCTTCCTCAGGACCTCTCCGAGGGTCAGGTCTTCATCGCGAAGGGGAATCTCGCCGTTCCCTCGGATCCAGGCGTGCCCCATGTGATAGCCGCACATGAGGGAATAACGGGAGGGCGCACAGACAGTGCTTCCCGCATAGTACTGGGTGAAGCGCATGCCTTCCGCGGCCAGCCGGTCGATGTGCGGCGTGGCGAACTTGTCCTGCCCGTAGCAGCCGAGGTCTCCGTAGCCCAGATCATCCGCATGAACGAGCACGATATTGGGCTTCGCCGCATCCTGCTGAACTTCAGCAAGTCCACTGAGCGGAGCGCAGGCGAGGAATGCAATCAGGCTTCTCATGGCTCACTTCCTAACCATCCAATGAGCACCCAGGTTGCGGAGAAGAAAAGGTTCTTATCGACCTGCGATATCGCTGGCCTATAATAGGAGCCGAGCCCGTGGTACGGAAGGAATTGCGACTCGCGATTCAGGAGGCGCCATGAACACCCCGTCCAATGCGCCCGATCGGGAGGCAGCCGCGCGGCTCTGGGGCCACGACCGCTCATGACGTCCTTCTTTGCTCTTGTCCTGGCCATCCAGAGCCCGAACGAGCCTGAATTGCGCTCGGCCTTCGAGAAGAGCATGACCTCTCCCGATCCAGTCGCGCGGGTGGCGGCCGTGCGGAGACTCGCCGGTTGCCATGAGGAGGAAACGATCACGGCCTTGGCACGAGCCCTCAAGGATTCGGAGAAGGACGTCCGCAAGGCGGCGGCCGAGACGTTGGCCTCCTGCAAGGATGAAGGAGGCGCGGCAACCCAAGCGCTTGCGGCGACGCTGAACTCCAAGGAGGAGAAGGTAGACATCCGCCTTGCCGCGGCCAAGGCGCTCGAGAAATGCCTCTACCGGGGGGCGGCACTCGAGGCGTTCATCAAGTGCATCTGCTCCATCACGAACTTCGATCGGGATCTGCATCAGTTTGGAGCGGACGTGGTCGACTACCTGAATCGTTACAGCAGGGAAGACTTCGGGAAGTCGAAGCAGACGCCGATGCTCTGGGAGTGGTGGTGGGAGGACTACAAGGAGAAGTACAAGAAGGAAGATCAAGAGCGCCGAAACGCCTATCAAGCCTGGAAGGAGCGCAAGGCTCTCCGGAAACCGTGATCGTGGACACTCGTGACCGCCTCTTTGCTCCGGCTTGGGCGTAGAGTGTAAAGATTTCGCAAATGGTAAGTGAAGATCCCAGGTAGAGATGAGGATTCACCAATGCGCCTGCACGGGTTTCTCGCGCTGACCGCTTTTCTTGCCCTCTGTTCCTGCGGGCCCGCGGAGCGGACGGATGTCGGGACGCCACGATCCGAGGCTCGCGAGCTCTTCGGAATAGTTCAGGCGGTGGATCGAGCGACCCTGTCGCGGGCGGACGTCGTACTGGGTCGCGGCCTGTTCTGGGACACGCGCCTCTCCGTCGATGGCAAGACAGCGTGCGCCAGCTGCCACCAGGCGACCGACTGGGGCGCGGACCGTCGGCGTTTCTCGCCGGACGCAAGGGGAAAGCTGACGAGCCGGAATTCTCAGACGGTCTTTAACGCGGTCTTGCAGCCCCAGCTTCGCTGGACGGGCGATCGGAAGTCGGGCGCGCATCAGGCGGAGCGGTCCCTCACGGGATCGATGGGGCTCGCTTCCGCCGATGCCCTCGTGCCGCTCCTCAAGTCCGCCGGGTACGAGCCCGCGTTCAAGGCGGCTTTCGGGCAGGCTTCTGATCCGCTTACCCCGGCCAACTACGCGAAGGCCGTCGAGGCCTACGAGGCGACCCTCGTGACCCCGGCGCCCTTTGATCGCTTTCTGAGCGGGGAAGACGGCGCTCTATCGACGGAGCAGAAGAAGGGGCTCCGGCTGTTCATCGACTTCGGCTGCGCCGACTGCCATAAAGGCCCGTTGCTCGGAGGAACGTCCCTCAAGAAGTTCGGCGTCGCGAAGGACTATTGGATCGCCACCCGATCGGAGAAGCAGGACGTCGGCCTCTTCGAATCATCCAAGAACGAAGCGGACCGCTACAAGTTCCGGGTCTCGATGCTCCGCAACGTGGCGAACACAGGTCCTTACTTCCATGACGGGGCGGTGGCCGGCTTGGAAGAGGCCGTGCGCGTGATGGCCGACGTTCAACTTGGGAAGCGCCTCGCCGATGAGGAAGCGAAAGCGATTACCGCTTTCCTCGAATCCCTGACCGGGGAAGTGCCGTCCCATTACGCGCCCCCGAAATAGCGCCGGGCTTGGACACCACGGAGACGCGCGTCAGGGAGCCTGTGCCCGGATCGCGATGAAGGCGGCGCCGACCGTCGACCGCTCCAAAGCAGGATCGAGCACGCGGGCGGCTCTAGCTATCCAGCCGATGGGCGGGTAATGAACGGCGCCTCTCGTCTCAAGAACGAGGAGCCCCGCGGCCTCCACCATGGATCGGAGGTCGGATGCGGAACGAAAGGGAACTCCGAGCCACGTCTTCGATCCGAGCCTCCCTTTGATTCTCCGCCAACCCGCCCAGAGGCTCCACCGGCCAAGGTCGCCGAGAATCAGCGTGCCGCCTGGGGTCAGGACACGCGACATTTCAAGCAGCGCCCGTTCGGGATTCCGCAGGAAGCACAGGAGGGTAACGGCCAGTACTATCTGGAAGGACTGGTCCGCGAAGGGGAGAGCCTTCGCGTCCCCCCTGACCCAAGGAATCCTCAACCCGACCTCCTCTCCTCGACACGCCGCCGCTTGAAGCATGTCCGCCGATAGGTCGAGCCCCAAGGCAAGCGCCCCTCTCTTGGCCGCGCCGAGCGCGTAGGTGCCGTCGCCGCAACCGACATCCAAAACACGTAAGCCCGTGACGTCGCCGGCCAGCCGGAAGACCAGGTCTTGTTCCAAGCTCTCGGTCACCTGACCGAGGGCGGTTTGCCGCCATGATCTATACTGGCCGGGGTCAAGGTTCGGCGGCATCGGGGTGGTGCTCCCTCGATACTTCCAGGAACTCATTGCGAGGTTTCCGGGTCAAGACAGTCTCTCAAGCTCAGCGGTCGCACGGCTGGGTCACTTCAAGAGCTCGAGAAAGCCGGTCATCATGCGGCTGAGGTGTTTCCGCTTCAGGTGGACGACATAGAGGCGCCGGCGGACGGGGAAGCCCGGGCAGGACACTTCGACCAGGTCACCGTGCTTGGCTTCCCCCGCGATGGAGTAGCGGGAGAGCACGCCCAGGCCGAGCCCCGCGGCGACGGCCTTCTTCACCGTCTCCGGGCACCCGAGTTCCATGAGCGTGAAGGGGCCGACTTCCTTGCTCAACAGTGCGTCGGTCAAGCGGCGAGTGGCGGAATCGGGTTCGCGGACGACTAGGCGTTGTCCCGCCAGATCTTTCCCGATGATCCGCTTCTTGCGCGCCAGCGTGTGTTTCCGGCCGGCGAAGAGCACGATCTCGTCCTCGGCAAAGGGCTTCGAGGCGAACTCATCCCCGTCCGGCTCGATGCCGATCACCGCGAGGTCGACCTCGTTCGCTCTCAGGCGCTCAAGGACCTTGCCGCTGTTGCTGATGGACAAGGCGGTTCGGGCCTGGGGATATCGGCGCTCGAACTCCTGCATGAGCGGAGGGAGGAGGTAATTCCCGGGCGTCGTGCTCGCGCCCAAGGTCAAAACTCCCCGCACCGTCCCCTCGGACTCGGCGACCGCCTCCCGGAAGGCGCGGACGCCGTCGAGGAGCCGCCGGGCCTCCCGAGCCGCCGTCTCCCCGGCTCCGGTCAGGCGGGCCTTGCCGGCCACGTGCTCGAAGAGCGTGATTCCCAGGTTCACTTCGAGCTCACGGACATGCGTCCAGACCGCGGGCTGGGACAAGCGGATCTCCCGGGCGGCTTTCGTGAAGCTGCCTTTGTCCGCGACGGAGAGGAAGGAACGAAGCCACTCCAGCTTGAGCGGCAGGTCCTTATCCAAAACTTTTATTGAAGTCATAGGTGTAATTCGACTCCTTTATAGCGCTCTCCCTCCCTAGGATCAAGGATGTCGGGATAGGAGAGACCACTGATGAGAGTGATCGGAACGGCGCTGGTCGCCGCCATCTTGGCCGCGGGCGCGGCCGCCTGCGCGCCTCCAAGAGGGTCCTGGATGGAAGGGGAGAGCCAGGCCACCAAGCAGACCCTGCTGTTTTACACGACTTCTGGCACGGATCACCCCCATCGGGCCGTGCTGCCGTTCGTCTTCGCGATCTCGGCCAAGGAGAAGGGTCACGAGGCGATCGTCTTCCTGGCAGGCGACGGCGTCCTCCTCATGAAGGACTCGATCGCCGCCGACGTGAAGGGCGTGGGCCAGCCGACGGCGGCCGAGGTCCTCAAGAAGGCCGTCGACCTCAAGATCCCCATCCACGTCTGAGGGGGGTGAGGGGTGGCCCGTGGGGTCACGCCGGAGGATCTGGCGAAGAACAACGCGACGTTTATCAAGCCCCCGGGGGTCATCGACCTCCTCGTGGGGGCGGACAAGGCCATGGGGTTCTAAGGAGGTCCCGATGAAACGATTCAATCTCGCTTGGCTCGCGGGAGCCGTCCTTGCGGCTTGCCCGGCGGGCGCCCAGGAACAGGGAGAGAAGAAGCTCCCCGAGTTCTCTCTCAAGGCCGCGAATGGGGATGCCTTTTCGGCGAAGTACGAGGGCGGTGAACTGTCGGTGGGACGCAAGGTGAAGGCCGTCCTGCTTCACTTCTTCCAGCCCGACTGCAACGCGTGCATGGTTGAAATGAAAGCGCTCGAAGGCCTCTCGAAGGAGCTTTCTCCGAAGGGAGCGCTCATCGCGAGCGTCGCCCACCGCGGGGATGAAGCGGCGGTGAAGGCCGTCGCCGAGAAGCACAAGCTCAGCTACCCCCTCGTCCTCGGCCAGGGCTCGGACCTGGCCAAGGCCTTCTCGCGGGGCGACGCAACCGTGATCGTCGACGGCAAGGGAGCGGTCCGGTACTCGCAGGTGGGCTTCAAGGAAGGCGACGAGAAGACCTTCCGGGAAACCCTGGAGAATCTGCTGGCGGACAAGGCCGTCACGGCCGAGACGAACGAGCGGCGGCGTTTGACCGTGGGCGAGACCTTCCCCGCGGTCAAGCTGCCGTCCCTCATGAACGGGAAGCCCATGTCCATGACCGTTGAGGGAGGCAAGCTCACGTACCGGGACGAATCGGGGAAGGAGGTCCACCCCAAGGCGGCGGTCGGCTTTTTCTCCCGCTACTGAGACTTTTCCATCGAGGAGATGGGTCATCTCCAAAGGTTCCATGAGAAGTACGGCAAGGACGGACTCTTGGTCTTCGCGATCGCCATGCAGGACGAGCCTGAGGAAGCCAGGAAGACGACCAAGGAGAAGGGCTGGAACTACCCGGTCTTCAACGGTCTCCGGTCGGCCCTCGGCGAGAAGTTCGCCTATGGCTGACCCGCCTACGTGATCGACGCCGGCGGCGTCATCCTCTACACGCAGGTCGGGTTCGAGGCGGGAGACGAACAGAAGTACGAGAAGGTCTTTACGGAGCTCCTGAAGAAGTGAGCCGTCCGGTCGAAGGGAACGGCGGGCGATCTCCCACCGCCCCTATGGCGGAGGGGGACCCCGCCCGCTTCTATCCACCAGGAGTGGCCGAAGGAGGTCAAGACCGAGGTCGCAGAGCACCTGCATTCCACTCTCACGAAGCCCGCGCCCCGCGGATGCCTCTTCCTGGGCGCCGCGACGGGGGTCAACGACGTCCTCCCCTTCGCTCGATCGTCCGAGCCAAGCGACTGCATCTGGGGGACCGACGTGGTTCCGGCCTATCTCGACCGCCTCCGCGAGCACGTTCAGGCTCCGCCATCGACCGCATCCTCATCGGCCTGTCCTGAGGGGAGGGATGTAGCTCGTACTGTCCAGTCCTCCGCAGCGACCCTTTAATGCGTGGCCTTCCCAAGAACATCTCCATAGACTTGCGCTGTGCGGTTCGCCGAGTACCTGGAACGCGTCTTGTCCAAGACGACAAAAGGCCTCGAGACCACCGGCATCCGATCGCTTGCCCAGGATCTCCAACTCCTCGGCTCGACGCAGGTACTGCGTGACCTTCTTGAGCAGGCCCACATCTTCAATCTCGGGGAGGGCGAAGACCTAGATCGAGCGGCGCAGGACATCCTTCCGGACCTGGTTGACGAGTGTCGCGAGGACATCCCCGCCCCTTTCGACAACATGCTCGTCCTGTGCGACCTTGGCCCCCGGGGGTGGTCCTGCGAATGGCATATCAAAGCTGGGCGCTACTTGTCGCCTCATGTAGCCGACATGCCGCAACTGCACCGGGTTCGCTACCTGATCGACCTATCCGAGCCTGTGCTGGACTTGCCGCCGATTTCGGTCATGGCCGCATACACCGTGAATCCCGTAAACGGTCAGCCGGGGATCATTCTGACGCCCGACACCGTCCGAAGGGGAGCGAGGGTCTTCGGCGAGAGGGAGGCGGCTGTAGGCAGCAGCATGTCCCAGGACATCTTCCGAGCCGTCATGAAGGTGGCGCTCATCTCGCACCCGGCGAACTATGTCGTGCGGACGTCGCCGAAACTAACGCCACACGAGGAGCGGCGCCGCGTGTCCAAGGGAATCTTCCCGCTCCAGAAGAAGCCTCACTACATCGTGATCGACCATGAATCCCTGGTTGACCTGAATCCCCAGTCGACAGGAGGCACGCACAGGTCGCCCACCCCGCACGCGCGCCGCGGCCACTGGCGGCGCCTGGCCGATCGCTGCCTTCATGCGAAGGCATCCGGGAAGCAGCAAATCTGGGTCGGGGAAACGTACGTGGGCGCCACGGAGTTTGAGGACGAGCGGAATCGATATGAAGTCCTCGTGAATCGGTCCCTGCGCGAGAAGTGAAATCACTCCCACAATCGAGAGGTTGACTTCAACCGCCTACTGCAAGCTTGGAAGGACCCGAGCCATCAGTTGGTCCATGATTAGGTTGACGCGATGAGCACCCATTCGGCAAAGCGTTGGGGCCGATGAACACGTTTAGCGTTGGCGAGAACGTCCCGTTTTCAGGAATGAGGTGCGAGCCGGCAAAACGGCGAAAGTTGGTGAGCGTGATGCGTTCGACGGGCAAGAGCAACCCCTTACCTGGATGATTTTGTTATCCTATCGCGGGAATGCGACACGGGGGCGTGATTGCACACCATGCCTCTGGGTAACAACTGGCGTCGACACCTCGCTATCGCTCCGAGGGATGCGGCCGAATAGCAAGAATAAGGCCGAGCACGTTCCCGTGACGCGTTCCTGCCAAAGCTAGCTCGCGACCCGTGCTTCAGAGCTCGGCCCAGGGATGCTGCACTTCGTCGTGGCTGGAAGGACGGTCGACATGGCGAGCTGTGCGGAGGTGCAGAGCTGACGAAGTCTGTCGAGCGAGCCTCCGACCGCCTCGAACCTCTCGTCGATCCTCTCCCGCTTCAGTTCCTTCTGGTGAAGAACGGGTCTCACGGCCTCCTTGATGTGAAGGCGCTTCATTTGCGAGTGGGTGAGCTTGCGGATGTTCGTCCGGCTGCGCTCGTGAACCCAACGTACCCGGCGGACAAAACTCGACTCCGAACGTTCGGATAGCTCAACAGAGATTCCGCTGGCGGACGGATTCCTCAATACCTCCCCGGAGAGTTCGTTGAACTCCTCTTCCGCCAAGCCCAGAGTATAGGAGGCGATCCAGCCGCCCTTGAGGAAGAGCCGGAACCCGCTGGGAACATCGGGGGCAGAGCATTCCGGGGGAAAGGCGGGGACCTCCCGAAGGTCGTCGGGGTTGAGCGAGGACGCAACGACTCCGGGAGAATCGGCCTCACTGCAACGCAGGGTTGTTGCTGCCTGCAGGAACCTGACAGCCTTGAAGATGGATCCTCTCGCCTTGTTGAGCATCCCCGCCCTACGGTCGAACTCCTCAAAGCGGGGCAGTTGATCGTGCCGGTGAGCGATGTGGTACGCCCAGCCGGGCTCAAGCTTTTGCTTCAGTCCCCCAATGACCTTGGGCTTGGGTGAGACCCCAAGGAAGTCCTTGGGGGAGCCCAGCGACTTGAGTTTCGCCCACTGCAAAGAGGTGGGGCCGTACTCCTGCGTACTCTTCGCGGAAAGTATCAGGCAAGACCGCGGCACCGCCGCATCGAACTCCTGCTTGAGCGCCGCGATCGCGGAGGAAATACTCCGGACCGCGACGAAGAGGCCCCTGATCCAGGCGAGGACATCCTGGAAGTAGAACCTGGCCCGGACCTCCGCCAGTCCTTCAAACCTGCCCGTCATGCCTTCCTCCTTGTCGGCTCTTCTTCGCCCATCAGGTGCGTTTCCGCACCCTCGCGGAAAACGGCCTGGAGGGCGACTTCCTGAGCCATTTCCCAGAGGGGGACGTTATGTCCTCCGCGAGGGTTCCAAAACGCACCGAAAGTACCTTTCCACCGTCATAGCCGGAGCGGCAGGTTGCCCACCCAGCCCACCGAGCCCCCTGCAGCAATCGTGAGCAGGGGGAAGAAGCTCGCGTACGGGATGGGGGCGGGGGAGAAAACCCAGACGAAGAAAACGACCAGCGCCACCTCGACCAGGCGCTTGGAGAGGAAACAAACCGAGGGTGAGGCGTAAGTCGTTCCCAAGCGCAGTCGCTCCCGGACGAGCGCCCCGGCCAGGAATGATATGGTGAGAGTGGTGACGAGGAGTGGGGACATGGCGGCCGCCGTTCGGAACCGCCGGTCGACCAGCTCTTCGGCCTGGTGTACGGCGTGCATCTCCCCGAAGAAGGGGAGACTCAGTCGCATGGCTCGAATCCAGATCCCCGTGGAACGGGAGCCGTCGTCCGGCGGCGCCGTTGGGAACGCGTTCCTGAACGACTCCTGGTCCAATGCGCCCATTCGCTCCATCGCGGACGGGTGAAGAAGGAACGCCGCCCAGGCGACGACCAGACCCATCAGGGTGAGAAAGATGACCCGGAGAATCGTCAGAATCACGTGCTCTCCCCTCCTCCCGCCGTGGATGCGATGACCTCCTCGGCAAGCGACTCCCGATCCGGCGGGGGCCCTTCCTTGAGGCGGCCCGACATTGTGGGATCCGGATCGGAAAGAAGCGGCAAGACAGCCTTGTAGGTCTGCCCTGCCCACGTCGCGAAGAAGTGGAACCGGGGGAGTTCGTCAATCGCCCAAGTGGGGACGAGAGGCTCATTCCTGACCCCGACTTGGCGCGAACTCCTGTAGGCGAAGTCGTCGATGTTCGATCGGCCGCTGGAGAAGAGCGCGGGTTCGTAAGATTCCCCATCCGACACGACGCGCAGGGGACGAGCCCCGCACTTGTCGCTGAAATACCGAGCGTCTTCTGGGTTCGCGGCCCGGAGCGTGACGAAACTACCGACGTTGGCGAGCGCACGGCGCGCGTCCGAATGGCTCCGGAGCGCGACTTCAAGGTCGGCGATCGACTGGCCTGCCAGGATCATGGACAGGCCGGCACCTCTCGCCTTGTTCAGGATGTTCACGCTCTCGGCGGCCAGGGCGTCCGCGACCTCGTCGACCACGACCGTCATGCGCGCGAAGCGGGAAGGATCTTGATAAGCGTACTTCCGCCCGATATACGATTGAAGATCACTGAGCGCCATGCGCGCGACGCCGCTGGCCGTGTCCTCCCCGATCAGCGATCCGAGGAAGAAGTAGACGATGAGGCGGTTGGAATCCACCTCCTCCCAGCTTAGGTCCTGGGCCTTGATGGGCGGCCTCATCCCCGACGGCGCCTCGACGTCACCGGGGCAAAGGAGGTATCCGATGCCCTTGGTGGTGAGTTTTCCCAGGATCGGCCGGAGCGCGCTCGAGATCTTCCCGAAATAGTCGGGGTTCATGGAGGCCATCCCGATGAGGGCATCCAGCTCCGGGATGGTCGTGCGCTGGGCAGCGCAGTGGTCCCGGTAGTGCTGCAGGAGGACGTTCAGATCCGCCGGACGCGGAGCGTCCGGGCAGAAGCGGTAGACCAACTTCCGCACCAGCTGCCAGGTGTCGTGAAAGCAGTAGGTGTTGAGTTTGGCCAGAGTGACCTCTTCTCCCAGGATATGCAGGGCGCTCGCGATGATGTTCGTGAAGGTCCAGGCGTAGTTCCGGAACGCCTCGCTCTCTCCGCCGCGGGGGAGCACCAGCGCGACGCGGTCGGCGATCTCGCTCGGGCGGGTGTAGTGGAGGACCGGGTTGTAGCGGGCGCTCTGGTAGGGGTAGGGAAGCGCGAGCGTCCGGAAGGCCTGCTCGCGGCCGTGGCGCCGCGCGGAGTCGAAAGTCCGGTCGAGCAGGCGTTCGTCCCCTTTCGGGTCGATCACGACGACGGCTTCTCCTCGGGCGATGGCCTGCTCGATCAGGAGCTCGAGGAAGCGGGTCTTCCCGCTGCCCGGGGCGCCAAGGACGAAGAGGTGTTGGTTCAGGAGGGTGTCTGGGATGAAGAGGTCGCGAAGGTCCTCAGCGCCCACACCCTGAAGCATGATGTTGCCGGCCGCACGGTCCTTCATCACCGGGTCGACCCGAACCCCCGCCAGCGTGAGCGCCTGGAGTCGTTCGATGTGGACGCCCTGCCAGGCGAAGCCTCGGGCGAGATAGGTGTGCCCGCCTTTCTGGGGAAGAAGCCCGACGGGCATGAGGAAATGATCACCGCCCGTCAGGGTCCGCCAGAGCCTGCGGTAGCGAAGAAGGACTGCGAAGGCGGCGGCCGCCCCCCCGAGGAAGAGCGTGGCGAGAACGGGGGAAGCCGACTTCCCGTAGGGGAGGGATGGTTCGCTCTGGTGGGCCAGGATCGCTCCCCAGATGCATGTCGCTGCGAGCAGGAGAAGCAGGACCCGGACCTTGCGACTGTAGGCGAGCACGCTCTAGTCCCTCTCCTCGGTCGCCGCTTCTAAAGCGGCGCTGGCCACGGCTTTGATGCCGGGGGCCCAGAAACCGAGCGACGCGAGTTCCGACTCGGGGAGGAATCCGGCGGTCCGGATGCGGACGAACGGGATGACCTCCTTCCCGTTCGGCATGGGGATCGCCTGAACGAGAGCGGTCCCTTTGTCGAGTGGCGCAACTTGCGGATGCTTGAGGAGGACGGCAAGCAGCCGCGCTCCGAAGGTCCCGCTCCAGTTGAGGTGCGAGCCTTCGAGGAGACTGATGAAGCCCTGGGGATAGCGGAGCCACAGGAACTCCGAGCAGATAAAGAAGTCTGCTTTCGGGCAATTCCGCCGGCACTTGCCTGCCCGGACCCAGGATCGGAGGGCCTCGATCAGCTTCGCCGGATCCAGGTAGGCGCGAATCAACGCCTCCCGGTCAGGACTCGGAGCAGGCTGCGGGGCCGAGAGCTTCTCTGCGGCCGTGACCGGAGGGAGTGCCGGTGCCGGAATCACCTGCGGAGAGGCTGTGACGGCAACGGTCCTCGAATCCGCCGGTGCTACTGCCGGAGGAGGAAGGGGGGCTTCTTCCCTCGCCACCACGGGCTCCTGGATAGCGCTCGACGGCGCGGCCGGCAGCGACGGCGCCGGTTTGGCGGTTTCGGGTTGTTGTGGAGGATGCTTCGCCTGACGCTCCTCCTTGGCGAGCGTTCGGTCCCACTTGCGGACCGTCTGGACCACCCGACCGGCGGGACCTTGACCCCAGTCTTCCTTTCCCTCCGCGTAGGAGCGCTCGAAAACCGACAGGAGGATGCGCAGGCGAATACCGAGGAGTTCTTTCACGGACAGAGGCAGGACGAGGGGCACGAGCGCATTCCCGCTCTGGATCTGCTTGTTCTGGCCCCGCCCCGGATGCCAACGCCACGAACCTCGACCGCTCGACCGCATCCCCAAGCGCTTGAGGAAGGCCAGCAGCGTTTCGGTCCTGGGATCCCAGGGATTCTTCGTTCCCTTGGGGAGGACGTCCAGGTCGAAAAGCCGCCCAAGATCGTGGAGGAGTCCCAGCACGAACCCGGAGTAGGCCCACACGGGTTGCTCCCGGTAGTTCGCGGCCGGGTCCTCGGAGACGCGGAAGCCCGGCCGCACGAGCTCGCCCACAGTCGCCCTCGCGACTTCCAGGGAGTGGTCGAGAAGGCCGTACTCCTGGGACGCGTGGCTTCGTTCGCTGGCGGGAAGATCGCCGACATAGGCAGCAAACCGCAAAGCCAAGCGGTCGACGAGTTCGCGGCGATCTTTCATGGGGACGCCGATGAGCAGATCGCGGGTCTCGTCCAGGATCTCCAGTCGCCGGGGGCGGAGAGAGAGGATGTCCCACCCCGCCCTTTCCGACGGATCGGCGGCCGGAACGACGGCGAAAGTCTCCTTAGCCCGCCGAGCAGGGCCCAGGAGCCAGTTTCGAAGCGGAGCGAACAAGATCCTTCTCCTCTCGCTAGAAAGGCGCCCGTTCGGGCGCGAGCGTGACCGGAAGGCAACCCTCGCATTCGAGGAAGACCCCGAAGTGAATGAAGGCGTAGGCCCCGAAGTTCGAACCGGCCCCCTTCTCCCAGAGCGAGATGCGGCGCGATCCAATCGGGAGGCAGGTTCGGTATTGGGGCCGCAGCATCTGGAGGTAGTGGCCGGTCCGCGGTTCGTAGGAGTAGGGGCTCACGACCACGCGCCCCATGGGGCTTGATGCCGCGCGCCCCGCGCGAAGCGCCTGGAGATGGGCCCCGATCACCTGGCTCGGGTGCTCGACGGCCCCGACGCGGGGCCAGTAGCTGCCCCAGCAGCCGGCGCAGTTCTTCGGATCCGGGAGACGATCGCAGGATTTCAGGCGCGCCACGATGCTCTGCGGCGCGACGAAGGCCTCGAGTGCGGGGATCCTCCATCCCCAGCCGTCGAGTTCGGACAGGTAGTTCACGTTGAAGAAGGAGCCGTTCGGGATCGCGAGCGGAATCCCCGAGTTCGCCAGGCCGAGATCCGGGATGAACGTGTAGACGCGGGCCTCCCCGAACTGGAGGGAATCCCCTCCGCCCGGACGCGCCGTCATGCTCGCCGACTTCCCGAATAGCTTGACGGGCTCGATGGCCTTGAGGATGCCGTCGAGCTCCGCGTAGTGGGTCCGGTACTGCTGGCGGACGACTTCGATGATGCCGGTCGGATAGGCGTTCTCGACCAGCAGGCAGACTCGGACGCCGCCGAGCGGCGTGGGGCAGGCGAGGGCCCCCAGGATCCTCCAGGAGGACAGGATGCAACTCACGTCCACCTGGGGGATCGTTCCCACGATGGAGAGCGTCCCTTCATAGGGGAGACGGGGTACGCCGCCGCCCGCGTCCTGCGCGCCGAGCGACTTGCTTGGGCCGATCGCGATCGCGAGGAGGGCGATGCTAATGATTCTCACGGATCTCCACCTCCCCGTTCTTCGAGATGACGACCACCGCCGGCCCGCAGCGGACGCCGAGCGCCTGGGCCAGATCGCGCGGCGCGAGGGTCACGGAGCGCCCGAGCTCCTTCGAAGCCTCCGCCAGGACTTCGAGCTTCTCGACTCGAGTTGCGAAAAGGATCGCTCCCGGATCGTCCTTGATCAGAGCGGGGAGGGCCGTGGGGCTTCGCCCCTCGATCGGGGTGAACCAGAGCGTCTTGCCGAGCAACTCTCTCGGCATCGTCCCCTCGGGGCGGAAGCTTCGCTTCTCGCTCCTTCGGCAGGCCGGGAGTCCGGCGTCGTAGTTTTTCTGGCTGACCCGCTCCATCTCCTTCTCGACGGAGCGCTGAAGCGTCCACGAGAGCCGAGCTTTCAGGTCTTCATAGCTCCGATTCATCCGCCCGAGATCGATCGGGTGGGAATCCCCCTGGCCGCGGTGCCAGGCCGAGCAGACGGGCGGCGCGCCAGATTCTTCGCTCGTTCCGAACGCGCCCGAGGCTCTCGAGAGCACGAGGAGAAGGACCGCCGCTCCGAGGCCGAGGAGTCCCCTTGGTACACTTTGTATACTTTGGATCGGCCGAGGATTCTTATCGCGCTCGTCCATCAGCCTCCCCTTCCTTCGCCCGCTCCGACTTGGCGGACTGGCCGAGCACGTAGATGCCGGTCGGGTTGTCCCGCGTGGGTTCCTGCGTCGTGAGGAGCACGCGATAGGTGAGCTTGCCCTCCTGGGAAAGCTTGTCCCCGACATAGACCCGCTTCACCGCCGGGAAGGCGACCGCAAGCGCCCCTTCTTCGCGGCGGACGATCGCTTGGCCGGGGTCGGGGATCAGGAACTGGCTCACCATGCCGGTCTCATGGACGAGGCGGGCGCGCTTATCGAGAACCGCCGCGAACTGCTGGAAGATCGAGGGGGACACCCGACCCTTCAGGAACCGGCCTGCCGCCTCCACCGTCGCCGGGGAGAAGTTCTCGAAGTGCGTAGCGAAGTCGATCGCGAAGTCGCGCGCGAGCGTGTCGGGCACCTGACCCGGATGCACCACGCGTGGAGCATCGAGACCCGGGACGAGCACCACAGGCCGCGGCTCCTTCGCCTTCTGAAGGAGCGCGATCGCGAGGACGATCGTGGAAAGCGACGTCACGACGAGGGCCGCGATCCCCGCATAGCCGAGGGCGCGGCGCAGAGTTTCGATTCCGAGTTTCACGGTACCTCCACGAGGGGTTTCACCGAACGCTCCTCCCACACGACGAGCGCTCCGGGTGCGGGGTAAAGCAGCAGGACCCCGAGTTCCACGAGGGCGACGACGAGGAGGAGAAGCGAGATGAGAAGCGAGCGACGAAGCTGCACCCCCGCTCGGGCGAGGACGCCCAGGCCACGCGGGAGGTCGCGACCCCGTTCGGCATCGGGAGCCTCTTCAAGCCAGGCGTGCCCGGGCGGCATCGCGTTTTCCTGCGTCACGAGAGGCTGGAAGGTCTCGGGTGCGTTCTCGATACTCATCCCTGGACCGTCCTCCCCGACCAGAAGTGCCTGGCCTCGGGGCTCTCGTCGTCCGCCGGGGCGGCCACCGCCGAGAACCGCACTCGTTTGGCTCCGAAGAGCCCGGGCGCCGGGAGGAGCCCCGGCGGACGCAGGTTCTCGGGGATGAAGCCGACGAGGCCCATCTTGTAGGCGAGCGCGAACGCATAACCGCGGGGCTTGCCCTCACGGAAGTGCTTCACGACCGCGCCGAAGGCCGCGCCGCCGAGGAGCCCCGCCGGCGCGTTCCAGACCGTCATGAGGACGAGACCCACGACCGCGATGAGGACGAGGTCGAGCGGCCCCAGGCCCAGGAAGACCTCAAACGGCCTATCGAGGTTTCGGAAGCATCGACGATTCATGGTTTCTCTTTTCAAGAGCTTGCGGGCCAAGGGCTCGAAGGATGGCGTCCCGGAGCTGCGCGACCGGAGGCAGTCCCGGGAAGACGGTCCTCTCATGACCCGAGATCACGATCGTGGGCGTGGGCAGGCTCGCAGGCGCCTGCTCACGGTCGACGCCCAGGCGGCCGGAGAACTCCCGGAGCAACTCCGGGAGGACGTCCTGCTCGAACTCGTCGCAGTAGCGGCAGCCCTCCCGGGTGAAGACGAGAAGCCTCGCCATTCCCGGCCTGGCCGCCGCCTTCGCCTCCAACCCCGGCGGAGAAAGGGACGTGATGGCCTCCTCCACCCCAGGAGCCCGCAGGAATCCCATCGCGAAGATTGCCGCATGGGAGAGGACGGCACCGACCGGCAGGAGGACGCTCCCCCGGGCGAGATTGTCCGGATCCGCCCAGCAGGAGAGCGCAGCCCCCAGGATCGCCGCCCCTCCCACCAGAATGCAGGGAGCACAGAAGACCCCGTGCTGGTAGAGAGCAAGCAGCAGGACCACATGGGCCGACGCGGCGACCAGGAGCCCCGAGTAGAAGAGCCGCGACCGCCCGAAGCTCGCACCGAGGGCCAGTAGGACCCCGTAGAAGCCCGCCCCGAGGGGCGCGAGCGTCAGTCCCCCGAGGATCTCCCGGGCGCCGCCGCAGCTCCCGCAGTCGGGCGCGCCGAGCCAGGCCCAGAGGGCCCCCCCGAGCGCGAGCGCGACGAGGCCGAGGATCGCCGAGAAGAGGATCTTGTCCTTCCGGGTCTTTCCGTACACGTTTCGCTCCTAACTAACTGAGACCCATGGTCTTGCCGAGCGCGAAGAAGGCGATGAGGACGAGGGCGCCGAAGCCGATCCCGACCGTTCCACCCGTCCAGTCCCCCTTCGTCATGGCCCGGCCCCCCGAGGTGAGGAAGCCGCCTCCCACGATGAGGGCTGCGGCGGTCTTGAGGTAGGTCCAGCCGGACTTGACCGAGCCATCAATCGACTGGAGCACCTTCATCCCCTCGTTGTCCTGCGCCCAGGCGAGGCCGCCTCCCACGAGGCAGAGGGCCAGCACCGCGAGCGTCTTTCCCAGGAATCCATTCAGGTTCTTCATGAGCACCTCCTCTACCCTCCATCGCGGGCGAGCCCCCTCGTTCATGGCACCTAAAATTCGCAAACCCGAAAAATCGGCTATTTTCAAATTCCGAACGGATTACCTGCCATGAAGTGCCCACCTCGCCCGCGATGGAGTGTGGAGGGACACGATGACAGGGAATTCCGGACGCGGACGTATCAGGACTCGGGCGCGAGGAGTCCTCCACGGTCTCGGGGCACTTGCCGTGCTTCTCCTGGTGGGGGAAGCCCGAGCGCAGGAGCCCGGTGCACCGCACGGGGCGGCGGCCTCCCGTGGGGCCTCAGGTCAAGTCAGGGAGTGGAAGGAAGGCGCCGAAATCCGGCTCCGCGTGCCCCTCGCGACCGAGTCGCACGAGCTGATGTGCGCCGTCTCCTTCCCTGAGACGGCCATCCGCTCCGCCGTCACCGGCTGGGGTGAGGGCACCCTGACGTCCGTTCAGAAAGGGAACTTCCTCTTTCTGCGGCTCTCAAAACGAGCCGAAGGACAGCTCAACGTCATCGGCGAATCCGGCACCCACTATCTCCTCTATCTCGAGGCGGTCGATGCGAAGGCGCCCGGCGGCTACGACGCCTTCGTGAAGATCATCCGTCCGCCGCCCACAGCTGAAGCAACTCCCGCTCGCAAGCCTGCGAACGCCGATCGGCCCAAGCCCAAGGGCGCGCTTGATCTCATCCGCGCCATGCGTTTGGGCGCGCCTCGTGAAAGCACGCGCATCCTTCGAGCCAAGGGTGAACTCGTCTACTCCTCTTCCGACGTCGAACTCCGGCTCCTCTTCGTCTACCAGTCGTCTTCCTACGTCGGCCGGATCTACGAGGTCCGGAACCTCAGCGACCGGAAGCTCGCCCTCGATGCCTCGCGCTTCAGGGCGGCCGGCGACGACCTTGTCCTCTCCGGACTTCGCGAAAACGTCATCCCGCCGGGAGGAGTGTCCCGGCTCTACACCGTCTTTTGGAGGCCTTGAGCCATGCCCGCTCAGAAACTCATCCGCTGCGGGAAGTGCCACGTCGTGATGGGAGTCCGCTACTTCGTGCTCGTGCATCGCCGTCCGAACGACCAGCCCTGTCCGAAAGTGCCCTGCGTGGTGTGCGAGGAGCCCGTCAACCGCCAGGGGAAGGTCGCCTTCGGGCACGCCGTCTGCTCCGCGGTCTGCGAGCGCAATCACCCCGGGACGAAGGCGGTGGCGAAGGCGGATCAGGAGGTGACGGACCAGCTGACCTCCTTCCAGCGGGCCGAGAAGCTGCCCGCCGTCTACCAGCGCCGCCGGGCGAGCTAGGGAAGATCGACCATGGAGAACACATCACCGGAATCGGCCAGAAGCCAGCGATCGCGCCTCCTGCGCCTCCTCCTCCTCTCGGGAGGAGGGATCGGGATCCTCTTCATACTGGGCCGGACCTGCGGACCCGGGGCGGAGGATCCCTCGGGCGCGAATACTCCCCGCCGGGGGACGCAGGCGGCGCCGAACGAAGCCGGAAGCCCCGGCTCGATCGGTTTCGACGATCTCACGATCGGCCAGGAGTACAAGACGTCGGTCGCGAGCCAGGGGCATCGCGTGAGTACGCTCTAACAGGATGTGAGCGGACTTCGGCGAGACCTCGATCAGCTGAAGGCCGATCTCGCGAAGTCGGCGGAAGCTCAGGGCGCGCAGATTGCGCGGCTGGAGGAGGTCGCCCGCCTCGTCCAAGGCTTGTCGACCCAGCGCCTGGAAGTCTCCTCAAGCTTTGGGGCGGCGAAGGCCGAGTCGACGGAGAAAGGGGTACGCATCCTCAACTTCGAGGGCAGTTCCGGCGCACCTCTAGCGCCGAAGAAGGCCCTTCGGATCCCGACCGCGTCGGCTGGGGAAGCCACGGTGCTGAATGGCGTCTTTGCCCCGACCGGTGGAGAGCCGTCGCCCATCCGCCTACGTCTGGATGCCGCGATCCTGGGACCCTCGAAGTCGCGGGTCCCGCTTCGGGACGCGATCCTGATCGGGAAGGCGGCGGGAGACGCGAACGCGACCCGGGTCACGGTTGAGCTCGTCAGCTTCTCGTACGTGAAGCAGGGGGGCCAGTCGATCGAGGTCCCCGTCCGCGGCTACGTGGTGGGGGAGGACGGGATGGAAGGCATCCCCGGCACCTACCTGTATCGCCTCGAGGACCAGGTCCCCTTGGCCCTCGTCGCCGACGGAGTGGCCGGGTTCACGAGCGCTCTCGCCGAACGCGAGACGACGAGGTCCGTCACTCCCTTCGGGGGGGCGACGAGCGTCGTGACCGGCGATCCGCTCAAGTACGCGGGCCTGAAAGCCGCCGCCGGCACGTCGTCCAAGGTCGGAGACATCCTGGCTGAGCGCATGCGCGAGCTCCGCCCGGCGGTCTGGACCCCCGCTGAGAAGCGCGTCAAGGTCGTCTTCCTCGAAGGTGTCACTCTCGAAGGTTTTGATCCCCAGGAGGCCGGTGATGGCGAAGAGCATCCTTTCCGCGAGCTTGATCTTCATCGGTAGCGTCCTGGGCGCCTGCGCACTCGGCGCCTGCCAGGGCGGACCCGGTTCGGCATCCGAACCGGGCTACCGCGCGGGCCCGAAGCTGCTTTCGACGAACGATCCTCTGGTCCCGAAGCGCGAGTTCCCGGCCTGGAACCCGCCCCGGCAGTTCGCGGTCTGGGCCCATCCGCGAGCGGACGCCGCGCAGGGGCTCCTGCTCGGGGGTCAGTGGATCCTCGAGAACCTGACGGATGGCGGGTGGTATGTCGAGGAGTTCGCGGAGCGCGATCCTCTGCCCGACGCGGAAGCGACTCCCGAGGATCTGGAAGCTGCCCGCCGGGCGGTGGGCAAGCTGTCGGAGTTCGTCATCCCCTACAGGGTGAAGGAATAGCACATGGCCTTCCCTTGGACGATCCTTCAGAAACGCGATCGAGCCTCGCTCGCCGCGGGGCTCCCTCACGATTCCTTCGATCCGGAAGGAAGCGTCTTCCTCGGCCGCGACGGGTCGCTCGGCCTTGCCTGGCAGGTCGGGATGATCGACGCGGAGACCCGGAGTCCTGCGGAGCTCGAAAGCCTTTCCCAGCGCTTCGCGGAGATCTTCAAGCACGTCCCCTCCGGCGCTGCCGTTCAGATCGTCGTCCTGTCGGACCGGGATGTGAATGCCGAACTGCGTCCGTGGACGGATGAAACCGCGGAGGGCGGTTCCCTCGGTGAACGCGCGGCGGCGGAGCTCGTCTCCTCGCACGCGAAGATCCTCTCGTCCATGTCGCTCGACGATGAGGGCCGAGTGTTTCACGCACGGCGCCTCAAGATGTACTTCACGGTCCGGATCTTCCCGGGACTTCCCGCATCTCCCAGGACGGCGATCGAGGCCTACAGCCGGGAAAAAGCCAGGCTGCTTGAGACGGCCGCGACGCTCGAGGGCTTCTTCTCCCAGATGCAGGTCCCGGCGCGGCGTCTCGACGGCGGGCTGCTCAAGGAAGTGCTCTACACCCTGCTCAATCCGAGGCGCCGCACGAGCGTTCCGGTCCGCCCCTTCAGGCCGGATGAGCCTCTTCGCCACCAGGTGGTTCGAAGCGGCGCCAGCTTCGACGCCGAGACCGGCCAGATCACGCTCGACGGCTCGTCGCTCCGGGTCCTTTCCATGGTCGATCTGCCCCTCGAAACCCTGCCGGGACTCGTGTCCCGTGCACGGGACGGGGCCCCCTCGATCCTCGATGTCCTCCCCGACTGCCTGCTCCTCTACGATATCGAGATCCTGGACGACTACGAGGCGAAGCGCTCCCTCGAGAAGAAGTACGCCTTCGCGTGGAACCAGCTCAGGACGCGGAGGAAGGTGAACATCGCTGCGATCGAGGAGGACGCGAACGGCGCCCTGGGGGAGCTCCTGGCCGGGAGGCGGCTGCTGCGGGTCCGGCTCCATGTCGTGGTGTCCGGCGAGAAGCCCGAGGATGCGGCCGTCCGGAGTTCCTCCGCGAAACGGCTACTCCAGGACCTCGGGCTCGACGTCGTGGAGGAGGATACACTTGCGCTCTCGCTTCTCCTCCAGTCGCTCCCCCTTTCCTACGATCCCGCCTACGACCGCGCGCTCAAGCGCTCTTCGTCCATCGTGTCGAGCAATCTCGCGGATCTCCTGCCCATCTACGGCCCCTACCGGGGGACTCCGACGCCGGAGATCCTGCTCCAGAACCGCCGGGGAGAGCCCATCTCGTTCTCGTTCTTCGATTCGCAGGTCGCTCCACATGGCATCGTTACGGGAACGTCAGGTGCTGGGAAAAGCTTCTTCACGAACTACTTCGCCGCCTCTGTCCGGAAGAAGGGCTCGCCCGTCTTCATCCTCGACCGGGGGAACTCCTACCGGAAGCTCTCGGACGTCCTCGGAGGCCAGTACATCACCTTCGACCCCGACCGGCCGCTCCGGATCAACCCGATCGGCCGAGCGGAGACCTTTGACAAGGAGCGCCTCCTCTTCGTGAAGGACATCCTCTCGGAGATGTGCGCCCAGGGGGAGGACCCCGTCCGCAAAGAAGAGCGCACGGTTCTCGAGAACGCGGTCCTGAAAGCTGTCGAACGGAAGCGTGTGGGGGAAGTCTTCGTGTCCGACGTTTATCAGGCCATCCTCGAGGAAGCCAGGACCGGCCCCCCGTCGCTTCGGCGCGATCTTGACCGCCTGACGCTCTCGCTCAAGCCCTTCGTGGGGCATGGCGCATACGCCGGGTTCTTCGACGGCCCGAACGAGGTCGACTTCGGCCGGGGCTTCACGGTCTTCGAGTTGGGGGAGATCGCGCTTCGGAAAGAGATCGCCCCCGTCATCCTTATGGCAATCCTCTACAACGTGGCCGACTTCTGTGCGCGGGCCGAGAACCTGGGTCAGAAGAAGTACCTCGTCCTCGACGAGGCTTGGACGCTTCTTGAAAGCCCGGCGACGTCGCGCTTCATCGTGAATGCGCTTAAGACCTACCGGAAACTCGGGACCTCGGCTGTCATGGTGACCCAGCAGGTCGCCGACTTCGACGGCAGGGCCGGCGCCGCGATCCTCGCGAACGCCCCGAACCGCGTCTTCCTGCGCCAGACGCCGGAGACGCTGCTCGCCATGGAAAGGCATCTCTCGCTTTCTCCCGAGAAGAAGAACGCGATCGGCAGCCTTCGCACCGTGAAGGGGAAGTACAGCGAGATGTTCCTCTCGATGGGCGACGATTCGGCGGGAGTCGCGCGGCTCATCCCCGATCCCTACTTCTACCTCCTTGCCACAAGCGATGCCGCGGAGAACGCGAAGCTCTACGGGGAGGCCGAGCGCAAGCGCGCCTCGGGCGATCCGTCTCCGATGCTCGCCGCCATCCGTGAACTCGCGGGATCCAAGGGCACATCCGACGCCGGGAGGGCCGCGTAGATGGATCTGGACGGCGGCATCACCCCCATCGACACGCTTTACGAGTTCTCGGGGCTCGTCCTCGCAGAGCGATTCGCGGACACGCTCCTCTGGAGCCGACTCTTCGTGGGCATCCTGATCGCCGCGGCTATCCTGCGCCTCTTCTACCTCTCCCAGAAGAAGGAATCCTATTTCGATCTCGTCGCCTACCCCGTTTACCTGGCCTTCATGATGTTCCTCGTCTCGCCCGTCACCGTCACGGTGAGGCCGAAGAGCACGGCGCTCAGCCAACTGTGGAACGAAGTGGATTCCTCGCAGATCGACTGGGCCGGCAAGAAGGGCGGACACAGTGTCGGCTCGGACGCGTTTCAGGTCCGCGTTCCCCGGATCATCGGGGTGACCCATCGGTTGACGGACGGCCTGGTCCGCCAGTTCGTGGGCGGCCTCAAGAACGACGTGGGCTACACGCTCTTCCGATGGCAGGCCGTCGTCGCGGGAATGAAGCAAGCCTCGATCTTGGATCCGCAGCTATCCGACCTCTTCCATAAGTTCCTTCGCTACTGCTACTGGCCAGCCCAAGCCGCCCGTGGAACCCCCGAATCGGCAGACGGCGCAAGCAACCGGCAACTGCCCCTGAGAGAGTCCTCAGATGACATCTACTCCGGCCTGGAGATGCCGCTCACGGCGTCGTGGAGCCCATGCGCAACGATGAAGCAGGCTCTCGTCGGACACCTCCGAGAGCATGTGCGTGAACACGAAGTCCACGCGCAGGCCCTCAAGGCGGGAGCGGACGTGGCGGCTGGAGGCGGCCAGGACCTGGTCGAAGCCTACTTAACCAGGCTCATCTATAACGAGACCTTCGCCGGGGGTTCCCGGGGCGAGATGGCCCTCCTGAAGCACGCGGTGCCGGACTATTCGAGCTGGGACCAGCAGTACTTGGGAACAGCGAAATACGGGTCCGTCGCGCAGGGAGTCTCCGGACTCCTCGGCCTCGTTTCCTCCTTCTGGGAAGGATCGAGCCAGGAGACCTTGGGGCCGACGCTCTACTACCGGCTCACGCTCTTCGCTCCGTACCTCTATGGGCTCCTGCAGGCCGTGATCCTGATGGCGTTTCCGATCGCCGGCCTTTGGTCGCTCTGGCCGGGGTCATGGACGGCGGTCCTGAACTTCCTCAAGCTTTGGACGTCGATCAAGCTCTGGCCGGTCTTCTGGACCTTCCTTTCCTCCTTCAACATCTACCGATTGAACCTTCCCGCGGACGATCCGTTGGGAGTCGAGGGGACGGGTGGGTCGGCGGCGATGTTCGCGTCCGTTGCCGCGATGTACGTGCTCGTCCCCGTCCTCTCCTACATGATCCTGAATCTGGTCGCGCAGGCGGGGATGCTGACCATCTCATCCTTCACGGGCTCGGGGACGGGAGCCGGACCCGCGATCGGGACGATCGCCGCCGGCGTTTCCACCGCGGGCAAGGCAGGCGCGCTGGCCGGGCAGATGCTCGAGAGGTCCCGGCGTTGATGGACCGAGCGGAAGCTTGATTTTTTAGAACTCCCGGTCAAGAATACGCGTCCCCATAACGTCGACCATTATGGGTGACGAAGGCGGCCGGGAAGAGGCAGGTCGAAGGAAAGCCGAGGACGTCTATGGCCAACCTTCCCGGGAAGAAGTTCCTCCGCTCGCCGGAAGACGGCGACGCGCCGGGCGTGCTCACGACGCTGCTGCGCGTCTACATTGAGGAACGCGACCGGACCGCCCTCGACACCTTCTTCGAGCTCCTCTACGACGATCACTTCAGCGAGATCGCGCTCCAAGTCCACGGGTACGGAAAGGCGAGCGACGTCACCGTCAAGGAGGTGATCGACGACTCGCTCGCGAAACTTTTGGAGGACGTCGTCAAGGAGAAGTACCGCAAGCCCCCCCAGAGCGCGGCCGAGCACATCAAGTACCTTCTCTTGCGCCGCTTCATCGACCGCCGACGCTACTGGGATCGGGATCATGAGGATGTCACGAGTCACCGCGAGACGATCGTCGATGCGCAAGCCGAGAGTCCGGCCCAAAGGGTCATCGATCAGGAACGCGATTCGGTGGCCGACCATCGGCTGGAAACCGCGCTTCTCAAGCTCTCCGCATCGGACCAGGAGCTCCTTCGCTTGAAGATCCAGGGGATCTCCTACCAGGAGATCAGCCGGAAGCTCGGCATCCCGGAGAGCACCCTGTGGAAAGCGGTCAAGCGGGCCTTGAAGCGCCTTCTTTCCCACCTCGCAGAGAGCGCACCCACCATGGTCCATCGGCTGAAAGACCTCCAGGAAAGGGTGGCTCCCGCGGCTTCATCGGCGCGCTGGCCCTCCCTCGAGGAAATCCAGGAAGCCCTTCCTCGTATCACCGAACGCGTCCGCACGGTCCTCGAACGCTTCCACTTTCAGGGAGCGACTCGCGAAGCCCTCGCCGCAGAGTTCGGGGCGGAGACGCTCGATGTCCTCCTCCGCCGTGGCTACGACATCCTGGAGTCCCGCTTCAAGGTCTCCTTCCCGGAGGCCTTCGAGCGGGCGAGTGAGTGAGCGATCCGACCTATCGTCCGGAGGAGCCCGCACCGGTGGGCGCCGACACCCCGGAATCCCCGGCTGCGCCGCCTGGGACACCGTCCTCGCCGCCCGCCACGACGACCGACTTTGGCCGCTTCCCGGAGAAGAGCGAGACGGGCGAGATCACGACGCTTCTTGCAGCCGACGCGCAGGCCGGAGTGCCTGCCCAAGGGGGCGAGCAGGCTTCGGCGACGCTTCCTGCTTCCGCGAGCGGGACGACGGCGGCCCTGCCCTTGAACATAGATCCGCAAATCCAGATCGAGCGGCGGCTGAGCGCGGGCGGCATGGGGGAGGTCTTCCTCGCTCGTCAGAAGCATCTGGGCCGATACGTCGCCGTGAAACGCATCCGCGACTGGGGCGCAGATGCCGCAGCCAAAGAGCGCTTCATCCACGAAGCGAAGGCGCAGTCGCGGCTCCAGCACCCCGGCATCGCCCAGGTCCACGACCTGCGCGAGGCCCAGGGCGAACTCTACCTCATCATGGAGTACGTCGACGGGAGAACGCTCGAAGAGATCCTGGCCAAGGACGGGAAGTTCACCCCCGACAAGGTCGCAACGCTTGGCGTTCAGCTCACCGAAGCGCTTGAGGCCGCGGCGCACGAGGGCTACATCCACCGGGATCTCAAGCCCGGAAACGTGATGCTGACGGCCGCGGGCAAGATCAAGATCATCGACTTCGGCCTGGCGCTCCTCATTCGGAATCTGAAGCAGACCCGCCTGACGGAGAAGGGCGAAGTCCTGGGCACTCCGGCTTTCATGTCCCCTGAGCAGCTCAACCAGGAGGAGAAGCTCGACGTTCGAAGCGACATCTGGTCGCTCGGGGTCCTCCTCTACACCCTCGCGACGGCCGAGACGCCATTCACCGGCAAGGACTTCGTCTGCACGGTGAAGAACGTCATGATGGCCGACCCGGTCCCGCTTCCCACTCTCGAGCCGGGCTTCCCGCCGGCTCTCTGGGAGGCCATTGCCCGCGCGCTGCGGAAGGATCGTGCCGAACGCTGGCAGGACTATGCGTCGTTCCGCGAGGCGCTTCTTGGCGGCAAGGGCCGCGTGGGGGACGGCGCACGGCCCGACCCGGTATCGGCTGAGACCGGCAGCGCGTCCGGCTCCTCCGGGGTCCCGCGTCGGTTGCGCAGGGGTGCGGCGGCGCTCGTCCTCGGCACGCTGGTCGCCCTGCTCGGCGTCCTCGCGGCGGTCCGGTACTTTCCGTTTGTCTCCAGAGGCCCTGCTTCTAATGCAGGGCCCAGCGCCGCACGAGAAGACGCTTCGCCTCTTCCTGCGGCCCCTCCCGCGCCGAAGGTCGAGCCCGAGCGGGCAAAGCCTCTGGCGCCATCCACAGAGTTTCCACCGACTCTCCGGTCGCCCGAGAAGCCCTCCTCGCCGATTCCAGCCCCGGCCGCGAAGCCTGTAGCACTCCGCGAGAAGCTGGTGGGCTACGCGGCGAGCGAGGAAGAGGTCGCCCTTGTACGGGAGGTCCTGGACCTCTTCAGCCAACACCGGCCCGAACTTCAGGCGAAGGACTTTGTCCCCATCGAGGCTGATCTGGGCGCCCTCGAGCGGGACCGCCTCGGCCTCAGGAAGGACGCCCCGCCCGCTCCTGAGAAGGAATACAGCGCCGCTCAGGTCCGCAGCGCGAGCCGGATGGTGACGATCGCCAAAGGGGCCTTGCACACCCGCCTTGACGAGCTCAAGCAGTCGAAGGAGGACGTCACGCTCCTCCTCGGCGACGGAACGTCGAAGACGGGGGTCGTGGCGGGCTTCGAAGGGGGCAACGTCTCCTTCGCGGTCAGGGGAGGCGGCGAGCTCAAGCTTCCACTGGGGAGCATCCTTCCAGAAAGCCTGAAGGGCCAGGGCTCCCCCGCTTCGGCCTTCCTCGCGCTGCTTGCCCTATCGGGCAAGATGGAGGACTCCTTCCCGGAGATCCTGGACCTCTCCGCGAGCCGGGACGACTTCCTCTTCTGGATCCCGATCGCGGTCCGGCTCGCTCGCCTTGAGGTGGAAGCGACCGCGAAGGTCGTGGCGGCCGAGAAGAAGACCTCGGTGTCGTCCCAGGCAGCCCGCCCGGTAGATCCGCGCGCTGCCCGGGTCGGCTCCCTGGCCGAGATGCTGGCGAACGCGAAGGACGAGATTCTCCGACTCTTCGGTCACATCCGGCCCGACTTCGAGATCGTCGAGCGCGAGGAACAGGCCCTCGGCCTGCTCATGGGCGGCCGGTACGCCCAGGTCCTCGCTCTCGGGCCCTCGACCGCCGCCTTTCCCGTCGCGGCCGAGATTCTGCTCGGGCGCTTCGAGGTCGAGCTTCAGGCGGCGCACGATGAACTCCACGCTCGCACGGGATGGCACGGCTACGGGTGGCGGCTCTTCCCGCCGGAGCAGTCGCTAAAAGAGCAGCAGAAGTTCTGGGATCTCGATCCCGAGGGCAACGGGAGCCTTCTCCAGGCCGCCGAGATCGAGAGGCGGGTCGCCATGGGGAAAGGCGCGAAGCGCGCGCCTGAAGGGGTCCTGGCCAAGGTCGTCTACGAGCCTACGGAGGCGACGCAGCCCGCCTCCCACTGGCGATTTCTTCTCCGGAGCCGGGAGGGGGCCGTGAACTATCTCCGATTCGATCGAGATTCCTGCGCGCTCTACCGGACCCGGCTCGAACCCGGCATGGCGGACGAGGAGGTCGCGAAGGCCTCCCTGCCCGCAGCCTCCCGACCTGGCGGGGAGCGTCTTCTCGCTCTCTTGCCCATCGACGGGACGCTCCATGTCCTGATGGACGGCCGGCATGTCCTGGCTGCGCCCGCGGCCGACGCCGCGATCCCGATGCAACTGTCGTTCTCGGTCATCCAGGGGAAACTCTGGATCCAGTCCGTGGAGGTCAAGAAGTCCCCCGAGGGGGAAGACAACCGGTGATTGGGAGGGAATCCGCGTGAAGCTGAATCGTGCGTCTGCCCCGGTGAGGCCGTGGACCTGGAGGTCCTGGGCATTCCTGGCACTTGCTCTGATGTCGTCCTGTGCCGAATCTCCGAAACTCGTCCCCCAGCCGCGCGGTGGCGTGCTTGTGGAGTCGGTCTTCCTCGAAGGGGACCACCCTGCCGAGCGCTGCCTGAGCGGCCTGGCGAAGTCACTGCGCGATCTTCCCGACGGGGTCCTTTTCTTCGATCGGACCGATTCGCGGATCCGCGTGACCCCGCCGCGCGGCGCCGGCATCGAGCGCTACCACGCTCACTTGGTTCACAGGGTGGGCAACGATTCGCTTGAGCACGTGGTCCGGCAGAACGACGCGGGGATCATCGAACTCGACCTTTCCCGCTTTGATCAACCGGAAGAACTTATCGTTCTCTCGTCGGCCTACCGCTTCTCGAAGCATGAGGAAGCTACTCCGAACGGTGCGGATCGTGACGAGGAGGCGACCACCGCGCCGTACGCGATGTCGTTCCGACTCGTGCCCGTGGACCAATGCGAGATGGTGATGTCGCTCCAGCCGTTCCGCTACGTGGTGGAGACGGCTGCGGGCAACCTGTCTCTCTTCGTCCAGTCCTTCAACCGCAGGGACATGCTCCTCACCTGGATCGATCCCGGCAAGAAGATGGGGGCTCTGATCAAGGACGACCCGTACATCCACCTCAAGAAGCAGGATGCCTACATCCCCCCACGCCTTGTGGTCGACGTCCTCAGGGGTAAGGGGGATCAGCCATGGCAGCGCGCCGGGACCTGGCACCTTCCCGCCACTGCCTTGCGCACGGATGCCCCAGGTGACTTGCCCTTTGCCTTCCGCATCCCGGGACAGGAACTGATCTCGTTTGCGCCGCCCGCGCGCGTGGATTTCACCCTTCCTGAGCAGCCCCCGGCGACCTCAGCAAGGATTGAAGCCAAGTACTCGGGGATCCGCCCGAAGGATGCGCTCCGCTTGGTCTTCGCGGTCCAGGTTCCCGCTGGACGCCCCAAGGAGCAGGCCTTCCGGGTCGAAACCCAGGATGTGGTGGCGACGAGCCCGAAGGGGAGCTTCATCGCTGATCTGGGTGACCAGGATCCGTCGCGCTTTCCGATCAACTCGGCGATGGTCCACCGCCTGGTCCAGCCCTGGCGACTCCACGGCGGCACCTATTCGCCTGAACAGCCGCTCGGGACCAGGGCGGTACTGCTGGCGCCCAAGAATGCGCCCGGCAAGGTCCACCCTCGGGTAGTCGCCCCGCGGTATGCATCCCATTACGACTTCATCTCCTTCTTGGGAGGTGCTCGAAGCAAGTCGACCCTGGACGGCCTCCTCCGTGGCGGGGGCTCTCCAAACACGACTCCTCCACCTAGCGCTGGGGGAGGTGACCCCTTCCCGGGACCGGGACCTGTGCCTGGCCCCGGCGGCTCCCCGCCGGTTGGAGGGAATACCCCGATGGGGACAGGAGGAATTGGCGGCGGCGGGGGCAATCCCAGCAACTGCGGCTGCGGCCCCGGCCCCGCGCCCGGGATGCCATCGCCAGGCTGTCCGAGCAAGACCAAGTGCAAGGGCCAGTGTGGGCAGGCCTGTCCAGGTAATGGGCATTGCAAAGACGACAACGGGGGGAAAATCACGCTGGAGTTCCCATGTCCACCGAGCCCAAAGGGCTGTCAGCAGGACCGTGCATCTGGGGAATGCAAGTGTGGTCCCCATCCCTGGAACATGAACGCTGCCATGAGCGCGGTGATGGGACTCTTCCCGGGCGCCGCGGACTACTCGTGGTTCGGGCTGCACAATGGCTGGGCGCCCTGCGACGAGACCACTGCAATTGGCCGAGTTCGCATTTCGTACTGGGCCGCGGCCGGCTTCGGCATGACCCATGTGTGGTGCACCGTCTCCGCGTCATTCGGCCCCTGTAAGGAAGACCCGAAGCCGGGTGGCGGCAAGCCGGGCGGTGGACCCCTCGGCGGGAGCCCGCCCTCCGGCGGTCCCGGCGTTGGCCCAGGCACTGGAAGCGGCGGCGCAAGCGCGGTTGCCATTGTCCCCACGCTTCCGAACGGACCTTCGATGGCAACGATCACCGGGATGACGACCTCGACCACGGGCAATCCCACTCACCCTGTCGGGGCGAACGACCCGAACACGATTGTCCAAGTCGACACGATCTCGGATGCCCTGGGGATCGGAGGTCCGCTGAGCCTCGGCTTCCTCCAGTACGATCCGGAAACGCTCGCGGGTATCCTTTCTGCGCCCGCGACGTCCATTGCGGAAGCCTACCAAGCAGCCAATCAGAGCACCGTCGCCAGCAGCATGTCCCACGCGGATACGGATTTGAACCTGCCGCTGCTCCTTGAAGGCCTGCTCCAGGCCGTCCCCGGCGGCGGTGGGGGCGGGGGAGGAGGCGGTGGACTGCCTCCCATACCTCCGGGTTGCGGTGCTCTCGGTATCGAGTTCATCCTTGGGCTGACGCTGCTCCAAGCCCTAATCAGGAGAATTGCCCGATGAACTCGATACTTTTTGATCGGCGTCAGATCGCATGGATGCTGGCGTTGATGATCGGTCTGCTTGCTGCCACTCAGCAAGTGGCGTTTGCTCAGGGACACCTGGACGCGACCAGGGCGGGGGAGAACTCCTTGGAGTCGGTTCGAGCCGCGTACACTTCCAGTCGCAACAAGGAAGCAGTTCTCCTCGCCGATGCTGCGATCTCCAGAATGGGAAGCGAGGGTCAGGCGGGCATGGGCCTCGCCGAGCTCCATTTCTGGCGGGGAGCATCTCTTCGGCGACTCGAACGATTCGAAGAGGCGTTGATTGCCCTCGACACATCCCAGCGCCTGGGGCTTCGCGTCCCGGAGCTCTACCTCGAGCGCGCCTTGAGTCGGCGATCGCTGAAACAGGATCAGGAAGCGGAACAGGACTACACCGAAGCCGAACGCTTGCTGCCACTCGACGATGAGCGCCGTTTCAGGTTTGCGGAGCGGTGGAAGAGCGTCAACAAGGCGGAACCGGCCTTCCAACTCGCGGTGACGCCGCAGCTTGGGTACGATTCCAACATCTTCGGCCTCGAGAAGGACGCTCCTCTCATTGATGGAACCGCGGAGGAGCAGAGCCTCTACTACGGCTTGGTTCTCGGGCTGAAGTACTTCGTCCACCGAAGCGATACCCAGATCCTTGCTGTCGAGTACCGAAACCAACTGAGGGCCTACAGCGAGGATCAGGAGCTCAACTACACCGACAACATTGTCTCGGTCCTTGGGCGCCAGCCCTTTCTTGAATGGACAGACTTGGAGGTCAGGGTGTTCTGGGGCGAGGCCTTCAGTGACGGAGAGGGACACCTTCGGACAACCCGTACGGTCGCGCCTGCGTTTCTCTTTACCTTCTCGCCCACGCTGCAAGCCAGGTTGTGGGGCGATTGGACGGACGCCGACTACTACGCGACCGACATTCCTCCGGAGCAGGATCGTGACGGCACCATTCTGAGGGCGGGCATCGTCTTCGGCGTCGATCTCGGAGGAGGCTGGAGCCTTGCTCCCCACGCCGGGATCGCCGAGTACGATTCGGATGGGGACGACTACGATCATCAGGATTGGGTGGTGGGCTTGGCCCTTACGACGCCCGAGTTCATTGGCTGCGTCTTCTCGCCCTTGGTGTCGTACACTCGCGCGGAGTACGACCACCTCAACAGCGTGGTGGGCTTCACCGAGGAGCGGAATGATCGGATCTGGCGCTTTGCTCTAACCGTGACGCTTCGCGAGGTGGAGAAGTTGATCGGGTACGCGCCGAGCATCACGATCGCGTTCCTGGATCATTCGTCCAACTCGGATCCCTACGACTACAAGCGGTTGGAGCCCAGGATCGAGATGACGATGGTGGCGCTATCATTCTAGGGTAGAGGCGATTTACGATGGCCACATTGCAGCAGCAATTAGCAGAGAAGTTTCTGGAGAAGCTTGCCGAGTCCAAGCAGGTCGATACCGAGAAGATCGAACAGCTCCGCTTGTTGCTGAGAGACAGTAAGAAGGTGAAAGCGGATGACTTGGTAAAGATCTTCTCGCTTCCGGCCGGCGGAGACGTGGCGTGATCAAGCTGAAGTCCGCTCACATCGAGGAAGTGAGAGGTATCCGGAAGGTCGACATCGACTTCCAAAAGGGAACATTCTCGATCTCGGGCCCGAACGGTTCCGGCAAGAGCGGCGTGATCGATGCGATTGAGTTCGGGCTCACCGGGCAGATCGGTCGGCTGACCGGAAGGGGCACCAAGGGCCTGTCGGTTGCGGAGCATGGGCCTCACGTCGACAAGACGAAGTTCCCGGACGCTGCGTTCGTCGAATTGCAAGTCTTCCTCCCTGGGCTCAACAAGTCGGCGACGATCCTCCGGAAGGTGTCCTCCCCGACAAAGCCCAAGATCGTGCCCGCCGATGACGACGTGAAGGCGGCCCTCGCTGAGATCGCGGAACACCCGGAAATCACACTGTCGCGTCGGGAGATCCTCCGATTCATCCTGGTCGAACCGACGAAGCGCTCGGAAGAGATTCAGGCCATCCTCAAGCTCGACGAGATCGGGCAGACTCGGGGCGCGCTCAACACCGCCCAGAACAAGCTCCAGACGGTGCAACGGACGGCCATGGCCCAGGTGCAATCCAGCCGGGATGCCCTGCTACGGCATCTTCAGATCTCAACGCTTCGTTCGGAGGATCTGCTGGAAGCCGTCAACAAGCGCCGGAAGCTGCTCGGGCTTCCGGAAATCCCCGAGCTAACGGCCGATTCGAAACTCGATTCGGGGCTGTCGGCGTCCATTAACCGGCCGGACTTCAACAAGCAATCGGCGACCCGGGATCTGCATGCGCTTTCCGATTCCGCGAAGAGCTTTCCGGATCTTGCAAAGGCTGATGCCGACTCGATCCTGAGCGATCTTGCCAAGCTGGAAGCGGATCCCGCGCTTCTTGCAGCCCTACAGCGCCATTCGTTTATCCAGAAAGGGCTGGAACTCGTCGATGGGCCAGAGTGCCCCCTTTGTGACAAACCGTGGGAGAACGAGCAGCACCTTCGCGATCATCTGAATAGGAAGCTGGCGAAATCTGCCGAGGCGCAGAAACTGCAGGAGGCCCTTCTGCAGAAGGGCACGGCGATCGCCCAAGCGGGCATCCGGGTCATTGGGCTCCTGGGCCCCGTACAGAAGATCGCGGAAGCACAGGGCGACACCGGATTCGCGCAGGTTCTCACTATATGGAAGACAGACCTAGACGGGCTGAAGATCAGTCTGACGACCGTGGACGGGCTCACAGGCCTGAAGGATCGCCTGACGACAGGCTGGCTTGCGACGCCAGGGGCATTCGCGAAGGGTCTGCAGGATCTGACCGAGAATGTGATTTCCAAGCCCGACCAGACCGCAGCGCTTGACGCACAGACGTTCCTAACCACCGCGCAGCTTCGCCTCAGCGACTACCGAGAGGCAATGCGAAAGAACAAGGCAGCGGAGATCGCATATGCGACTGCCAAGGCCGCGTATGACACTTACTGCGTGGTACTCGAAGAGCAGCTGAATGCACTCTATGACGAGGTCGAGAAGGATTTCAGCGCATTCTACCGGTCGGTCAACCAGGATGACGAGTCCGCATTCACGGCCAAGCTTACGCCCAGCGAAGGCAAGCTGGAGTTCGAGGTGAATTTCTACGATCGCGGCCTATTCCCCCCAGCCGCCTACCACAGCGAGGGGCATCAGGACGGCATGGGGGTATGTCTCTATCTAGCCCTGATGAAAAGGCTCTTCGGAGACCGCTTTACGTTTGCCCTTCTCGACGATGTTGTCATGTCGGTGGACGCCGGGCACCGCTATCAGTTCTGCAAGTTGTTGAAGACCCAGTTCCCCAATACGCAGTTCATTATCACCACACATGATCGGCTATGGGCGGAGCAGATGAAGTCGGCCGGCCTTGTTACCAGGAAAACCTCGCTATCATTCCATGGCTGGACAGTCGACACCGGGCCTCTAGTTGAATCGGACGAGGAGATCTGGGGCGAGATCGACTCATCGCTCGCGAAAGGGAAAGTGGAGGTCGGCGCGGCGGCTCTGCGCCATCACCTTGAATACGTCTCCCGGCTTCTGGCGGACCAACTTGGTGCACCGATCGCGTTCCGCGCCGACGGAAACTACGAACTGGGCGAGCTACTTCCAAACGTCTTGAAGAGAATGAGGGAATTGTGCGGCAAGGCTTCCGATGCCGCGCAATCTTGGGGCAGTGTGGCTGACCAAGAGGCCGCGACAAAGCGGAAGACGGCGCTGTCCACCTCGAGCGGCGCCGTGAACGTCGAACAGTGGGCCGTGAACAAGGCCGTTCACTACAACGAATGGGCAAACTTCGGGAAGAAGGACTTTGAGCCGGTCGTCGCTGCCTTCAAGGATCTGCTCGGATGCTTCCGCTGCGAAGGCTGCGAGTCCTGGCTATACGTCACTCCACGGACAAATCCTGAGTCCCTGCGATGCGCATGCAACAAGGTCGGTCTTAATTTGAAGCCGAAAGCGAAATAGAATAGAAGGCGTTCCAACTCGCGTTCTCCCCAAACTGGAAGCTCCGGAGGAGCGCCTTCGTTGCAAGGCTGGTCTCCGGAGAGACGTGTACTCTTGGAGAAAGACAAAGAAGCTCCAGGCCCTCCCCCCACATGAGGCACGCCACCTCTAACTGGGCAAGGCAAGCGTGGTCGACCGCAGAACGGGAAAGGTCAATTAGAGCGCAGGTATTTCCTTCTTGGCGGACTGGGGTGCGCGACCTATTTCGAGCGAGTCTTGAAGGTCCAGGATCGCTCTACAGGGGTGTCACCCGCCTTGAAGGAAATCTTGATGGTGTGCGTTGCGCCTTGGTCCAGTTGGATCTCCGGGAGTGCGAGAACCGTAATCCAATCACCTCCTAGCGAGACGCGCTTGTCGCCGTTCAGATAAGTGCGTGTTGGAATGGACCGACCAGTTCCCGTCTTAAGGACGACGTCAACGTCGGACACTTGGCCGGGAGTGAATACTCTGAGCATGATGGGGACGCCAGCCTTCGCAAGGAAATCGAGTTCGGTCTTCTCCCAGCCTTCCTCCATGGCACCTTTCCCGTTGGAAAATGCAACTGGTGCATCGACTTCGCTGTCGTGTGGGTATCGCACGAGCGGCCTCTTCAGCCCACCAATGGAAACCGTATCCTCGGTATCTTTCCAATCGGGCCAGGTTTCAACGACAGTCTCGCGAGAGTACCTTTGGGAAGGGGTGGGAACATCTGTCCGAAAGGGAATCTGCGGGATCGCGTACGCGGTCATCGGATTGACCTTCCTGCCCCCAGCCCAATGCGCAAGCCAAAGTTGTCTGGCATCGGGATTGAACAAGTCCTGTCGGATGAGCGCATAGGATCGGAGCGTGTCGGGATACTCTTGAAGCTTCCTGTAGAGCGGTCGCGTGCACTGTTGCTTGGCCAGTTCGACTCCTTCCGAGTACATCGGCGACGCCGTATCCGACTTCACCTCGCTGCGATAGTCGTCCGTCTCCCCCATGTACCAGCACGCAAGGATCAGCTGGCGAGACTTCTCGAAGTCCCAAAGGATCGCCCGAAGCCCCATTGCGCGGCGCAGCTTGTTGAACCGCTGCGTCGCCTGAATGTACTCGTCCGCGCCCCGCGCGATCTCGTACTTCGGGACCAGATCGTGGACGATGGCCCGGCCAGTCGCCGACAGTTTCCCTTCCTTGAGCTGAGGCAGGAGCGAATCCAGGAGCTTCTTGGACTCGAACGCAATCCCCCTGAGGGCAGTGTCGATCGGATTCGCATCCGCGAGTTGCTCGCCTCCGCGCAGCTTTCCTACGAAAAGGTCGACCTCGCGGCTGCCCTTGATGCCGGCGACCTTCTGGTCCTTGCTGCCGAAGCCGACGGCGCAGCTCGCCAGGAAGTGGGCGGCCTCCGGGTCGCCGAGCGCATCGTACTTCTTCGTCAGTTCCTCGAGGTTCTTGACGAGTTGGGCTGAGAGCTGCTCGATGCGCTTGGAAAGCTTCTCGTCGTCGGCGGCAAGACGAGCCTGGAACGGGACCAGTACGAGAATGGACGCAAGCAATCTGCTCATGGGTAATCGCCCACGCTCATGGGCTCTCCACCATCCTAACCACGACGGGTGGACAGATAAAGCTTGGGCCACTTCGGGGAAAGGCGGCCCCTGAGGGCAAGGGAAATGGCTGGGAATTATTGAACGGCTATGCTACGTAGAAGCGGTCGCGGGGCCCCGGGTAGCGGAATTGGGCTGTGCCGCCGCACGTGCGACCGGGGGTGCGAATCCGGGGGCCCTGCGGCACCTGACCCTCACGCGGCATTTCGCCGCTGCCGCTTCAGCGCCTCTTGCGCCGCATCGCCCATGACAGATCCGAAGGTGACCCGGTAGCAGAGCTCGCAAGCGCCGATGTCGCTCTTCGGCCAAGGGCTCGCCCACGGCTCGCGCCGGCCGCAGAGGACGCAGAAGCCCTCGGTTGCCCGGGCGCGGTGGAGCATGCAGAGCTGGTCGACTTCGTCTTTCGACTGGCAAGCCGAGTCAACAGCCAGAGATGCGGGCACCAATCCGTAGGCCTCGCAGGCCGCGCAGATGGAAGTCCTTTCCATGCACCCTCCCAAAGAATGACCAACAGGTAGAGAGTGCCCGATGAATGTGCCGGAATAGGGCCCACTCCAAGCGCGAAACGAGCACACCTCTGACCGGATGTCCTGGGGTACTAGAAGCACCTGCTTTAAGCCTCAACTCCCAGTTCGAGCTCCACAATCTCACCCCTAAGTGGGAGATGGATAAAGGATGCCTTGAGCGGTTTCTTGAGAGCGGATGCGAGCACCAGCGCGTACCAGCGGAGTTGCGGCGCATACTCTTCGACAGCTCGTCGGTCACGCTCTGCTACAGTTCCAGAGAATGATTTGTGGTCTACCAGTATGAACCCGTCGGGCAGCTCGAGGTAGAGGTCCACTTCCCCGACCACGAGACGTGAAGGCGGCCCGGCCACTCGGGCACGCACCGGCCATTCGCGGTGCCACTTGACGTTTGAGTAGCTCTCCTTCACCCAGGCGTGGAGGTCGTCGGACGCGGAAAGCAGGCTGTCGGATGAAACGGCGCCTTCCACACCATAGGCGCGGAGAAGCCGGGTTGCGATCTTGGTCCTCTGGTCACGATCCCCGTACATGTCGGCCGCGAGGAAGGCGTGAACGGCGTCGCCCAAGGAGCCGTAAAGCTCCGTGGAAACGCTGATCGCCTTCCGCGACCCGATGGATTGCGCGCCACGAATCCGAGCGGTCCCCGGGAGGGGCTCCGACGAAGGGTTCACCTTCTCGCGCGGGCGCGGTGTCACGGCCGCGGGAGCGTACCAGGGAACCGGATCCCGAGTGATCGCGGACCGGACCGGAGGCAGGCCGGGCAGTTTGAAAACCTGGCAGGGCCATTTGTGGACTCCCACTGAGACTTGGTGCAGGCCCGGGGCACTTCCAAACGGCAGGCCAAGACGCACGGAGCCCGCGGAGGTCACGAGCGGATCCAGGCGCGGGATGGCCAAGCCCGACTTCTCGGTTACCTTGCCGCACAAGACGAGCATGTCCCGGGGGCGCGTGAACCCGACGTAGAGCAAGCGGAGCTGCTCTCTCTCGGCCGCCTCCTGTTCTTTCCGAGCCCAGTCGGTCGCCGTGGCCTTGTCGAGGAGAGCGAGATTTGCGGACATCTTCCCGTAGGGCCATGGAATCCATCGGACCACACGGCCGTCGAGAGGACGAGCCAAGTCGAACGCGGGCGCGGACTCCACGCCGACGTCGAACGGCGAAGGATCCCGCATCGTGCTGTCCAGTTGTGCCAGGATCACGACCGGCCATTCAAGACCCTTCGCCTTGTGCCAGGTACTGACGGTGACTGCGTCGACGGAGCTCGTCGTCGCCTGGCGGTTCTCTTCCTTCTCCCCGCCGATCGTCGACAGGTGCTCGACCAGGCCGAGGATCGTTCCGGCGTTACGCTGAGCCAGACAACGGTCCTCGTATGCTCTCGCCTCGGCCCGGAGCGCCTCGAGATTGGCGAGCCTCTGGGCCGGCTCGGGCCAACTCCGGAGGCGCTCGGGGATGCGGGCCACGCGAATGGCCAGATCGAGCGCCTCGGCGGGCGAAAGCCGGACGGCTTCCGCGCCGGCGGCGTGCAAGGCGGCTACGATGGGATCCGCAAGGAACGCACGCGGCACCGCCGGCGTCGGCTCTCCGCGAGCAGCGCACTCGTCGGCCTGCTTCCTCCATTGCGCCATCTCCGCAAGCCTGGTGGAGAGCCACCCATCGGGGTCGCCTATCCCGTGCCCGCCCAGCCAGCTTACCTCGAAGGCCGCGACGCCGTCTGCGGTGTCGGCCAGGAGCCCCAGGGCAGCGCGGGCGAAGACTCCTTCCGGAGTCCCGGTCAGGCCGGCCAGCGATACCTTCGCTGGAATGCCGCGCGCGCGCAGGGCTTGGGCAATCTTAAGGCCGTGGGCGTTCGTCCAGGCGAGCACCGCGATGTCGCCGAGCCTCGCCGTCCGGGTATCGGGTGGCTTCGCCTTTGATAGTGTGCGGACGCGGACGAGCGGCGGCTTTGCCATAAGAGCCACGATCCCTTCCGCAATGGCGTCCTCCTCGGTCGCCTTCACGGCTTTCGTGGACATCCATTCCCAGGTGGCGAAGCAAGGCTGGTCCTTCATCGCCGGCGGATCCAGGAGCGCGGGAACGAGCGCGACCTGCTCCTTGGGAAAGCCGTGAGGCGCGAGGGCCGCGGTGAACAGCTCTGAGACCAGGTTAACGAGCTCAGTCCTGGACCGCCAGGATTCGCCCAGGATTCTGGGACTCTTCCCGCCCAGGGCCGCGTCCGTCGCGGAGGCCATGAGCTCGGGATCGGAACCCTGAAAGGAGAAGATCGCCTGCTTTCGGTCGCCCACCCAGATCGAGCGCTTGGCAAGCTGCCCCAGCCTGGAGACCACGGCTAGCTGGAGGGGCGAGGTGTCCTGAAACTCGTCGACGAGGATGAGGTCAAGACGGGCGCGGAGGGCATCCTGGACGACGGGGAGTCCGAGGAGCGCGTAGGCCCGGTCCAGCATGTCTCCGAAATCGACGGCGCGGGCGGATGCCTTCTCGTTCACGAAGCCCTGAAGCACCTTGGCGGCGAGCGCGAAGAGCCCGTCCTGGACGGCCATCAGGTCCGACTGAAACGTCTCGCATCCGAGGTGACCGTTCACGAGGGTGATGAGATCTCCGGCGTGGGAGGCGAGCTTCTTCCCACTAACGGCCTGCGCAAACTGGACCTGGTCCTTCCAAGGCGGCATCTGCCCACGCGCGAGATCGGCCCCGAGGCTTCTCCCGTCCTCTGCACGGTCACCCGCGGCTTTCGATTCTCCAGCGGCGCTCTCCAGCACCGGCTGGAGGCGCGCGTGGGCTGCGGTCAAGGCCTTCAGGTAGTTCGAGCCGTTCATAGTGGGGACGCCCAGGAGCTCCGTCAGCCTCTTTCGACTGGCGGCTGCGGATCGAGCGAGGGCGGCCGCGTTCATGCCGTTGTTCTGGGCGGCCTCCACGATCCTAAGGAGGTAGACCTTCCAGTCTTCCATGCTCAGTCGCAAAGCCAGCTCATTCAACTTGGCTTCCTCGCCTTGGGCCGCGTCTCCGACGGAAACGCTGAAGATGCTCCGCCGTTCGAGCTCCGGAATCGGCTGGAGCCAAGGGGAGAGTCCTGCCTCAAGGGCGAACTCGCGGAGGAGTCTCTGACAGACGGAGTGGATCGTACCCATGTAGCCGTCGCGCACCCGAGCGGCCAAGTCCGTCTTTCCCTTCTCGAGCAATGAGGTCCGGATGCGACTCTCGAGCTCGTTGGCCCCCTTCACCGTGTAGGTGATCGCGACCACTCCCTCCGGACGGATGGATTCGTCTAGAAGTGCGCCCGTCAGCTCTTCCGTCAGGGTGTGGGTCTTTCCCGTTCCGGCGCTCGCGCTGATGACGTCGACTTTCATTGATCCGCCTCCACCTGCAGCTCCGCAGGAGTGCAGACCTGGCTGAAGTTGCAGAACTTGCAGGGAAGTTCGAGCACCCCAGGGTTCCCGAGCGCCGGGGGCTCGCCGGCCGTTTTCACCACCTCTTCCGTCCACGGCAGGTCAGGCTGAGGTACCGGGAGGAGTCCTTGTGCGAGGACGCCTTTCCAGTACCGGAAGTTCGCCTCCGCTCCGCGGAGCGTGTCGGGGACCGATGGTCCTGGGATCCCGCTCGACCCGGGGAATTCGGCGGGAGTGAGCGTCAGCAGCTTGCCTTCCGCGATGACGAAGTAGCCCGATGGAGGGGGCTTCGCTCCCGCGGCTGCGAGAAGAGATGCGTACAGCGCCAACTGCAGGGCCTGACCATTCCGAAGCTGTGTGCGGCGATACGACTCGGAGCCGAACTTCATGTCGAGGATGCCCTGACGACCCGCTTTCTCCACGAGCAGGTCGAGAAACCCTTTCGCAGGTTCCCCGGCGAAGGTGCCCTTCACGGGATGCTCGGCAGCAGCCGGACTCCAGTCCCCCTTCTTCAAGAGACGCAGAAGGTCCGCTGCGGCGCTTGCGATCAGATCGCGGAGGCGGAGGCGCTCGGCTTCGGAGCCGCGCTTGACGAGAGATGCAGCTTCGAGACCGACTCTGCGATCGAAGGCCGCTTCCGCATATTTCCTCGCGTCCCAGTCGGTGGCGGTCCCCCAAGAGAGCTTGTCGGAACCGCACAGCATGTCCTGAAGAATCGCGTGCGCGAAGGTTCCCGCGAGCCTGGGGCCCTTGGGCAGGTCGGCCCCCCGTCCCGGCTCCAGGTGAGCCGGATACTTCAGGGCCCACTGAAACGGGCAGCCCAGGAAACTCTCCAGACTGGTCGCCGAGTAGTCTCTGGCAAAGGCGAGGTTCGCGGCCGGAACCTTCCAGATGGGCCGCTGGGCCATCGGGCTCTGGGGCGCGAGATTGGACTTGGCCACGACCCAGGTAGCCCGCTTGCCCTGGAGCAGGTCCTCCGAGGGAACCGCGCACTCCTTGAGCCACCCGAACGCCAAGCGGCTTTCCAGTTCATCAGCGAAAGGATGGGGGGTCACGGACTCCGCACCCGACAGTTTCCACCGCACGAGGACCGCTCGTTCACGAGCTGACAGGACTGCATGCCGCCAGTCCGCCGCTTCAGCGCCGCGGAGCTCTCCCGCCGGCGAGATCGCGACGTTGGCTGCGCGGAGAGCCGTGCGTTCGGATTCCGTCCACGGCTCCGGAACCGCACCACCGCCCTCTTCGTCGACGAACCCCCACCAGAGGATCTCGCTCGCCGACGACACAATTCCGCCCGGGCTCGAGACGACTGCAGGACGTCCGGACTCGGGGTCGAAGGCCGCGAGTTCGGCCCCTTCGCCGATCGCGACGTCATGAAGTTGGAGGAGCGTCCGCTCGGTCAGAGATTCCTGGGGCGGGCGCGAGATGAGAAGGCGTTCGAGGACTCGGGCCGCGGAGGCAGCCTGGGCCCAGAGCTGGGCATCGTCGCCGCCGCCCTCCTCGCCTCCTTCCTCCTTCTCCAGGGAGCCTTTGACTCGTCCCCCGATCCAGGTGGCCACCTGGCTGCAGAGCCTCGCGGCGTCTTGCACGGGCATGCCGGCGACAGGATCGTGGAGCTTGCCGCCGAACCACGTTTCGATACGCTCCCGCAGGGAGGAGGCGAGTTTCTTGGCGTCTTCCACTTTCAGCCCGCGCCGAACCCCGCGCTCTTGGGCGTCCGCGACCGCCTCGTCGACGGCGGCGGTCCAGGCGGGGCTACCGATCCCGGGCATGTCGTGCAGCGCGCCGAGGAGGACGCGCCTCGCATGGGACGGCAAAGGTCCTCCGGGAAGAAGGAGAAGCTCGGCGGCTCGGAACGGATCCTGGGGCTTGAAGGCCAGGGCGAGCCGGAGGGGAAGAACCTGAAGGTGCGGGCGGAACCGGGACGACGTGGGCAGGCCGAGTGTCGGGAGGCCCTGCCGGCGCAGAGCGCCGTCGAGGACCGCGGTCTCCTGCGACGAGACGAGGGTGGTCTCCCGGAGGTTGCGTGTGCCCAGGAAGGAGGCCGCCAGCTCTGCCGCCTCAACCGGCGTGTCCGCCTCGAGAACAAGAAAGCTGCCGTCTCCGGTAAGGACCGCCTTGGGGGACCCGGGATCAAGGAGCGCGCGCTGCACCCTACCCAGGTCGAGGCGCTCGTACGCTCGGGCAGCGGCCGCGCCCGCCTCGACGATCTTCGCCCCGGCCGCTGCCACGGCCGAGAGCAGGGAGCGGATCCTGGGCGGGTAGTGACGCTTCGCCCGTGTCAGCTCAATCGTGATCGGGAAAGGAATCTTCTTCACGTCGCCGAGAACGGAGGTCACCTGCTCCACGATGTCCCACAAGCCCGGGGGAAGCGGATTTCCGGTCCCCTCGACTTCCGAGATGTCGGCGAGACGCGGACTGCCTTTGAGCGGCCGGCCATCCCAGCCGGAAGCTTTCAGCGTGTCCCGGAGGACGAGCATGAAGCGGGTGACCCCGAAGGGGTCGGCTTTCCTGGAGGAGGAATAGGATCGGGAGCCGTTGTCATGATCGTCGAGTCTTTGCGCGAGGGCCGCAAGACGCACCGGGGTATCCGCCGGCAGTGCCGGAACACCCAGGATCTTGCCAATTCGCCTCGCCAACTGGAGCGGGCTTGCTGCCTCGAAACCCGCCACTGCTTCACCGTCGCCCAATCGATGGCGCCATGAAGTCCCGGTATCCTGAGCGGCGAGCAACACAGTGAGCATGGACCGTCCCCTCCCTGTAGCGCGAACTGCCTCCCTACAATGCAACAGGATGAGGAGCCCCCACCCCTCGCAGTTCAATAATTCTACCCCTAGAGCGTGTGCGGTGCCGCCAAACGGATGAGCCCAAGCACCGGCAGTACCAGGAGTCGGCTAGTTCATCTGGCGCCAGACGTTCCATCACGCCCGGTGTGGACACAGTGTTAAATGGCGTGCAAATCACCACGAAAACTGATCAACTTTTTAATCATTTTTTTCGATACTTTATTGACGAAAACTTAGTTATGCCGTATCAATAACTCTGAGAGGGGACCCTATTGCCACGCAGTCGACTACCTAAGAGCCAATCTGACTCCCTGAAGCGCGACCGCTTCAAGGCACGCGCCGAAGCCCGCACCAAACAGGTCCTTCGTCGTCTCCACCTCCTCGGCAAGTGCAGCAATCGTCAGCGGTACTCCTATAGCGGCGAAGACGTCGAGGCGATATTCCGGGCGGTCGAGCGAAAGACCAAGGAGATCAGAGATCTGTTCCTACGGCCGTCGGATGGAGTGGACTTCAAACTGTGAGTATGGATCATTATTTCACAATAAAAATAACTCTAAAAACCTATCAAAATTTCGACAACAACAGATATGTCCTAAAACGGCACGATCATGGCGATACTAGATGTGGCGAATGAGGGAGGCGGTTGTGGCGCTTCGGAAGTCGGGAGGGGAGGATGGTAGATTTCCTCTCCAAGTCGAAGCGCTCCGAGCTGATGGGGAGGGTTCGAGGACGCAACACGTCCATCGAGCACATCGTCCGGAAGGCGTTGCACGGGATGGGATTCAGGTTTCGCACCCACGCCTCCGGACTACCAGGGCACCCGGACATCGTTCTGCCCAGGCACAGGAAGGTCGTTCTTGTTCACGGGTGCTTCTGGCACGGTCACTCGGCCTGTCCGAAGGGTACCCGTATGCCAACAACCCGAAGCGCCTTCTGGAAGGCCAAGATTGAGGGCAACAAGGTTCGAGATCTTCAGGTGCGATCGGAGCTTCGGCGGGGCGGCTGGTCGGTTTTGGAGATCTGGGAATGCCAGCTCCGCCGGCCGCAGCGGTTGTTGACGGTTTTAGGTCGGTTCATGGCAAAGGGGAATGTGCATGTCGAACGGAAGAGGGGGACCTCGCATGGCAAGTTGCGTTGACGTTTTCGACTTCTTCTGCGGCTGCGGGGGCACCTCCGCTGGCTTCAAGGCGGCCAGGCTTCGCGGTGCCTCCTATCGGTTGCTTGGTGGCGTGGACATCGACAAGCACGCGCTCGCAACCTATCGCACCAACCTTGGGGCTCCGACCTTCAATGCGGACGTGCTCCAACTGGCGCGGAATCCCAAGGCGGTGGACTCCCTCTTGAAGTCCACCGCCCGCGACCCGAAAAACCCCTTGGTGCTCATCGGCTGTGCCCCCTGCCAGGGCTTTTCCTCGCACACGAAGATGGAGGAGGACCCAGATCCCAGGAATTCGCTGCTGGCGGCATTCACCAAGATCGCAGTTAGGCTATCGCCCTCTGCCATCCTTATCGAGAACGTCCCGGAGATGTTCGCGGATCGCAACTGGCCCTACTTCAAAGCTGCCCGAACGACGTTGGAACGCGAGGGCTACGTCGTCAAGGCCAGGATCTACAACTTCGCCACGTTCGGGCTTCCCCAAGAGCGTTTCCGGGCCGTGGTGATGGCGTTCAGGAAGCAGTTCCGGATGCCAGAGCCAATGCTTCAGGTGGACGAGTTCCGCACGGTCAGGCAGGCGATCAGTGCGCTCCCGATTCTCAAGGCGAGTTCTCAGGATCCTGCGGACCCCATGCACGTCACCTCGAAGCATCGCCAGAGCACAATTGACCTCTTGAGCAAGGTGCCGAAGGACGGAGGCAACCGGCCTCCGGGCGTCGGTCCGAAGTGCCTCGAAAACGCCAGGCGATCCTTCGGCGGCTACACCGACGTCTACGGCAGACTGGCCTGGGATAAGCCCGCGCTGACGATCACGGCACGGTGCAGAACTCCATCGTGCGGACGCTTCGCTCATCCCGAGCAGAATCGCGGACTCTCGGTTCGCGAGGCCGCTCTACTCCAGGGATTCCCGAAGGATTATTTCTTCGAAGGACCGTTCGACGACAAGTTTAAGCAGGTAGGTAACGCGGTGCCCCCGCTCGTAGCCAAGTTCCTAGCGGAGCACATGCACGATCAGCTAGTTCATGACAACTCCTCGGGTAATCGGGAGAATGCAGAAAAGGCCGAGATCACCGAGTCGATCGGACCTGGCTTCTCGATCCTGATCAACGGGATCAAACGGCGACGAGACAAAGATGGGCTCCAAATCGCACACAGCCATTGACCTGTTCAGCGGGGCGGGAGGACTTTCGCTTGGCCTGCGCTGGGCCGGGTTCGAGGTTCGCGCCGCCGTCGACAACGACTCGGCAGCGGTGGATACGTACCGGAAGAATCTGGGCAAGCACATCTTGAAGTCGAGTATTGAGAAGTGCTCAGCGGCAAAGCTCCTGAAGCAGGCAAGGCTCGAAGAGGGAGAATGCACCCTTCTCGCTGGGGGGCCTCCCTGTCAGGGCTTCTCCGTCCAAAGACGCGGCAGCGACTCGGACGAGCGAAATAATCTAGTCCGCGCTTTCCTCGCTCGGGTCCTGTCGATCAAGCCGCGTTTCTTCCTGATGGAGAACGTTCCGGGCTTGATGTCCAAGAGGGGCAGAGTCTTCTTCGAGTACGTACGCCAGAGCGCGGAGAAAGCCAACTACCGCTGTCACGTGGCCAAGCTCAATGCGGCCGATTTCGAGGTGCCGCAGATCAGGCAGCGCGTCTTCCTGGTCGGAGAGAGGCGGGACGGCGGTAAGACGTACTTCCGCTTCCCTTCGCCCGCACTGCAGCCCGAAACTTGGAAGACCGTTCGCCAGGCGATCGGAGACCTGCCCTCTCCGCCGGAGGACGGCTCACCGCACCACTTGCTTCACAATCACTACCGCGAGGCGCGCCTCTCAAAGACCAATCTGGAGAGAATTGCCTGCGTGCCAGAGGGGGGTGGCAGGGAGCATCTTCCCGTGCGCTTGCAGCTGCCCTGCCACGTGAACAATCAGGATCACCGACACCTGGACGTTTACGGAAGGTTGGCCTGGAAGAAGCCCTCGGTCACTCTGACCGCCCGATTTGACAGCTTTACTCGGGGACGATTCGGGCACCCGGTTGAGAACCGCTCCATCACGCTTCGGGAAGGGGCGCGCATTCAATCTTTCCCGGACGATTTCGAGTTCCTCGGAAACCGGGAAGAGGTGGCAAGGCAGATCGGGAACGCTGTTCCGCCACTCCTGGGCAAGCATCTGGGTATTGCAATTATTGACGCCCTGGTTCAGAGATCGGAGAATCATCCTTCCCTAGAGCAATCGGAGCATCACCAGGTACTGCTCTTCGAGCTGCCCAGCTAGGGAAGGGAGGCGCCATCTACACTCATTGGCAAGCACCGGACAGAGATAGTCCGGCCGGGAGCAGCTTCGACTTCTCGTTCAATCTTGATCCCCAGGATGAATCCAACGCCACGCTGGCCGCGCTCCTGCAAATGGACGGCCTCGACGCGTACGACGAGGCCAAGGTCAAGCAAAAGACCGGCGCGGACATCAAGCGCCCCCGAAGATGGGCCAAGTACTTCGAGCGCATGGGCCTCATGTTCCGGGACGGCGGCGTCACGCGCCTTACCCCCCTCGGAAAGTGGGTGGCTTCAATCAAAGAGGAATCCAGGTCGGAGATCCTGAAGCGGATCGCACGGCGCGCGACACGAGTGTTGAAGAACTACCAGCTGAAGAACCCCGCTGACGAGACCGACGATCAGTACCCTCCCGACTGCAATGTCTTTCCTTATTGGTGCATTTGGAAGGCCGCCGACGCCCTCGGCGGGAAACTTCACTGGGACGAAGTCAATCGAGAGATCATGCGCGTCATGCGCATGGATCAGCTTGACGCGAGGATCGAGCGGATCAAGAAGGCCAGGGAAGTAGCCGGATACAACCCGGTCCAAGGAGGTACGGCCCAGTTCAAGCTGGAGGACCGTTGCTTCAACGAGACCAACCCCCCGGCGGGAAAGACTGCCGATGGGCAGGTTCGAGACCACTACTTGACCCCCTTCTTGAAGAGGGCTGGCTTCGGGGGACTGCTCCTTCTTCAGCCGGGGGCCGGTGGAGACGGCTATTGGACGATCAATCCTGAGCTTCGGGATGTGATCAAGGACGCGCTCGTCGAGCGGCCCAGGTTCAAAGCCGTCGGTTCCGCCGAGGAATGGTTCTCGCATTTCGGGCGGCTCGACCACGTCGGAATCAGGTCCGCCGAGTGGAGTAGGGCGGTCGGAATCGGAACCGCACTCGCTCTTCCGCCAGACGTGATCCCGTCCGTCGTTGCGGCCCTGAAATCAGGTCACCATGTCATCCTGATCGGGCCCCCGGGCACCGGCAAGACCACTCTCGCGGAAGAGATTGCCAAAGCGGTCATGGGAACCGAGGGGTTCTCCACGTTTACGGCATCCTCGGATTGGAGTTCATTCGAGGTGCTCGGCGGCTACATGCCCGATCCGGCGACACCGACGAAGCTGCAGTTCAGACCCGGGATCGTCACCGAGGCCATCGGTCAGAACAAGTGGATCCTGCTGGACGAGGTGAACCGGGCAGACGTCGACAAGGCGTTCGGGGAGTTGTTCACCCTTCTTGCCGGAAGGGACGTCCAACTTGCATTCGAAGGGCCCATACCCGGACGGAGGATCAGCCTTCGAGTAGATCCGGATGGCGAGATGGCCGCTTCCGACGGCACGTTCGTGCTTCGTCAGGATTGGCGCATCATCGGCACCATGAACAGCTTCGACAAGGCCAGCCTCTACCAACTCTCGTACGCCTTCATGCGCCGCTTCGCCTTTGTCGAGGTGCCGGTTCCCGAGATCGCCACCTACAGCGGCCTTTTGAAGGGCCAAGTCGAAAAGCTTGCCGTAAAGCAAGACGGAGAGGCGGACGCCGATTTCAATGCACGTAAGACCTTCCTGGAGCAAGTTCAGGAGCTGTCCATAACGCTTTTTGCAAAGGCCGACTCCGGTCTCTTCGGCGTGGGCTTCCCCGTGGGCCCTGCGATCCCGCTGAACATTCTGAAGTATTCGAGCAATCGCTTTTCCGCCGCCAAGGCTGCCGCGATCGTCCTTCAACCCAAGGAGACTCTGCTCGAATCCCTCCGGCTCTACCTGTTCCCCCAATTCGAAGGTCGACGCGCGGACCACCTGAACCTTCACAAGGCGGTCGTGGGAGCGCTCGGATTAACCGGCGGGGAATCCGAGACTGTGGGAAAGGCTATTGCCGGCTGGACGGGATCAAAAGAGGTGTAGGAGTTGCCGCAGCAAGAAAAGACCTTCACCCCCGATCACAAGGATTGGGGCGAACAGGTGTTGGCGTACATCTTCGCGCGAATGGATTCGACGTGGAGAGCCAAGGGTACACCCGTTCCGACTCTGAGCCGCTTCCTTTCCGCTCTCGCAAGGAATCAAGCCGACGATCTGGCATACCTCGCCCGCATGTACCACGTCAGTCGGGACGGCGGAGCATGGCAGTATTTGACGCAAGAACTGCCCGATGCCGTGAGGACCTTGGCTCATGCAAGGGAACGCGTGCGTCAAGAGGATCGCTCCGGACCGCGCGGACGAATCGATTGGTCGCGAACCCTTAGGCAGCGGCTGACCAAGAACGACCCTGGGATCTTCTCCACGCTTCGCAGTCGAAAAACCTACGATCTCCCCGAGAACCGGCTCCTCCGGAAGTACCTTTCCGAGATTTCCTCAGCGGAACACCATTCGAAGAGGGTCTCGAACGAGGAGG
>Ga0209640_10000041_pt1 | contig 70349 bp, 68 predicted proteins | sample RifCSP10_1_FD_184018 | JGI IMG/M metagenome (GOLD analysis project Ga0209640, IMG submission 184018) | Soil microbial communities from Rifle, Colorado - Rifle CSP2_sed 10_1 (SPAdes) (version 2) | ecosystem: Environmental > Terrestrial > Deep subsurface > Rock core/Sediment | place: Rifle...
CTTGGTCGTGTGCCCGACTCGCTCCACCATGCATCCACTTTCCAATGCCGACGACGGTGCCATCGTCGAAGGACGAAGTCAATCCTCTCAAAGCCTCCTACGCCACGCCGCCGCCGCGTCGCTGCTCTTGTCCGGCGGCCGTTCGGAGCCCGGCGAACTCGAAGCGAAGCCGGAAATTGGGCGTCGCGATTCGTCGCCGCGAGTTCGTTCTGCGTGATCGCTCGATCTGAGCGTATGAAGAACTCCGGAGATTCATGCCACGACGGCAGGCGCGGGAGTTGGCCACTACTCGCGGCGGGACCGAGAGAGCGTGAGCGCCGGCCGATTTCCCGCCGGGCGGAGCCGGACGCCGGACGAGGGCAGCGACGCGGCGGAGCGTTGAGTTGCGGAGCTCTACCAGAGTCCCAAGAGCCTCCACCACGCGGCGCCGATACCGACCCAGATGGCGATGTTGACGACGCTGACGATCGCGCCGACTTTCCACCAGGCGCCGAGCGAAACGTTTCCGCTGCCGAACAGGATCGGGGCCGGTGCGGTGCCATAGTGCGTCAAGCTTGCGAACAGGTTGCTCGAGAATCCAAGCGCGAGCGCCGCTAGAAGCGGCGGCGTGCCGAGCGCGAGCGCGACCGCCAGGAACGGCGCGTACATCGCGCTGACGTGCGCCGTATTGCTCGCGAAGAAATAATGACTGTAGAAGTAGACGAAGACGACGCCAAGGAATCCGGCTATCCACCCGATCCCGCCGACGACGGACCGGACCTCGTTCGTGAACCATGCCGTGAGCCCGAACTGGCCGAGGTATGTCGCCATGGTGACGAGGGACGCGAACCACACAAACGTATTCCACGCTTCCTGATCGCGCGTGAGATCGTCCCAGCTCAATACTCCGGCGACGAGCAACGCCGCCACGGCGATCAGCGCGGCCGCTGTCGTGTCGATGCCGATGGAGGATCCAGCAATCCAGGCGCCGAGGAGCACAACTGAAACCGCGGCCACGAGCCGCTCTGTGCGCTTGACAGGCCCAAGCTGCGCGAGCGCGACCGCTGCGGCGTGCGGCGCGTCGCCTGTCGCGTCGGAGCCTGTCGCGCACAACCAGTAGATCACAACCGGGACGACGGCCAGGCTGACCGCTCCTGGCACCGCCGCGGCGAGCGCCCACTGGCCCCACGTAATCGGAACACCTTGATCCGCAGCCAGCCGGACGACAAGTGGGTTGGCGACCATGGCGGTGATGAACATGGCGCTGGTGATGACCGTGCCGTTGTAGGCGGCCAGCGTCAGAAATGCGCGCGTCCGGGCGCATCCCTCGGATTCCGCGCCGAACACCACCCTGGAGAGCGACTGCAGTACTGGAAAGATCACCCCGCCGGCACGCGCGGTGTTGCTGGGGATCAGCGGTGCCAGCACGAAGTCGGCGGCGACGAGGCTGTATCCGAGACCGATCGTGCTGCGCCCGAATGCTGTGACAAGGACGTAGGCGATGCGCGCGCCCAGACCCGTCTTGATAAAGCCCGCCGCCAGAAAGAAGGCGGCGACGACCAGCCAGACGGTGGCGTTCGCAAAGCCGCTGAGCGCCTCGCCAATCGTCAGCGTGCGTGTGGCCACCGTGGCGGCAATGCCCACCACCGCCATCGCGCCCATCGGCAGCGGCTTCACAATCACGCCAAGGACTGTGGCGACGAAAATGGCAAGCAGCCGCCACGCACGTGGATCGACCCCATCAGGCTGCGGCAGCAGCCAGATGAGAACACCGACGCCGGCCACGAGGGTGAGACGGCCGAAACGTGGCGTCATGGATGCAAATCACAAGTCACAAGTCACAGGTCACAAGTCACAAACGTGGGCGGTGTCGGTTGTGAGTTGTGACTTGTGACTTGAGCCTTGTGACTTGTTACTGCCAGGCCGAATACACCGGTTTGCCGATCAGATACGCGGGATTGGCGCCCTGCCGCGGGCGGAACTTCTGAAATCGACCCGCGTCCACTTCCGCGACGTAGAGATTTCCTTCCTGATCCGTGCTGATGCCGTGCACCCCCCAGAGCGTACCGGGGAAATCGCCCACAGTGCCCCACGAGTACAACAGGCGGCCGTCGAGGTCGTACTTCAGCATCTTGTGCGTGTTGCGATCGAAGGCGACGAGTGTTCGATCCTGCCCGATTTGGATCAGGTGAAGGCTCGACGGCCTCACCGCAATTTTCCACTCGGAAAGGTACTTCCCGTTCTCGTCGAAGATCTGGACGCGGTGATTGGCGCGATCGTTGACGAAGACGCGCCGCGTTTCCACGTCGACGGCCACTCCATGCACGTTGTTCATGTAACCGGGCCGTGATTCCTCACCTTCGTCGCCGGACCCGCTGCCTCTCTCGCCGAACCCCAGGAGGAACTTGCCGTCCTTGTCGAATTTCGCCACGCGCGTGCCGTTGTAGCCGTCGGCCACGTAGAAGCTGCCATCCGGCATCCAGGCCATGAACGTCGGTCGATTGAAGTGGGTTGCATCCGCACCCGGCACCTCCGGCGTCCCGATCGTCTGCAGGAGCTGTTTGCCGTCGTTGGTGAACTTGTAGATCACGTGCATGTGATCGTCGACGAGCCACACGTGTTTCTCTGCGTCGTACGGGCTCACATAGACGGAGTGCGGACGCTTCATCATCTTGTCCCACTGCGTCCACTCCTCGATGATGTTGCCCTGCGCGTCGACCACGGTCAGACAGTGTTCCCAACGCGCGTCGACACCGACCTCACGATACGGCGACTGCGCGCCCCGCCAGATCTCCATACCCTTGGCGGGATCCTGCCCCGTCCCTCCGGCGCCGGGAAGCGCGGTCGCCGTCGCGCTGCGCCATGGCACTCCGCCAATCGGGAACTGAATGCTCGGACCGACTTCTGGAAATCGCCTGACCTGCGGTCGCGGGAGGTTCGGCAGCTCACCGCGGGAGACGAGGTACACCCGGTTCGGGTTCTCGGCGAAGATGCCTTGCCCCGCTCCCCACGTCCACTTCTCGTGTCCGGCGAGGGTACTGATGTCCTTTGGCCAACCCTCGACCACTTCGTACGGACCCATGTGGTCCTCGGTGCCAACTGCGTCGGGTACGGCCGCGAATCCGGGGGCCGCCGCTGACGCCTCCTGTTCCGCGGTCGCCGGCATCAGGCGGCTGCCGAGCGGAATGCCGGCAGCCAGTCCCACTGCCAGCGCCAATACCACCATCACTCCTCTATTCATGGCTCTCCTCCGGTGACCACGAAGTTCATGAAGCTGGCGAAGGTCATGCTGACTTTCGGAATTCTATTCGTGCCCTTCGTGACCTTCGTGGTGCCGTTGTGACTTGTGCCTTGTGCCTTGTGACTTGTTACTGCCACACCGCCTTGACGGGTTTGCTGATCAGATACGCCGGATTGGCGCCCGGACGCGGCACGAACTTCTGGAAGCGCCCGGAGTCGACTTCCGCCACGTACAGGTTCCCTTCTTGATCGGTGCTCATGCCGTGCACACCCCAGACGGTGCCCGGGAAATTGCCAATCGTGCCCCATGAGTAAATCAGGCTGCCGTTGAGATCGTACTTCAGCATTTTGTGCGTGTTGCGATCGAAAGTCGCCAGCGTGCGATCCGCCCCGATTTCGACCATGTGCAGGCTCGACGGACTGACACCAATCTTCCATTCGGACAGGTACGTGCCATTCTCGTCGAAGATCTGAACGCGGTGATTGTCGCGATCGTTGACGAACACACGCCGCGTCTCCAGATCGACCGCGACGCCGTGCACGTTGTTCATGTAGCCCGGCCGCGTTTCCTTGCCCGATTCGCCGCGCATCCCGAAATCCATCAGGAACTTGCCGCTCGCGTCGAACTTGGCCACTCGCGTGCCGTTATATCCGTCCGACACGTAGAAGCTGCCGTCGGGCATCCACGCCATGAACGTCGGCCGGTTGAAATGCGTGCCGTCGGCGCCGGAGACGTTCGGCGTGCCGATCGTCTGCACGAGCTGCTTGCCATCGTTGGTGAACTTGTAGATGGCGTGCGTGTGGTCGTCGACCACCCACACATGCTTGTCCGGATCGTACGGGCTGACGTAGACGGCGTGCGGGCGCTTGAACATCTTGTCCCACTGCGTCCACTCTTCAATGATGTCGCCCTGCGCGTTGACGACGACCAGTGTGTGTTCCCAGCGGGAGTCCACGCCAAGCTCACGATAGGGCGGTGCGTTGCCCCTCCACAAGTCCATCCCCTTCGCGGGATCCTGCCCCGAGCCGCCGGCGCCGGGCGGCGCCGCCTGGTTGGCATTGCGCCACGGGAGCCCACCCACCGGGAATTGCACGTTCGGGCCGACGTCGGGATACCGCTTGGCCTGCGGACGCTTCAGATTCGGCAACTCGCCGCCGCCGAGCAGATACACGCGGTTTGGGCTCTCGGCGAAGATGCCGCGCGCACCCCCGTAGGTCCATTTCTCATGATTGGGGAGCGTCGCGAGATCCTTGGGCCAGCCTTCTTGCACCTCGTACGGGCCAGAGATATCTTCGGCGCCGATCGCGGTCGCCACCGCCGCCGCAGAATTCGTCGCCGTGGACTCGGCCTCCGCGCTTGGCGACATCAGTCGTCCACCGAGCGGAATCCCGGCGGCCACACCAACCGCCAGGGTCAGCAGCATCGTCATTGTCTTGTTCATGGCACTCCTCCGCGCGGGCCGACTATACAAGGCACAAGTCACAAGGCACAAGGCACAAAGCACAACACCGACTCTGGCTCTGGGCTCTGGGCTCTGGGCTTTGGGCTCTGGGGTTGCACCGACGGGCGCTCCTACTTCGGCTGATTTCTTTCGCGCGCGCGCCGCCGACGTTCTTCTTCAACCGCGTCAAGGCGCTGAGCGTTCCCGGGCAGCAGTTCCGTGCCGTCAGCGCGGACCAGCTTGCGGAAGAACATTCTCTGGGAACCGGTGTGGGTCGGGTTGCCGGTGACTGTGATCCGCTCACCCGCTTTGATGGAATCGGCTGTCCAGCCGAATTCGGAGAGATTCAGCCTGCCGGCGAACTCGACGACCCATGGTGCCACCTTCCCGGCGTCGTCGGCGACGTCCATGAGCAGCATCGCGTGCGGGTTCACGAATCTGAATTCCGTGACGACGCCCGCAACCGTGATCAGTCGCTTTTCGTCGTAGACGGGCGAGAACGCATGATGCGGATGGGCGTCTGCCGCAGTCAGCGCCAGCACCGGCAACACGAACAACGACAGGTGCCATCCTCTCAAGGCTTCACCCCTTTCTTGAATTCCGTCGGGCGCTCGCAGTTTTCGTACGGGGTGATCTGCTGTTTCGGCGCCCAGCGCCAGATCTTTTTCAGCACCAGCGGATCCCGCAGGCTCGGGGAGTCCTCCAGCGTCGCCGTGAGCAGCAGGGTGTCTCCATCCTTCGATCGCGAGTAGCGCTCCACGACGCGCAGCTGGTCGCTGTGCTCGCCCATTGCCGACAAATCCGGCAGCATGATGATGTTCGCTGCGACGGCCGAGGTTTCGACCACCAAGGTCTCGCCGTCCCAGTGGCCCACTGAATGTCCCATGGGGGTCAGCCCCTGGTTGGCCGGGCGCCGGCGACCGTCGAGATAGATCGTCCGCCGGCCGTCCCATTCGCCGTACCGCAGCTCGATGCGATCGGCGCCGCGCTGCCGTATCTCGAGCTGGTGGGGCGCAAAGATCTGCCGAGCGACTCCCCAAGGCTCACACCGGAGAAATCCGGGATCGTCCGCGGGATCGAAGGGGTATCTCTTCAGTGCCGCAGGCGTGAGCCGGGAACGGATGTACTCCCGCTCGTACTGTTTGGCCTCAGCCTGGAGCTCCTGGAATGGACGGGCGTCGTTGACCGGATTGTCGAGCAGCCCGTTCAGGCGCGCCATGCCCGTGTCTGTGCACGCAAAGAAGCAGAAGAGGCCCTCTGAGGTGGCAGGCGGGTCGCTCCACATGCCTTCGAGGCGTGACGCCGGTGATTGGGCATCAGCCGCTCCTGGCGCACATGTCAGCAGGATGAGAACCAGCAGGCCTGATCTCCATCTTCCGACGGGTTTCACGTCCATGGCATGACTCCGATCTCTGGAGAGTCCGGCGGGGATTATACGGCGGGAACGGCGGGCAGACGACCGACGGATTCGAACGGTCCGAACGCGAGAACGATCCGAACGACCCGAACGATCCGAACGATCGCAAGTGAGCAACGTCTGGCGTGGCCTGCAGGGCCTACAGGGATTCCTTCAAGAACGTCGAATACGTCCGGCGGAAGCCGTGACCGACCCGTTCGCGCCGCTCGCGGCGCGTCTGCTGCACATCGTCACCTCGAAGCAGGCCGCGGGCCGGCTAAAAGATCAGTTGTTCCTCGCCACCCACCAGGACGCGCTCGAGCAATTGCTGAAAAAGCCGGAGCGCAACTGAGTCGGATTCTGCGCCTTCGGTTTTCGGCTTTCGGCTTTGGGCCCGGGTGGCAGAAACGGCGGCGGTCGCCTCGGTGAGGACGCGGCAATTTCTGCGATCTCGTCAGTGGCGTCTGCTCCGTTTGGCGGGAAATCTCTGATGGCAAGCCCCATGCTCCGGACTTGAGCCTCTGCATCGGCCACGCGCGCGATTGGGTGTCGGTGACGATGTAGAATCGGGCCGGGGCCCGGGAAAGAGTGGCTGCCGACGTGCCGACGGTTGACGAACGACTAGCTTCCCTCGAGGCGAGGGTAGACGGTATGAACGACCTGCGAACGCTGATCACGGAACTGCGCGGGGACATGAACCGCCAATTCACGGAACTCCGTGGGGACATGAACCGCCAGTTCACGGAAGTGCGGGAGGACATGACTCGCCGGTTTACGGAGGTACGAGAGGACATGAACAAGATCGATCAGAAGATCAACGGGATCGATCAGAAGGCCGATCGTCACTTCCTCTACGTCGATCAGAAGACCGATCGGCAATTCACATGGCTCGTCGGCACCCAGTTGGCGTTGCTGCTGGCGGTCGTTGGCGCGCTCGTGGGCGCGTACTATCGCTGACGACTATTCACGTCACAGGTCACAAGTCACAACGACCCGAACGATTCGAACGGATCGAACGATCCGAACGATCCGATCTGAATCTGGTTACCGCGCAGGCGGTGCCGCGACTTCGACGCCAACAATGTTGGCTTTGTCGAGCGACGCCTTCACGAATCCTGACGCGCGCACGTCGGCGAGGAATCGGTTCACCGCGTCGAGCTGCGGCCGCCTGCCTTTTGTCACGACAATCGACTGCAGCGTCGCGGTGAAATCATCCGACAGCACACGCAGCCCCGGGACTTCGCGCACCATTTCTTCCATACGGGTCCGATTGGCCGCGAAAGCATCGAACTTGCCGTCGAGCAGCATCTTTCCGATTGCCGCGTTCGGCGGCACCGAAGACAACGCCTCGACGCGCGCGTTCTTCGCGTGCTCGCGGACGTATACCTCCGGGCTCTGACCGGCGATCGCGCCGATGGTGACGCCGGCCCGATCGACGTCAGCGGACGTCTTGAAGGTGGAGTTCGCGCGCACGGCATAGGTGCTGCCGGAGCTCGAATACGGATCGGAGAAGTCCACCTGCGCCGCTCTCGCGGCCTCGTACGCGAGAAAGCCGATATCCACCTTGCCGCTTCTGACGCTCTCGAGCACCGCGCCCGCCGACGGCAGCGGTGTGACCTCGTACTTCACACCCAAGCGCCGCGCCAGCTCACGCACCAAGTCGGCTGCGGGGCCGGTGATCGCGCCCGTCTTCGCATCGACACGACCCTGCACCGGATTGTTCTCGATGAACGATGCCCGCAGCGTCCCTGTTGGCGCCAGATCGGACCGCTGAAGCGGGAATGCCAGAACGAGCGTGAGCACAACGAGAGCGAGCGGCATTCTGTACTCCTTCTGTTCTCTTTCGTCGGGCGCGGCTTTACGCTGCGCCACCCCTCGACGTTGCTCGGGGTGCCCTCAGCATTGCCGAAGGGCAGCCGGGCCGTAAAGGCCCGCCCTACGGTTATGAAACTCTGTGTCTCCGTGGCTCGTGAGTGCTATCGACTGCTGGTCGTCGCGCCCCGCGGAACAGGTCGCCCGTACACCTGGAACTGACTGACGTGGATGTATCCGCCCGTGCCGTGTCCGCTGCCCGGCATCAAGTCGACGAAACCGACTTCATCGACGCGGGCGAGGTCCGGAGTCAGCCAGACTTCATTGAACGATCCTCCGGTGCCGCCCATCGTGACCACGCGCTTCGGATCGAGCTTTACCCACCGTATCGCAGCCGGGACGAATTCGCTCACGACGAGCATCGGCACCGACGCCGATGCGTAGTCACCGACGAACATGCTGCCGTCGGCCAGCTTGACGACCGGGCGGACCACGTGGAAGCCGGAGGTCTTGACGGCCCAGCGAATCCTGGCCGTGCCGGTCAAATCCACGTAGTTCGACGTGTGCCTGAAGAGCGTCGCGAACGGGTCTTCGCACTCACCGGACCACACGCTGAACGGTGTCGTCTCGCTGCCAGGGTTGCCCGACGTCAGAAGACAACTTTCGTGCAGGCCGTACTGCTCGAGCTCGACGTTCACGTCGCCGATGTTCTCCTGTACCACCTTGGTCTGTCCGGTCTGACTGGCCGGACGCACCCAATTCACGTCGAAGAACAGCGCCGCTGCCGACGCACGCGCCGCGCCAGTGCCACCGCCGCCGCGACCGCCACCCCCTTGTCTACCCTGCGCCGGCGCCGCCTGCTGCGCCGAAAGGCTGCAGATCATGCCGACTCCGACGATGACACTCGCGATCGAGAAATGACGACGCATGGAGCCCTCCTGAAGGCAGCGATCCCGAAAAACGGCCAGGAACGACGGGGTGAGTCTACGCCAGTACCTCGCTAGCTGGTAGTTGGTAGTTGGTAGTTGGTGGTGCTATCAGCTACCGGCTACCAGCTACGCGCTAGTCCCGAGCGTGCTATCGTCTTGCCTGCCACGCCGAAGCCACATTGTGGCGAAGGCGGGCCTGCCACGCCGAAGCCGCGTGTTGGCGAAGGCGGGGCCTGGACTCGCATATGCGCAACCCAGCACTCCCGTTGCTGTTGGCGGTCGCGGCGATTCTCGGTTTCTCCGTAGCAGCATCTGCGCAGACGCCCGACGTGTCGGCCAACTGGATACGCGGGGGGCGCATCGTGTTCGGCCTGTGGGATTTCACCGACGAAGGGCGACGCAGGTTCGAGGCGTACGACTTCAAGACGGATGACCCCTCCTTGAAATGCATCGGGTCGAGCTGGACGCGCATCTGGCTCAACCCGAACGTTCTCGTCAAAATCACTCAGGCCGAAAACCATGTGCGGCTCCAGTACGAATGGATGGACATCGATCGCCTGGTACCGCTGGCCAAGCCGACCGACGTGAACCCGAAACGCGTCAACATCGAGGGAATGCCGGCGCTCGGCCGTTCCGTCGCGTGGTATGAGGGGGATGCGCTCGTCATCGACACGATCGATTTCGCGCCAGGTTACGTCTCGACCATGGAAGAGTGGGCAGGGATGCCGCAGAGCACACGGATGCACACCGTCGAGAGGATCCGCCGCGCAGGGGACGTTCTGACCGTCGAAACAACGCACGTGGACCCGGCGTATTACCGCAAGCCGCTCGTGGTGTCGATCGAGTACCGGAAGACCGATTGGGATCTGATGGAATACGGCTGCAACCCCGACGACGCGGGAGTCGTCGCGCCGAATTGAGCGTTCGACCTTCGGCTCTGGGCTTTAGGCTTTGGGCTTTGTGACTTGTGACGTGTGACGTGTGACTTGTGACTTGTGACTTATGTCTCGGAGGGCCCCATGCGTCCCACAGTTCTTCTCATCGCGCTGGCGCTCGTGACGCTCGGATCCGGTCAGCGGTTGGGGGCCCATCACTCCGTTCCGGTGAACTTCGACACATCGAAGGAAATCACGGTGGACGGCGTCATCACGGAAGTAGTCTGGCGAAACCCGCACTCCCGGTTCAGGATCGATGCAAAAGGCACAGATGGCTCGACTGTCGAATGGCTGGTGGAGATGGGCGCGAGCAACACGATGAAACGCGCCGGGTTTCCCATGGAGCGGTTCATGGTGGGCGATCAGCTGACGATCACCGGATGGCCCGGCCGCCGGGACAGGACGATATTTCTGCGCGAGACCGTGCTGAAGGACGGCACACATCTCGATCCCGAGATGCGGCGTGCCGCGCAGGTGCAGCCATGAGGTGGTGGCTCGTGGCAGGCGGCGCGCTGCTGGCAATGACCGGCGCCGCGCAGGCGCACCACTCGATCGCCGGCTTCTACGACAGCTCGCGGGAGATGACGGTCGAAGGAATTGTGTCGCAGTTCAGATTCGTCCAACCGCACCCGTTCGTCCTCGTCAACGTTCTGCGCAGCGGAACCGGCGAGCAGTGGCACCTCGAGCTCGACAACCGGTGGGAGCTGGTCGAGATCGGGTTTACGGAGACGACCTTGAAGCCGGGCGATCGAGTGGTCGTCACCGGCAGCCCGGCGCGCCGCGAGCCGCAACGTCTGTACGTGCGGCGGCTCGACCGCCCCGCTGACGGATTTGGCTACGAGCAGGTGGGTACACGCCCTCGTCTTCGAAAATCCGCGCGCTAGATCGGATTCGCTGTTACATGCATGCGGCATGATCATCTACTCTCACTCGCAAAGGAGTCGCTATGAGCGGTCGGTCGATCCGTAAGACCTTCACAGGTGCCATCTTTCTCTTGAGCGTCCTGACATTGACATCCGATGCGGCGCTCGCACAATGCGTCGACGTGCCTGCTCACGCCGCGCTGACGGCCGCACTGGACGGAGTCGTCACCCCGGGAGCGGGAGGCAACGGCGGACTTGGTAATGAGATGTGGGCAACGGTCGTGAACCGCGACGGCATCGTCTGCGCCGTCACCTTCAGCGGCGGGGACCGTGACGATCAATGGCCGGGCAGCCGCGTCATTTCGGCGCAGAAGGCGAACACCGCAAATGCGTTCAGTCTCGTCGCGTTCGCGCTGTCCACGGCGAATCTCTATTCGGCGGTTCAGCCGGGAGGCAGCCTCTTTGGCTTACAGGAAAGCAATCCGGTCAACGTCGACGTGGCATATGCGGGCGCCCCGGCCGCATACGGAACCGCTGCGGACCCGATGGTCAACGGGAAGATCGGCGGCGTGAACGTTTTTGGCGGTGGCCTCGGGCTCTACAATGCCGCGGGGCAGCTCGTTGGCTCGGTCGGCGTCAGTGGTGATACGTCCTGCACCGATCACATCGTCGCCTGGAAGGTCCGTCATGCCCTGAACCTCGACAATGTCCCCGGAGGTGTCGCGGGCGGGACGGACAACATGATTTTCGACATCACGGGAAGCCAGGGTAATTTCAGCAGTAAGGGTGGATTCGGACACCCGGAGTGCGGATTTGGAGAAAGGCCGATCGCCGAGGCGCTTCCGGGTACGCATCCCATCGGAGCGGCGCCCTAAACCGGACCGGAGTTCGGTTTGCGAAAGGCAGCGCCGGCGTGAGAGCAGGTGTCCCGCGAATCGAGCCGTCGCCGTCGCCAGAGAACGGCTGTGTCGAATCAGAGCATAAGGTCGCGCCTCCGGGTAGGTGTGCCGCGCGGCGAGCGGAGTCGAGATACTGCTCTCGCACCGGCATCACCAACCCAACTGAGATCCGGGGTTACGAAACGCGTCTTTGAATTTGGAGGGTTGCCATGTCGAAAGCGGGCCGAGTCGGATGTGCAATGGCGGCGGCTGCTGCAATTGTCGTGCTGTCCCAGGCTGTCTACGCGCAGCGCAGCTCCTATCAAACCATCGAGAACTTCTTCAAGATGCCCGACGGCAGGAAGGTCGGATCGACCGCGAGCATCACGATCGATCCCGACGGCACCAGCGTGTGGGCGTTCGAGCGGTGCGGCGGACAGAACTGTCTGGGCTCGAACGTCGCACCCATTCTGAAGTTCGATGCCTCGGGGCGGGTGGTGAAAAGCCTGGGCGCAGGAATGTTCGTCCGCCCCCACGGGATTCATATCGACCGGGCAGGCAACATCTGGGTGACCGACGGAGAAGGGCCGGATGGCAAGGATCCCCGCAGAAACGGAAAGGGTCACCAGGTGCTCAAGTTCAATCCCGACGGCAAGGTCGTGATGACGCTCGGCAAGGCCGGAGTCGCCGGAGAAGGCCCGGACACGTTCAACATGCCGTCGGCTGTCCTGGTCGCACCGAACGGCGACATTTTCATCGGCGACGGCCACGGCGGGAATTCGAACGCCCGAATGCTGAAATTCTCGAAGGACGGCAAGTTGATCAAGACGTGGGGGAAGAAGGGGACCGGCCCCGGCGACTTCGAGACGCCTCACACGCTGGCGATGGATTCACGCGGCCGGCTGTTCGTCGGTGATCGAGGAAACAACCGGATCCAGATCTTCGACCAGGATGGAAAGTTCCTCGAAGAGTGGAAGCAGTTCGGCCGGCCGAGCGGGATATTCATCGACCAGAACGACACGCTCTATGTGGCCGATCATCAGTCGGATCCGAAGACGAACCCTGGCTTCAGCAAAGGCATCACGATCGGGAGCGCCAAAGACGGCAAGGTTACCGCGCGCATTCCCGATCCCGACCCTGAGGGATCGCAGGAAGGCGTTGCGGCCGACGCCAAGGGCAACATCTACGGATCGCTGACGGGCGGGATGGCGCTGAAGAAATACGTGAAGAATTAACCAGATCAGGTTCGCCGGGTCCGCGGCGAGATGACACTGCCGCGGCACCCGGCCCACGTACGTGGGGCGGGTCCCGCGACCTGTCCGCCATAGCTCTGGCGAAGGCGGAAGCGGACCCGCCGCTGCAACTCAGAACTCGTGCACGGCAGCCGCTGCTGGCGCCCGGCCCCTCAGCGTGAGATAGATGCCCGTGCCGATCATGGTGGCCAGCGTCACCATCAGCACGCCCGACAGCCAGATGCCTCGATACTCGGCCAGCCCGTCGGTCTGGCCGCCCCCCATGAAGACGCCAAGATAGCCGCTGCCGGCTAGCGCGGTCGCGCCGGCAAGCTGCGCCACCATGTTGACGAAGCCGGTGATGGCAGCGGTCTTCTGCGGCCCGTACGTATCCGCCACCGACGCGGTGATGAGCGTGAAACAGTTCACGGCGATACCGATGAGGATTGCCACAATGGCGAGCAGCCACAACGCGGTGACGCGCATCGAGAGCAGTTGAAACAGCGTAATCGACATCAGCAGCCAGCCAATGACGACGGCAGTTCGAGAGACGCCCCTCTGCACCAGCGCATCGGACAACCTGCCGGCGAGAGGCAGGCCAAGGCCGCGTCCGACGAACGAAAAAGCGACCGTGGCGAACACGCCGCCGGCAACGACCGCTGCGTTCGTCTCGAACCCGTGCGCGGCGGCATAGACGTCGGCGAGATAGGTCGATATCCACGCCTGCGAGAGACGCGTGCCGATGATGAAACCCGAAAAGAGCGCGGCAAAGCACCAGAGTTGCGGGTCCGACAGCATCCGCCACGCGAACGGCGCCCGCGTGGTCGCGGCATGTCCCGGCGGAGCCGATCGCAGAAACGCGAGACACAGCACCCCGACCACGGCAATACCGATGGCCACCGCGTTGGTGGCGTCCCGCCAGCCGGCGGCGAACGAAATCGCTAGCACCGGCAGCAGGAAGAAGGCCGCACCCTCGCCGACGGCTCCGCCCATTCCTCCAAACGCAGCCTGGCTGAATCCTCGCTCGTTCTGCGGAAACCAGCGAGCGATGCCGCCGGCAATCGAGACGTATGCCGCCGCACCTGCGATGCCGGCAGCCGCACGCCAGAAGAGCAGCGCCTCTTCGGACCGGCTCGTCGCAAAGCCCACCATCGTCGCCGCGGTCAACAGCATGCCGAACGTTGCCATGGCACGGCTGCCAAACTTGTCGGCAGCAATCCCCCAGGGCATCTGGAAGATCGCGTACGCGTAGAAGAACGAAGCGCCAAGCAGGCCGATAGCGCCGCGATCGAGCTGAAAGTCTGCCTGGATGAATTTCTGAATGCCCGTGTAGTTCTGCCGCGAGAAGTGACTCGTCGCGTACGCAAGGATGCCGAAGAACAGGATGACCCAGCGGTACGCAGTTCCGCTCATGACACGTGACTCGCTGCCGCCGACAACACAGCCGTCAGTGCAGAGACGTCGGTCGTCGTGTCGATCCGGGTGAGCAGCGTCCACGCCGTGTCCGCGACGCGGGGAGACAAGCTGCGGCGTGCGCAATCGGCGAATTTGCCTGCGAGCTGGTCGTCGCTCGCCGGCCGTCCCGGATATCCGCGGGCGCCGTCCGCAGACTTCGTCAGCACGCGTCCGTCACGGAGACGCAGCGTGACGCGGCTTTGCGAGAGCGGCGGCTTCGAGTCGAACGCCGGGTTCACGCGCATCGTCACCTTCGGCAGCAGCACCTGAATGACCTCCGCCCGGATGCGCTCGACTTCGAACGTTCCGATGCCCACCTCGCCATAGGCGATCGCGGCTGCAGCGCAGAACGGCATGCTGAACTTTCCCTCGAGGCCTGTGGCCGGGCGATCGTAGATCAGCAGGCGAGGGGTCATTGAATCGACCTCTACGTCGACCGATTCCACATCGTCGGCCGTGATCTGTCCCTCGTGACGGAGTTCGAGCAACACGTCGAGCGTCGGATGCGTCGCGGCGCATGACGGATACAGCTTCACCGTAATTCCCGTCGTCAGAATTTCCCAGTGGCTGTCGAGTTCGGTCACCGCCCTGTCAAGGTCGAGATGTTGTGCGTCCATGGCGGCCAGAAATCCCTGCGGTCCATCGAGGGATCGATCGCTGGCGAGGTACGCGCGCTGCGCGAGAAGTGCAGCCATGATTCCGTTCCGCGCGGCCATGCCTGCATGGAGCGGCTTTACCATGCTTCCGAGGTTTTCCTTCAGTCCACCGGCCGATGACGCCGCGATACCGAGCGCGTGCGCGGTCTCGGCGGGCGTCAGGCGGAAGACTCGTGCGGCGGCGGCCGCCGCACCAATCGTTCCAATCGTCGACGTGCAGTGCCAGCCGCGTTCGTGATAGTGGCGTGGATTCATCACCTTGCCGAGCCGGCACTCGAGCTCGAACCCGACCACGTATCCTTCGAGCAGCGCGCGACCGGATGCGTGCGAGAGTTCGCACGCGGCCAGCGCCGCCGGAAACAGCGCGCAGCTCGGATGCGCAAGTGACACGAAGCACATGTCGTCGAAATCGAGCGCATGCGCCGCGACGCCGTTGGCGAGCGCAGCCCAGCTCGCACCGGTTCTGGCGCCGGTCCCAAGAATCGAACATCGACCGTGTCCCTCGTCTCTCGCGAGCGACTGAATGATGCGGGCGGCAGGTTCAACGGCACCCGCAAGCGTGACGCCTGCAGTATCGCGAACCGCTGTCGCTGCGCGCCGAAGCGCGGGCTCCGGTGGCGAGGCACGAGCCACGAATTCCGCGAGCAGCTGGGCGTTGCGTGTCATCAGTAGGATCTCGGCAAACCCAGGACGTGCTCGGCGACGTAGCTGAGAATCAGGTTCGTGGAAACGGGCGCCACCTGGTACAACCGCGTCTCCCTGAATTTGCGCTCGACGTCGTATTCCTCCGCAAACCCGAAGCCGCCGTATGTCTGAACCGTCACATTAGCGGCCTCCCACGACGCATCCGCCGCGAGCAGCTTTGCCATGTTCGCCTCGGCGCCACAAGGCTCCCCACGATCGAAGAGCGTGGCGGCGCGAATGCGCATCAGATCTGCCGCTTCCACATTGACGTGGGCGCGAGCGATCGGAAACTGGACCCCCTGGTTCTGGCCGATGGGCCGTCCAAACACCATGCGTTCCTTCGCGTATCGTGTCGCCCGTTCGATGAACCATCGGCCGTCTCCGATGCACTCGGCCGCAATGAGTATGCGCTCCGCGTTCAAGCCGTCGAGCAGGTAGCGAAACCCTTTGCCTTCTTCCCCGATGAGATTCTCGACGGGCACTTTGAGTCCGTCGAAGAACAACTCGGTGGTCGCGTGGTTCATCATCGTCCGTATCGGACGAATCGTGAGGCCATGGCCGACCGCCGTACGCATGTCGACCAGCAGCATCGACAGCCCGTCCGTTCGTTTTGCCACCTGTTCGAGCGGCGTCGTCCGCACCATGAGCAGCATCAGGTCGGAGTGCTCGGCGCGCGAGATCCACACCTTCTGACCGTGCACGAGGTACGAATCACCCTGGCGCACCGCCATCGTCTTGAGCTGCGTGGTGTCCGAGCCGGTCGTGGGTTCGGACACGCCGAAGGCCTGCAGGCGCAGCGATCCGCCCGCGATGCCGGGCAGATACGCGCGCTTCTGTGCGTCGCTGCCATGGCGAAGCAGCGAGCCCATGATGTACATCTGCGCGTGGCACGCTCCCGCGTTGGCGCCGCATCGGTTGATCTCCTCGAGGATGATGGCGGCCTCGGAGACGCCGAGCCCTGCGCCGCCGTACTCCGCCGGGATGAGCGCGGCAAGATATCCGGCTTCCGTGAGCGCGCGCACGAAGCCCTCAGGATATGCGCGCTCCACGTCGAGCGACCGCCAGTACGCGTCTGGAAAGCGCTCGCATATCTCGCGGACGCTCTGCCGCAGATGGCGATGAAGCTCGGCCGTCTCGGCCGCCGAGCGCGGCTCGTGTGTCTGGCTGAGGTCCCTGGTCACTCGAACGCCTTGGCCCCGAGCAGCGCCTCGCGAAACCGCGCTTTGAGGTACGCGCCGTCCCGGACTGGCACCTGAACCGGGGGTTGGTCCGCCACCACCTTGACGACACCCAGCACCGGTCCCGGGCCAACGTATACGGTTGGAATCCACACCTCCAGTTCCTCGCGCGTATGAATAGTCGTCGTCGAGCGAAAGCGTGCCGCCGCCGCGATCGCGGCAAGGTCCACTCCGCGCGCGGTGTGCGACGTCTGCATCCCTGTCTCGCCGTACCGTTCGTTGTCGAGCACCACGATCGACAGGTTGGGCGTCCCGTCCACGCCGATCGTGGCGAGACTTCCCAATCCCATCAATAGTTCGCCGTCGCCTGTTATGACGACGACGCGCCGCCGAGGCTGCGACACCGCCAGCCCAAGTCCGACCATCGCGGCGCCGCCCATGGCGCCCCACAGATAGAAATTGAGTCGAGAGTCGCCGGCTGCCGCCGCGTCCCAGGTTGGCGACCCGAGACCGGTCACGACGAGCGCGTCGCCGCGTTCCCGCAGAATCGTCGCGACCGCGTCGCGGCGCTCGAGCACCTACCCGAACCTCTTGGCGCCAATCATGCGCTGGCCGATGAGCAGCGCAACGGCACGACTGGAAAGGAACGCCATGTCGGCGGCAGCGCTGACGCCTGGCGCCAAATCAGCTACCGAGTCGGCCCGCTGCACGATGACGCCGGATCGTTCCAGTACGGCAGCCGTGTTCTGCCCCATGGGCACCTGCCAGGGATTCGTCTCACCCCACTCCCCACGCATCGTCACGAGCATCAACAATGGAAATCGGCACTCCTCAATCAGAGACAGCATGTTGACGCAGTTGCCGACGCCGCTCGACTGCATCAGTAGAGCCCCACGCGTTCCGCCCAGCCATGCTCCGGCCAGCATCGCGACCCCTTCTTCCTCCGTGGTCAACGACACCGTGCGCAAGTCGTTGTCCGCGTGACACAGCCGTATCAGCTCTTGGTGTCCGGCGTCCGGCACATACGCCACCTGACCGATGCTGGCTTCTTTAAACGCGCGATAGATGTATTCAGCCCAGATCGACTGGGATACCGACTCGTCAGGCATTGGGAGAATGATACGTGTAGGGCGGGTCCGTCCGCCTTCGCCAAGGTACGGCGGACCGCCGAAGCTTTAGCGAAGGCTGGTTCGGACCCGCCGAGGCAGCCTGGCCCAAAAGGACCCGGCCTACCCTCAGCGCGGATATCGAATCAGTCCGCGCCACAGGCCTTGACCTCGCTTCGAGTCTGCGGGGACGATAACCATTGTGACCTGTGATTAGCGATTTGTGACTTGTGACTTGTGACTTGTGACTTGTGACTTGTGACTTGATAAGCCCTGATGTCGATCCATACGTCGTTGTCCGGTGATCGTCCAACCGGACGGATCTACGGGACGCGCTCGCCCGTCCTCGCGCAGAACGGCCTCATCGCCACCAGCCAGCCGCTCGCCTCCGCTGCCGGATTGCAGGTGCTGCAGGAGGGCGGCAACGCGATCGACGCGGCGGTGACGGCCGCCGCCGTGCTTGCCGTGGTGGAACCAACAATGACAGGAGTCGGAGGCGACCTCTTTGCCCTCGTGTTCGACGGCAGGACGAATACGCTGAAGGGGCTGAACTCGAGCGGGCGGGCGGGCGCTGGCGCCGATCGAGAAGCCCTGTTGGCGCGGGACACGGAAGTGCCGGCCCACGGGCCCTGTTCGGTCACCGTCCCAGGATCGGTAGCCGGATGGTCCGAGCTGCTGATGTCATACGGGACGATTCCATTAAGCCGCGCCCTGGCGCCTGCGATTCGCTACGCGCGTGACGGCTTCGCGGTGCCGGAGATCGTGGCCGGCCAATGGAGCGGGGTGGCGCCGCGGCTGGCCGCCGATCCCGAAGCCGCTCGTGTGCTCCTCCCGAACGGACGCCCGCCGCAGGCCGGCGAGATCTTCCGCAATCCCGACCTCGCCATCACGCTCGAGCAGGTTGCGAACGTCGGCGCCGCAGCCGTGTACGGCGGGGCAATCGGGGCCGCCATCTCAGACTTTATGACCGCGCGCGGTGGGTTCCTGACGACATCTGACTTTGCGGCACACACGTCAGACTGGGTGGAACCCATTTCCACGACGTATCGCGGCTATGCGGTCTATGAAATGCCACCCAATACGCAGGGACTCGTCGCGTTGGAGATGCTCAACATCCTCGAGGGCTACGACGTGCGGAGGATGGGACACAACAGCGCCGATTACCTGCACGTGTACACCGAGGCCAAGCGGATTGCATTTGCCGATCGCGCAGCGTATCTGGCGGATTCGCGTCACGTACCTTCGGAACTGCTTGCAACGCTCATCTCGAAGTCCTATGCCGCCGACCGTCGGAAGCAGATCGACATGCAGCGCGCGGCATTGGCGTACGAGCCGGCCGCGCCGCCGGGTCCGTACGTGGGGCGGGTGCCGCGAAGCCGACCCGGCGGGCTGAGCGGACCCGCCAAAGCCGGTGGGAGGGTCAGACCCGCCGGGACCGACCACCGTGGCGACACCGTGTACCTGGCGGCCGCCGACCGCTTCGGCAACGTCGTTTCGCTGATTAATTCCCTGTTCGACAGCTTCGGGTCGGGGATTGTCGTCCCCGGAACGGGAATCGTGCTGCACTCACGCGGCAGCGCGTTTACGTTAGACGCCGATCATCCCAACAGCCTGGCGCCCGGCAAGCGCCCGTTCCACACGCTCGTGCCCGCTGTTCTGATGAATGACGGACGGCCTGTCATGGCCTTCGGCGTGATGGGCGCCGACAACCAGGCCCAGGCACACGCGCAAATCGTTTCCAACATCGTTGATTTCGGGATGAACGTGCAGGAGGCGGGAGACGTTGCACGCGTCCGGCACTTCGAAGACGGCCTCGCGGTTGAGTCCGGGGTTCCCGAACCGGTCCGCGCCACGCTCCGCGCGCGCGGGCACGTGATCCACGACGGCCGCGGCATGATGGGCGGCTATCAGGCCGTCCGCATCGATCCGGACACCGGCGTGCTTCAGGGCGGATCCGATCATCGCAAAGACGGGATGGCGGTGGGGTGGTAGACGTCTTTGCAGATTTCAGATTGGCGATTGAAGAGTGTTGCAGATTGCCGACTGACGATTCTTCGAACGCATGACGATCTAATCGATCGATCTCAATTCAGCTCACGAATCGACAATCATCATTCGGCAACACTCTTCAATCGGTCGATCTGCAATCTGCATTACTCGAGGGTCTGGATGAGCGCCGCGAGATCCCTGTTGGCGTCGCCGCGAGCCATCATCTCGTCGATATGTTTCCGGACGACTGTCGCCGCGGGCAACCGTTGGCCGGCCTCACGAGCAAGGTCGAGCACGATGTTCAGATCCTTGTCATACAGCCGGGTCGGCATGCCCGGAGTGAACTGCCGCTCCGCCATGCGCTCGCCAAACACCTCGAGCACGCGGCTGGCGGCGATGCCGCCAAGAAGCGCCTGCCGGAGCGTGTGGGGATCGAGGCCATAGCGCGCGCCAAGCGCCAGCGCCTCCGCCACCCCTTCAGCGTTGACGAGCAACGCAAGCTGGTTGCACGCCTTCGCGATCTGGCCCGCCCCATGGCTGCCCATGTAGACAATCTGCCGGCCGAGACGCTCGAGAACAGGACGCACCTCATCGAGCACTGAGGGATCGCCGCCCACCATGATCGTGAGCGTCGCGGCCTCTGCTCCTGCGGGCCCGCCCGTCACCGGCGCGTCCAGCATCCGTACCTGCTTCGCGGCAAGCGCTGCGGCCATGCGCTCGGTCGCCTGCGGCGCGATCGTGCTCATGTCGATGACCGTTGACCCCGGCTTCGCACCGGTGAGCACGCCGTTGTTGCCAAGCAGCACCTCTTCGACGTCAGCGGTTGCGGTCACCATCGTGATGACAACGTCGGATTGCGAGGCGAGCTCGGCTGGTGTGGAAGAAAATGAGGCGCCGGCCGTGACCAGTGGCGCCGCGCTGTCGGGACGCCTTGCGTACACGCCGAGCCTGTAGCCGGCCTCGAGCAGATGGAGCGCCATCGGACGCCCCATCACGCCGAGACCGATGAATCCAATATTCATTTACGAAATGACGAATTGACGAATTGACGAATTGAGGGATTGAGGGATTTGCTGTCGATTGCGTCAATCACATTCGTAAATTCGTAAATCCGTAAATTCGTCAATGCCTTACGCTGGCGCCGCGCCCTGCGTGTTGAAGTGGACTGCGTACAACGACTGGCTCGCCACCATGAAGAGGCGGTTGCGCTTCGGACCGCCAAACGACACGTTCGCGCACACCTCAGGAAGACGAATGCGGCCGATGAGCACCCCGTTGGGGTTCCACACGGTGACGCCGTTGTAGCCAACGGCGCGGCCCGCGTTACTCGAGCACCAGACGTTGCCATCGACGTCACATCGGGCGCCATCGGGACCGCACGTGACACCATCCACCATGAAGTTCGTGAACAGCCGCCGGTTTGCTACGCGCGTGGTCGCAACCTCGAACGAGTACATCTCGCGCGTCCCGCCGGGTCCGGTGTCTCCGGGTCCACGGCCGGTGCTGATGACGTACAACCGCTTGTAATCGGGCGAAAAGACGAGTCCATTCGGATCCGCCAGCTGATCCTCGCCAACGACGAGATCCACTTTCCCACTCGGGTCGACACGGTAGACGCCTGTCGGCAGCTCGCGCCTGAACGTGCCGAGCTCCGGCGGGAGCCCGAGCCGAGGATTCAATCGCCCGCTCGGATTGGTCGGACCGCCGGCCGCGTCCGGCTGCCCTTCGAACAGACCGCCGCCGTACGGTGGATCCGTAAACCAGTAGCTGCCGTCGGGGTGTGGCACGACGTCGTTCGGCGAGTTGAGCCGCTTGCCGCCGTAGTTGTCGGCGATGATCGTCACCGAGCCGTCGTGCTCGTAGCGCACGACACGGCGCATGAGGTGTTCGCAGGAAAGCTGCCTGCCCTGGAAGTCGAACATGTTGCCGTTGCTGTTGTTCGCCGGAGAGCGGAACACGCTCACCCGCCCGTCGTCCTCACTCCACCGCATCTGACGGTTGTTCGGGATGTCGCTGAACACCAGGTATTTGCCCACGCCGCTCCACGCCGGGCCCTCCAGCCATAGCCCTCCGGTCCAGAGGCGGCGGATCGCGTTCTGTGGCTGGACGTAGGTGTTGAACGACGGATCGACAGTCAGGATATCCGGGTCCGTGAAGTAGGTCGTCGGCTCGTCAAAGTCGCGCGGCGGATTTGTAATGGTGGTGGGTGGCTCAGCGCGCTGCTGCGCTTCGAGATCGCTGGCGGCAAACGCGGCGCCCGCAACCGCGCCAAGAACTTTGACGACGCCTCGGCGCGAGATCCCCTTGCCTGCTCGATCGTGCACACCTTCCATCACTGGACCTCCAAATCGAGTCGTAATCTTAATGCAGTCTGCCGGCCACAGAGACACAGCGACACGGTGAAGGCCCTTCGCGACCGGAGGAATTTCACCGCCGTACAAAGGCGAGGCACCGACGAAGGCGACCTTTCATTGTTGGCGTATGATGGCCAGTTGTGTGCGGAGGGAATACAGGAATGAGGACGATTTTCCGTTCATCACTCGGCGTGCTGACCGTGGCCGGCGTGATCGTGGTGGCGATGCTGGTTGTCACAAGCGCACGGCAGCAAGGCAACGAAGCCATTGCTGTCGACAGCGATGACATTGGCGGGGTCGTCATCGGCGCGAACGGGCCGGAAGCCGGCGTCTGGGTGATTGCGGAAACGACCGGCCTGCCGACACGATTCGCAAAGATCGTCGTGACCGACGATCGCGGCCGCTATCTGGTGCCCGATCTTCCAAAAACGAACTACAGCGTGTGGGTTCGCGGTTATGGACTGGTCGATTCGCAGAAGGTCCAGGCCGCGCCCGGCAGGCTCCTGAACCTGACCGCCGTTGCTGCCCCTAATCCGCGCACGGCCGCACAGTACTACCCGGCAGGATACTGGGCGTCGCTGCTCCAGGTACCCGAGAAGAGCGAGTTTCCCGGCACCGGCCCGCAGGGCAACGGCATCGCGCCTGACATGCGGATGCAGGCCCAGTGGCTGGCGTGGCTGAAAAACGGGAGCTGCTATACGTGCCATCAGCTCGGAAACAAAGCGACGCGAGAGGTCCCGAAGGAGCTTGGCGGGTTCGCATCGTCCCGAGAAGCGTGGACGCGCCGCATCCAATCGGGACAGGCAGGTCCCGACATGACCAGGGAGCTCGGGCTCTTCGGTGCGCCGCGCGCGCTCGCAATGTTCGCCGATTGGTCGGACCGCATCGCGAAGGGCGAAGTGCCGCCCGCGCCACCCCGCCCGCAGGGACTGGAGAGGAACATCGTCATCACGCAGTGGTACTGGGCGGATCCGAAGGTGTACATGCACGACCAGGTGTCGACCGACAGACGCAGGCCCACGGTCAATGCCAACGGCCCGATCTACGGTGCGCCGGAGCTCAGCGCCGACTACATCCCGGTGCTCGATCCCATGCGGCACACGCCCAGCAGGATTGCCGTATCGCCGCGCGATCCAAAAACACCTGTGGCGCCGAACAAGGTGCTGCAGCCGTCGCCCTATTGGGGCAGCGAAGCCATCTGGACCAGCCGGATGGACATTCACAATCCGATGATTGACGGTCAGGGACGCGTGTGGATGACAGCGCGAGTCCGTCCGCCGGAGAACCCGGACTTCTGCAAGAAAGGATCGACACACCCGTCGGCGAGGCTGTTCCCCATCGAAAGCGCCGTGCGCCAGGCGGCGGTGTACGACCCGAAGACGAAAAAGCTGACGCAGATAAGCACCTGCTTCGATACACACCACCTGATGTTCGCCGAGGATGCCAACAATACGCTCTGGTTCAACGGCTACGGCAGTGCGTACCTCGGTTGGGTCAATACGAAGGTCTTCGACGAAACGGGCGACGAAGTGAAGTCGCAAGGGTGGACGCCGCTCGTCCTGGACACGAACGGCAACGGCAGACGCGACGCCTTCGTAGAGGCGGATCAGCCGATCGATCCCGCCAGGGACAAACGCATTGGCGATGCGCTGTACACGGTCAACCCGGCGCCCGATGGCTCGGTGTGGGGATCGGTCCTCGGCTTCCCTGGCGCGATCATCCGCGTCGTGCCCGGTGCAAATCCCACAGAGACCGCGCTGGCGGAACGCTACGAACTTCCGTGGCTCAATCCGAATGCGCCTATCCAGGGCTACTCACCGCGCGGCATGGACGTGGATCGCAATGGCGTCGCCTGGGTCGCACTGGGCAGCGGCCACCTTGCCAGCTTCGACCGCCGCAAGTGCAGCAGCCCGCTCAACGGACCGAAGGCAACGGGACAACACTGCCCGGAGGCATGGACGCTGTATCCGCAGCCGCTGCCGCAGTTCAAGAACGTGCAGGACAACGGGAGCGCCGAAGGCAGCTACTTTGCCTGGGTCGATCAGTTCGACACGCTCGGCCTTGGGGCGAATACGCCGATCGCAACCGGCAACCAGTCTGACGCGTTTCTCGCGTTGAAGGACGGAAAGTGGGTGGTGCTCCGAGTTCCCTATCCGATGGGGTTCTACACCAAGTGGATGGACGGCCGCATCGACAATCCGAGCGGCGGGTGGAAAGGACGCGGGCTCTGGTCAACGGTCAGCAGCCGCGTGCCGTTCCATATGGAAACGGGCAAGGGGACGCCGCCGGTTGCCATGCACTTCCAGGTGCGGCCGGATCCGCTGGCGAAATAAGAAAAGTCACAAGTCACAAGTCACAAGGCTCAAGTCACAAGGCTCAAAGGATTTCGAGAACGAACCTTGATTTGTGACTTGTGCCTTGTGACTTGTTCTTAGTTCGAGCCCCGCGCGGGCCGCGAACGACCGAACAGCTCGCCGCCGTCGAGCACCGTCGCCGACGTGGGTCCGTACCCTGAAATCGCGACCCATACCTCTTCATCGAGGGCGCCGTCGTAGTGAGATCCGCCGGCCGGATGCCGCATGTATTCGCCCGGCTTCATCGGGATGGTCTTGTCGGGCCTGAACTCCATTCCTTCGTCCGTGTACCAGGTCCCCTTGATCACCATGATGTTCCGCTCGTCCGGGTGATAGTGCGGCCGGCTCATCACGCCGGGAGGGAACCTGTTGATGGTGAGATAGAAGCCCGGTTTCGAGGGATCTCCCTCGAGAACCGCCGTCTGCACGCCAAGCGTGTTGCCTTCGGTCGCACGCCACTGAAACTGCTCGAGCCTCAGGCGAACGAACTCACGATCGGGAAAGCGCCCGAACTCCGCCTGCCGATTGGCCGGCGTGGCTGCTGCGCTCGGCGCCACCTCGTCCGTCGCTGGGGCTGCCGGCTGCGATGGTTGAGCCGTGCATCCGATCGCGATCAGCGCGAGCGCGCAACCTGTCCACAATGGAAACCTAGAACTCATTAACAGTCTCCCTTGCCGGGTGCGCTCCGCGCCACCCGTCCTCCGCCTGGAAAACCCTCATGCTATCAAGGTTCGGCAAACGCGTGCATGGGCGTGTCGAGCGTCTTTCCACGAATGATCTGCGGCTTGATCACGACCTTGATCGCACCATCGATTCTGTCCCGCGCATAACGGAGCCCTGTCGGCAGCTCGTCGAGCGCGAAGGTATGCGTGTGCACGGGCGATGCATCGATCTTCCGCTGCGCCATCAGAGAAGCGGCCCTGCGCACGGCGCTCTTCCCTTCGCCGCGAATGCCGAACAAATAGATGTTGTTGGCCACCACGTACTCGATGTCCACGAGAACGGGCTCGTGCGCAAAAGCGCCGAGGCACACCCGCCCGCCTCGCTTGACCATCCTGATCGCGTCGTTGACGGCGTTTGGCGCGCCGGAGCACTCGAACACATAGTCCACGCCGCGGTTGCCGCCGGCGAGCCGCACGGCCTCTATCGCCGGTTCCTTGGAAGCGTTTATCAGCACGTCGGCGCCCATGTGGCGTCCGATGGCCAGACGATCGTCTCGAATGTCGGTGAGCATCACCGGCGCTCCACCGAGCGCCTTGGCGACCGCGACGACCATGAGGCCGATGGGCCCTGCACCGGTGACCACCAGGCTCTGTCCCGCGATGAGTCCGCCGAGCACGTCGAGCCCATAGATCGCCGTGCCGGCGGTCACAATCAGTGTGGCCAGTTCGTCGCTCACGTCGTCTGGAACACGCACCAGCGTGTTGATGTGATTGACCGCATATTGCGCGAAGCCGCCATCGCTCGTGAAGCCGTTGGCACGGTGCCCCTTGCTGCGCTCTCCGTAGTTGAGGCACGACGTGTACATGCCTTGCCGGCACCGCTCGCAGCGTCCGCAGCCGGCATGAATCTCCACTGCGACACGCTCGCCGATTCCAAACTCGTCCACCGTCGGTCCAACGGCGACGATGGTGCCCATGTACTCGTGCCCGGGCGTGAAGTGTTTGTTGAACGGCAGGCCGCCCTCGATCAGCGCAGGGCGACCGTGACCGATCACTTCGAGATCCGTCGCGCAAATGGCGCACGCGTCGATTCGGACCAGCACCTCCGCGGGTCCTGGTTGGGGCACAGGCTTATCGGCGAGCGCCAATTGCCCCGGGTCACCAAGGACCCAGGCCTTCATGGAGTCGGGTATTCGAACCGCGGTGGAAGGCACGCCGAGGACCCCCTTACCGGCCGGGTGGCTGATACGTGGCGGTCTGTTTCGTCGCCTGATCGATCTCCTCGGGTGTGAGCAGCACGACGGTCTGTGTGTGAACCGCACCGCTGGCGTTGATTGCCATCGAGGCCGATGCGACGGACGCGTTATCGGGCGCATCGATGATCACAACGGCGTCGTGGTTGCCGAAGGCAAAGTAGAAGGCTTCCATCTTGCCGCCGACACTCCTGATGGCGGCTTCAGCGGCTTGTCGCCGCTTCGTCCCCCCGTCCTTGAGCAGGCCTTTGACACCTTCCGCAGTGTACGAAGCTGTGATCAAATACTTTGGCATCTGCGTCCTCCCTTCTTGAAGACGCCCACTATACCCCGTGGCTTTTGTCGCGCGCATCCGTAATTCGGGCGCAAAAAGAAAAGGCCAGGAAGCCTCTCAGCATCCTGGCCTTTTCTTCTTCTTCCTGGGCTCGGGCGGCTCAGGGCGCAGGCGGCGTGACGGTTATCTGGATGCGCTTCCGAAACTTGACGGGCGTGCCGTTCATCATGGCCGGTTGGTACTGCCATCTGGTGGCGGCTGTCACCACCATCCTGTCGTACGAGGAGTTGACCGGAACGATCATCGCCGCAGACTCGACCGCACCGCCTTCGTTGATCACGACCTCGACGACCCCCGTCACGCCTCGCGGTGGCACCGCACCGGGGAACTTCGGCAGCGCCTGGACGAGGGTCTGTGGCGGCACGACGTTCCGCTCCTCACCCGTATAGATCCTGGGCGGCAGGCTCACCTGGACCGAGGGCGGTGGCGGCGCGACCGGTTGGGGTGGTGGCGGAGGAGGAATGGCTTTGACGCTGAGATCGTGAAAGCCGGCAGCCAATGTACGCAGGTCCGCAAGGGGCGGCTGCTTGGCAGCATGGCCCATGTCGGGGTCGTTCAGCGCCTCGACAACTCGTTTGAACCCGGACGCTGCCGCCTCGAACTCCTTTCGCTCGAACGCGCCCTTCGCCTCGGCATATTGCTGCTGCACGATCGCGGGTAGCATGCGCTTCTTGGCGTCGCTGAATGCGCTGCGCATGCGCGGCGAAAGGTCGTCGGTAGGCTGGTACAGCGGATCGCGCCCGATGATCGTCTCAATGGAGCGCTCGGCATCCTGCTGCCGCCCGACCGCCAGCAGGCAGAGCGAGCGGTACAGCTCGATCGACTGCTGCTCGTCGCCCGAGGACGCTCCAGCCGACAAACGATCGAGCAGCTTGAGGGCGTTGTCGTACTCCGCCGACGCGTACAGGTCGCGCGCTGCCGCCAGCGTATCCTGGGCGTGCAGCCGCGCGGCGGTCAGCAGCAGAATGACGAGGCAAATAACAGCGACTCTCGTGATCCCCATGATCATCTCTTCCTCATGTCGACGCTCACGCGTGTGGACTCGCCCGCCGTAACAGTCGCCCGAACCACCTGTTCACCGAGCTGTGGGTGCCGGAAGACGACTTCGTGAGGCCCGATGGGCACGGCAACGTTGCCGATGGGCGTTTCTCCGACCCGCTCGCCGTCGATCCAGACGTCGGCCCACGGCTGCGCGTTGAGCGCCATCGAGCCTTTCGGCCACTCCAGCCTGAGTGCCGACACCTGTCCAGGTGAAACGGTGACGACGCGGGTCGCTCGGAAGCCAAGCGATTCGTTCACGATGTCGAGCTCGTGTCGTCCCGCCGACACCATGATGCGATCGCTGCGGCTGGTGCCGATGAGCCGCGTATCTTCGTAGACCTGCACTTCGGCGGGCGCCGACACCGAGATCCATCCGGAGACCGGCACTCCCTGCGGTGACGCCGACATCGGCACGATGAGCGATGCCGTGGCGCCGGCTTCGACGCTGACCGAGTGCGTCACCGAGCTCAGATCGTTTGCGAGCACCACCGTGTGATCGCCGGGCGTAAGTCCGTCGAGCGTCAGTGGCGCTTGACCGCGGGGCATGCCGTCAACGGTGACGCGCGCGCCGGACGGCTCGCTCCGCACCATGAGCTGTCCCGTGTGCGGGCCGGCCTTCGGCAATTCGAGCGACTGCGAGACCGTGCCGCCCGCGGTAATCGTCAGCGGAATGATGCGTGGGTCGCCACTGGTCGCGAGCCTGAGCTCATGGGCGCCAGGCGCTAACTCCAGCGTCAGCGGCGTCACGCCACGCGGCTGGCCGTCGATAACCACAGGCACGCCAGCAGGGTTCGTATTGACGACAAGGGTACCCGGGGCTTCGGCAGCGGCGGACGGCAGGTACGAGCGGGTGACGAACGCACCCCCGCACGCGAGGGCAAGGAGCACTCCGGCGGCGGCAGCGACGCGGCGTTGGCGCCACCAGGGAGCGTCATTCTTCGGCGGGAGTGCAGCCTGGGCAGACGCGTGCGCTGCCGCTGTCGTGCGCAACCTTTCGGTCATCGAGGCAGCCGGCGGAGGCGCCGGAGCAGCCGCTGGCGGCGGCGCAGGCGGTCGCGGCGCGGCAGGCGTCGGAACTGTCGCAGGTGCGGACGAGACAACTGGCAGTCTCGGGGTGGCGAAGATCGTCGCCGGCGCATCGGCGGACGAGACAACTGGCGGTCTTGGCGTGGCGAAGATCGTCGCCGGCGCATCGACGGTTACAGGAGCAGGCGCGACCGGTCTGCTGGCGGCAACGACGGGCGACGGCGGCGGCTGCTGAGCACGCGGCGGTGTCTGCCCCGGAACGGGCGGCGCCGTAGCGGCCGGAACGACCGGCGCCGGCGCGGCAGCCGGGGCGCCTGGAGTCGGCGCAAGCGAAGCAACGACACGAGTCGGCGAAAAGGGAGGGCCGATAGCAGGCGTTGGCGGGCCCGCTGTCGGCGAAGCGCCTGACGGCGCAGGCGTCGCCACGCTCGCTGGGGCACCCGACGCCGTGTACCTGGCGTACTCTGCCATGAACGACTTCAGCGCGCCGAACGACGCCACGTAATCGCTGGCGCCGAGCACGCGTTCGAGCTCGGACCACGCGTCCACCGCAGTGGCGAACGATTGCCGTCCGTCGAGCTGGAGCATCCGCGCGAGCCACGTGCGAAGTTCGGTGGGCAGCGGCTCGACGCCGCCGGTGGCTGTCAGTCCCCACGCGCCTTCGGCGAGGGCGGCGATTTGACCTGGATAGTCGTCGCCGTCGAGCGGGCGGCCAAGGATCAACGCGAGCGCCACCATCCCGACCTGCATCACATCGGCGCGGTGATCGAATGTCGGCTGTGCGGCCGTCGGCAGCGGAATGCGCAGCTCCTTCCAATATCTGTCGTGCGTGTAGCGGAGCTGTTCCACCGTTCCGCCCAGCATGTGGTCGACCACCACCAGGCGCGCGTTCGGCGTAATGACGATTCGCTCCGGCGACAGCGCGCCGTGCCCGAGGGACGGCATCTTGTCGTGCAACGCAGCCATCGCCGGCACGAGCTGACGGATCAAACAGAGCGCGGCGTTGATTTCGAGCGGCAGAAGCTGCTGCTTGGCGACCGCGAGCACCGTCGACAGCCGGGCGCCAGGCACACGGTCCGAGATGACCACGAGCTTGGAGGCGTTCTGCCCGAGGCGCTGCACGCTGCGGACGCGCGCGAAACAGGTGTTCTGGAAGCCGACGAGCGCGTTTACGCGTTCGCGAAGTGCCAATTCGAACGACGGGTCTGCCGTGAGCTCGTCTTTGAATTCGAGCACTTCGAGCGGCTCGCCGCCGGGGCCGACGGCGTGGTGCCGTTTGCCGAATCCATCCTCGAACACCGAGCGGCGCGGCGCGGGGGTGTGGGAGCTGCCAGTATCCATAGGCGTCTGGCGTGCGCCTGTCCAAGTTCTGTACCTGATGCGATCCCGCTCGCCCGATGTCGTCCAAGTGCTTTGAAGTCCGGCGCTTGCCGGGGCACATAGGTGACATCCGCTGCACGGATGGCGCCCCGTTCTTACAGAACCGGCAACGGGTGGCGATTTTTGTCAGCGGATGATCCGCGTCAGCCTGGGGGCGGACGAAATTGAGGGCGCTACTGCTGTTGCTGTTGTTGCTGCTCCTGCGAATCGGCAAGCGTCATCGGCGCGGCGGCCTCGCGCGACATCCATGGCGTGAACGGCACGACGTCGGCTGCCGGCGACGTGCCGCTCTACTACGATCGCGACCAGGATGGTCTTCCCCGCGACTGGATTGCGCGCGTCAAGCGCGCCATTCGCACGCTCGGGTGGCGATTCGGCGCCGACCGGATGGTGATGGACTACGTCCTGAAGACGTACATTCCAGCCGCAGGCGGCACCAGCAGCGAAGTGGGTTATGTCTCAGGTTGGTGGCCCTGAAAGCTAAATCAGAGAGGACGGCGGGTGGAGCCCCGGCGGTCATCCGCCGTCGTCGCGTTCTCAATCGAACAGATCCCAGAAGCGGCCGAGATCGAAGAACCACGTCTCGCCCGACCAGTCGTCGACCCCGTCGTTGTCGGTCACCACGTAGGCGCGGCCATCGGAAGTGACCGCGACGCCTTCGGGCTTGTCTGTGATCCAGCCGCTGGTCGCGAGCAGATTCGGCAGCAGATCGTACGTCGCCTTCTCGCTCTGGCTGATGAGGTCGTCGGCGGCCGCATTGCCGTTCACCTTTACGAGCGTCTTGAGCTCGCCGAAATCACCCGTCCGGTTGTCTCGCTCGATCAGGATGAGATCTCCGCCCGGCACGAACGTAATCTCCGAGAGCCCGACCCACGCCGCGTTGGCCGGTTTTGGCGCCAACTCCCAGAAGACCCGATCCCATGTACCGGCCGTCGGATCGTAGATCCAGATGCGCGTCCAGTTCGGCTCACCAAGGGCATTCAACCCGCCGCCATCATCATCGAGCGCCTCGCACCCGGCGGTCGTGTAGTTCCACCCACGCTGCTGCGCCAGGGCCAGGCGGTACTGACCGTTGTCGCCGGGCAGCACTGCGACGCCCTCGAATCCGGAACCAAGCGTTCTGCGTGGCGCGGCTCCCGTCGTCGCCGCGCGGCAGGCAATGATCTCGGCGGGCAGACCGATCTCCTGAAGCACGTTGCCGCTCGCATCAAGATGCAGCAGACGGTTCGGGAGGCTGTCGGACGCATTGCCCTCGCTGGCCACCCAGAGAGTGTCATCGGGTGCGATCGCAATACCCTCCGGGTCGTAGTCGCCGCTACCGCCGGTGATCGTGAGCGCGTCGGTGATGAGGGCCGGTGCTTCCGACACGTCGATGCGGAAGATGTTGCTGACGGCGTAGAAACCGTCCCAGACGCCGAGGAGGGCGGGTTGGGACGGAATCGCCACCAGGCCGGACAGCGCGGACCACGGGATCGGCGAGCGCCCGCTGTCGTCGGAGAGGATCTGCGGGTACGTGGGCGTCCCTTCGCTGAGCTGGTAAATCATGACCGACGATCGCACGCCGAAGTCGCCGGCGTCCTCCTCACCGGATGCGATCAGGAGATTGCGCTGCGGAATCGCCAGCAAGCCCTCGGGCCCCGAGGGTCCGGGCAGCAGCTGCCTGAAAGTCGGGGTCCCGCTCTGGTCGAGGGTGTATACCGCGATGAAGCTGCTTCGCTCGGTGCCGACGAACAGGTAGCCGCCACCAAGAGCAAATTGCGCATAGAGGATCGATTCGGGCTCTGCTCCTTTGGCGTCGGACCGACCATCGGGGTAATGGCCGTGTTGGACCGCGAGCTCGTCGAGCTCATTCCGACTGTCGAAGGCCACGCTGCCGTTGCGCCTGAAGATGGAGAAGCCTCGGCTCCCACCAAAGAGGTCGCCCTCGTTCGCGGTGGCAATTCGGGATCCTCCTGGCTCCCACACCCACGTCACCGCGTCGGGCTCCCGTGGGACTTGCGACAGGCTTTCGGTCAGCGAAATGACGCCGTCGTCCGTAGCATCGATACCGGTCAGCGTGACCGCACCCGCGTTGAAGTGATCTGTTACCGTGAGCGTCGGCAGGTCGACGATGACAATGTGGTTGTTCTCCTGAAGCGTCACCACAGCCTCGTTGTTCTGATTGATGTCGACGAATTCCGGCTCTGGGTCTTCCGGCGCGTAACTGGCGAGCCCCTGGAGGTTGACGTCCTGACGCACCCATCCCGCGGGAGGGCCAGTCAGGGCGATGACCACGAGGAACCCTGCCGGAGCTTGAGGCAGCACACCGACCGCGCCCCCGCCCGCGATGCAGTCCTCTTCATCCGCCTCGATCCCGTCGTCGGTGCCGCCAACGCACAGGTCCTCGTTCCGCTGGTTTTCGATAGCGATCGCCACGAACGACTCGTCGGGGCTGATCTTCACTGAGTCAGGCTGGCCGCCGAGATCGATGGGCCCTCCGACGAAGAAGGGCGCTGCGGGATTCGAGACGTCCACTACGCGCAGGTATCCGCTCGGGGTGTCGAATTCGCCGGTTGTCGTGTCCACGGCGACGAGCGCGTACTGATTCCCGAGCACATCGACCGACGTCGGGCTATGCTCGATGTCGTCCGCCAGATTGGGGTCGAGCACGAGGGTGCCCAGCGGAAGCGGACTGGACGGGTTGGTGATGTTGATGAAGCCGATCGTGCCTCTGACGGCGTCCGTGTAAACCAGCGTATTGCCGTTTGCCGTCGCGGCAATGATCTCCGACACCGTCTCCTCGCCGGCATCGGCTCCGTTGTTCAGATAATTGCCGAGCGTCGCCACGCGTTTGAAGCTTGGGTTCGTGGAGAGAAAATTGGCAGGCTTCGGACGCTGGTGCCAGAAAAACAGCTGGCCTGCGGCCTGAAGCACGTCCACCGTTACGCCGGCGGCGAGCCCCGCCAGCACCAGTCCGATCGTCAGTCGCTTCATCGTCGTTCGTCCTCCTCGGGTCGCCCCCCGCAGGCTCGTGGCGCGGCGCATGCCACGACATGCCAAGCGGGTCAACCGACCTGCGACGTTAGTCGATTGATGTATCCGGCGAGTTGCGAGGACGTGACAACGGCGTGACGCGCCGATGCGCTATCGAATCGGCAAGCCTGCGTGCGGATGCGTGGCGTTCCAGTCGACGCCCATCCACGAAGCCACAGTCGCGGCGATCTGGCTGGTGGACAGCGGCGCGTGATTGCGCCAGGGACCGCGCTGTGACATGCGCGGCGACACAAACGCGATCCACACCTCGTCTGCCCCGGTCACGGTGGTGCCATGATTGCGCCAGCCTTCAGAGAATCTGGACATCCCGAACATGAACATCATGTCGAGCGCATTCGGCCGAATCACCGGCACGCAGACGGTCGATCAGGCCGGGCCGCGCACGATTCAGTTGTCGCTGCGATATTCGTTCTGACGCGTATCGCTCAGCCACGTACGACCCAACTTCACCGCGCGCGTAGTACGCTCAGCGGCAGCCCTGCTTGTGATGCGACTGTCCGCCCGCTTTCTAGTTGTCTCGGTTGTCTTGCTGTGCAGCGTGCCCTCGATTCGCGCGTGGGCGGTCGATCTGCAGGAGCATACGAGGCTGGCATTCGATCGCTACGCCGAGGAAGCCACTGAGAATTTCTTGAAGCGCGTTCGCGCTGATGCTGGCACGTCGGTGGATGGCGCGCAGTCGAGCCGCGCGCGCCGGCTGCGCGACGGTGCGATCGTGGCACGTGCCGGCGGCCAGGACGGCATCATCGGCGTTTCCGACGGGCTCGTCCACCACTGGTTCGCCGCGAGCTTCATCGACGGCGTGACGCTCGCCGACGCATTGAACGTCTCGTTTGCATATGCTGACTATCATGCCTTCTACCGGCCGATCCTCGCCTCGCGGCTGCTCGCGCACGACGGCAATACCTATCGCGCGTTGCTTCGCCTCAGGGAATCGGCCGGCGGCATGACAGCGATACTGGACGTCACGACCCGCGTTGAGTACTTCCATCCCGATCCACGCACCGCCTACACCATCTCGACGTCCGAGGACATACGCGAGGTGAAGGACGCCGGGAGCCCGCGCGAACAGCACCTACCCGCCGGGCGCGATAGCGGATACCTGTGGCGGGCGGTGACCTTGAGTCGCCTGATCGAGCGCGACGCTGGTGTGCTGATCGAAATGGAGACGCTGGGGCTGAGCCGAAGCTTTCCGCCGTTCCTCGGATGGATCATCGAACCGATCGCACGCCGGATCGGCAGGAAGAGCGTGGAGCTTTCGCTGCAGGAGTTCCGCACCGCCGTTCGCGCCCGCACACAGCGATGAGGGTCACAAATCAGAGCTCAGCGCCTGCCTCGCCGAGGCGAGCTCGTACCAGCGTGGATCGTAGGGCGGGCCTTCACGGCCCGCCTGGTACCGCGGTTGGCGCCGAGGTAGTGCGTAAGGTACAGTAGCGCGGCCTTCAAATAGTGTCCGTCGATCAGGAGTCTCGAAATGAGTGCTATCAAAACATTGCGATTCACGATGCTCATCGCCGCCCTCGGCGCGATGCCGTCTCTGTCAGGCGCACAAACGACAGAAGACCGGACCCAGGACAGGGTGGCGTTTCCGGCTCACAAGATCATGGGGAACCTCTATTACGTGGGAACCGGGACGCTCAACTCGTACCTGATCACCACGCCGGAAGGCAGCATTCTGATCAACACCAACTTCGAAGAGACGGTGCCACTGCTCCGGGAGGCGGTCGAGAAGCTCGGCTTCAAGATGGCCGACATCAAGATCATCCTTGGCAGCCACGCTCACGGCGATCACATGCAGGCCGACGCCATCGTCAAGGAGCTGACCGGCGGCGCAACGGTGATGGCCATGGAGCAGGACGTGCCCGCGCTCAAGGGGATGAAGGCGCCGAGCGGAAAGCCGCATCCGATTGACCGGGTCCTCAAAGACGGTGAACAGGTGACGCTCGGCGGCGCCAGGCTGACGGCCCATCTGACACCAGGGCATACGCGGGGCTGCACGACGTGGACCTTTACCGTCCAGGACGGCGGCAAGCCTTACAACGTGCTTATTGCGTGCGGTGGTCTCCAGGAAGACGCCCGTCTCGTGAACAACAAGAACTACCCCGAGATTGCGACCGACTTCGGGCGGAGCATCCAGAAGTACAAGACACTGCAGGCCGACGTGTTCCTCGCCGCGCACAGCTGGTTCTTCGACCTGGCCGGCAAGTACAAGAGGCTGGGGAGTGCCACGAATCCGTACGTCGATCCGGCCGGTTTCAAGGCGTGGCTCGCTAACATGGAGAAGAACTACAACACGCTGCTCACTGAGCAGAAGAAGAACCCGCCGACGAACTAGTGCTTAGTGTGCTTAGTCATTGGTGCTTGGCGCTTGGTGCCTGGTGCTCGGTGACGCGGCCGAAGCACCAAGCACCTTAAGCACCAAGCACGAACCAGATTCAAGGCGTAATGTCCCAGGGCCGCTCCCAGGGCTTCAGGGCACGATGTCGCGCAAGAAGCGGAAGATCCTGGCGCTGAAGCTCGATGAGAATTCGAAATTTTTCTCGAAGCGGAAGCCTAGCCTGTTCCTGATGCCAGGCGCGTTTCCGCTCGACACAGCGACTCCACTTGAGATGTGCGAAGGTCAGACATCGTCGGGTATGTCGCCGGGTACACCGTGTTTGTCGAGAATGGCACGCACGCGCTGACGGTTCACGCCTCCCGATTGCAGCAACTGCCACGCACGCTCCCGCCGCGCGGCGCCGCCGGCCTGCAACGCCATCGCGATCAGGTGCTCCGGATCGACGACGCGCACCGGGACGCCCTCGTAATCGTGCATGCGCGCCTGCTCGATGGCTTCCTTGGGCAACGCATACGATTTCGTCAGGCGTTGGGTCGTGCCAGTGCCGTCGGCCGATTGCAAAAACACGCCGGGCGAGCCGTTCTGCACCGAATAGAACGCGATGCGGTCGCTTCCGGGAATCCACACGGGATTACTCGCACCAACTGTCACACGCGAAAGTGTTTCCCGCCTGAAATCCCAGGTCCAGATGTCACTGGTCTCGTTGCGAATGTCGACGACGGCCGTTTCTCCGTCAGGTGACAAACGCATACCCCCATACGAACGTGGGGGGCATTCGTCGGAGTCTCCTTCCCCCTGTGATCGACCCAGACAAGCGATCGCGATGCATCAACCGCGATATCTTCTGCTGCCGTGCCAGGGACATAGGTGAGTGTCCCGTTTCTCGACACGGCGAAACCTGCGATAGGGGCGCCCACATCGAGCGCGACTGGATCACCGATTGTGTTCAATCGCTCGGGATCAAAGCGTACGGCCTGCAAGGTTTGTCCAGCGACATACACGAGGTGGCCAGTGTCGACGTACTCCGCAAGAATCCCGTTCGTGATCAACGTTCGACGACGGCCAGAATTCATTTCGAAAACGTCGACGCGGTGGTCCGAATTTCCCTGAATCGTGATGGGGTGCACCGTAAGGAGCATTGCGCGCCCAAACGGAAATTCCGCAGGAAATGTAAAGGCCTGTTCGCTGTGCAGTATCCGGCATGGCAACCGTTCGCGGTTCGCCGCCCGCACCGAGACGCGTCCGGTCTCCATGTCCACTTCCACCTCGGCGAAGCTCGCGCCCCAGCTTTCGGCTGAGGGATTCCAGACGTAGAAGCCGAGCCCCACCAAGCCACCCTCAGCGACGATTGTTCGCGCGAGGGCCTCCGTCTGCTCGTGGAGCCGTGCCGGCGGATTCTTGACGACCTGCCCGGTGTTTTCGTCGAGGTACGGATTGATATCCGTTTTCGCATCGAAGTACGGCGTGAAATCGGTGCGTGGCCCGTTGCGGCCCGTGCGACGCGCGTCCAACTGCCGCCTGAGGTCGATCGCCGCGTTGTACATCGCCTTCCCATGACAATGCACCGCCCGGCTCGCATCGCTGACGAAGTCCCATGCGCACGTGGCGCTGTCGCCCCATGTGCAGTCGAGATCTTCCACCGGCACGTCGAGCGCGTTGGCAACGATGAGCGCGATGCCCGTGTGCGCGTTGGTGCCGAGATTGCCGGAGCCAATCGGCACGTGGATCGTGCCCGAGGCGTCCATCCATACGAGACCGTTGGACGCGTTTCGACCACTGTGTTCCTGGCTGAACCGCACCCCGATGCCCCGTCGGATAACGCCCGATTTTGTCTGGTGACGCTGCCAGCCGCTCCAACCGATGGCTTCGGCGCCGGCGCGCAGACACTGCTCGGCTCCGATACTCATGAGCGGCACGTTGGGGATCACGTCGGTGTCGATCAAGTCACCGGCGTGCAGGCTGTTTCGGCGTCTGAACTCGAGTGGATCCATGCCGATGGCGTCGGCCACTTCGTCCATGTGCGTTTCGCGCGCGAACACCGCCTGCGGATGCCCGAAGCCGCGCATCTCGCCACCAACTGGCGAACTCGTGTAGACGCAATAGCCGTGGTACCAGTAGTGCGGAATTCGGTACGTGGCGACCATCCCCTGACCCGCCACGCTGACGACAGCAGGACCGCTCGACGCATATCCTCCGGTCCGAGCACGACCATCGTGTTGCCCCAGTGGTACAGACGTGCACCGGCCTCGTGCTTCAACACGCGGACGTTCGAGGGGAGCTTTGCGGCCGGCTCGTTCGAGATGGAGTGGCCGAACGATCTGCGTACCAGATGAACGGAAACGAGGACTCCTACCAGAGCAATCAACAGCCACGCGCCGGTGGAGAGGAGTTGCTGAGCTGCGGCGTCGGTGTAGTAATCGCGCCCGTAGCGGAACACCGGCATCGCGGGCGAGCATTGTACAAAGTTCCCAGTAGGCAGTAGGCAGTAGGCAGTAGGCAGTAGGCAGTAGGCCCCCCGACTTACAGATTTCAGATCGCGATTCCAGCTTCGGGCTATGGTCGAATCGCCGGGGGCGCGTCGAGTGGCGCGAGCGGCGCGCCTATGTGCCACTGTTGCAGCAGGTTGCCGGCCCGTCTTCACCTTCCATCGGTCCCGGTCCCGGTATTGCCCCCGCTCACACCTTCCTCGTACTTCGTCTCTCGGTAGGTTTACCCGGAGGAATGCCCGATGCTGGAATCCAATAGCCCCACTCTGCCTGCGTTTCTCGCCACCGACGATTACGTGCCGGGCGCCTTTCGCGACCTGCTGAGCGAGGCGGACGGCTGCCTGCAGAAAGGGTTCCTGACCGGCGGAACCGCCTGCGCGCGCCGGGCGCTGGACCTGCTGCTGGCCGTCGCAAAGACGGAAGGCGGCGCGTATGAAGACCGCCTGCAATCGCTCGGTGAGAAGCACGGCATCTCCAAGATGCTCACCAGCATTCTGGTGCAGTGTGGCGGCGCAAGCGCCAGGGACAACGCGACGTTGAGCGTCGAGGTGCTGCAGCTCTTCATCGTGACGATGAAGGCCGTCGTCTACGAGCTGTATGTCGTGGGGCCGGAGCGTACGCTCCGCCTGCAGTATGTGAGCGGCCTCGTGACGTCCGTTGGACGCAAGCCTGCAGCCGAAGGCGTCGGCACCGACGACGGCACGGGGACAAGCAGACACAATGCGGTCTCGATGACTCCGGGCGGAGACATGGCGGAGAGCCCGACGAACGGCTCCAGCATCTCGACTGAGGCGCCCGCTGAGCGAAGCAGAAGTTTTCGACGCATGTCGGCTATGTCATCGACGGGCAGGTAACCCTCACGCCATTCCCTGCCATGAGATGAGATCCCGTCGCCGCCGGACGCTTGGCCAATTGGCGTAATTCACAATGCAAAAGGACGCAAAAGCCAAAATGCAAGCATGTGAAATGTTCAGTAATCCCGGCGTTTGCATTTTGCATTGTGCATCATTTTGCATCTTGAATTCAGGTTGCTGACTCTTTTCCGCAACCTGTTGATGCCGCCGTCTCGCACGACCCGAACATGTCCGCGCCGCTGATACTCGCGATTCAACCCGACCGGCGCCAGCAGTCACAGCTGGCATCGATCGCACGCCGGATCTCCGCCGAGCTGCTGCTGACCGAATCTGCGGAGCGCGCCATGGCCGTGCTCGGCGAGCGACTGCCCGACCTGATCCTGACGCCCGCCCTCCTCTCGCACAGGGACGAGATGGCGCTCACCGAACGTTTGCGCCAGTTCGGGGATGCTGCCGCCCACATCCAGACCCTCACGATTCCGATTCTCGAGACCGCTGCGTCGCCGTCGCGCAAGGGTGTGCTGTCGGCATTGCGGAAGCAAAAACGCAAGGGCAAAGCGGGCGCGGCAGAGACTGTCGGATGCACGGCCGACACGTTTGCTGAACAGATCTCCATCTATCTGACCCGTGCCACTGAAGCACGCCGGATAAATCTGAAGCTTCAGGTACAGGCCGCCGCCACGGCAGAGGCGCCACCACCAGAACCGCAATTGGACCCTGAGCTCGGTCGGGTTGAGGCTGACGGTGGCGCGGACCTTGTCCCGGCGAAGCTCGACTCACGACAGTCGCAGCACCACGGGATTCCGGAGCCAGAAAATGTCAGCCAGCCTGACGGCCGTCCACGGAAGATCGACGAGCTACCTTCGATCGAGGAGCTGTCCGCAAAAACGCCCGCTGTGCCCGAGCCTGACAGGTCGGTGGAAACGCGCATCGATCCGATCGCGGTGACCGCGCACGGCCTCTCCGCGATGCCGGCGCCACCTGCCGCATCGGTCGAGACGAGCATGGAAGCGGTCGCTGCGATGGTGCCTGATGTCGACGCCCGAGCAGTCAGCCTTCCCGTGCCGACGCCGGTCGTCATGCCACAGGTCGCCGAGCTTGCGATGGAGCTGCCAGCCGCCGAAATGGCAGCCTCCGGAGAAGCGCTCGCTGCTGTGCCGGCAATTCCTGCCGCCTCGGTCGAAACGAGCATGGAAGCAGTCGCGGCGATGGTGCCTGGTATCGATGCAAGAGCCGTCAGCCCTGCTGTGCCAATGCCGGCCGTCATGCCACGCGTCGCCGAGCTTGCGATGGAGCTCAACTCTGTGGACATGGCGGCATCGGTTCGGGAAGTCTCCGCCATGCCGCCGCTGGCTGCCACCCCCGTCGAAACGAGCATGGAAGCAGTCGCGGCGATGGTGCCAATCGGGACTGCTGTGAACGACCGCCCCGTGCCGACACCGGCCCTGATGCCGCGCGTCGCCGAACTGCCGATCGAGCTGCCAGCCGCGGAAACCGCACCGTTCGTGGACGAACCTGTGACGGCCGTGCCGGTATTTGCGGGTTCGGTCGACGCGTGCATGGAAGCAATCGCGGCGATGGCGCCGGTCACCGGCGCCGCGGCAGGCGACCGTCCCGTGCCGATGCCGGCGGTGATGCTGCCGGTGGCGCAGCTGCCGATACGGCTGCTGGCAACGGACATGGTGGCGTCGGTGCACACAGTCGGACTCGCTGTGCCGCAGCCTGCAGGGTTGGTCGAAATGAGCATGCAGGCCGTCGCGGGGATCGTCCCCCTCGTCAGCGATCAGGCAGACAACCGGCTGGCGATGCCGGCGGTGATGTCACGTGTCGCGGAGCTGTCGATGGAATTGTCGCCATCGGAAATAGCCGCATCCGCCAATGAGCGTGTCCTCGTCATGCCGGAACTTCCCGCCGGTCCGATGGAAACGAGCATGGAAGCGGTGGCGGCGATTCTGCCTCTCGCCAGCGCCGAAGCTCACAGCCGCCTCGTACCGATGCCGGTGGTGATGCCGCACGTTGCGGCGCTTCCGATCGAACTGCCATCAATGGCGGCGTCGCCATCAGCGGACCCTGCCGTCCTGGTTGTACCCGGCCATCCTGCCGACCCTGCGAGAACGAGCATGGAAACGGTGGCCGCGATGGTGGACGGCCTCCGAGCTCCTGCAGACGAAGGACGAGCGCCGACAACATCGCCCGCCGCGACACTGCCCGTTCGCAAGAAGACCAAGAAGAAGGTGACGCTGAAAGCCCGCAAGGCGGCCAGGAAGAACGGTAAGCAACACACAGACGCACTCGACACTTCGAGCCTGTTCGATCCGGACGAATGTCGGTTCTCCGCGCTCCTGGCCAAGCTCGATGAGGTGGCCTCTCCGACCGACGAATCGCATCCCTCAGCAAGCGATGCCGGGCGGCAGGCACGACGAAAGCCGGGAAGACCCGCAAAACAGGCCTGAATACACCCTAGTCTTGAACGGGTTCATAACCTCGACGCGACGAGGCCGGCATGTCGCTCCGCAAAACCGGCTCCGCTCGTCGTGCGTTCGTGTCGTTCCACACAATCGGGCTCGCTTCGCACTTACGCTGACTACGGTCTTGCTCCGGACATGCCCGCCTCGCCTTATGCCCGTGGGTTATGAAACCGTTTTGCGACTTGAGCCTTGTGCCTTGTGCCTTGAGCCTTGTGCCTTGAGCCTTGTGCCTTGAGCCTTGTGCCTTGATCAAGTCACCCGCCGATGCGCGGCTCGAAACGTGCCAGTCGCGCGCCTGTTGAATCGAACAACTCCAGGCTGTCGCCCAGAATCCGCCACCTGCTTTTCCTCTCCTCCAGCACCGAGCAACCGCAACGTCTCCCCATCCCGTATGGCGAACATCAACGGCGCTTCGCGCCCGCCTTTTAGTAGGAGAATCCTGCCGTCGGAGGACAGGAGCCAGCGTCCGATGTCGTCGACGGTGACATTCCGGTCCTGATACGTCATTCGCAGGAAGAACGCACGATCGGAGAATAGGTTCAGTTGATAGCGGACGGCGGGACAATCGGCACATGGCAGAGTGCCCGCGAACGTGGCTGGCAGCGGATCGAGAGTGGGGATCGCGCCCTGAGCAACTTCAGACGCCGTCTGACCCGAATCCGCACGGCGCATCATCACGGAAACCGTGTTGCCGTTGCCGCGAGTCAGCACTGGATAGAACGTGTCACTGACGAACATCGCCCTCTCGTCGACCAGAATCCGAGCGCGAACGACGTACGCGTGATTGCTCTGAATCCGCGCGCGATCGTAGCGGAACTCGAATCGGATCGGAGGATTGGGTGGATTCGCCATTCGCGTGCGCGCAATCACCTCGGCCGCCACGTCGGCTCGCGACACATCCTCCAGCATCGCTTCGAAGACCGCCGTGGGAGACCACGCCATACGCTCGGGATACGTAGCGGTTCCCTGGATGGATTGCGCCGCGGCACCACATGCCGCGGCCGCGACGATGAAGAAAACGGCGCACCTGAATCGCATGTCTTCTGTTTCTCCAGCCGAGCCCTCGGAATCGCCGAGCCTCCAATCGTCTCACGCAACAGTCACAACACTTCACTTGCGAGCGGCGTGCCGAGCTCACGCCTCCATCACATGTCCGAGCGTCTAAAGAAATGAAAGGGAGGGAGTCGCCAGTCGAGTCTCGATGCTCCCTCGGAGGGTCGTCATCATGTTTCGGAACGTCGTCGCAAGCGTGTGGCTTCTCGCATTCCCGGCCATCGTCATGGCGGACACACGAGTTGACATAAATCGCCAGAAGGATTTCAGCCAATACAAGACATTCACTGTGGAGGTGTCCGCACCGATTCGCGACGGCCAAGTGGATGAGGACAACACGATCGCAGAGAACCGTCTGCGCCAGGCAACCACCTACGCGCTTCGGGCGCGCGGGCTCACGGCGATGGGTGCCGGAGCGGACCTTACGGTTCGCGTCGCGAGCCGCGAGACCGAGCGAACGGAGCTGGTGAGTTCCGGGCCAGCGTATCCGTATGGTTGGTACGGGCCGTGGGGCTATGGATACGGAGGGTACTGGTCTCCACCGGGGTATTGGGGTGGCAACGTGTGGACGTATCGTTACGTCGAAGGGACCACGACAATTGACGTCATCGAGCGCGCCACCGGCGACCTGGTGTACCGGGCCGAGGTCACTGGCAAGGTTGACGACGACGAAGAAGACCTCGACGACGACGCGATGAAGACCGCTCACAAGGCGTTCAAGAAGTTCCCGGCCAGGGGAATTTTCGTCGATTGATCGCTGCGGACGGCGGGTGCGGCCAGGGACCCCCGCACCTCACCGTTCGCAGCGCGGCGACGCCGATCGTCGTCAGGGAAATTGAAATCCGCGACTACGACTCCGACGCGGAAGCGCGACGGGTTCCAGAGAGATGTTCGGTTCGGCTCAGACGGGTCGCCGGCGTCGCGTACCAGTTTTGGCGTGCCACGATCTTCGGCTCGAGCGGGTCGCCCTCGTAAGCCGGCGTCATGATCTGGATGCCGTATTCGTTGAACACGTCCAGAATGTGACGATGCAGCTCGGTGTAGAGCTGGCCCATCGCCTGAACGTCGCCACAGCAGGCGTTCAGCTCGTAGGTCACCGCGAAGTCTCCCAGCTTCTTCAGCCTCACGAATGGCCGAGGGTCGGCGAGCAACCCGGGCGTCTGCTCGGCGGCCATGAGCAGCATGGCGTCCACCTGCCGCCACGGCGTGTCGTAGCCAATCCCGACCTCCGTGTGCAAGATGAGGCCCTCCGTCCGTGCGATGGAGCTGTAGTTGAGAACCTCGCTCGTCAGGATCTGAGAGTTGGGGATGACGAGCTCTTCGTTCTTGAACGAGCGGAGATGCGTGACTTGAAGGCGCGTCTCGATGACGTCGCCGACGGCCTCGCCAATCTTGACCCGATCTCCCACCTTGAAGGCGCGGCGATACGTCATCATGTAGCCGGCAATGACGTTGGAAATTGTCGACGAGGATCCAAGAGACAGGACGACACCAAGGAACAGAGAGACGCCCTTGAACGCATCCGATTGGGATCCGGGAATATAGGGGTAGGCCACGATGAGGGCGAACGCGATGACCGCCACTCGAACGATCTTGTAGGTCGGCTGCGCCCACTCGCGGTCGAAGCCTGTGAGTGTGACCGAACCCTGGCTCACCGCATTGAAGAAGAGGCGGATCAGCCTGAGCGCCAGGCGAAAGACGTAGAAGAGGACCGCGAGGAAGATCAGGCCCGGAATACTGTCGATGATCCCGCTGCCGATCACATGCAGAGGTTTGAGCACGAATGCAACTAGGTTCCCCGACAGTCCTCGAGTCCACGGGAACTGGGCGAAAACGAAGCCCAGGTACACCAGAGTGATTGCCAGAAGGACGATCGCCCGAAGAGCGCCGAGGCCGCTTCGCAGCGTGCCTGCGATCCGCTCGGCACCCATCAGCGTGAACGACTGAAGCCCGATCGCATGGATGCGCGGCTGCAGTCGGTGCATGAGGACGTGGTGAGCGCGTCGCCAGACCCACGCAACCACGACGATCGCCACGGCGTATGCGAGCGTCGCGACCAGTGTCTTGAGCGCTGCGCGCTTCAGCGCGGCGGGCGAACGCACGTTGCGATATGAAGTAATCGCCTCTCGAATGCGCGCCAGATGGAGGGTCGCGAGCTCCACCAGCTGGATCTCCTCTAGGTGCGCGTCCTCTTCGACGAGCGTCACGAGCCGCTGATCGCCCGCGACAATCTGTGCGACGCCTTCGCGCTCGACAATCCGAAGCGAGTCGAGCGAGATCGTTGGGTCGGCCGCCACGGCTTCGAGGCGTTCCCGGATGACACGTGCGCGCGCTTCGGCCGGGTACGACGTAACGCCTCGCACACGGAACAGCAGCGCGCCATCGAGCTCGACCGGGGCAGTCGCGATTTCGGCGTCAACCGCGGCCGAATCCTGCGCCTTCACGCCGTTCGTCGTCAGGCCAGCAACCAGAATCACATGCAGGAGCGCGCTCCGAGCCCTTGGCTGAGAGGCACGAAGAGCTAGGGCCGCCAAGTTCGCGTGGACACGCCGGCTCGGCCATAATACGGAGTACCAGCCAGCCAAGGGCCTGCCCTTGATATCCCGATGAAGATTGCCCTTGGCTGGTTGGCAGCATCTTCTTGGCGCGCTCCGCGCGCCTAGGACCGCTATACGGGATTCACAACGAGTACAAGATTCGCGTTTGGGGCCGTATAGCGGTCCAATCAGCCGAACGACGGAGGCAACCATCGATGTGGTCAGGGTTCGATCCAGAGTTACAACGGCAGTTCGACAACGTCCGCAGGATGGTCGCGCTCCAGCATGAAACGCCGACCAGAGAGTGGCCGCTGGCATTCGTGCAGGAGCACGACCTCCTTTTTGTCGTCCGGGAATGGCCGAACGGAGAGATCACTGCATACGCGACATCCGAGTACTCCCACCTCATTCGCTAGCTGGTAGTCGGTAGCGGGGAGGCCCCCTGGCCCGATCGATCAGCTACGAGCAACCACCAGCTACCACCTACCAGCTATCAGTTAGGGCGTGGCCGCAGCGAGCGACCTCGCCACGTAGACTGCCGAAAACGAGAACGTCGTTCCCTGCGTGCGCAGGCGCGCCCCGAACTCGGGGATCACGCGGCCGACAAGCGTGACTCGGACCTGGGGAATGTAGACGTTGACTTCACCGCCAAGACCGTACACGCGGTCCTTGCCAACGTCGCGCAGCAGCAGGGGGATATCGCTACCGCTGTCCTCGGTAACCTTGAACTGCCCGTAACCCACCACGCCGACATTCGTGATGAGCGGAACCCCATTGCCCACGTTCTTGTGAAACGCTTTACCGAAGCCACCCTCGATGGTCACGATCTGGCCGACGCGCAGATCAAGGTCCTTTTTCTTCGTGTGCCACTCGTACGCGAGGTTGGCCGCCGCATGCCACAACCTCTCCTGGTCGAAATACGCAGTGCTCCCGAACGACACCTCCTGTCCCACCATCCCGAGGCCGGAATTGTCACGGCCCCCGGGCTCGAACTCGCCTGACGGGAGATACAGGTTGTACGCGGCGAGAAAGTCTGCACGTGTGCGATGCCAGCCGATATTGATGGGTGTGAGGATGGAGTCGGTGAGGTCCAGGCCGGTATCGACATCGAGCACGTTGGCCTGGAGACGATTCCTGATGAACGGCAGCATTGCGGAGGCGCCCACGTGCCCACCAGCAACGACGTAGGGCGTCACCCAGGCGATGACCGGGCCGTGCAGCACCGACCTGAGATCAGCGTCCCCAGTCCCGACCCGATCCCCGTTCTGGTCTTTGAGGGTATCGGTCGGGTAGAACCACACGGCGTAGCCGGTGTAAATGCCCGGCGGCGCCTGCGTGCCGACCTCCAGGCCCACGTTGCCGGGGATTCGATCGCCCTTGTACTGCGCCCACGCCGCAGAAGAACACAGAACCGTGAGCAGCGTCGCAACCGCTAGTGCGCGCCAAGTAGATGATCGAGTCATTGTCCGGTTCCTCCCTTGAGACGTCAGCGCCCTCGCGGCAAGAGCAGCGTCGCGACGAAACGCAGCCGCCAATCTGGATTGCCGTCAGGCGCCACCACGAAGATGCCGACTCCGCCGCCCACACTCATCGGCAGCGAACCGAATCGCGTCAGCTTCGAGGCAGTGAGATGAACGGGCACGGTCCATTCGTCGGCCGCCGCCTCCCAGTTGGCCGAGGCTTCGGCATTCGCCGTCAACGTCACCGCGTTGGACGTGGTGTAAGAGAGAAAGGGCTGCAGGAACGTGGAGTTGACGTCCGACCGCGGCACTCCCCCTGTGAAGTCATCGCCAGCAACCGACCAGATGTGGTTCGCCAGCGCGCCATACGTCCAGCCGCCGGTCTGTTTCAGCACGACGAAGGTCGGCCCGGCGCCCCACTTACCCGATCCAAGCAGCGGATCGGAAGTCGTCGGAAGGAGGAAGACGGGGCCTACGGCCCAAATGAGGGCGCCGGGCTGCGCGGGCGAAAAGAAGAGCGAGGTCACGATGTCACTGAGGCCCGACGTCGGCAGCGCGCCTTCGAAGAGCCGGGGTTGGCCGACGTACGGCATGATCCAGCGCACGATCAGGTTCCACTCGCTGGTCACGGAGAACGGAACGACGGGCTGGAAGTTCAACGTAAGGCGCGTGTCGTCATCGAGGCCGACCGGCTGATCCCAGTTGAATTGAAACGGCACGCTGACCAGGCTGGCGACGGGGTTCGTCAACTGTTGCGCCAGGTCGGCGTCGGTTCCGTTTGCATGAGACGCGGGCTGGCCCTGCGACGCCTGCGACGTCTGTGACGTCTGAGCGGCCGCGGGGACCGCGCTCAACGAGACCGCGAGCATCAGCAATCCAAAACGCGAAAGCATCGACGCCGACGAGAGGAGGCAACCGACGTGCCGCGTCGAGTTGCTGCTCACGACGCGTCCGCCCAAGGATTCGTCTCGGCCCTGGCGCGCGCAGCTCTGGCATGTGTTCGCGGGAGCCGCGACATGCCACGGGCCGGTGGCACACAACTCCGCGCTTGTCCATTTGCGTCTCCGTTGTCGACGGGTATGTCGCTTGCACCGTCTGGCCAGACGAGACGACCGACGCGTTGCCAGAGTGCGACGGGTCATGAAGAAGTCTGAGGAGGAGACCGCAATGGTAAAGAAGGCTGCGATCGTGGCCGCGCTGGCGCTGGCACTTTCACCGGCAACGGCACGTGCCGACTGGTTGTTTACTCCGAATCTTGGTAGCACGTTCGGCGGCGACGCGAACGCGGGCGTCACTTACGGCGCATCGATAGCGTGGATGAGTGCCGGCATCCTCGGCGTGGAAGCAGATGTGTCGTTTACGCCTGATATCTTCAACGTCGACGATGCGTTTGACGACGTCTTCGGTTTCGACCTCGTCGACAGCCGCACGACATCGGTCATGGGCAACGTGATCGTTGGCCTTCCGGTTGGAGGGACAGCCGGTCCCGGCTTTCGTCCCTACGTCGCTGGCGGCCTGGGGTGGATGGCCCTGAGCCTCGACGACAACGTCGACAACCTCGACCTTTTCGAGGACGACACTGCCCGCAGTTTCGCGGTGGACGTTGGGGGCGGCGTAGCCGGGTTCTTTACGGATAGCGTTGGAGCCCGCGGTGACATTCGTTGGTACCGTGGGTTCGTCGACGATGACGTCGTTGGCGGAATCGACGAACTCCGCAATGTCGATTTCTGGCGCGCCACAGGAGGAGTCACGTTCCGGTGGTGAAAGGCGGCGGGGGCCCGCGGCCAACCGCGGGCCACCACGTCACGTCGATCGGTTCAATGCGGTGCTGAGGTCCGAGGCCGTAGCCAGTGCGGGTCCTCGCATTACATTCGCGGGGCGATCAGCTGACGTACGAGGCCCACCATCGCCAGCGACCACGCTGCGAGCGCGACGTACAGAAACACGCGGGGAATGACGAGCAGGAACGGTGTGTCAATCGCGTTCGCCAATCGGAACGTGCACACGGTGTACATGCCCAGCGGGAACACGAGCCCCCAGTACAGGGGATCGTATCGGAGGGGAAAGCGTCGATAGACATGCCGCCATACTCCGAGGATCACGAGCATCGGAATCCACCACGTCGCCGTGGCCCAGAACAAGAGTGTCAACCCCTTCAGGAACGGCAGCAGATCGAGCAGGAGCGATGAATACGATGCCGCGCCTATCAACGTCGCGCCCGCCAGCGTCGAGATCGCCACCGCGCCCATGTTGATCCAGTACGGCGGTCCCAGGTCTGATGGACTCATCGTGAAGAACGTATATCGATAAAAGATCAGTGAAATGATCCAGATGTACAGCATCCCTCCGCCGAGCCACATGCCGAGGCTGAACAGCAGCACATGAGGTGTGTACAGACCAAAACCTTCCGCCAGCTGCGACCCGAGAACGGAGACCGACTGGGCGGCCACGACCGCTGCCAGCCAACCTCCATTGATGCCTTCAGCCAGCGGCGGCTTCTCCGGCTTGACGGTCAGCGCGGTAAACACGGTGTACGTCACTGCTGCCCACAATAGGATGCCGAGCCCCCACAGCGCAGCGGCAATCGTCCATGCTCCGCCGATTACCCACACCTGGCTGCCCAGGACGCACGTCGCAGCGACCAGGGTGAAGAAACCGACGGCCCGACCGTGGTGTGAGATGTCCGCCAGCACGCGTTCGGGGAACTGGACGATCCGCATCGACGTGAGGCCCCACAACGCTGCATAAGAGACGGCGTTCGCCCACAGCAATGCCACCGCCAGCCAACGCGGCCCGAGCAGCTGCGACGCAATCGATACGATCCCGGTGGCCATCACGAGGGCGAAGGACGCCGGGTGCATTGTGGCGACGGCATCCCGCATGGCTGCGCGGCGCGAACGGGTGATGTCGCCCGCTTCAGAGAGGCGCGCACGGCGTGAGCCAGCGCTTTCGGTCATCGCCGCGTGCGATCGAGGCGGTACAGGTGACGCAGCAGGCCGAGATTCAGCAGCAGACACGCCAGGCTGGCACCGGCTGCTGGCCAGATCGCCGACTCGTCACCTCCAAGATAGGCGTTCATGGTTGCGGTGAGCAGCCAGAGCTGCAGCACGACCAGCATGAGGACAAACGCCAGCATCCCTTGGATCACTGTGATCCGCTGCTGACGCGTAAAGGGACGATTGACATTCATGGTCACACCGTCCTTTCCTCCACGCCTGTGGCGTAAATCTGATTGCCGCGTACTTGGAGCCGTATCAGCGGTAAGGGCCGTCGCGGCGGACCCGCAAGAGGACGTCCAGACCGCAGATCGAAAAAGCCCTCATGACAGGGGCAGTGGATCACGCCTTCGTCCACGCGCGGCCGTACGGCGCACGACAGGTGCGTGCATTTCTGGCTATACGCGACCAGCGCGTCTTCACCGGTGCGTTACGTCTTCTCGGTCGTCAAGCTGGCTCCCCCGAGCATTGCAACGGCCTGAGGTCCGTGGGTGCGCTGAATCCGGCCGATTTCGCCGGCAACCTTGGCGATCGCTTCCTGATACGAGATCGCGCTGAACCCGTGCGGCGCTGACGAATCGCGGCGAAGCGCCGTGGTGAGGCGGTCGGGATGGGAGCCCTGCAGGTAGCGCTTCACACCCTTCGGACAGAGCATGCCGCGGTTGAACGGAAACTCTTCCCAGGGCTCGAATCCGATGACCTGGTTGTCACGGACCTTCAACTGGATGCCGCATTGTTGCCCACAAAAGCAGCAGTGGGTCTTGACAAGCCGTTCAGGTTCGATGCTCGTCGACAGACGAACACCGGTCATAGCCGACAGGTGAGGTCCAAACCCTTCGGTGATCTTCCGATCCTCAACCGGGAGTGTCGCCATGGCCGTGCCGTCGTTTACGCGCCCGGCTGCCGCCACATGGCGCCCTGAGCCAGGCCGAAGAGAGCGCGCCGGCAGCGAGGGCAGATCTGCAGGTAGTGCTCCACCTTGGCTGCATCCATCTGATAGGAGAACCCGAGCTCCCGCTCGACGACGATGAGATCGTTCACCATCGCGGCTGTCGCAAACGGTCGCTGGCACCGGCGCACAGCCGCCTGCTCTCCGCGCCCGCCCGCCTCCTTGTAGAAGCTCACGCCGAGTTGGGCGGGACGCTGAAAAATGTGAAAGAGCTTCCCGAACGGCAGATAGAGCAGCGTGAGGATGACCGTGACCGCGTGGAGAATCGCGAGGAAGTCGTACGCGTAGCCCTTCAACCACGTATAGCTCGCGGTGAGGAGTAGGCCGGTCACGCTGATGGCGAACAGCAGGATCAGGGGCAACAGGTCTTGTCCAAATTGCTGCAGCGTCACAGCCCCGTGATCGATCATCCGCCGGCGAAATGCCAGCATGACGCCGGCAATGACCACAAACGAGGCCCACACGAGTCCGTGGAAGATCACAAACGCGGTGAGCGATGGCGTCGAAGGTGAGCGTCATGCGCACGCGTCCCGCGGTCGGCTGCAGTTCGACGACCGTCGCCACATCGTACGGCTCGACACCAGGGATGAAGTCGGTCAGGTGGACGTACGCCAGCCTGCGCAACGGGACGATCTCGGCAAAGGTGATGCGACACTCCTGGGTGAGCGGCATCCCCGCCTTCTTCATGAATTCCACCTGGGGCGGGTCGATCGCCGTCATCGCGTAGAGGAGCTCGCCTCCGGGGCGGAGGTCGAGCTTGCGCACCGTCACGGCGAATCCACCGGGTCCCCACCACGATTCGATGCCGTCCTTCGTCGTCCACAGATCCCACACGTCCTGGACATCATCGCGGTAGATGCGTTCGAGGGTGATGCGCTTCCGTGGGTCGGGCGTGCCGGCGCCAGCCTTCGGGCTCTCGCTCATGACGTCCTCCGTGTGCGCCGCGAGCGCCGCCGGGCTCGCTGTTTGCGCGCGAGGGCGGCGCCGAACGCGTCCAGGCGCCCGACCCAGAGTGCGCGGTATTGCGTGACCCAGGCGTCCAGTTCTCGAAACGGCTCCGGTCGCAGCGAGTAGAGGCGCCGTGGGCCATCGGGCCTCATGTGAACGAAGCCGGCCTCCTCGAGGATGCGGAGGTGGCGAGACACGCCCGACTGGTGGATGTCCATCTGCGCCACCAGATCGTTGACAGCGCGCTCGCCGGTGAGCAGAGCCTCGACGATTCGAAGACGACTGGGGTCGGCGAGCGTTTGAAAGACCTGAAGCTGCATGAGCACGTATATGTATCATTATGCATACGATATGGCAAGGCACTCCGAAGGATCCAGCGTGGTTTGGGTGAACAATCCCCCGGGTGGGCCGTATACTGGGCACCGGTTTCAAAGAAGGGAGCGTCTCTGATGAAGGCCTCGACCTCCACACGGATGCTGTCGGCAGTTGCCGCGGTGTCGGTAATCGCACTCGTCGTCCCACCCGCGTGGGCCGACGTGCTTGAAAAGACAGCGAGGGTGGGCGGCGTGACGGTGCAGTACAAAGTCGTGCTGCCGAGTGGCTACGACTCGGCGAAGGCGTATCCCGGAATCATCGCGCTCGGCGGTGGCCCGCAGACGATGAACACCGTCGAAGGCATCTTGAGCCGTAACTTTCGAGCCGAAGCCGAGATGCGCGGATATATCGTCGTCGCCCCGGCGGCACCGGACGGTCAGCTGTTCTTCGAGAACGGTGCGACGATTTTTCCGGAGTTCCTGAAGATGCTGCTGGCCGACTACAAGATCCAAGGCGGGAGGTTTCACATTGCAGGACCCTCAAACGGTGGAATCGCGGCGTTTCACGTAGCGGCCGCCAATCCGCAGTACTTCATGTCTGTAACGGCTTTCCCGGGATACATGTGGCAACCGACGGCCGCCAAGCTTCGCGCCATCTCGAAGATGTGCGTGTTCATGTACGTCGGCGAGACCGACGAGTACAGGTGGCACGACGAGATGAAGCGCGAGGCCGAGTTTCTTCGCTCGACAGGGACCGTCGCGCGCTACACGGTGGAGAAGGGCCAGCCGCACCGGTTGGAGACGCTCGCAGGTGTCAACGCGGCTCGGCTGTTCGAGGGATTCGAACAAACGAAGAAAGGCTGCAGCAGCTAGACTCAGTTCCCTTGCTCAGGACATTTTCCATGCGGGTGGCTTGCCCATGAAAGAACCTCGGGTCACTCGCTCGAACGAGAACCTCCAGATCCACTTCCACAATTCTGTCAGAACTCCGGCTAGCTCGAACTCCATGCGCCGGTATCTCATGCGGCACGATCTCGAGGAGGCCACAGCGCTTTTCAGCGGCGCCCAGCGGTGGGACCAGCTTCATCTGCGCATCGGCGAATCGTCTGCCCTGGGGCGCTCGTGAGCGTCGATTTGCTGCTTGCCATCGCCGCGTTCGGCATCGGGATCGTCGTCGGCCTGACTGGGATGGGCGGCGGCGCGCTGATGACACCCATGCTCGTGCTCTTTTTCGATGTGCCCCCGCTCACCGCGGTGTCCTCCGACCTGGTGGCGAGTGCCGTGATGAAGCCGGTGGGCTCGGTGGTCCACTTGCGCCGCGGCACTGTCCACCTGGGACTGGTGAAGTGGCTGTCCGTTGGATCCATTCCAGCGGCTTTCAGCGGCGTAGTCATTGCCCGGTCCCTCGGCGGAGGCGAGGACGTGCAGAACGTCATCCGCATTGCACTCGGCATCGCCTTGCTCCTGTCCGCAGCAGGGCTGATCGTTCGCGCCTACATCCGCCTCGTCGAGCACGCCCGCCGTCGCGATGGCCGTGCGGACCCGCTGCCGCAGGGTCGTCCGCGAGTGGCGCTGCGCCCGCTTCCCATCGTGGTGGTCGGCATTGCTGGGGGCATCGTCGTGGGGATGACCTCGGTCGGCTCGGGATCCCTGATCATCATCGCGTTGATGACGCTGTATCCGCGTCTCAAGGCCAGCGAACTCGTCGGCACAGACCTGGTTCAGGCCGTCCCGCTCGTGGCCTCCGCTGCGCTGGGACACATCATCTTCGGTGACTTCCAGCTGGCTATCACTACATCGCTGTTGGTGGGTTGTATTCCGGGCGTCTGGCTCGGCGCCCATCTGTCGGCGCGCGCCTCAGGTGGTCTCGTGCGCCGGGCGCTGGCATTCGTGCTCCTCGCCTCAGCTCTCAAGCTCCTCAACGTCTCCACGACGGACACCGGGGTCATCCTGCTCGTCGTGGCCATCTTCGCCCCTGTGCTGTGGATGTTCGTTCGGCGCCGCCATGGCTTTCCGGCGCTCGCATCGCGCGGCGGCGGTGCACACAGGTGACACCAATCACATCGCACCACAACGCGCATTCCGAGTTGTTGCCAACGCCGTTGTGGAATCGTATGAGGCCGAGCCCGTCTCAAGCGGGAGCACGAGGACGCGTGAGCAAAGTTCAGCCGTCCCGTTAAGGCGCTCGAGTCGTGGAGGCATCCGGGAACACTAATTTGATCGCGGCTTGCGCGCATTCGTCATCCTGGTCGCCGATGCCTCCGCCAGCGCCTATCGCACCCACCATCTCGTTTCCGATAAAGATGGGAAACCCACCCGGCTGGGCAAAATCGCCCATCCATTCAGGGGCGCGGTTGATCTGCTTGTTCACGCGTTCCCACAGTTCGATCGTCGGGCGCCGCCAATGCGCCGCCGTCGTGGCCTTCAATTCGGCAGTCTCGAGCGCCGTTTCGGTTGCGCCTTCTGTCCCCTGGAACGACAGGAGGTTTCCATCGGGATCCACCACCGAAATGCCGAGCGCGGTGTACTTCTTCTGAGCGGCATAGGCCACGCACGCATCGACGAGCGAGCGCGCGGCGGTGGCCGTGATGACCTTGCGGGTTGCGAGCAGCGGCTGCGGGCTGACCGGCGGCAATGTCTTGCCGTCGCCAAACACAGACTTGATGGCGTTTTGCGCGCAATCCTCATCCCTGCCGCCCGATAAACCCGCGGCCCCTGCGCCGATGGCGCCTACCACTTCGCCCTGGACAACGATGGGAAAGCCACCCGGGATCGGGAAATAGCCCATCCACTCGGGTGCGCGATTGACCTGTTTGTTCACGCGTTCGTACAGCTCGCCCGTTGCGCGGCGAAACTTGGCGGCGGTCTTCGCCTTCAACTGCGCGGTCACGCCGGTGTTCCCTGTCGCCCCATCCGTCGATTGATACGAAACCAGGTAGCCGGCGGAATCCACGACCGCCAGCGCGATCGGGTAATGATCTCGCGCTGCCTGCGTTAGGCATGCCTCGATCACCTTTCGCGCGGCAAAGCCGGTGATGTCCTTCTTGTCGGATAGCAGCGATTGGGCATGTGCGTTCGTGGCGGTCAGAACGGAAATGCACGCGAAAGACAGGGTGGCGACCAAGCGATTCGGCATCGGCATCTTCCTCATCCTGGTTGGGTGCATCATAGCGTTGCCGCGGCGAAAGCGACAGGGGAAGGCCGTGGCGAATCGCCCTGTGCTTGAAGACCTCGAGCGCCGGTCAGGTGGGATTCGTGCCTGCTCGCAACGCGCCGCAGGCGAGATAGAAGATATTGATCAGGCCAAGCGATTCGTGTCGGGACGACGAGCGCAGCGAATGGGACGGTGCGTGAAGCTCATACGCTCCGCCCAAACTCGACAAAGGCGAGTTTGGCGGAGAGAGTGGGATTCGAACCGCACGAAATCGCTCCTGTCAACAACTTGCAGTAATTCGGAAACGCTCAAAGCAACAGAAACACTAAAAAGCCCCCGAGTTGGAACGATCCAGGAACGGTGGGTTTCGCTCCACGGTCCTTGGGTCGATTGGCGCCGCGGCGGCAGCCTTTCGTTGCGCTTCGCCGCCGACCGAGCAACTCGGCTCACTCGCGTCAAGCTGGCATCCGGCTGCGATATACTGACGTATATGGCTCTCGTGACTGGAGGCTCCTGACCATGCCGCGCACCGCCAAAGTGTTCATGACCAACCGCAGCCAGGCCGTGCGGTTGCCCAAGGAATACCAGTTCGCTACGGACGAGGTCTTCATACGCAAAGAGGGCGAGGACGTGATCCTCTCTCCACGCCCGCGCGACTGGCGTCCCTACCTCGAGAGTGCCCCGGTCGCGTCCGACTCGTTCATGGACAACGTCGACGACCTGCCCGTGCAGGAGCGCGAGCCCTGATGCCCCGCTACATGCTGGACACGGACACGTGCTCCTTCATCATGAAGCGATCGAACCCGGCAGTGCTGCGCCGACTGCAGGCAGTACCGGTCACCGACGTCTGTATGTCGGTCGTCACCAAGGCGGAGTTGCTGTATGGAGTCGAGGTGTCACCGCGGCGCGGGCAGGACGCGACCGCGCTCGCGGCTTTTCTGCCTTACGTCGAAATATTGGACTTTCCCGACGATGCGGCCGTGCACTACGCCGAGATTCGAACCGACCTGAAAAAACGCGGCGCACTCATCGGTGCCAACGACCTGTTCATTGCCGCGCACGCGCGCAGTCTCAGCCTCACGCTTGTAACGAACAACACGGCGGAGTTCGGACGCGTAAAGGGATTGACCGTCGAGAACTGGGCGAAACCCGCTCGCCGCCCTCGCTAGGCGGGTTGCTTCCGTAGATCCCCCTCCGGCTAGCTCGAACTCCATGCGCTGGTAGCGGGATGCCCCCAAATGAATCCAAGCGTGTCAAAGCGGCTTTCAACACAATAGTCTGCGCAGGTCGCGCTGCGGAGAAAGAGGCGAGCGACGACTTCGATGTCGCCGCAACCTTTTATCGTTTCTGTTACCCGAGCTGCCACGATCGCTGTGCGGACATCAATAGCGTCGGTCAAGGAGATCACGCAAACAATGTAGGCGCACGCCTGCGCCGGCAGCAGTTCGCGTATGCCCGATCGGGCGGCCTGCCAAGCCGCCGCGCGTACGCCTTACTCTCGGTCGCGCGGAACTGCGCAAGACGGACCGGAGAAGATGGCCTCTACGTACGAGAGCGACTGAAGGCCGGCTTCAGCCGCTCCGATTCATCGCCCGAGCGAGATGGCGTTCAACCACTCGCGCCACGTGGCGCGCATCTCGGCGGTGAGTTCCCTCCGGGTGTTGTAGCCGACGCGATACCCGGTCTTCCTGCCAAATATCAGGCGCACGAGCTCTGTCTGAGGTTGATGGCCGACGCAGGCTCCAGTGGTTTTCCATTCGTAGACAAAGAGCCCTTCGGTCTCGTCAAGGATTCGCCACTCAGTCAAGCCCGGACAGCGTTGTTCCCAGATCGCCTTCAGGCCCTCATAGGACTCACGAAACGTCTGCGAATTCTTGCCTCGGAGGAATTGGTGGAGAGTGAGGAGTTCCGTCCAGCTCTCGACCGCCTCGCCCTTCCTGACGAACTCCATAACCATCAGATCCTTGGTCTGCTGCGTGTGGCCGAGTTCCCAATCAGGCGGTGGCCGGAACTGAAGGTTCTCCTGGGCGAACGCGAACAGCGGACCGGGCGCGCAAAGCGCAAGCACCAGAATCGCCCATGATCGCGCAGCCATCGTACACCTCCTCACACAGAACATACTCAGCGCAGCAAGAGGCTCGCCATGACAGCGATGTGAGATCTTGGTGCATCCTGTGTGGTGAAGAAGCCAGGCCCATCGGAATTTGCGCGCGAACGTATGAACTTTTTCGCGGCTGCGGGATGACCAAGACAGCCAGCACAGTCCTTGAGCACTGCGGGTTCACTTGCAGCATGCGCAAGAGTGGCCGTACTTCACGGCTGTCAGCTCGAAATGTAACCCCTCGGCTCGTTGCAAGTGGCCAATGACGTCGAAGAGATTGCGCGCTTGAGGGTTTCCCTTGGGGCCTAGCATACGCATCAGGCTCTTGGCAGGCCGCCGCGTGAGGCGGCTCAGTTCTTCAAACCCGATCGTCGCGTTGATGTAATCGCGCAATATCGCCTTGCCTGTGTCGAGATCGCCGGCCAGGAGACACTCGACGCCTTCCCGCAAAAGTGCCTTGCGGTACTTCCGATCCTTCCTGATACGTGCCTGCACCGTTTCCTTGAACTGTCGCGTCAGCGTCATCTTCATTTCTCCGGCAACTTTCGCGCCTTGTATTCCTTCCACCGCTCATGCGCGATCGCGATGTCGCGGTCTTGGCTAGCTTGTGGAGGTCACGTTTCAGGAATGCTGTAATTAGACTGAGCCGACGTCGCTGTGGAACCCGAAATGACAGCGCTGATGGCGGCCGCAGCCACGGCGACCGCTACCGTCGGGCGTGAGAACCGATCCCGCATCATGGTCTCCTTTACGCCTTGCAGCACCTTGCCGGAACCAGGACCTCCTCCTTGCGCAAGCCATGGGGCAATGACGGCGATCCCCCGCGCTTCTGCAGCGTCAGGATGATGTACTATCCGGGCCAAGCCCAAACACGGGAGGAGCTCCATGAGGCATGTCGTTTCAGCTTCGTTGTTCGCGCTCGCCTGCGTGCTGGCGCAGCCGGCGTCCGCTCAGCTCGAGGACAAGCCGGTGCCCATGGACAAGGCGCCGTTCCACATCCCGGTCTTCTCCAACGACTACCTCATTCTCTTGAACGTCAACATTCCGCCCGGGCGCAACACCGGATACCACATCCACTATGCCGACTCCGTGTCTGTGAACCTGACTCCGGCCTCGCAGACCAATCAGAATTACGGCTCGGCGGAAGTGAGCGAGCCGGGTACGGGCGGAGACGGCGAACCTGGCCGTGCGACGTTTACGGATGTGACCAAGAATGGCCCGCGCACGCACAAGGCGACCAATGTCGGGCCGACGCCGTTCCACAACATCTCCTTCATCCTGAAGAATCGCGCACCGGCCGGAACCACGGTGTCGGACCGCTCGGGTGTTAAGGGCTACACCCAGATCATGGACAACGCGCGGCTGAGGGCCTGGCGCGTCGCTCTGCAACCGGGCGAGGCGACTGGACAGATCACCCAAACAGCCCCGGGTCTCAGAGTCTACGTCCACGGCGGCGTACTGGCCGAGATGGTGCCCGGATCGGCCGACCGCGGCATGGCTCCATACCCAGGCGATTTCATCTGGCAGGATGCAGGGCAGACGAGAGCCGTGAAGAACACCGGCACGACCCTCATCGAATTCGTCGAATTCGAGCTGAAATAAGGACCGTGTCTAGCGTTCCGGAGCGGAGGCGCTGGGAAGGTTGTACTTCCGCGAGCGCGTGTTGAGCTCTTCGACTTGCTCGACTTTGTCCGAGATCTCCTCACTGAGAGCGCCCTTTTGCGCTTCTGTCATCCGTCCTGTGGTTTTCAATTCGGTCAAGGCTTTGTCGACGGCGCCCAACGCGATGTTCACCATGCTCGCGGACTGTCCCACGGTGATTCGGGCTGCCTTCATGGCGGCTACAGTTGCCGGCAAGGTCGCGTTGCCGATCACCGCCATGAGCGGTTTTTTGATCATGTCGGCCGCCTTGACGTAGTCCTGCGCGGTCCGCAATCCGATCCACACGGCGTCGGCACCGGCGTCGGCGTAGGCGGTCGCCCGATCCAGCATCTCCGCGTACGAACCGTTCGGAGTCGGCGCAAGGCAGCGCGCGATAAGAACCATGTCCGTACGCGCGTCGGCTGCGGCGTGGATATTGTCGATCATCCGGGCCTTGGAAACGACACCCGGAACGGCATAGGCAGTGGCGCGGTTGAGCGGCATCCGGTCATCGAAGGCCGCGCAGCCGATGCCGGCTCTCTCAGCCTGTTTCGCGAAGCGGTAGACGTTTAGGGGCGTAGCGCCAAAATCGTCCACATCCGCGAGGATTGGAATATCCACGTTCGCGGCGATGACGCTGTTGTACTCGATGATCTCGGACACGGTGACGACCGCCTGGTCTGGCAGCGCGACCAATTCCTGATTGGGGGCGCTGCTGCCGACAAACGCGGCTGTGAACCCGTGAACTTGGATCAGACGAGCGGTGAGCACATCGTAAGCGCCGGGGCATACTTCGTCGCCTCCTCGGTGCGCAAGTCGGTGTGCCGCTTTGTCCGCCAGCTGCGTGGTCCACATTTCGGCACGTGCGGACCGGACTCGCGTTTGCGCCAGCGTGCGGCGGCGGGGGTCGCCAACCGCCGTGCTCGCGTGATGTCCAGCAACTCGATCTGCACGCCCGTCCAACCCCGCCGCCATGAGCGTGTCCAATCGAGGGGTCGAGTCGGAGCCCCAGCCGGGTGACGGAGGCGCGAAGGTTGCGCCCAACACATGGCCCTTGGCGTGACGCATTGACACGGCGAGCTGACCCAATGCGGGGATCGCGCGTGTATCGCTGAGCGTTAGAAGAACGAACTGGATGGAGACATTGAGCGATGCGGATTACGCAGGGAAGGGAAACGAAGCCGACCTACTGTTGCTCAACCGTGTAACCCTTCTGCTGCAACAGCGCCAGTAACCCATCCGGTCCGACCATATGCGCGGCGCCGACGACGACGAAGCATGGTGTGGAGCTCGACAGGCACATCTGCAGTTGCGGTATCCAGTTCCGATTGCGCTCGGCTATGAGCGACGTGTACGCCGCTGGATAGCCCGCGAACGAACTGCGCACGCTCTTCTCAATCGTGGCCGTATCACCGCGCTGCCAGGCGACGATCATCAACTTCAGCTCGTTGCCCTGCGCGTCGAGCTCCGTTAGGGTGCTCCGTAGCATCTGCTCCTGCACCACGTCAGGCATCTTGTCGAAGCGATCGATCTGGAATTCGGCGGTCTCGAGCCCGATTACCGGTTTCTTCGCGGCCATGGCCTTGTCGTAGAAGTACTTGTCGAGTCCAAGGCTCGCGTCGAGCCCAACCTTCTGGACTTCGAAGGCCATGACCGTCAGCATGACCATCCATGGCTTCATCGGACGGATCATCTCCGTCGGGAGTCCGATTTGCTTGAAGTGCTGCGCCACCATCATGGCGGTTTCCTTCGACACAGCGGTTTCGAAGGTGCGGCCGTCGCCGTACAGGCCCTTGGCGAGCAGCGTTGGCACGGCGCTCAGCGACGCTGCGTCAGCGAGATCGAGCTCCTCGACGAGCGTGCCCGACGCCTCGAACGCCTTCTCGAATACTGCGGGTAGCGGATACGCATCCGCGCCGAGCGCATGGACCGAGCCGGCGAGGTAGAGGACGTTCGCGTCCGACCGCACGGTCCACAGGAAATGCTTGCCGGCCGCTGTCGTTTGTGCGGCCGAGCTCGTGTATACGAGCGTGGACGTGCAGAGCGCAACGATGAGTAGACGGGCCGTGCGGATCTTCACGTATCAAGTATCGGCCACGAAGACGACGGAGCGTATGGCCACAAAGATGATGTAGTGGTGTTTACAAGGCTCGGACGGTAGAAGCCAACTGACACGCTGTTGATGGTAACTGAGAGCGTCGAAGATCGAGAGGGGTTGCTCGGCGCGCTATTCGTCGAAGGTTCCACGCCTCCGGTCTGCGCGGAGCGTGACATTCGAGGGACTCGCCGCCTGACTCCTCCGCATGCCGGACGCTGCCAGTGCTTGGCGCCGACGAACCTTCAAGCAACACAACGGCGTTTACGAGGGAGTTAACGTTCGCGATAGAGGGTGAGTAGCAGCGTGCCGTGGCGGATGTCTAAGTGGGGTCAGGATCGGAGGAGTTCATCAACCAGCGTCAGCAGATCTTCCTCCCACAGGGGTTTAAAGTGCACACGCGCGTGCAACGCCTGCAGTTCACAGAAGATGTCCTCGTCGACAAAATAGTCGCCGGTCACGACGGCGATCGGCATGCGCGCGCCAGGGTTGCTGGTGCGAAGCCGACGCAAGAACTCGATGCCGTCCGCCACGGGCAAGTGGAGGTCGAGGAGGATTGCAGCGGGCAACGCGCGCTGGATTTCCAGCAGCCCTGACTCAGCATCACGGGCAACCTGCACGCCATAGCCGTGGCTCGTGAGGACTTGCGTAAAAATCGCCACGGCACCGGGGTCGTCCTCGACGATCAAAATCGTTGGCGTCGGCGTCAGCGGAGCGCCTGTCATGGCGACGCCGCCTCTGGACGTGGCGCCTTCGGGTGATGGTCGAGACATTCCCGTACCTTCGTCGCGAGCGTGTCGGCGGCAAACGGTTTTTGCAGGAATGCGGCGCGGTCACTCAGGGATCCCGCGCTAATCGTCACGTGGGGGGCGAACCCAGACATGTAGAGCACTTTCATGGTGGGGCGCCGTCCGACGAGGCGCTGCGCCAGATCCGGTCCATTGAGCCCTGGCATGACAATATCGGTCAGCAGCAAATGAATCGGACCGCCATGGCGCTCGTCAAGCGCGAGTGCATCCTCGGCGTGCTGTGCCAGCATAACCTGGTACCCGTATCGTTCGAGCATCTTCCCGACGAGGGCGCGGATGCCTGCTTCGTCTTCCACAACCAGCACGGTTTCTGTGCCTCTCAGCCCGGACTCGACGGCTCGACCCTGACTCAGTGGTTCCGCCGGTTCATCGACGTAGGGCCAGTAAATGACGAACGTCGTACCAGTGCCCGGTGCGCTGTCGACAGTGATGTACCCGCCGTGCTGTTTGACGATGCCGTACACCGTGGAAAGGCCCAATCCCGTCCCTCTACCGACGGGCTTGGTAGTGAAGAATGGTTCGAACACACGGGCGCGGACTTCGGGCGTCATGCCCTGGCCCGTGTCTGCGACTGTCAGCGACACGTAGCGACCGAGGGCGGCGCCGGCATGGTCTCGGACAAATGCCGCGTTCAAGACAACGTCCGCCGTCCCGATGGTCAGCCTGCCGCCCCGCGGCATGGCGTCGCGCGCATTCACGACTAAGTTCATGAGCACTTGCTGCACTTGGCTCGGGTCCGCTTTGGTCCGGCCGAGGGACGGCGCCGTGTTCATCTCAAGGACGATATCCTCGCCAATCACCCGCCTCAACATGCTTTGTAGGTCGCCAACGACACGGTTCAGATCCACAATCCGGGGAGTGATCGTCTGCTTCCGGCTGAATGCCAGTAACTGTTTCGTGAGCTGACTTGCGCGCTCACCGGCTCTCTTAATTTCACCAAGATCGGCAGCGACGTCAACCTGATCCGCGATCCGATCGAGCAGCAACTCGCTGTACCCGATGATCGCGGTGAGCAGGTTGTTGAAGTCATGCGCGATGCCGCCGGCGAGTTGTCCCACGCTTTCCATCTTCTGGGCCTGACGGAACTGGTCCTCCAACCGCTTCCGCTCAGTGATGTCATGCACCGAGCCGACGAGGTGGGTACAATTCCCTGCGTGATCAAAGACCGGCGCGACGCTCACGTCACCGATCAGCCTTCCCGTTGGGTAGTCTGATGTCTCCTCCCAGCGCACGACCTTTTTCTCTCGGATCGCTTCTCCGTATTTCTCCAACACCAAGGTCAAGGATGGTTCCGGAAGGATCTCATCCAGTCGTTTGCCAACGACGTGGCGCGGGTCCAGGCCGGTGGTCGACAAAAACGCCCGGTTGACCGAAAGAAATCGGTACCCTCCATCCTGTTCCACCTCCACGTAGAAAATGACGTCGGCGACGGTCTCGTAGATCGACGCCAGTTGTTGCTGATGTCGTCGCAGGGCTTCTTCCGCCTGTTGACGATGACGCCGTTCCTCCGCCTCCTGCATGGCCCGCCGCACGGCGGGCGCCAAGCGATCGAGGCGTTGCTTGAGCAGATAATCCGTCGCCCCGACATGCAGGCTCCTGACCGCCTCCTCCTCGCCGACAGTACCGGACACGATGATCACCGGAATCGCAGGCTGCTTTTCCTGCGCCAGCTTCACTGCGGCAAGCCCGTCGTAGCCCGGCAGGTTGTAGTCGCAGAGGATGACGTCGAAGGCATCCCCGGCCAGCGCGGCTTCGAAGCGCTCCTTGCTGTCCACGCGCACGATGTCGGCGGACACGCCACCGGCTTTCAACTGGTCGTGAAGCAGTTCCGCATCCCGCGGGGAATCCTCCAAATGGAGCACTCGAATTGTGGGCTTCATCTCTCTCAAAGCCTCCCGCTTCCCCTGATGGCGCTAGGACCGGGCGCTGTCGCTATGGCGCAGACTCCCCGGCGGCGGCTCGTTGATGACGGCCCAGAACGCGCCGACTTGTCTGACGGCGTCCACGAATTCCTGGAACTTCACGGGTTTGACCACGTAGGCATTGACACCCAGCTCGTAGCTGCGGAGCACGTCGCCCTCTTCGCGCGAGGAGGTCATGACGACGACGGGGATCACCCTCAGGTGGGGATCACTTTTCATCTGGCGCAGCACCTCCAGCCCGTCCACCTTGGGCATCTTCAAGTCCAGCAGGACGACGGCGGGCTCCCCGTTGGATCGGCCGGAGAACGTACCGCGTCGATAGAGGTAGTCCAGCGCGTCAGCGCCGTCCCTGACGTGCACGACTTCGTTGGCCAGGTGGTGGGCGGCAAGCGCATCGAGCGCCAGTTCCGCGTCTCGCGGGCTGTCCTCCACAAGCAGGATCCGCTGCAAGGAACTCATCGCGTTCTCCTTCGTCGTCGGGCTCACGCTGACGGTGAGCGTTTCAACGTGCAATAGAACGTGGCGCCCTGGTCCAGCACGCCTTCCGCCCAGACTCGGCCGCCGTGGCGGGCCACGATCCGTCGGACCGTGGCCAGGCCGATGCCCGTGCCTTCGAACTCGTCGGCCCGGTGCAGCCGTTGAAAGACGCCGAAGAGTTTGTGCGCGTACTGCATGTCAAACCCCGCGCCGTTGTCGCGTACGAACAGGATGATCCGTCCGTCCTCTTCGCCCGCGCAGCCGATTTCGATCTGCGCCGGGTCGCGTGTGCGGCTGTACTTCACCGCGTTGCCGATCAGGTTAGTCAGTACTTGCCTAAGCAAGGAGGGATCGCCGACGACCGCGGGCAGCGAGGCGATCTGCCAAACGATGTTCCGGCCGGTGGTGGCCATCTCCAAGCCCCGGATGGTGTCCTGCATCAACTCGTCGAGGGGAACGTGGGAGTCCCGCATCTCGGTCCGGCTCATCCGCGAGAACGCGAGCAGGTCATCAATGAGCTGCCCCATTTCCACGCTCGCCTCGGTGATGGTGTTCAAGTACCGCTGGGCCTGTTGCGAGAGCTGACCATCGGTGGCCCGTTGCAACATCTCGACGTAGCCGTGGACGTGCCGGAGCGGCGCCCGCAGGTCGTGCGACACCGAGTACGAAAAGGACTCCAGTTCCTGGTTGGCCTCGGTGAGCTGGGCGGCGCGCTCTTGTAAATCGGCGTTCAGCTGGATGATCTTCGCCTCCGCCTCCTTGCGCTCGGTGATGTCGCGGAACAGAATCGCGACCTGCCGTTGTTTCGGTTCTCCGAAACGAAAGGCGTACACGTCATATGAGCGGTGCAACTGTTCGGCGCGGTTTTGAAAACGAACCGCTTCGCCTGTCGTGGCGATGTGGCCATAGATTTCAAACCAGTGCTCTTCGTGTCCGGGGGCAAGCTCGCGCATTCTCTTGCCAAGCGCATCACGAAGTCCGGTTTGTTTCTCAAACGACGGGTTCACCTCGACGAAGCGATAGTCAACCGGCTTGTCCTGCTCGTCAAACAGCATCTCGATAATGCAAAACCCTTCATCAATCGACGAAAACAGCGTATGATACCGCGCGTCGCTCGAGCTCAGCGCTTCCTGGGCCCGTCGGAGTTCCGTCACGTCCCGTGCGGTGGCGTAGAGCAGGCCCTCTGCAACGACTGGCTGAGTCTTCCAGGACAACCATCGCCACGAGCCGTCCTGACACTGGTATCGATTCTCGAACCTGACCGTCGGCACACCCTGACTGAGCTTCTCCATTTCGGCCAGCGTCGCCGCGCGGTCGTCCGGGTGAACGAAGTCGAGAAAGGGCCGCGCCCGCAGTTCGTCTGTCGTGTAGCCGAGCGTCTCGCGGAAGGCCGGACTCAGGCGTTTGAAATAACCGTCCGTGCCGGCGATGCAGAGCATGTCGAGCGAAAGCGTGAAGAAGCGGTCGAGCTCACGTTGCACGCGTTGGCGGCGTCGGTTCCCGCGCAGCACGAGCGCAAACGCGACGACGAACAGGGCGGCGCTCACGCCGATGCCGCCGATGGACAGCAGTACGGTGTTATTCGCTTCCCCTCGAAGCGCGGCGGAGCGCTGGTCCAGTAGCGTCTGCTCTATCGCGTCCATACGGGCGAGCTGCGCGCGGACCGCACCCATGAGGGCTTCGCCCTGGCCGCTGGCCACCGCGTGCTGGGCCGCCTCGAACCCCGCATCTTGGCGCAGCTCCACCGTGCGGCCGGCCACAGCAATTCGATTGGCGATCAGCGACTCCAGGACACGCAGGTTGGCCTTCTGCTCGTCGGCGAGAATGAGTTGCTCGATTCTCCGCTCCTCTTCCACCGCGGCCTTGAGGCCGGCTTCAAACGGCTCCAGAAACACCCGGTCACCGGTCAGCACGAAGCCGCGCGACCCTGTCTCAACGTCTTGCACCACCGAGAGCAACCGGTTCAAGCCAGCCTGCACTTCATGCGTCTTTGCCACCAGGGCCGCTGCCTCCTCCATCCGGCGGAACTGGCGCCAGTCGCTCCACGCCACAGTGCCGAGCAGCCCCAGCGCTCCCACGAATGCCGCGACCAGAGGCCAGCGCGCCTCCTCAAACGGGAAGAAACGCCGCAGGCTCGAATTAGAGCCGGGACCGGAGGTGGCTGTTGGATATAGGCCGGCGGCGGGGCGTGCGTTCAAACGATGTCTCCATCACGAATGGACAGCGCGTTTCTCGCGAAAGGGAATGGCAGTCCGTCTCTGTCCCACACGTAATCGCGACCCAAAAGCCGGGGAACCTGTCACCAAGCCAAACCAAGGCGCAAGAGGCCACGATTCCGGAGAGTACTATCGGTTCTTCGTCGAAGTTGTGTTAGCGCCGATCGTCGCAAGGGGGGCTTGAGAAGGCGCTGAAGCGAGGTCGGCGGTTTGGTGATTACCGCAAGGAGATACTCTAGGGTTGATGCGGTTGCCGCGAGGTTACTCTCGTTCAAGTCGCCCAGCGTTGACCTATCCAAACGGCCCGTTGAGCGCCGGGCTTTGCGCCCCCTGCTTGTCTCTAGAGAGAGGCTATTTCCGGTACATCTGACCGAGGTCTTTTTCGTTCTCGCAGAAGTGTTCTATCAGTTCGGTGTCCGGCATGAGATCGAACGGAATGGTCGCGGTCCACGGCCGCTCGTAGTACTTGGGATCGGTGAATGTGAATTCGATCACGAGGTGGCCGAAGTCGGGCCGGCGGTAGCGTTCGGTGATGCGCAGGTCTTCCGAGTGCGGTAATCCTTCTCCGTCCAAATAGGTCTTGTCGTTGAAGCCGGAGCTTTCCACGACGAGAGTGTTCGTCTCCCAATGCGCGACCGAGTATCCGAACCAGCTTGGTTGGGGGTCAACCGGCAGTTTCCGGCCATCCGTGAACATTTGGCGGAAGACGAAGAATTCTTCAAACAGTGTCACGATGAGCCCCGGGGTTTGTACGATCTTGATGGGGATCGGTAGCATGTGGTTCGGAATGCCGTCGGGAAGGCAGCGCTCGGAGGGATCCGCCGCATCGTAACGGCCGTTCCCGGTAATCTCCGCGTAAAACTTTTCCGCCGCGGGCAGCATGGGGACCTTCGATCCGGCGGGCATAAAGCGTTCAAGGCCTCGGCCTTTGGGATTGGTGTATTGGCGGCTGGAGAGCCAGACTCCGCTGAGGTCGGGATGGCCGTCGGAAGCGCGCGGCGCGGGAGCGCTGAGATTGGGCTTGCCGTCTTTGGTGCGCGGCGTACCCGGCAAAGGCAGTTTGATCCACTGGGCTTGCGCGGTGACGGCCAGGCCCAGGGCGAGGAAAAGGCTCGTGACGAGGTTCGAGAGTTTCATGACGGCTCTTTCGCGTGCAGCATTGGTTGAACTGCTGTTTTGTTCAGTGTCTTAACACCGTCTGAGAGAGGAGTCAATCATGATGGAACGTCTAACTGCGGACGATAGGAAACCCTGGGCCGTCTCGCGGTTAGCGTAACGCGGGCCTATCAGACCAGCGCACGGAGCTTATGAAGATCTTCATGCCGTGAAACGAGGTCGCTGAGTCGTTTTGTCCGGAACTACAAGGGGGAGGAATCACGCTAGGCGACAGTGCTCGAATGCGGGCTTTCGATTGCCTTCACGCGAGGGCTGGGCTGCGCTGCCATCCCGCCCGCGCGAGCAGAATACAGGTCGTGACTGCGATGAGCATGAAGAGGATGGCGCCCTGCGAAGTGGTGATCTCGCCTCCCCAGGGTAGCGGTACCGGCTCCGTGCCGGCTCGCAAGGCGATGCGAACGAGCCCGATGACGCGAACGAGTACCAGCACGGCTAGGATGCGCGTCACCCACTTGAAGCGCTTCCAGATCAGGTAGGGAAATCCGAACGCCATCGCCGCACCGATGAGGTACCACCATGCCGTTCCATCAGGACCTTTCCCAATCCGCGCGAGATAGATGGCGCCGACGAGATAGGTAATGCCGTAGACGAGATAGCCGACGGCGGCCTGATTGTACTTCCGCGCTCGAAGATCCATAGTACGTGCAATTATGACGTCGATCAACTCGATCATACGTAGCCAGCAGCCTGCGGAAAACGATCTGCGCCAGGGGGCGTTGCGACGTAGCTCATGACCCGGCGCCTTGGCCTCGGTGCAGGACGGCGCTGTTCGTGCTGCCCGGCACGAATGATTTTGCGTTCATTCTCCGCGACACGTTCATCGTGTACCAGCATCTGGTAGGGAGACGCGATGCTCTCGCGCGGCGATTATCGTGGATCCATTCGCCCTGCATGCACAGTCAGGTGGTCGCGGTTCACGGCAGTAATGTGTAGTCGCCGAGTGTTCACGATACGTGTACGTCCCGCGACGTATGGCACTTGCTGGTTTCGCGAGATCGACTCTCGCCCTGACCACTTGCGATGCAGGGTGAATGCGAGACGTCAACGCGCCGTCACTGAGTGACGACGTTCAAATGATCTGCAGGCGCACTCTCTTGCGAACTGGGCGTGGGAGTGCGGGTGAACAGGGTGGAACGCCAATCCCTTTGTCAAGTTTTTCGCCGAAGCGAAGACAAAGCGTCAGAGCGACGCAAGTGGTTTGTTGTCATTTAGTTGAAGGATGGCGGAGAGGGTGGGATTCGGACCGAGCGAAATCGCTCCCATCAACAACTTACGGCATTTCCGAAGCGCTCAAAACACCAGAAACACTCAAAACCGTCCGAGTTGGAACGATCCAGGAACGGCGAATCTGACGCGACAGCCTTAGCTGGCGGCTCTGAGCGACAGCTCGAAATGCACCCTTTCGGCGCATTGCAGGTGGCCAATCACTTCGAAGATGTTGCGCGCCTGCGGGTTTCCCTTGGGGCTCAGCGTGCGCATCAGGCTCTTGGCAGGACGGCGCGTGAGGCGGCTCAGTTCGTCAAACCCAATCGTCGCGTTGATGTCATCGCGCCCAATGCGTACTCGATTGAAGTTGTTGAGCGGACTTACGATCCTCCTCGTCACTTTTCTGACCGGGACAGGGCCGGCGGCGGCGCCGAAGTTCTCCGAATGGAGCCCACCGGCACTCGTACCCAATGTGAACTCTGTATTCACAGACTTCGGGCCGGGGATTTCCAAGGATGGACGCAGTCTGTATTTCGGATCCAATCGACCCGGCGGTTTTGGCGGAGCCGATCTGTGGGTTGCGCAGTGGGACAGCGGTACCGCCTCGTGGGGACCGCCGATCAATCTGGGCCCAACGATCAATACAGCCGCGAACGAACTCGTCCCGGCATTCTCACGTGACGGTCACTGGATGTACTTCAACAGCAGCCGGCCAGGCGGCTACGGCAACCTCGACGTCTGGGCATCGTTCCGCCGTGACACGCATGACGATTTCGGCTGGACAACGCCCGTCAACCTCGGCGCGAACGTCAACGGGGCTGGACTCGATGCTGGCGCAACCTATCTCGAAAACGACGATGATGATCAGGAGGACGATGGCGGCGCTCTGCCCTTTTTCGGCAGCGACCGGCCGGGGGGGACTGGGCATGGTCGATCTGTATGTCAGCAACAGAGACTCGGACGGGGTATTCGGCCCTCCTGTTCCGCTCTCCGAACTGAACAACACGTTCAGCGAACAGCGCCCGACAATACGTCATGACGGCCTGGAGATTTTCTTCTACGCGAACCGCCCAGGAGGTGTCGGCATGACCGATTTGTGGGTGGCAACGCGCGAGACGTTGAGCCAGGTCTGGAACACGCCGGAGAATCTGGGACCCGTGGTCAACAGCCTCTCGACCGATTTCCACCCGTCCATTCGTCAGACGGCCAGACGCTCTACTTCGCGTCGGCTCGTGGCGATGGAGTGAACAACGACTTGTACGTGACCACGCGGACGAAACGCGACGGGCCGTGAGCGCAATCGCTTCGTTTCGAGGTACCTCAAGCAACGCCTCCTTCGTCGCAGCGTCGAACGTCGTGCCTAGAGATGACCGACGTTGCTGTTGCCGTGGCGGGATCTCATCATGTCGGCGAGCCATTTCGCCGTAACTCGCCTGCGATCGAGCGCCAGCGGAACCGGATGGCGGAGAGGGGGAATTCGAACCCTTGGCCACCACGTGTTTTCAGTAACTTACAGAATCTAAGAGACCGACGATGCCGTAAATGCCAGCGATGCCGTGGCGTATTGCACGCCATCGCACGCACGGCGGAGGTTCAGGGTCAGGTGACGCTGCGCGTGCGAGCATCCTGCTCGCTTCACTGGACTCGGATCGAATCGTTATGATCGCGCCGTCCGTGGAGGCCTTGCTCCCGAGCCGGCGTTTGCGGAACGCCTGTCATTGCGCCGGCGTCGCGATCCTTCGTGCCACGGCGAGCATCCAGGGGGCAAGAGATCGATGGCGTCGTCCCGCATGTAGAGAACGTGATCGGCCCCGAATGTGCGGATGGCCGCCCGCAGCGTGTCTCGGTCGATCTCGATCTGCCGGCGTGCCATGGCTATCTCCGGCGGGCCCATCGGCGATAGGCATCGATCCACTCCGAGCCCTTCGGTGGCGGGTTCGG
>Ga0209640_10000042_pt1 | contig 70173 bp, 57 predicted proteins | sample RifCSP10_1_FD_184018 | JGI IMG/M metagenome (GOLD analysis project Ga0209640, IMG submission 184018) | Soil microbial communities from Rifle, Colorado - Rifle CSP2_sed 10_1 (SPAdes) (version 2) | ecosystem: Environmental > Terrestrial > Deep subsurface > Rock core/Sediment | place: Rifle...
CTGGCTCTTATGACTACTTCCCCGCTCTCGTACCACGCCTTCACGTACGGTGCATACCGTTCCTCGATGGCGCTTCTCTTGAGCTTCATCGTCGGCGTGAGGAGCCCGTTCTCCACCGTCCATGGTTCGCGGGCGATGACGATGGTGTGCAGCCGCTCATGCGGATCGAGCGATGCGTTGATCTCGTCCCGTAACGCGGCCAGGGCGCGGTCAATGCCGTTGGCGTCGGCCTCGCGCGCTGCCTTCGACAGCACGACGATCGCATAGGGCTGTGGCATCGAAGCGCCCGAGACGCAGGCCTGCTCGATTCCGTGAAAGGCGAGCAGCCGGTTCTCGATCGGGGCAGGGGCCACGTATTTCCCCTTGCTGGTTTTGAACAACTCCTTCACCCGGCCGGTGATGCGCAGGTTTCCCTCAGCATCGATCTCCCCGCGATCTCCGGTGTGCAGCCAGCGCTCGTCATCGATCATCTCGCGGGTCCATTCCGGCGACCGGAAGTAGCCCAGCATCAGGCCGGGCGTCTTCACCAGCACCTCGCCCTCACTCGTCAGGCGCTGCTCGACACCCGGCACGGGCGGTCCGACCCAGCCGGGCTTGAGGTGGCCAACCCGCCCCATGTGCGAGTACGCCCACCCTTCCGTCATGCCGTAGATCTCGACCAGCTCGAGTCCCAGCGACCGGTACCAGTCGATCAGTTCGATTGGACTCGGCGCTGAGCCATAGAACGCGACGCGCGTGTCTGACAGACCGAGGCCCTGCAGGATCTTCCGCCTGACGAGTCGGTTGATGAGCGGAAGACGCAGCAAGCGCGCGAGGCGCGGCGCGGACACCTTGGCGAAGACACCGGCCTGGAACTGCATCCAGAGGCGCGGCACGCTGCCGAAGACGGTCGGTTGCGCGCGCTGCACGTCCTGGACGAACGTTTCCAGTCTTTCGACAAACCAGACGCTGAATCCGACCATGAAGCAGGTCGTTTCCAGCAGAGCGCGTTCGGCCACGTGCGACAGTGGCAGGTAGGACAGGAAGCGGTCGTCGCGGTGAATGCCGGCGATGTCGCAGATGGCCCGCGAGTGATTCATCGTCCGGAAACTGTGCATGACCCCCTTCGGCGCGCCCGTGCTTCCCGACGTGTACATGATGGTCACAAGCTCATCGAGGTCGCGGTCCGGCTGGCCGGAAAGGGGTTGCGTCAGGTTGATGACGGTTGTCCAGGACACCCCCGCTCCGGAAGGCGACAGCGGAAACGCGACCCGGTCGATCCTGGGGCGAATGCCGGCTTCCATGGAGGGGAACTGGTCGAGCTTACCGATGAAGACCAGCTGCGCCTCACTGTGATCGAGGATGGCGCGAACGTGGTCGGCGGTGAGCGTCGGGTACACCGGAACCGACACGTGACCGGCCATCCAGATCGCGAGGTCGGCCAGGAACCACCAGGCGCAGTTCTTCGAGATGATCGCGATCCGGGATCCCGGAGGATATCCGCGGTCGCGCAGGTAGGCGGCCATGCGGCGCGCTTCGTCGATCGCCTGCGTCCACGTGATTTCGAGGATCACCCCGCCGCCCATCGGCTGCGTGAGCCAGACGCGGTCGGCGAAGCGTCGTTCGTGCTCGTAGACGAATTGCAGAAGGGTCTTCACGGGCGGTCGGGAAGAAGTCCGATCTGGAGCGGCGCGAAGTTACGTGGGGGGCGCCGTGTCAGCTACCGCCGGCGGTTGTTGTCGTAGCGCTGTGACCCTGGGTCAGGCGCGACATTCGTTCCTTTCGCGACCGACACTCCCGATGACCGACGTAGCGACCGCACTACGCGAAGGACTCGCCGGCAATTACCGCATCGGGCGGGAGATAGGACGCGGCGGCATGGCGACGGGATCGGCGCGGGAGCGCGGTCTCTTAGCAGGGCCGCAACGGGTATATGTGCGCCACGCGTTCCTGTCAGCGCCGCAGCTGGGCAAGCAGGACCAGGGACAGCACCAGGAGGATCGATGCCGTGACAACGCCCGGCGTATAGCCGCCTTGGCGCAGCGACCAGAGTGGATGCCCAACGCCGTTGATCAGTTCGATGATCCCCCAGCCCGTGGCGATGCCGGTTGCCGCGCGCCAGCGCCGGGAGACAGGCCACAGGAAACACCACACGCCAAACGTCACGAGCCCGACGTTGATCACCAGGAACCCGAACTCCCGGTCCGGGGAGACGAGGCCGGTCAGTGCCCGGGCCGGTGGAAAGGTCTCCCACAACCGACCGACGTACTCCTCGATCGAGTGCGCGGCCTGGGCGAGGATCAGCAGGCCGAAGGTGAGCTGAAAGCGACGTTCGTTCATTGCTGGAGGCTGCTTATCACTGACTGCCTGCTTCCTGCCAGTGCTCCCTGACGGGACGGGTGCCGGCTCACCGCCAATCAACGATGGAGAGGACTGGCAGCAAGCTGACAGCAGCAAGCAGTACGCTGCTGCCTTTGTTCATCGCCCGCGCATTGCAACGGCCGGATCGACTTTCGCCGCGCGCCGCGCCGGCAGCCAGCACGCTCCCACACCGATCAACCCCATCATTACCGCGACGCCTCCGAGCGTCACAGGATCGTTAGGCGTTACCCCGAACAGCAGTCCCTGGATCAATCGCGTGGCCAGCAGCGAGCCGATCACGCCCAGGACCAGGCCGATCGCGAGCAGGGTCCCGCCTTCCATGAGGACCATGCGCTGCACGCGCCCGCTGTCGGCGCCGAGGCTCATCCGGATGCCGATCTCGTTCGTGCGCGCGCTCACGGAGAACGCCAGCACGCCGGCAATCCCCACCGCCGCGATCAGCACAGCGAGCCCGCCGAATGAGGAGACCAGCGCCGCATTCAGCCGCCGTGGGGCCACGCTCTGGTCCCGGATCTGCGACACCGTAAGCACGTTTTCGATCGGATCCTGCGGTGCGACGCTCCGCACCACGCGCGTCGTGGCCGGCACCAGGCCCGCCGCGTTACGTTCGGCCCGGATGACCAGGCCGCCCGTGAATGCCACCTCCTGCGCGAACGGCAGGAACATCACCGGCCCGACCTCCGCATCGAGCCCGCCGTCCTTCGTGTCGCCAACAATTCCGACGACGGTGCGCCAGTCACCACTCACCGGAATGAAGCGCAACACATCGCCGGTCCACGCCACGCGCTGATTGATCGGATCCTTGTCGCCGAAGAGTCGCCTGGCGAGCGTCTCGTTGAGGATGACCACCCGAGCCGCGCTGTCGCGATCGGTGCTCGTGAACTCACGGCCGTTCTTGAGCGGAATTCCAGCCGCGCGGAAATACTCCGGGCTCGCCGTGCGGAACTCCGCGCGTGGCATCGGTTCGCCAGTCGCCAGGGGTCGGTTCTCCGCTTTCACTTCCAGCTGGAAGCCTGCCGCGCGCAAAGGCATGGTCGAACCAAGTCCAACCTCGGTGACGCCAGGGATCGCCCCGATCTCGAGCTTCATGCGATCGTACAATGCCTTCGTCTCGGCATCGGCGCGCGGCCCGGCTGACAGCGGCACTTCCATGGTGAGCACTTCGGGTGCACGCAACCCGGCGTCGACGTCGGCCAGTTCGAGCATCGTACGCGTGAGCAGGCCGGCGCACGTCAGCAGGATGACCGAGACCCCCACCTGTGCGACCACGAGCGCGCGCTGCAGACGCTGGCGACGGAGACTTCCACTCATCCGGTTCACGCCCTGCGAAATCCAGGCCCCGATCTGTCCTTCCCTGGCGAGACGCGGGGCGTAGGCCAGCAGGATGGCGACCGCCACGGTGACGGCCATCGTGAACCCGAGCACCATGCCGTCGAGGCGGATCTCGTTCGCCCGCGCCGAATACCGCTCGGCCAGCGAGACCAGCAGGCCCAGTCCGATGCGAGCCAGGATGAGTCCGAACGCGGCGCCCGCGAACGCGAGCACCAGGTTCTCCACCAGCAGCAGCCGGCGGAGCCGCGCCACGCCGGAGCCTAACGCGGCGCGAACCATCAGCTCATGCTCCCGGCGCACCGCGCGCATGAGACTGAGATTGGCGACATTGGCCGCCGAGATGATGAGCACGAACGCCGCCGCGCCCATGAGCAGCCAGAGCGTGAGCTTCGCGCGCTCTCCCAGCACTTCGCGGAACGGGATGACGCTGACGCGGTAGCCCGATCCCGGATCGTAGGAATCGACGAACTCCGATTGCACCCGCTGGCGTATGGTCGCGACCTCGGCGCGCGCCTGCTCCACCGTGGCGCCGGGCGCCAGCCGCGCGATCATCTCCGTCATGCGATGGGTGCGCCCGTGCACCATCATCGCGCTGGTGTGGTGCTCCGAGATGACCATGTTGAGGATCGCGTCCATGCGATTCGGGAACGTCGGCGCCGATTGCACGATCCCGACCACCTCCACGTTGCGTCCGTCGACACGGACCATCTTGCCGATGATCGCGGAGTCCCCGCCAAAGCGTCGCTGCCAGTACTCGTGCGTCAGCACCATCACCGGTGGCACGCCGGTCCCGTCGTCGCGGTCGTTGAGCGCGCGGCCGAGGATCGGTGACAGGCCCATGATCTGGAAGTAGTTCCCGGTCACGAGGCCAACGCTGATCCGCACCGCGTCATCCTCGCCCTGCAGCGTGTACGCCATCTGCGAGTACTCGGCGATGCCCTGCAGCGTCTTCGAGGCGTTGCGGAAGTCGAGGATTTCCGGAACCGAGAAGAGGATGTTCTCCCCGCCCGGGCCGCTGATCGACTGGCGCAGGTAGACCAGCCGCTCCCCGTCGCGATGGGGCAGCGGGCGCAGGAGCACGCCGCGTACCACACTGAAGATGGCCGTGTTGGCGCCGATGCCGAGTCCCAGGGTCAGCATGACAGCGAGCGCGAAACCCGGAGTCCGGGAAAGCGAGCGAAGGGCGTAACGCAGTTCAGTCAGCATCGAGTCAGACTCCATCGGGTTGGTAACCAGCACCACAACTTTAGGCGATTTTGGGTCCGGCGATTAGGGGATTCACAAGATTCTGACAGGCTCGAGGCTTGGACCCCAGTCCCCACGCCCGCGCGAAACCCTCTTACTGAGCGGCCTGTCACCGGCTTGCCCCCAGGCCCTCGGAATCCGCATGGCTCTGGGCACGACGCCGGCCGCCGTGGTCCGAATGGTCCTCGCGCGCGTTGCCGTCCTTGTCGGCGGCGGATTGATACTTGGGGCACTCGTCAACTGGTGGGCGACGCAGTTCACGAGCGCGCTCCTGTACGACCTCGGCCCGCGCGACGTGCCAACCATGGTTGGCGCGGCACTGGTCCTGGCGGCGACCGCAGGCGTGTCCGCCTGACTGCCGGCCCGGCGCGCGGCCCGGATCGATCCGGCCAGTGTACTGCGCGACGCCTAGGATTGCTGGCACGCCGCTGCCCGCTCGAGGAGGAGATGTCGTTCGCGCGTGTTCTGGGTGAGGAACGCCGCGCGCTCAAACTCGCTGCGCGCTTCACCCAATCGCCCGAGCTTGACGAGCAGGTCGCCGCGAACGGCTGGAAGCAGGTGATACCCCCGTAGTGATGGCTCGTCAACGAGTGACGCGACCACGTCGAGTCCCGCCGCTGGTCCATCAGCCATGGAAATGGCGACCGCGCGGTTGAGTTCGATGACCGGCGACGGCGTGAGCTCGGACAACGCGTCGTACAGCGCCACGATGCGCGGCCAGTCGGTGTCCTCGGGCCGCAACGCGCGGGCGTGACACGCCGCGATGGCCGCCTGCAACGCGTACGGGCCTAACGAGCCGCCAATAGCTTCGGCGCGAGCCAATGCGGTCAGGCCGCGGCCGATGAGCAGCCGGTCCCAGCGCGCCCGATCCTGGTCCATGAGGAGTATCGGTTCACCGCCGGGACCGACCCTGGCCCGGGAACGCGATGCCTGGATTTCCATGAGCGCTACCAGTCCGTGGACTTCGGCCTCGTCAGGCGCCAGACCGGCAAGAATACGGCCGAGCCGCAGCGCATCCTCGCAGAGCGCCGGCCGCATCCAGTCGTCGCCGGCGGTTGCTGAATATCCCTCATTGAAAACGAGATAGATGACGCCTAACACCGACGTAATCCGCGCCGCCCGATCGGCGCCGCGTGGTACTTCGTACGGCACGCGCGCCTCGGCCAGCGTTCGCTTGGCCCGGACGATGCGTTGGGCGATGGTTGGCTCAGGGACAAGGAAGGCTCGCGCGATTTCCGTCGTCGTCAGCCCGCCGAGCAGTCTCAGGGTCAGCGCCACGCGCGCTTCGATCGAAAGAACGGGATGGCAGGCGATGAACAGCAGGCGGAGCAGGTCGTCGCTTATGTCGTCATCCATATCGCCCACAAGGCTCTCGGCAGTGTCAGGCTGGCTCTCGTCGAACTCACGCCCCAGTTGTTCGTGCTTCTGGTCGGCCATTCCGCGATGGCGGAAATGGTCGATGGCGCGGCGGCGTGCGGTCGACATGAGCCACGCGCCGGGGTTTCGCGGAACACCCGACTCGGGCCACTGCTCCAGGGCGGCCACCAGCGCGTCCTGGGCGAGGTCCTCGGCCAGGCCGACGTCACGGACGATGCGCACGAGACCGCCGATCAGGCGGGCTGACTCGATGCGCCAGACCGCCTCGATTGCTCGGTGGGTTTCGTTGACGGGTTCGGTCATCGGGTGCTCACGCCTATCGCGCGAGCGCCGCCGCCTCAGCGCGTAGCCTCTCTTCCTTCGCCCGCAGCTCAGGCGTGAACTCCGCACCAAAGTCGTCGGCCTCGAAAAACGGACGAATCTCGATTTCGGAGACGGTCTCCATTGGATTCGGGCATCGCTTCACCCACTCGATCGCCTCATCCATGGAGTGGACCTGCCATATCCAATAGCCGGCGATGAGCTCCTTGGTTTCCGTGAACGGGCCGTCGATGACGGTGCGTTTCGAACCACTGAACCGCACGCGCTTACCCTTACTGGACGGGTGCAGTCCGTCTCCAGCCAACATGATGCCGGCTTTCACCAGTTGCTCGTTGAAAGCCATCATGTCGCTCAGCAACTGCTCGGTGGGCATCTTGCCCGCCTCGGAGTCCGCGGTCGCCTTCACCATCACCATGACACGCATTGGGAAACCCTCGGTTGGAGATGTCGGTGCGAGTTCCACTGAAGCGTCGTTCGAGAAGCCCCGAGATCGACACCGGATGGGAGATGGGAGATGGGAGATGGGAGATCTGAGATAGACTGCCTGAAGCCTGATCAGGGCGGATGTTGGCGGTTCCTGGGCCCCTGAGCTCTGAGCCCGGTTAGCTTAATTCTCGGATCACTTCGTCCTCCATGCCGTGACTGACGCTATCAGCGCACACCGGGACTTCATCAGGGACATGGTGGCGGAAGACGTCGCCAGCGGCCGCTTTGGGCGGCCCATCAAGACGCGCTTCCCACCCGAACCCAACGGTTTCCCGCACCTCGGCCACGTGAAGGCCATCTGCGTGGACTTCGGCGTGGCGAAGGAGTACGGCGGGACCTGCAATCTGCGCTTCGACGATACGAACCCCGCCGGCGAGGACGTCAAATACGTCGAGGCGTTCAGGAACGATATCCGCTGGCTCGGCTTCCAGTGGGACGCCGAGCTCTACGCCAGCGATTACTTCGCTCAGTTCTTCGAGTTCGGCGTGCTGCTCGTGAAAAAGGGCAGCGCATACGTCGACTCGCAGAACGATGAACAGATCAAGGCAAATCGCGGCACCGTAACGGTTCCCGGGACCAACAGCCCGTACCGCGGCCGGTCCGTCGAGGAGAACCTCGACCTGCTGCATCGCATGAAGGCCGGGGAGTTTCCAGATGGCGCACATGTCCTGCGGGGCAAGATCGACATGGCGCACCCGAACATGCTGATGCGGGATCCGATCCTCCTTCGCATCCGTCACGAGACGCACTACCGGCAGGGCGACGCGTGGTGTCTCTATCCGCTGTACGACTTCGCGCATCCCCTTTCGGACGCCATCGAGGGCATCACCCACTCGCTCTGCTCGCTGGAGTTCAAGGACAACAACGACATCTACCGGTGGCTCGTGCGAGAGTGCGGCTTCGAACGCCCGCCGGAGCAGACGGAGTTCTCCAGACTCGCGCTCGAATACACAGTGATGAGCAAACGGAAGCTGCTCAGGCTCGTGAACGACGGTGTGGTGAGCGGATGGGACGATCCCCGCATGCCGACGATCTCCGGCTTGCGCCGCCGCGGCGTGACACCCGAGGGGCTGCGTGCCTTCGTCGAACAGGCCGGCGTCTCCCGCAAGCCACAGAACACGGAACTCGCGACTCTCGAAGCGGCGATCCGAGATGACCTGAACGTGCGCGTACCGCGCGTGCTATGTGTGCTGAACCCGCTCAAGGTCGTGCTGACGAACTACCCCGAGGGGCAGGCGGAGTGGCTGGACGCGTCGTACTACCCGCACGACGTGCCTTTGACAGGATCGCGAAAGCTGCCGTTCTCGCGCGAGCTCTACATCGAGCGCGATGACTTCATGGAGGATCCGCCGAAGAAGTTCTTCCGCCTCGCGCCGGGTCGCGAAGTCCGGCTTCGGTATGGCTACTTCATCACGTGTCAGGAAGTCGTGAAGGACGCATCGGGCAACATCACCGAACTGCGATGCACGTACGATCCTGCCACGCGCGGTGGCGACTCCCCGGATGGGCGGAAAGTGCAGGGCACCATCCACTGGGTGGCCGCGCCAACAGCGCTCGACTGCGAACTGCGACTCTACGACAGGCTGTTCAGTATTCCGGAGCCCGACACAGTGGATGATTTCGCCGCGGCGCTGAATCCGGAGTCTCTCGTGGTCGTGAAGAACGCGAAGATCGAACCCAGTGTCGCGTCGGACCCCCCGGGCTCACGGTACCAGTTCGAGCGAATCGGATATTTCATGAGCGACCCGATCGACTCGCACCAGGGCGCGCTCGTGTTCAACCGGACGGTGGCGCTCCGCGACTCCTGGGCGAAGGTGAAGGCGAAATAGCGCTTGGCTCACTTGTGTGAATGGTCGGTCATGCCGCGTGCCATCGCGAGGTGGTGCGGGCCGTGATGATCTCCCAGCGTCAGCAGGCCGTGAAAACCGAGGCCGCGGATTCTCGCGACGGCCTGGGCGGTTGCCGGCGTCGCGACAACGGTGACGACCGCGCCACCGGTCACCTCCTCGACGGAAACGCGCATCGAGTCGGACGCGCTCACCATCGCTGCGTGGGCTTTCGCCATCCGTTGGATCGCGGCCGTCGTGCGCCCCTGGCCGGTCACCGTGAAACGCGCGCCAGAGGCGATCGCCTCCTGCCGAACGACGGCGCGCATCGTGACGTCGTCCATGTCGATGAGGTGCTGCCGGAGCCCCTCGATGTCGACCTTCGTCCAATCCGTGGTCGAATCGGCGCGCAGGATGGCGACAATCTCCGCGATGGCGGCGAACGCGGCCTGCCCGGGGCGCGTCGGGGCGGCCGGGGTCGTGGCGGCCGGATGGGTCATCCCGGGCTGGTGGGTGTGATCCTGCCCTCGAAGCTGCACAGGGAGCAGCAGGGCAAGGCTGATCGCAATGTTGCGCGCGCTCATGGGTCGGTGAGGAGAAAGGTGGGGGGCGGGAGGTTGGGTCGAATAATGCCACTCGCACATCGAAGTCGCACCTGATGGTTGACGGTCCCGGGCGGATTTCACGCAATGGCATGCGAGCGAGCGGACGATGTTGTCGATCGTTCGCCGGCGGCCGGGGAACGGGGTGATGGGTGGCCGGGAATAGCTGCTGGCACCCGAGGATCGGCACCGGACTCCCACGCGGACCGGTCCCCGCGGCTCTTCGGCTCCGTTCGGGAGACCACAATCCCGTTCAATTGAGCAGCCGGCGCGGTCGATAGATTCGCCCGCATGATCGACCCGCGGCCTGGAAGCGTGGACTCTCGCTCCGAGCGCTCCGTTGTGCCTCATGTTTCACGCCGGCGTGCGATGATTCGCGCGGGCGTGTTTATCGCGGGATTCGTCACCGCGGCGGGCCTGACCTGGGCGCGACTCGAAGCGCGCGAAGCGTGTCGCGTGGACGGCGTAAATGAGGACGTCCGCTGCCTCAGCGTCCTGGTGCCGGAATCAGCGGCGAATCCCTCCGGCCGCAAACTGCGCATCAGGGTCATCGTACTGGCGGCTCGCGGTCCGGCGCCGCATCGCGAGCCGCTGCTGCTGATTCAGGGAGGGCCGGGCGTGCCGGGCACCCTCATGGCCCGGAACTTCGCGCAGCGGGAGGCGCTCAGAGATCGTCACGACCTGGTCTTTTTCGACCAGCGCGGAACCGGAGGCTCGGGCTCGCTCTCCTGTGCCGTCCTTGGTCGCGACAATTTCCTCGGCGCGCTCTTCCCGTCCGATCACGTATCTGCTTGTCGGCGTGTGCTCGGTCGCAACGCGGATCTCAGCGCGTACACCAACGAAACATCCACTGAGGATCTCGAAGCAGTGCGGAAGGCGCTCGACGCGGACGTCTGGTCGTTGCTGGGATTCTCGTTCGGCACCAGACTCGCTCAGACTTACGCACGAAAGCATCCGAACCGGGTACGCGCGGTCGTGCTGGATGGCGTCGTTCCGTTTGACGCCGATCTCGCGGCTGATCTCGCGCCTTCAATGGAGCGCAGCCTCGATTTCGTGGTCACCCGCTGCCAACGAGACGGGGAGTGCGGGAGGCGATATCCTGACACGCAGCGATCACTCCTCAGGATCGCCCGGCAGCTCGACAGTCTTCCCGTTTCGATCCAGGTAACGGACTCCGTGGGCCGAGTGCTTTCGGGCTCGTTCGGCCGCTGGGATTTCGCGTATGCCGTAAGGGGGATGCTGTATGGGCCTTTGGCGGCATCACTGCCGGCATGGGTTCACGATGCCGAGCGCACGCGCGATTTCAGTTCCTTTGCGCGCGTGTACTGGCAGCGCACCCGATGGGTCGGCGATTCGACAAGTCTCGCGCTCCACCTCGGAGTCTACTGCAGCGAAGACCTGCCTTTCATCGATTCCGTCGAGGCGGTTCGCCGGGTGCGAGGAACGTTGATGGGAGCCGGCTACTACCTGGCGTATCGCGCCGGTTGCGCGTCCTGGCCCATGGCGGCTGCGTCGCGCGGAATGCGCGAGCCATGGAAGTCTGACATCCCGACGTTGCTGTTCTCCGGGGAGCGGGATCCGGTTACGCCGCCGGAGTATGGTGACAGAGTGTCGCGGAACCTCACCCGAAGCCGGCACATCGTGATCCGGGGTGGGGGCCATTCCGAGCAGAGCGCGTGCAAGACGCAGGTGGTTGCATCCTTCCTTGCCGACCCGCTCGAAAAGGTTCCCACCCGGACCTGCCTGGATGAGCTCGACTTTCCGTCGTTCGTCTTCGAACGGTGAACGAAACTCAGAATTCAGAATGCGGATTGCAGAACGCGGCAATGAGGTCGGCTTTCATTCTGCAATCTGCAATCCGCAATCTGCATTCTGCGTTTCTTTACGGATTCACGCGGATCGTACCCACAGCGACCGGGAAAAGGGATCCCAGACTCCAGAACGGGCCGTCGGCGAACGTCAGTGCACAATACTCTTCCGAGGTGGTGACCAGGACCGGTGCAAACCCGAGGACCGTGGTGCGATCGACGACGCTTCCAGCGTTACCGTTGTCCTGAACGCGGAACCAGACGTCGTCTCCAACTTCATGGTTCGTGGTCAGAGAGCCTGGTGAAGTCGAGTTATTCGCGGTCACGATTCCACCGACGCGCGCCCGACCCGGGAAGTTCGCGTCGCTCGTCACGCACGTCACGTCCCCCTCGAAGTCGATTAGGCCGTCGGGGTTTTGCCGGGTAAAGCGGAAATGACCGTTCACAGTGCCGTCCGCCCGACGCTTGGCAACAAACTGATAGCTCAAGTCGCCGAACGGCAGCGGGAGATCCACAACACCGGCGCCGTTCACCTGAAGCTCAACGCCTTCGCCGTTGTTCAACATTGCGGATGCGGCGATGAGCGGTGCGCTCGGCTCGCTTCCCACGGAACACGCGACCAGCGCTGCAGCCAATACAGGGATGGTTCTCTTACTCGGCATGAACATGGTCTCCTCCGTCTGAGTGGTCAGTGCCGGCGGATTGGAGCGATGCCCGCGAGTCAGTTCCATCCGGCGGTTGCAGGGCAAACGGTAGGCGAAGGCGATTGAGGCGTATTGCATGGCGTTGTGAGCATTTGTGCGGGATTGCGGTGTGTTCCCGTCACCTCAGCACCGTATCCCGTGTCTCCGTCACCCCGTCACTCGAACGTCGTTCGCCGGCGCGTTAGGTTGGCAAACCGCTGCTGGAGTGAGCGTCATGCGACATCGACCGGTTCCGGTCACGATGGGTAGTCCGTGGTTCAGATCGATGAGCACGCAGACGTGTCTATTCACGGAGGCGCGGTTCAGCGCCGGTGACGCGTTGCACCCGCACTCTCACGATCGCCCCATCATGGCGGTCATGCTGGACGGTTCGTTCGACACGGCGATCGCCGGCCAGCGCCATGCATGCACACCGGGGTGGGCATGGACAGAACCGTGTGAAGAGCGTCATGCCAATTACATCGGCAACCGGGGAGCCCGGGTGCTCGTCATGCAACCTGACCCGGCGGCGATAGCCTCGTTCGAATTCGTCCGGCCGTTGATCGAGGACCTCGCGCACGTCAGGGACCCCGTCGTGGGAGTTGATGCGCGTCGAGTTCTGGCGGAAATGGATCGCAGCGACGACCTCTCCCCGCTGGCCGTGGACGCGCTGATGGTCGGCATGCTGGTGCGCGTTTCTCGTGGCGGCCGCTCTGAACGCGCGCCGCGTCGCCGGCCACCATGGCTCGATCGTGTGCAGGACATGCTGAACGAGGAATTCCGCGGCCCGCCGTCGTTGTCACGGCTCTCCATTGAGGCGGGTGTGACGCCCACGCACCTGTGCCACGCGTTCCGCGCGCACACCGGCACTACCATCGGCAGGTACGTCAGGTCGGCGCGGGCCTCGTGGGCGGCGGAACAGTTACGGAGTTCGGACCAGCCGCTCTCCGCGATCGCCGCGGCCGCGGGCTATGCGGACCAGAGTCACTTCATTCGCGAGTGCCGTCGCCTGCTGGGCGCCTGCCCGTCCGACTACCGGCGGAACAGCAGAAGTCACGGGTAGGCCGTACGCGGCGCGGGTGGGACGAATACCTTACTGCATGCGCTCTCCTGCATGCATTCGTGCCCACAACGCCCCGAGCGATGCCGATGTCCGCTGAGGAGCGGGCGGCGCCCGGCAGCGGCGACGCCGGCGCCCGGCTGGCTCTGGGCCGCGTGGTCGCTACCGAGCGCCGGCCGAACACGCCGCATGAGTTTCACTTCTGGACCGCGCTCGATTCACCGGTAGGCATCGGCACGATCGTGCGCGTGGATGGAGCGCACCCGATCGACGGCCAGCTTCCGCACATCTACGGAGTCGTCACCGACGGCCTGAGTTACACGGACCTTCTCACGCCGCTCCATGACGTGATCGGGGCGGACGGTGAGCCCGGGAGGGCGCGTGACGCCGCCACCGAGCGCCCGGAGATCCGACTCTACACCGCGGCCGTGCTGCGCCAGTTTCCCGAAGAGCCGCTGCAGCCGGTGCCGATGGGTGAGGTCTTCCTTGCCGACGCGGACGATATCGCCCTGGCCCTTCGCATGGATTCGTACCTCCGAGCCGAGAGCAGGACGGCGATTCCGGTCGGGGTATACCGGGCGGGCGCCACCAACTCTCCCATTTACGTTGACGCCGATTTCCTGCTTGGACCGGAGGCGGCGCACCTCAACATCACCGGCGTCTCGGGGCTCGCCACCAAGACGAGCGCGGTGGAGTTCCTCCTGGCGTCGATCTTCACGCACTTTCCCGAGTCGAAAGGATCCGTCGCCGCGCTCTGCTTCAACGTGAAGGGACCCGATCTCTGCTTTCTGGACCAGCCAGGACGGATCGAGGACAGTGATCGGGAGATGTACCGGCTGATGGGGATCGAACCCAGGCCGTTTCAGCAAGTCCACTACTACGCCCCCTACACGGCCCGCGGCCTCGCACTCAACACGCTCCGCTCACACCCGGACCTCGCCGCGAATGTCTCGCCGCTCACGTGGGGCCTGACGGACGTTCTCCGTTTTGCTCCGGTGCTGCTGAATCGGGACGACGTCGACGCCAAGGCCGATGCGCTGATCGACTTCATCGGGGACCGCATCGTCGATCATGATTTTTCCGACGAGCGGTTGGCCAACGGAAAGCGGTATCGCGTCCAGTCGTTTGCCGATCTCGAGGAATGGTTCCGCGACCTGCTGGATCACATGGAGGAGCGTGGCCATGAGGCCTGGCGCACGCATCACATCGCCACAGTGCGCAAGGTCAGAAACCGCCTGATCAACATCGCCCAGCGCTGCAAAGGTCTCGTGACCGACGCGGGCGTCCGGTCGGACCTTCCCTGGGGCACCTTCCAGGACAGGGCGGTGTACGTGATCGACATCGCGAACCTGGAGGAGGACGCCCAGGATCTGGTCTTCGCGCGAGTCGTTTCGCTCCTGCGGGAGCACCTGGAGCGGCGCGCGCTCGGCGTCAGTCACCTCGTCGTCTTCGTCGATGAACTGAACAAGTATGCGCAGTCGGATGGACCGGATACCCACGTCCGACGAATGCTGCTCGACATCTCCGAGCGAGGCCGGTACCTGGGGCTCGTGCTCTTCGGGGCGCAGCAATTCCGGTCGCAGGTCCATCGGCGGGTGGTCGGCAACGCCGCGACGGCGCTTTTTGGACGCATGGACGCCGACGAGTTGGCGACACCGGGGTATCAGGTCCTCGGGCCGGCAACACGGACCAAGCTCGCCACGCTGGACAAGGGACAGTTGATGGTCAGACATCCGCACTTTGCGCAACCGATCTTCGTTCGTTTTCCGCGCCCCCCGGTGCTCTCCGGCCGGGAGGGCGCCGATCGCTTCCCGCAGGCGGAGGAACCGTCGCTGACCGAAGCCGTGTTGCGGTCGCTGCGTTCCCTCGATTCGTCCATCCAGCTGAGTTTCGTCGAGGACGTCATTGCGCTGTACGAGGAGCATGAAGTCCTGCGGGCGCGGGATGCCACCGTGAAGACCCGACCGCAGGACGTGAAGGCCTACTTCAAGGCGCAGTTTCGCCGCATCGTGCGCAGCGAGCAGGCGACGGCGGCGCCGCGGTCGACGATTCGTGCCACGCCGGTCGATGATCCCTACGGGTAACCCGTTGCGGAAAGCGAAACACTGGCACTGCCTGTTGCCGGGCGTGGTGGCGTTGCTGATGGTGCCGGTCGAACGGTCGCAGGCCCAGGCGGGTGCCGTCCTGTTGCAGGTTCGACCGGGCGCGGGCGACACGATCAAGGTGCGACTCGACCAGACCGTGGAAATGAGCGGACCTCCCGGGACCGACGGGAAGGCTGCGGTGGAATCCGGCACGCTGGTGCTGCTGGCCACGCTGGCCGTGGAATCCGTGGACGGCGAAGGAGCCACGATCGTCAGCGTGACCGACTCGCTCCGGGTGAATTCCCCGCCGAACTCCGCGTCGGGCGCCGTCCTGGCCTGGGCCGCATCGGCCGCCAACCGCGCAGTGCGGTTCCGTGTGGCGCCTAACGGGTCGGCCTACGTGCCGTCCAGCCGCGGGCGCGCGATGCCGTCGGCCGCCCTGGCGTCGCACATGCCGGCCACGCTTCCCTCGCGCCCCATCGTCCCGGGCGCTACGTGGACCAGCGTCCTGCAGGTGCCCCTGGCGAGCTCGGTCGATCCGAAAGGTTCCGCCACACTGGTCGCGACCTTCACGTTTGATTCGCTCTCCCGGTCCGGAGAACTGGCGTTCCTCTCGCTACGCGGCCGCCTGATGAAGGCGGAGAACGACTCGCCGGCGCCGTCGACGGGGCGGAGTGTCGTCGAAACCTCGGGGACGGTCCTCGGCCAGGTGCTGCTCGACCGCCGCCGTGGCTGGATCACCGATGCCCGGACGACGTTTTCCCTGCTGTCCCTTGTAACGCACGCCGATCCAACCAAGCCGCCGGTCCGGGTGAGGATGACCATTTCGCAGTGGCTGAGGGCCATGTGACCGGATGGGAGATGGGAGATGGGAGAACTGAGATAGACTGCCATCCGGATCGATTCTGATTTGAGCGGTCGGGAGACACCGTTTCCCGATGGAATCCGATCTGACCGGGATTCGAGCAGGTGATCTCAGTTCTCCCATCTCCCATCTCATATCCGCGCGCCCCACGTATCTTCCTGCTGGCTCGCCGGATATTTTCGCGCCCCAATGCGCCTCGTTCACCTCTCTGATCTCCACCTCGGCTACCGCCAGTTCCAGCGGCAGACCGCCGCCGGAATCAACCAGCGGGAGGCTGATGTCGCGTCCGTGTTCCGGGCCGCGATCGACAAGGTCATCGACATCAAGCCGGACCTGGTGCTGATCGCGGGCGACGTGTTCCACAACGTCCGTCCGCCGAATCCCGCGATCCTCCTTGCTTTCACACAGTTCTCGCGGCTGGTCCACGCCCTGCCCGAGGCGATCGTCATCATGGTGGCAGGGAATCACGATGCTCCGCGCTCGTCGGAGACCGTGTGCATCCTGCGGCTGTTCATGCCGCTCGGCATCCACGTCATCGATTCGGAGCCCCGACGGTTGACGTTCCCGGAGCAGGACCTGGCCGTGCTGGCGATCCCCGATGGCATCGGGCCGAAGCCGGCACTGCATCCTGATCCTGCGTTCGGGCGCAACGTGCTGATCATGCACTCGGAGCTGCGCGGCATCATCCCGCTGTCATCGGCCGACACCGAGCGCGCGGCGTTGCAGGTGGATCCCGACGAGATCGGCTACGACCGCTGGTCGTACGTGGCAATGGGGGAGTACCACATCCACCGGAAGCTCCATCACAACGCGTACTACTCGGGCGCCATCGAGTACACGAGCTTCAACATCTGGGGGGAAAAGCAGGAAGAAAAGGAGGCGCGCCTCCATGGCAAGGGCATCGTTGAGTACGACCTCGAGACGAAGAAGAAGCTCTTTCACTCGCTGGAGCCGGCGCGCCCGCTCATCGACCTTCCCATCGTCAGTGCGAAAGGTGCCACGGCCGCGGATATCGATGCCGTCATCAGGGACAACGTCGAGAGCTGGCCTGGTGGCATCGACGACCGCATCGTCAGGCAGGTCGTCATCGACATTCCGCGCCATGTCTCGCGTGAGCTGGACCAGCGGGCGTTGCGCGAATACAAGCGACGCGCGCTGTCCTTCCAGCTCGACCCTCGCCGGCCGGAAGTGCTTCGCCAGACTGGATCCGGCGCGGCCGGCCGCAAGGCGTCGTTGACCGACACCGTACGCGACTGGCTCTTTGCGCGCACGCTGCCCCCCGACGTCTCGCGTGAGGCGCTCGTCGAACTCGGCCTCGGGTACCTGAAGCAGGCGGAATTGGCGGAACACGATACACTGGCTGTGTTGGCGGAGCATTCGTGAGGCTCAACAGCCTGCACCTGACGAACTTCCGTCAGCACGCCGATACACGCATCGAGTTCGATCTCGGCCTCACCGGGATCATCGGGCCTAACGGGGCGGGCAAGAGCACGGTGCTCGAGGCGATTGCCTGGGCGCTGTACGGTCAATCCGCGGTGCGCGGCACACGCGATTCCATCCGCAACGTGCGCGCGGGCGCGCGCGCACCGGTCCGGGTCGAGCTCGACTTCGATCTGTCGGGGCACCGCTACCGCGTCGTGCGAGGACTGAGCAGCGCCGAGCTGTACCTCGACGGCGGCAGTGAGCCGATAGCGACGACGATCACCGATGTCGCGGACCTGCTCGGCCGCCGGCTCGGCATGACCCGCTCCGAGTTCTTCCACACGTACTTCACGGGTCAGAAGGAACTGAGCGTCATGGCGGCGATGGCGCCGACGGAGCGGGCTCAGTTCCTCTCGCGAGTGCTGGGTTACGACCGGATCCGGGCTGCCCAGGGGATTGCCCGCGAGCGGCGGAAGGAGCTGGTGGCCCGGATCTCCGGCGTGAAGGAGATGATGCCGGATCCGCAGCTGGTCGAGTCCATGCTGAAGGAGTCCTCAGTTCGCCGAAAGGAGGCTGAGCGCCGCCGTTCCGTGGCGGTCAAGGCGCAGAAGGGCGCGGAGTCGGCGCTGGCAGTCCTCGCGCCCCAATGGGAGGCGGCGCAGCGCGCCCGCGAAGCGCTCCAGCAACTGGTCTCGGACCTGCGGCTGGCGCAGCATGCCGCCGACGGACTGGTGCGCGAGAGCGAACGATTGACGCGTGAGCTCGATGCCGTGGCCCAGGCCCGGGCGGAACTCGAGTCCATTGCGACGCAGCTCGCGCCACTCAGCGAAGTGATGGACGAGTATCGCATGCTGGATACGCTGGCCCGCGAGGAAGGACGCCGACGCACGCTCGCGGAATCCCTCCGCGCGCTCTCCGAAGAGCTCAGTACGGTTCGGGCGCGGCAGGCGACGCTGGCGGCGACGGCCGAGTCGCAGGACGAATACGCGACGCAACTCAAGGCGCGGACCGCCGCGCTCGAGGCAGCGACCACGTCGCTCGAGGCACGCCGGACCGAGTGGGTACGCGATCAGCAGGAAGCAGTCACGAGACGCGACGCGCTACGGGTCCAGTACCAGGACGTGAAGACCCAGCGCGACCGGATCGTGGAGCTCGGGGAGGACGGCATCTGCCCAACCTGCCAGCGGGTGCTGGGCGATCATTTTCGCTCCGTGTACGATGGGCTGGAGGAACAGCTCGAGACGATCGCCGTGGACGGGAGGTACTTCGCGACGCGGTTGGAGCAGATGGAGGGAATGCTGGGTGAGTTCAGGCAGCTCGAGGAGCAGCGCAAGGCGATGAGCCAGGAGGTCAACGAACTCGAGCGCGCAATGGCGCGCGCCCAGTCGGCAGCTCAGGAACTCGTCTTGCTGGGCCGCGAGGTCTCGGTGAAGGAGCAACGCCACGACCAGCTGGCCAACGAGCTGCGCGGGATTCCCTCGGGCTTCGATCAGCGACGCCATGCTGAACTCGAGCGGGAGCTCGAGCGACTGGGGCCGCTCAACGAGCAGGCAGCGCGCCTGAGTTCCCGTGTCGATCGTGAAGCGGCGCTTCGCGAGGAGCATGAGAAAGTGTCCGGCCAGCTCACCGACGCGCGCGATCGCGTCGCTGCGCTATCGGCTCGCTACGAGGAAACCCACTTCTCCGAAGATGACCTGCAGCGAAAGCGTCAGCAGTACGAAGAGGCGGTGACCGCCATGCGGCTCGCCGAACTCGAGTTGCAGGCGGCGACATCGGATGAAGCCCGAGCGGCCGAGGCGGTGGCTACAGCAGAACGCGCCCGTCAGGAACTGGAGCGTGCTCGCGATCTGCACGCAAAGCTCGAGGCTGAGCGGCGGCTTCACGATGAGCTCGACAGGGCGTTTGGCGACCTGCGGACCGATCTGAACTTGCAGCTTCGTCCAGACCTATCCGAACGGGCAAGCGATTTCCTCTCGGAATTGACCGATGGCCGCTACGACGAATTGGAGATTGACGACGAATACAACATCGTCGTCAAGGAAGCTGGTATTCCCAAACCCGTCATCTCAGGTGGAGAAGATGACCTGCTCAACCTTGTTGTGCGACTCGCAATATCCGCCATGATCGCCGAGCGGTCTGGACAGACGTTCTCCCTGCTCGTTCTGGACGAGGTCTTTGGTTCGCTTGACGCGGACAAGCGCTTGCGAGTTGTGGGCTTGTTGCGGCGCCTGCTGGACCGTTTCGAACAGATCATTCTTCTGACACACATCGAAGGCACTCGCGACGACATGGACCACCGGATCGGAGTGTATCTCGATGATCGAACCGGCAATTCTGTTGTTCGAATGGAAGATCTTGATGTCATTCCGGACTACGACGACCTGCGCCCAGAGGTGCTCTCCGCTGGAGCGGGATTATGACGCTCGCCCGTCCTCCCAAGCGCACCGTTGACGCGATCGGTCCCCAGCAGGCGGAGCATGCCGACATCACGGAGCTGAACCGGGTTTTCAGCGACGCCTTCACGGAGCGGTACCGGAAGGACGGCATGACGGGCGTCCGCGTGCCCCAGTTGAATCCCGTGATCTGGCGGTATGCGATGGACGATGCCAATGGCGGCGCCCTGGTCTGGCGCAACGAGTTTGGCGACATGGTCGCGTTCAACATCGCGCACGCGTCGGGCATGGAGGGGTGGATGGGTCCGCTCGCGGTCCACCCGGAGTGGCAAGGCATCGGCCTGGGAAAGGCAGTAGTGCGCGCCGGAATAGACTGGCTCTCGGCGCACCGGACAGCGGTGATCGGACTGGAGACGATGCCGCGCACGATGGACAACATCGGCTTCTATTCGGCACTGGGATTCGTGCCGGCGCGGCTCACCATCACCGTCACGCTGGATGCCGCCCGCTCCGACGCGCCGGTTTCGCTCTTGTCGCGGATGCCTGCGTCGTCACGAGATGACCTTGTGGCGGCCTGTCGGTCGGTGACCACGGCGCGGATCCCGGGTTACGACTATACGCGTGAAATCAGACTCACGAGCGAACTCGGGCTCGGTGATACCGTGTTGCTCGAGGAAGGTGGCCGTGTCCGTGGCTTCGCGCTCTTTCATTCGGTGCCGCTCGTCGAGGGCCGGGCTCGCGAAGAGTTGCGGGTGCTGAAGCTCGTGGTCGAACGCGAGGAGGATCTCGATGAGCTGGTGCGGTTGCTGTCCATCGCGGCGCGGCGCACCGGAACGAAGCGTCTCGCGATTCGCGCTCAGGGCGATTATCCGGGCGCCTATCGACGCCTGGTGGCGCTGGGCGGGCGTGTGCGATGGACGGATCTGAGGATGGCGGAAGCTGCTCATCCTGAGCCCATCGCCGCCAACGGCGTCATCTACTCCAACTGGGAGATATAGAAAACAGGAAACAGGAACCGAAGGAGCCGCCGTCATTCCCCGAGTAGTGCGGGGAAAAGACACTGGCTGCGTTAGAATGATGACAGGATTGCCGACTGGTGCGTTACTGTCGTCACGTGACGACCGGCCGCAGTCTTCCGAAGGTCCAGAGTTATCGAGACCTCATTGTCTGGCGGAAGTCAATCAGGCTTGCTGTCGAGGCCAAGAGTCTGAGAACTCGAAAGCTCGCGCCAAGGGCGTCATCAGTCGCCACCATACAGACGCCTTTCCGCCCCTGTTTCCTGTTTTCAGTCTCCAGTTTCCAGTTTCCAGTTACTTCGTCACTCCTTTACGAGCAACAATGCGCCAGACCAGCAGGAACACTCCAACGCTCAGCAGGAGGTTGATCCATCCTGGCGCGTCGAGGAAGAACACTCCCGCGACCCAGAGCAACAGCATCACGATCGCGGCAAGTAATCCGATATCCATAGGGAGTAATCCTATTTGACCGGGCATGTGCGCGCCCGTACATTGGCGTCGACTACAGAAACAGGGGCGAAGAGACCGATTTTTGAGCCAACAAGTCCAGCGAGGGGACCCGACACTCTGTGTCGACGTCATGCCCCAGTGCGGGGAAGGCGGAAGCATGGTGAGGGCCTTACACCTACCGTTTGGGCTTCAAAAAACACTCTTCGTTCCAACTGCGCGAGGGGGCTCCTGACGGGGCCCCTTCGTCTTTTGCGGGGTTGGCGGCGGCGGATGCGGGATGTGAGATGGTCAAATGCAGTATACTCTGAGCTCCGGGCTCGAACTCCCATCTCATGCCTACCGTCACCGTCACCCGCCGGCTGACCTTCAACGCCGCCCACCGGGTCCACAACCCGGCACTCAGTGACCTCGAGAACGCGCGCCTCTTCGGCAAATGCAACAATCCGAACTGGCACGGCCACAACTACGTCCTCGAGGTTTCGGTGCGCGGTCCGGTCGAGGCGAAGACCGGTTACGTCATCGACCTCGCTCGACTCAAGGACGTCGTGGTACGAGACATCATCGAGAAGGTCGATCACAAGAACCTCAACCTCGACGTCGATTTCATGCGCGACGTCATCCCGACGACCGAGAACCTGGCCGTCGGGATCTGGCGGATTCTCGAGCATGCCATCGCGCCCGCCAAGCTCGTGCTCATCCGCCTGTGGGAGAGCGAGAACAACCGCGTGGAGTATGCTGGCGAGTAAGCGATTCCACGGCAGGTTGACTGCGCGCGAGGGAGGGGAATCGTCGTGACGACGGACGACCGCCCGCTCGAAGGGCGCACGGTCGTCGTTACCGGTGCGTCGCGGGGCATTGGACTCGCCACCGCTCGCATGCTCGCGTCCGCGGGAGGACGAATCATATGCGTCTCACGAGCGGGCCAGCGCCTCGATTCGGCGGTGGCGTCGCTGGGATACGCAGCCGTGGCCGTTGCCTGCGACCTCTCCAAACGCGATGAGATCGATCGCGCCGTCGCGGCGGTTACCGAAGCCTGCGGCGGTCCGCCTGGGGCATTGGTGCAGGCCGCGGGTGTGTTCCCCCTGGCGTCGATTGAAAAGACGCCCGCTGATGAATTCGACGCCGCGTTGCAGGTGAATCTCCTGGGCGCATATCGGTTCGCACAGCCGCTGGTGGCGGGAATGCGCGCTCGCGGCGCGGGGCACGTGGTCACGATCGGGTCCATCGCCGATCGAAAGGCTTTCGCTGAGAACGTCGCGTACGCGGCTGGCAAGTTCGGCGCCCGTGCGGTCCACGAAGTCATGCGGGAAGAACTTCGAGGAAGCGGCGTGCGCGTTTCCCTCGTTTCACCCGGACCGGTGGACACGGCGATATGGGATGCGATCGATCCCGATCATCGTCCGGGGTTTACGCCACGCGCCATGATGCTTCGACCCGAGGCGGTTGCCGAAGCCGTGCTGTTTGTGTTGACGCGCGGCGACGAAACCAACATCGACGAGCTCAGGCTGAGCCGGTCGTGAACGCGACGTAGTCTCGTGCAGCTATCGCTCGTTGATTCGCTCCGGTGTCCCGCCGAGCATGAGGAGACGTCGCTCGTGCTTTCCGTGGAATCCTGGGAAGGATCACGCGTATCGAGCGGTGTGCTGGGCTGTCCGCGGTGTCACGTCCGGTATCCTATCCGCGACGGCGTCGTGGATTTCGCGGGGGGAGCCGGGCTTCCCGCGGAGGTTGAAAGTGACGAAGACGAATCAGACGCGATTCGACTCGCTGCTCAACTCGGGTTGAGTGAGCCCGGTGGGCTCGTCCTTCTCACCGGCCGCTATGCGTCGCTCGCCGAGGGTCTTCTCAACGTCGTCGACGTTACCTGTCTGCTGGTCGATGCGCCCGACGGCTCACCGCCAGGGGCCGTTCGGCTCAGACTTCACAATCGTGTGCCACTGATGAGTGGCGCGCTGCGGGCGGCGGCGATCGATGATTCCGGCTCCAATCCAGCCTTCCTTGGAGACGTGATCCGCTGCATTCGTGACGGCGGCCGCATCGTGGCGCCGACGCATTCACCCGTACCGGAGAACGTGCGCATTTTGGCGCGGGACCGTCGAGAATGGGTCGGACAGGTCGAGCGACTTACTTCACTGGTTGTCCCTCAACGCGCAGTCCCGCGATAGCCAGGGAACCTCGAAGTGGATCGCCATCTGAACCCGCCAGCTGAGTTCGCCGGTCTTGTTGCACTGGGGCCTCAACATCACGCCACAAGTCGATGTCGTTACGCACCGGGACAGCGATTCAGGGTCACTGGACTGTGGTTGTGAGCGAGCGCATGTGCCATCCAATCTCAGCATTTGGAGCACTATCCACGGATCGTGAAGCCTGGCAATAAGATACGCATTAGACGCTCCTAAGGTCGCTACGGTCTCGTCGTCGAAGACCGCACATAAGTTGCGTCCTGAAGATGACATCGGGGGTTGTTGCGCGAACGGCACATTACCTGCCATGACCTTGCATAGCCGTCAAGGAGACAGCCATTTAGAGCCTTGATGCTTTTTGCTTCGCCGCCTTTAACTGGCTCGCGAAGGCTTCCACGTTTGGTGATTCAGGCGAACACAAACTCTCGTGAGGGGATGAAGATGACGACGAAGAAACTGAGCTCTCTGGCGGTGGCCATCGCCGCGTTTGCGATGGCTTGTGCCGACCCCGCAACCGCGCCCAGCGGCGTTCAGATGCTGAGCGGAGTCACGCGGGCCATCATTGAGGACAACGACGGAACTCCGCCTCTCCCGGTCCTTGCCGGCAGGGTGCAAGTGTGCAAACTGGCAAATGCCACGGGTACGTTCGGATTCTCGTGGTCGTACGACGGCGGTGCGCCCGTGCACGTCGACATCGTGGTAACGAGCGCGAACGTACCGGCCTGCGTAACTCTGCCCTTCAGCTCCCCGACTTCGCTTGCAGGCGGCCAGGAGGCGGTCGTGGTGACAGAAGATGCGGATCAGACCAATTGGGCGCTGACCAATATCGACGTGACCCAGTACCTCTTCGCCGGCATTTACAACGCTACGGACACACAGGGTGACGGCGAGGGCGGCTACAGCAACGCGCAGCTCGCTGACACGGAGAGCGAGGCGACCCGCACTGCCACCATGTACATCAACAGTGACATGTCTCGCAGTGTGACCTTCACGAACACCTTCACGCCGCCGACCGGTTGCACCTACACCAAAGGCTGGTATCGGAACAACGGCTCCAGCACCGTGATCGCCGTCGATGGCCGGACAATAGCGCAGGCGCAGGCCATCTTTAACGCTACGCCGGGCAAGCCCGGCAACGTGACCTTCGGTGGCAACAACACGCTGCTCAACCTCTATCAGCAGCTCCTGGCGGCCCTGAACAACCTCGGCGGCGATGCCAACGAGGACGACGGTCCGGCGGCGGTCGACGCTGCCATTGACGCCGCACAGGACGGCACCGGTGGCACGGGCCTGAACATCACGACGACCCTGAGCCAGACGGAGATGAGCTCCTTGATCGACACGCTCAGCGCCTTCAACGAAGGGACGTTTACGGGGTGGCCGCACTGCGACGATAACTGATCGCGAAGCCCAGCTCGAACAGCAGACTGATTCTTCGGGACGAGAGACGAAGAGCCCGGGCCGGAACGGCCCAGGCTCTTCGTTTCCGTCACGTCCTGACGCGCCTACTCTCGCACGCTGACCAGGGCCGGGTCCGTGGCGTCGTAGAGTGAATCGATCAGTGACTTATAGTCCTTCTCGATCACGCGGCGCTTCACCTTGAGCGTTGGGGTGAGCTCCCCGCTCTCGACGGTGAAGTCCTGGCCCAGCAGCGCGATCTTCTTCGGCATCTCGAAGGGCGCAAGGCCAACGAGCCTTGAACGCACCTCCTTGTCCATCTTGGCGTGGATCGTCGGCATGGCCAGGAGCTGCGACCGGTCGGTCCAGATGATGTTCTTCAGCTTCGCCCACTTCTCGAGCTGCTCGAAATTCGGCACGACGAGCAACACCGGGAACTTCCGCCGATCGCCGATCATCACGGCCTGCGACACGTACTTGTTCGTCTTCACCATGTTCTCGATCGGCTGCGGCGCTATGTTCTTCCCGCCGGCCGTCACGATGATGTCCTTCTTCCGATCCGTGATGCGAATGAACCCGTCCTCGATCACGCCGATGTCGCCGGTGTGGAACCACCCGTCGGGATCGATCGCTTCGCTCGTGGCATCCGGCTTGTTGTAGTACCCCTTCATGACGTGTGGCCCGCGCGTCAGGATCTCGCCATCCGGAGCGATCTTCACCTCCACGCCGTCGATCGGCTTCCCGATCGTGCCGATACGGAAGTTTGCTGGCGTGTTGACGCCGATGACCGGTGAGGTCTCGGTGAGCCCGTAGCCCTCGAGAATTGTCAGTCCGGCCGCGAAGAAGAACTTGTTGATCTCGGTGGCGAGCGGCGCGCCGCCGGACACGAAAAACCGCATGCGACCGCCGGTCCTGGCCTTGAGCTTGGAGAAGACCAGGCGCTGCGCGAGGTCGTATTGGGCCCCGAGCAGCGCACCCGGCTCGCGGCCGGCCAGCTTCTCGTTCGCCCAGCGATCGGCGACGGCGCGCGCCCAGAAGAAGATGCGCTTCCTGATCGCTCCGCCGGCCAGCGCGTTCTCCAGCACGCGCGCGTACATCTTCTCGTACAGGCGCGGTACGGAGAGAGCAACGCTGGGCCGAACCTCCTGCATGGCCAGCGGAACGAAATCAAAACTCTCCACATATGAAATCGTCGTTCCCGTGGCAAAGAACCAGTAGTCGCCCATCCGCTCGAAGATGTGGCTCAGCGGGAGGAACGAGAGCGCCACGTCATTCTCAATGGGTACTACACGCCGCGTCGCCTCGACGTTCGAGTGGATGTTGTCATGAGACAGCATCACGCCCTTCGGCGCGCCGGTGGTGCCTGACGTGTAAATGATCGTCGCGAGATCGTCGGGTCCGACGTCCATCGCTGCGCGTTCGTAGTCCGCCGCGCGCTCCACAGTGTCCAGCGCGGCTCCCTTTGCCTCGAGATCCCGGAGCGTGAGGTTCGCATCGTGCCGCGCTGCTTCATCGAACGCAATGACGTGGCGCACCCGCGGGCAGCGGGACCGGATGCTCGCCACCTTTGCGGCCTGGGCTTCATTCGAGACGAAGATCGCGACGGCGCCGCTGTCTTCGAGCAGATACTGGATCTGCTCGGCGGGTAGTGTTCCGTAGACCGGCACATCCGCAAACCCCGCCGTCAGGCATGCGTAGTCAGCCAACGCCCACTCGGGGCGGTTCTCCGAAAGGATGGCCACTCGATCGCCCCGCGCGACGCCAATCGTTCCGAGTCCCAGCGCAATCCGTCGTACGCGCTCGACGATCGTCGCATGAGAGATCGGCTGCCACTTCCCGTCGACGCGCACCTGCATGGCGTCGGGCTTGTTCCACTTGCGCGACGCGGTGAAGAACAGGTGGTTCAACGTTCCCGGCGGCGGACGGTCACCCTCACCGCGTGCATACATCGACAACCTGCCTCCCTGAATGGGTCCCTCGATATGTTCGCGTCAGCCCGGGCGCAACGGAAGAACCAGTCGCACTGGTGAGCCGGCAAGAGCCGCCCCTCGATGGGCTGCACTCACAGTGATTACGGCCGAGTCGGGTGGAACGAGGCCGGGCGCAATTCGAAGCCGGAGTCTGCGCGATGCCTTGCCCGCGAGATCCGTCGTGTCGGCGTACGATGGTCGTCCGTTGTCCGCGACAAGGAATACCTGTGTGGTATCCGAGGGGGGAATCACCCGGCCGCCTGCTTCGAGCTGGAACGTGACGACCCAGGCCCTGACTCCCGTGGCGGCCGCCGAGAGCACGCGCACGCCGAGTGGCTGCGACACGTTCAGTTGCGGATCGTCGGGAACGACCCAGTCGAGTGGCACGACCGTTCCGTCAGTCGCAACCGAGTCAGGCGCGGCCACGATTTCGACCTGCCTGACGATGCTCTGGACTCCAGTGGTCGAGGCAAAAACGCCGGCCTGTCCGGTCGCTGTATCATCCGCGACGAGCCGGTCTCCGCCAACGACGTGAACCGAAGTCTGCTGAGTGAGGAACTCGACCGGGCCACTCACCACGTCGCCACCGCCGTCGAACAGCCGCGCCACGAGAGGTGCCACGGCGCCGGTCGCGTCGCGCAGCGTGTCACCAGCCACGACCGACGGCCACGGCAGGTCCACGAATTCGATGGCCACGATCTCGTCGACGTCTGTCGAGAGATCGATGCACGCCGCGGCGACCATTGTCGCGGCGACGATCGCGCCGCCCCACCGGTGTTTCAACGGAGTCGCTCAGCCAGGATGGTGGCCAGATTGACGTAAGCCTGGGCAGCGGCGTCGGACGGGGTGCGGAGGACGACGGGCTGGCCGGCAGCGAATGCGTCCACTGCCGCCACGGTGCGCGGAATGGACAGGTCGAACAGCATGTTCCTCGGCAGATGCGATCGCACGTACTGGGCGATTCGTTCCGAGGCAGGGTTCGCAGGATCGTGCATGGTCAGGAGAATCCCGTCCAACGTCAGTCCCTCGTTGGTGGCGATGATCTCCTGGATACCCCGGAGGATCTGCGGCGTTGTCTGCAGGGCGAGTGGTTCACTCTGGAGGGGGACGAGGCAGCGATCGCTCGACTGGAGCACTCGCTGCACGACCGGCCCGAGCCCTGGTGGCGTGTCAACGACGACGACGTCGCAGCGTTCGCGAGCAATCGTCAGGAGCTGGTGCACCACATCGGTACTGGAAACGAGGTTTATGTAGCGGGTGTGGTCTGGTTCATCGGTGACGCTGCCGGCCAGGATGACGCGCAGCCAGGGCAGGGAGGTCGGCAGAAGTACCTCACGAAGCGACCGTGTTCCCGACAGGTAGTCGGCGAATCCGTAGGCGGCATGTCCGCGCCGAAGGCCCGCGCCGTAGCGGACGGCGCCCTGGGGATCCATGTCGACCAGCAGGGTCTTGAGTCCCCGGCGCGCGAACGCGGCCGCCAGGTTCACCGCCGTGGTCGTCTTCCCGACGCCACCCTTCTGGCTCACGATCGCGAGGACGCGCCCCACGCTACTGCTCAGGCGTCGAAGGGGGAGTCGGGAGGTCCCTGGTCCGGAGTTCGGCGCCGTCCCGCGCTTTCAGCGAGACCAGCGTTTCACGCGCGTGCTCAATCCAGCGGTCGGGCTCGCCGCTGGACGGCGGGGCCGCGAGAAACGCCTCCAGGTGTTCGATTGCCGCGTCGCGCTCCCCTCGCCGCACATGCAGGAAGGCGAGCCCATAGTGCGGTCCGGACAAGGTCGGTTTGAGGCTGAGAGCCTGGCGATAACACTTGATCGCTTCCTCGAAGCGGTTTACCCGCGTCAGTGCGATGGCGAGATTCTGGAGCACTTTCGTGTCGTCCGGCTTGGCGCGAAGTGCAAGCCGATACGAAGTGATCGCAGCGTCAAAGTCCCCGGACCGCTCCAGCGCCAGCGCCTCGTTGAGGTAATCGAGGCGCTGCGGCTTCAATTCGCTGTCGGACCTGCCGCCGAAAAGGCGGCTCAACCAGGACATTCTCTCGAGGCGACGTTGAGGCGCGGGGCAAGGCCGGAGCCCGAGGACACGGCGTGTACCCGGACGCGAACGGTTCGAAACTAACGGGCGCAAAGCGCAAAGCGCAAAGGGGATGCACGCTGCTCGCGGCACATTGCGGCACGCGATACCTTGCGAGGGCCAATCCTCCGCGACCAACCACTGATTTCCCATGGCACGCCAGTACGAGGCCGATCCGACCAAGGGCGTTTTTCAGGTCGAGTGGCCGCTTTTCGGTGAACTGTCGCGAGCGTTAGCGCTCAAGGTGGCGCGCGCCTACGACCCCGAACTCGTCGTGGGCATCGCGACTGCCGGCGTCATTCCAGGCGCGGTGATCGCCGCGATTCTCGATCGTGATTTCCGTTCGATCCTCATCTCGCGGCGCGTGGACCATTCCACGGTGCGCCAGACCCCGACGGTGCTGGGCGCGGCGCCCCAGGAGGTGGGTGGTCGTCGCGTATTGATCGTGGACGAGACGTGCGAAAGCGGCGACACGCTGCGTCTGGCGGTCGCCGCGATGGTGAACGCCGGGGCGCGCGAAGTGCGGACGGCGGTGTCGTTCCGCACGGGCCCCTACGAGCCCGACTTCTTCGGGCTCGAGACCGAGAGCGTCATCGTGCTACCGTGGGATCGGGAGATTCTGGTCGAAGGCGAGCTGGTGCCGAACCCGAAATACAACCCCGAGTCCTGAGATCCAGAGACGGGTTCAGTTGCGCCAGGGGGCTACGAGCTGGAACTCTGAGTTCTGACCGCTGCCTCGTAGTCCTTCCCGTGCCCCATCTCCTCGTAGACGGCGTCCATGACGTCCGGGCTGCCCACGAGAAAACGGCAGCGCTCCTGACCCGCTGAGCGACATTCGACTTCGAGCACGGCCACTGGCGCACCGGCCAGCCGGCCGAACAGGTCGGCAAACATGCCCGTGGTCAGATGGCAGGACGGTTGCTGGGCGCCCAGGTTCGGATCGCATTCTCCCCAGTCGGGCGAATCGAGCGTCGCGACGATGTCGTCGATGGTGCCGACGTTCAGGGTGCCCCATCCGGTCTCACTGAAGTACTCCGACGCGCGATGCTGAAACGCGTCGACATCGAGATCCTCCACCCCCACGTGCGTCCGCTCGGCCAGCCACTGGCGGAACGACTCGAAGAGCGTGGGACCACCGGCATAACCGGCTTCCTGCAGAGTGACCGCGGCCTGCGTGTCGCCGCTCCGAAGCAGCGCGGCACGCAAGGAGAGCAGTGATGCTCGCGTCACTGTCAGCATGTCCCGGCGTTCCGTAATCACGACCATGTCAGTCCCCGTTACTTGAGGCGCCGCTTCAATTCCGCTTCATCGATGATTTCCACACCCAGGCTCCGGGCTTTCTCAAGCTTGCTTCCTGGAGAATCGCCGGCCAGCACGAAGCTCGTCTTCTTCGACACGCTGTCGGTTACACGCCCGCCGGACTGCTCGATCAAAGCCGTCGCCTGCTGCCGGCTCAACGTCGGGAGTGTCCCCGTAATGACGACCGCCAGCCCGCGCAGGGCACCGTCGGAGGCGGCCGCCGCAGGCTCCTCAAATGTGAGCTTCCTCACGCTCAGCCGGTCCACCAGCCGCGCGCTGGTACGATCACGAAAATAATCAGTGACCGACTTCGCAATGACGTCTCCAATGCCGTGGACCGATCCGACGCGTTCCTCGGACGCGGAACGCAGTGCGTCCATCGTGCGGAATTCGCGGGCCAGCAGCTCGGCGGCGGTCGCCCCGACGTGCCGAATCCCCAGGCCGAATAACAGGCGCGACAGCGGCCGCGCCCGTGAGGCGGCGATGGAGGCCACCAGCTGCTCGGCGCTCTTTTTGGCGAATCCCTCGAGCTTCATCAACTGCCCGGGGGTCAGGTCGTAGAGATCCGCCACGTCCCGCACCAGGCCGGCGTCCACGAGTTGGGCGACGCGTGAGTCGCCCAGTCCGCGGATGTCCATGGCCCCCTTGGACGCGAAATGCCGAATGGCTTCCAGGCCCCGCCCCGGACAGGCGGCGTTCGGGCAGAAGTGCATGGCCTCGCCTTCGTCGCGCACCACTGGCGTTCCGCAGACGGGGCACTTCGCCGGCATCCGCCACTTCCGCTCGTGCCCGGTCCGACGCTCCGGGACCGGGCCGATGAGCTGCGGGATGACCTCGCCCGCCCGCTTGACCTGCACGCGGTCGCCGATCCTCAGGTCCTTGCGGAAGATGAGGTCCTCGTTATGCAGCGTGGCGTAGGTCACCGTCGTGCCGCCGATCTCCACCGGCTCGAGCACCGCGTACGGATTCAGGGCGCCGGTGCGGCCCACGTTCACTCGAATTTCCAGGAGCTTCGTCTCGGCGATGTCGGGGGCAAACTTGCGCGCGATCGCCCAGCGCGGCTCGCGGCCTCCGATGACGCCAAGGTCCTCCTGAAGGGCAATCTCGTTCACCTTCACCACGCCGCCGTCGATGGCGAAGTTCAGCCCGGCGCGGAATTCATGCTCCACCTTGTGTGCCCAGTCCATGACTTTTTCGAGCGTCCTGCAATGCCGCCGGTGTGGTGCAACAGGGACTCCCCACTCTGCGAGCAGGTCGAGCACTTCCGACTGCAGCCGGCACGGCCGGTCCTCGCCGTCGCCGACGACGATCCCATACCCGTAGAAGCGCAGCGGCCTCGTGGCCGAGACCCTGGAGTCGAGCAATCGCAGTGATCCCGACGCGGCATTGCGCGGGTTCGCGAAGACACGCTCCCCCTTCTGCACCAGCTCTTCGTTCATGCGCTCGAACAGGTCGAACGGGTAGTAGATCTCGCCGCGGACCTCGATGCGCGGCGGAAGCTTCCGACCGCGCAACCTGAGCGGAACGTCGCGCACGGTCCTGATGTTCGGCGTGACATCCTCGCCAACGTGTCCGTTGCCGCGTGTCGCGCCGGTGACGAGGATGCCGTCAACATAGGTGAGACTGACCGCGGCGCCGTCGATCTTGAGTTCCGCCGAGTAGCCCTCGCGCCGCACTTCCTCTCCGGCGATACGAACGATGCGATCTTCCCAGGCCCTCAGTTCCTCGTCGTCGAACGCGTTGGCCAGCGACAGCATCGGGACGCCATGCGTGTGCTTCGGGAATGCGCTCAGCGGAGTGGCGCCGACCCGCAGCGTCGGGGAGTCCGGGGTGTGGAGTTCAGGATGCTCGCGCTCGAGAGCCTGCAGCTCGCGGAACAGGCGGTCGTATTCGGCATCGGGCATCGACGGCCGGTCGAGCACGTAGTACTCGTACGAAGCGGCATCAAGCTGTTTTCGGAGCTGTGATGCCCGGCGAGCGGGGTCAGGAGCCATGATCCCGGGACTTTAGGCGCAAGACGTGATGGCATCCAGCCCCAGAAAGACCGCTGAGTTGTCAGTGGTGGGTGCCAGGGCACCCACTACAACTCAGCTGGTTTCTGGCTGCACCAGACTCCTGCTATCCTCTCGCTTCCTCGGTGATGACCTGCATCGCGACAGAGGTGAGTCGGTCGAGCTCTTCATCGCTCGCCCGCGCCAGCAGCGTCTCGGCCCAGAGATGTTCGGCGCTCGTGGCGTAGCGCTCGAGCAGGCGACGCAGGAACGCGATCAGTGCGATTCGTTCAAGCGCGGCGCGCCGGTCCCGCTCGACCTGCTCCGAGTTGGCGCGCTTCAGGGAGCCGAAGCGGTGCGCGTTCCGCAACGCCTTCGCCGTGAGTGACGCGATCATCTCGCAGAACCGGATGTCGCTCTCGGAAAACGGCGTCGATCCCCGCTCGGTGCGCAGGAAGACCGCGCCAATGACATTCGTGCGCCAGCGAACCGGCACGACGACGATCGACCGCACCGAACGGTCGCCCAGCGTCTCCCAGACCCGCTCCAGCGACGGTTCCCGCGTCGCTTCTGGGATGAAAACCGTCTGTCCCGACTCGAAGGCGCGCTTGAGTTCAGGGTACCGTCCCAGATCGACCACCAGATTCCCCAGTTCGGGATTCTCGAAGGTCGCCACCATGCGCACTTCCTCGACGGCGTCGCCGGCCAGGTAGATCGAGCAGCGATCCAATCCAAACAGGTCACCAAGACGCTTGGCGATTCGCTGCAGGATCTCCGTGAAGTGCAGCGACGAACTGACCTCCTGCAGGATGTCGACCGCGGCCGCCAGCTGGTCGCGCTCGCGCGTAAGCTCCTCCACGCGCGCGCGAAGTGTCGCGACGTCAGAAACGTCGCCGACGGCGGTGTGGCTGGGGGAGAGTGACGAGCGGGCGATCGATGTCATAGGCGCGGCGAAGGCCGTGCGGGGGGAGTCCTCATATCTGGGACGCCCTCGCCGCGCATCGGGTCATACTTGTGCGCGGGGACACGCTGGAACGGCGACTCGTGCCTCTGGCCCAGTCCATCGGGCCGCACATTCAGGCAATCGTGCCTAGCGAATCCGCTTCAACCGCTCCTCGGCCTGCCGTTTGTACAGGGCATCGTTGAAGTCGGTGCGCGTCGTCGCCGCGATGACAGATTCGAGGCTGGTGCGCGCCTTCTCCTTTTCTCCGACGTCGGAATAGATCCCGGCCAGGTCGAGCCGATGGACGAGTCGATCAGGGTCGACTGCGACCGCGCGTTCCAGGTAGCTCACGGCGTCCTTCCAGTTGGCCTGCCCCATGATTCCACCGCCAAGGAACCGGCGGGCGAAGAACAACTCGAATCCGTTCAGCCGTTTCACCTCGGCATTCCACATGCCTAACACGTGCAACGCGCCGGCGTGCTCCGGATTGACCGCCAGGGCATTCAGCGCGTACTTCCGGACGTCGACCGCGTACCGGACGCGATCGCGCACGCCGACGCTGAGCGCGGTCCGCCCCAGTGCCCGCGCCAGGTGGAACCAGGCCTCGGCGCTCGTGGAATCCGCCTGGACGGCGCGCCGCGCGTAGCGCTCTCCCTTCCGGAACAGCTCCTTCTGTGGCTGGCCCTCGGCCAGTGACTCACCCAGGTCCACCGCGCTCCGCGACGCCTTGCCAAGCGCGTCCGCGTTCGACGAGTCGATCGCGATCGCGTGCTCGTACTGCGCCAGTGCTTCTTCGGCATTGAAGACGGCGTAGGCGCTGTCGCCGCGTGCGATGTGTGCCGTCGCGTTCTGAGCCAGTGACGGCGTCGCGGCCATCGTGGCGGCAAGGATCAGGAGAAATCGTTGGGGGCGCATCGGGCTCGACGGAGTGGTGGGCGGGGGACAGATTGGCGCAGGTGTCGCCTGGACCCGTCTCGTACGACACGTTGCATGACACAGTGGTACCCGGGAGCCCACTGAATGCTCGCCTATCAGCTCATTGAACGGAAGCGCAACGGCGGCCGGATCGAGCCGGGCGAGTGGCGTGAGCTGATCGCGTCGTACCTCCGTGACGAGGTGACTGACGCGCAAATGGCGGCGCTGCTCATGGCGGTCTACTTCCGTGGCCTCGACGGTGACGAAACCGCGGCGCTCACGGAAACGATGCTGCGAAGCGGCGCTTCCCTCGATTTGTCGCACATCGAGTCGCCGCGGCTCGACAAGCACTCCACCGGCGGCGTTGGCGACAAGGTCTCCCTCATTCTCGCGCCACTGATCGCGTCACTGGGCGCGGCCGTTCCCATGATGTCCGGACGTGGACTGGGGCACACGGGCGGCACACTCGACAAGCTGGAGTCCATTCCGGGATTTCGGACCCGTCTTTCACTGTCAGAGGTCAGGTCCCAGATAGGCCGGATCGGGTGCGCGCTCATCGGGCAAAGCGAGGAGATCGCGCCGGCCGACCGCCGGCTCTACGCGCTCCGCGACTCGACCGCGACGGTCGAGAGCATTCCGCTGATCGCCGCGAGCATCATGAGCAAGAAGTTCGCCGAGGGACTCACGGGTCTGGTGCTGGACGTCAAGCGAGGCTCAGGGGCGTTCATGCCCGAGGTGGAACGCGGCCTCGAGCTGGCGCAGACGATGGTCGACCTGGGTCGGAGTCACGGTTTGCCGGTGGTCGCCCTGTTGACGGCGATGGACCGCCCCCTGGGGCGCGCCTGCGGCAACGCGCTGGAGCTCGAGGAGGCGATCAATGCGCTCCACGGGGATGGTCCTCCGGATCTGATGCGCGTGACGTACGCGTTAGGCGCGGAGCTGCTGGTCCTTGGCGGCCTGGCGGTGGGGCGGGATGCCGCGCGGCGCGCCATGGAGGTGGCGATCTCCTCCGGGAAGGCAGCCGACAAATTCCGGGAGGTCATCGAGGCGCAGGGCGGCGATCCGGCGGTTGTCGACGATTCCTCACTTCTGCCGCAGGCCTCGTGCTGCGAACTGTACTTCGCGCCGCGCCCCGGGTTCGTGGCGACGGTGGATCCACGGCAGGTCGGGTTCGGCGTGATTGAGCTCGGCGGCGGAAGAACGCGGCCCGGCGACCCTGTGGACCACAGCGTGGGGTTCGTCATTGCCGCGCGACCGGGCGACCTGGTGCGCGAAGGCGAGCCGCTGGCCACCGTCATGGCTCGAGACCCGGCCGGGATCGAGGCGGGCCGGAGCGCGCTCGAGCGCGCCATCGTGATCGGCGATGAAGCGGACTATCCGATACCGCTCATTTCGCATCGGGTGACGCACGAAGGCGCGACGCCGTATGAGGCTTCGGATACTCCGGTGGAGCTGGCGGCGCAGCCCTAGAAAGAGCGAAGAGCGAGGAGCGAAGAGGACCACGGAGGCCACTCACGTTCTTTGCTCTTCGCTCTTCGCTACTCGCTACTCCTTCGCGTAGTTCATCAGGACGCGCGCATAAACCAGATGCGCGCCGATGATGAGCGCGAACGGAACCGCCAGCGAGATCCAGGACACGATGGCCTGCGTCTGGTCCATGCCGCCGAGGGGCGATGGTCGCGAATTGAATGCGATGAGGAGGAAGATCCCCAGTGAGCCGGCGCAGACGCCGAGGGCGCCGAGAGCAGCGAGCTTGGCGTAAGGTCTGAGCTTCAGTTCTTCGAGTCGCATGGCCGGGTGGGGTGAGCGCCAAGCGCAAAACGCAAAGCGCAAAGGGATGTGGGTTTCGGTCTTTGCGCTTTGCGCTTGGCGTTTGGCGCCTTGCGCTCTGCCCTAGATGTCCAAGTTGCTCACGAACTTCGCGTTCGCCTCGATGAACGCGCGGCGCGGCTCCACATCGTCTCCCATCAGCGTCTGGAACACGTCGTTGGCCTGCACGGCGTCCTCCATGCTGACCCGCAGCAGCGTGCGCCGCTCGGGGTCCATCGTGGTCGACCACAGCTGGGGCGGGTTCATTTCGCCGAGGCCCTTGTAGCGCTGCAGCGTGACCGATCCGCGACCCTCTCCGTTGCCCAGGCGTTCCAGGTAGCTGTCGCGTTCCTTTTCGTCGTAAGCGTAGAACTCGTGCTTTCCCTTCGCGACACGGTAAAGCGGCGGCTGCGCGATGTACATGTACCCTGCCTCGATCAGTTCACGCATCTGCCGGAAGAAGAACGTCAGGAGCAACGTGCGGATGTGCGCGCCGTCAACGTCGGCGTCGGTCATGATGATGATCTTGTGGTACCGCGCGTTCTCGATCTGGAACTCGTCCTTGATGCCAGTGCCGATCGCCGTGATGATCGTCCGGATCTCCTCGTTCGACAGGACTTTGTCGATGCGCGCCTTTTCGACGTTGATGATCTTGCCACGCAGCGGGAGGATGGCCTGGAATTCCCGGTTGCGCCCCTGCTTGGCCGAGCCGCCGGCGGAATCGCCCTCGACGAGGTAGAGTTCGCACAACGCGGGGTCGACGAGTGAGCAGTCGGCCAGCTTGCCGGGAAGGTTGCCGACGTCGAGCGCCGACTTCTTGCGCGTGAGGTCGCGTGCCTTCCGCGCCGCTTCGCGGGCGCGCGCGGCCGACACTGCCTTCTCGATGACGATGTTGGCCGTGCGCGGATGCTCGTCGAGATAGGCGCCGAGCCAGTCGTTGACGACCGTCTTCACCGCGCTCTCGGCCTCGGAGTTGCCGAGCTTCGTCTTCGTCTGCCCCTCGAACTGAGGCTCGCGGATCTTGACGGACAGCACGGCGGTGAGGCCTTCCCGCACATCGTCGCCACTGAGCGTGAAGTCGGCCTTCTTGAGGAAGTTTCCCTTCGAGGCGTGGTTGTTGATCGTGCGCGTCAGCGCCGCCTTGAGTCCCGTGAGGTGCGTGCCTCCCTCGTGGGTGTTGATGTTGTTGACGAAGGAGAAGACGTTCTCGTTGTAGCCGTCGTTGTATTGCAGGGCCAGCTCGATGCCGATGTCGTCCTTCTCGATCTCGAGGTACATCACCTCGGGATGCAACGGCTTGAGCTTCGAGTTGAGGAACTGCACCATCTCCTTGAGGCCGCCCTTCGCAAGGAACGTCTCGGTGCGCGCGGGCTCCTGCCGCTCGTCGGTGAGGGTGATGCTCAGACCCTTGTTCAGGAACGAGAGCTCTCGCAGGCGAGATGCGATCGTCGAATACTCGTACGCCAGCTCGGTGAAGATCTGCGCGTCGGGCTTGAACCAGACCTTCGTGCCGGATTCCTTCGCGCCCGCCTTGCCCAGCACCTTGAGCTTCGTGGTCGTGATGCCGCGCGTGAAGTCCATGTAGTGCTCCTTCCCATCGCGCTTCACCCAGACCTTGAGCACTTCGGACAGCGCGTTTACGACCGAGACGCCGACGCCGTGCAGTCCGCCCGACACCTTGTAGGAATCCTTGTCGAACTTTCCGCCGGCGTGCAGCACCGTCATGGCGAGTTCAACGCCGGGTATCTTCTCGGTCGGATGAATGTCGACCGGAATGCCGCGACCGTCATCCTCGACGGTGATTGAATTGTCGGAGTGGATGGTTACCTGGATCCGATCGCAGTAGCCGGCCAGCGCCTCGTCGATGGAGTTGTCCACGACTTCGTAGACGAGGTGGTGCAAACCGCGCGACGACGTGGAACCCACGTACATACCGGGGCGCTTTCGCACTGCTTCGAGGCCCTTGAGGACCTGAATATTTCCAGCGTCGTACTGGTGCGTCGGCTGGTTGGGACTGGCCATGAGGCTGGGGGATTCGGGCGACAAAAAAGGGGCCGAAGAAACGGCGAATCAGCGTGTCAGCAAACAGCTGAAATTAAGCGGGAGTAGCTTCCGAAATCAACCTCGCTGGTGACTCCTAACTTTCACTCTCTCAATGTCTTAGGGGGCAATCTGCCACCTGATCCGCGACAGCGGCGCGGTGGGGTTCTCCCGGTTCAGCGCCTCGAGCAGGTCGCGCTCCATCAGCGACAGCTCATTCATCCAGGCTGATGAGCGCACGGCCACGATCAGCGTGCCGTCCGCCGTCACCGAAAGCGGCCGTGCGGCCGCGGCCACCGCGGGCCCCACGACGCGCGGCCAGGCTTCGAGCGCGGTGGCCTGTCCTACCCGCTTGGCGAGGCCCTTTCGATCGAGGAACCGCCGCAGGGCGGCGGCCAGCGGTTCGGGACGTTCGTTAGGCATCGAACGGCTCCACGGTGCCTTCGCGGACCCGCCGCCGCGACAGCGATGTCAGCGCCGCCGGGATGTCATCCTCGCGCGGCACCGCCAGCAGGACCTGTCCGGCGGCCTGTGACGTCAACAGCGCGAGCACTCTCGCCGCGCGACCCCGGTCCAACTCGGCCACCGGATCGTCGAGGAGAAGGATCGGTTCACAGCCGCCCCGTTCGCGATGCCACGCGCACTCCAGCGTGCGGAGCGCGATGGCGGCCGTCCGCTGCTGGCCGGCCGAGCCGAATCGGCGCAGGGCGACACCATCGAGGCGCAGGTCGATGTCGTCGCGATGCGGTCCGTGATGCGTCATGCCGCGCTCGATGTCGTGGTCGCGTCCAGTGGCGAGCGCGGTGGCGATGCTGTCCCGCACCTCGTCCTCGGAGGCGTCCGCGGGAAGCGTTTCGCGGGTACGGTAGCGCACATCGAGCGTGCCCCGTTCACCAAGCGCGGTGCCGAGGCCGGACATGCGCGGCCGCGCCCAGGCAAGGAAACCGGCCCTGGCCGTCGTCAATCTGGCGCCGTGCGTCGCCAATGCACCGTCCCAGACTCCGGGCGGTGAGGAGCGTGATCGAGCGCGAAGGGCCGCATTCCGCTGGGCCAGCGCGGCGCGATAGTCGCGCAGCGCCGCCAGGTACCTGGCGGACGTCGAGGCCAGGGTGACGTCGAGCCAGCGCCGTCGGGCGGCCGGACCTCCGGCGACGAGAACGACATCCGCGGGCGAGAAGGCGACCGAGGGAAGCGCGCCTAACGCGTCGCTCACGCGCTCGCAGGGCACGCCGTCCAGCAGGATCCGCCTCCGTCCCGACTCCCGCTCGAAGCCGGCTCCGATCCGGTTCCATCGCGTTCCCTCGGCGACTGCTGCCACATGAAACGCCGCCGCGCCAAAGCGCACCAGCTCGATTTCGCGCGCTCCCCGCAGGGAGCGGAAGAGGTGCAGGTAGTAGATCGCCTCCAGCAGGTTGGTCTTGCCGTGGCCATTGTCTCCCACGAGGGCGAGTCCGGTGGGAGGGACCTCGAGCGTAACGTCGGCCAGGTTCCGGAAGTCGCGCGCCGTCAGGCGCCGCAGTGTGACCGGAACCGGCGTCATCGCGGATTCGACCGTGCCACCAGCGGCGGCGGTGGAAGTGATCACGCGCCCCGTGTCAGTGCCCGCTGAACCGCGGCGCCCGTTTCTCCAGGAAGGCCGTCCTGCCCTCGCGGGCGTCCTTCGTCCCCGCCAGCATCCCGAACGCCGAAGACTCCAGGTCGTACATTGTCGACGACGGCACATCGGCGGCGCGTCGCAATAAATCGAGAATGCGCGCCAGGGCGAGGGGAGCATTAGCGAGCATCTGCTTCAACAGGGTCTCGGTCACGACCTGGAGTTCCGCAGCCGGCACGACGCGATTCACCAGTCCGATGCGCGCGGCTTCGTTCGCGTCGATGATCTCACCAGTGAGGAGCAGTTGGGCGGCGTGACCGGGACCGACCAGCCGTGGCAGTCGCTGCGTGCCGCCGTAGCCGGGAATCAACCCCAGTTTCACCTCTGGTTGTCCGAGCCGTGCGGTGTCGGCGGCAATGCGAACGTGGCAGGCCATGGCGAGCTCGCACCCGCCGCCTAACGCGAACCCATTGACCGCCGCGATCACCGGCTTGGGGCTCGCCTCGAAACGGGCGAACACCTCCTGGCCGCGGCGGGACAGGCCCCGCGCGCCGTCGCCGTCCAGCGTCGCGAATTCGGCGATGTCGGCACCGGCCACAAAGGCGCGCCCGGCTCCGGTCACGATGATGCCATCGACCTCCGGGGACGCGACCAGCTCGCCAATCGCGCGATCCAGCTCGTCGATCGTGGCCGCGTTCAGGGCGTTGAGCTTGTCGGGACGATCGACCGTGAGCGTACCGACACGGTCAGCGACGGAAAGACGCAGGTTCTCGTAGGACATTCGGGAGTCACCGAGCGGTGCGACGGCGGCGCGATCAGCGGCGCGCGGAAGGTCATTCTCGATGACCTCGAATCTAGCGCGGCGCGGCACCGCCTGCTTTCGTGTCCTGAGCGCCGTCCGTCGATTGTCCTGATGCCCGATGCCCGATGCCCGATGCCTGATGCCGGTCCCATACAGTCGGTCCGCTGGGCGGCGAATCAACGCGCCGTACGAATCATCGACCAGCGCAGGCTCCCGAACGAGTTCGTGGAGCTCGACCTCACGACGCTGGCCGAGGTCCGCGAGGCCATCCAGACGCTCGCGGTGCGCGGCGCGCCGGCCATCGGCATCTGCGGCGCGATGGGACTCGCGGTGTCGCTGGCTGGCCACGCGGACGAGAGTCGCGACGCGTTCCTGGCCCGCGCTCGCGACATCGCGAGCGACATCGCCGCGACGCGGACTACAGCGGTCAACCTGGCGTGGGCCCTCAATCGAGTCCTTGATCGCGCCGGCCGGACGCAGGGCGAAAGCATGGACATGCTCGAAGCGATGCGGCAGGAGGCCACCGCCATCCTCGAAGAGGATCGCGCCATGTGCCTCAGGATCGGCGAGGCGGGTGCCGACCTCTTGCCGGACGGCGCCCGCGTCCTGACACACTGCAACGCCGGCGCGCTGGCCACTGGCGGACTGGGGACGGCGCTCGCCCCGATCTACGTGGCCTCGTCGCGCGGGAAGAAAGTGTGCGTGCTGGCCACCGAAACGAGACCGCTCCTGCAGGGAAGCCGGCTCACCGCGTGGGAACTCACGCGCGCCGGGATTCCTGTCACCGTCATCACCGACAGCGCGGCGGGGTCACGGATGCGCGCCGGCGGAGTGGACGTGTGCATCGTGGGCGCCGACCGCGTGGTGGCCAACGGCGACGTGGCCAACAAGATGGGCACTTACGGCCTCGCGGTGCTGGCGCGTCATCACGGAATACCGTTCTATGTCGCGATGCCGTCCTCGACGATCGACAAGACCCTGCCATCGGGCGATCGAATCACGATCGAGGAGCGCGATCCGCGCGAGGTCTCGACGTTAGGCGGCCGCTCCGTGACGGCGGAGACGGCCACGATCGGCAACGCAGCCTTTGATGTCACCCCGGCTGAGCTGATCACCGCGTTCATTACCGATCGAGGAGTTGTTTCACCTCCATACTTTTTCGGAGAGCAATGAGACTTCCTTTCGCAGCCTCTCAGCGCTTGGCGCTCTGCGCTCTGCGCTCATGACCGTCCTCGCGATAGATCAAGGCACCACCGGCTCCACCTGCCTCGTCATCGGCGAGGACGGGCGGATCGCCGGACGCGGGTATCGCGAGGTCACGCAGCACTACCCGCGGCCAGGCTGGGTCGAGCACGACGCCGATGAAATCCTGGCCCGCACCGTGGAAGCCGGACGAGAAGCGCTGGCGCGGACGAACGCGGCGCCGCGCGCCATCGGAATCACCAACCAGCGCGAGACGGTGGTTGTCTGGGACCGGAAGTCCGGCAAGCCAATCGGACCCGCCATCGTCTGGCAGGACCGACGAACAGCCAGCCGATGCGCCGAGCTGGCGCCTGAGGCCGAACGCATTGCCCGACTCACGGGCCTGGTGATCGATCCCTACTTCTCGGCAACCAAGCTCGAACTGCTGCTACGCGATCGCGCGGTGGCGGCCCGCGCCGCTGCCGGGGATGTCCTCGCCGGCACGATCGACTGCTGGCTGATCTGGAAGTTGACGAACGGGGCGGTGCATGCGACCGACCCGAGCAACGCCTCGCGAACGATGCTGTTCGACATCGATCGGCTCGAGTGGTCCGCTGAACTCGGCGCACTGTTTGGCGTTCCGCGGAGGATGCTGCCCGAAGTCCGTCCGTCGTCTGGCGATTTTGGCGTTGCCGCGCCAGAGTGGTTCGGATCACCGGTTCCGATTCGTGGCGTTGCCGGCGATCAACAGGCGGCGCTCTACGGTCAGGGATGCTGGCAGGCCGGCGAAGGAAAGAACACGTACGGCACCGGGGCGTTCCTGCTGTTCAACGCCGGATCGAGGCGTCCAGCCGGTGGAGGCGGATTGCTCACGACGATAGCCTGCGCGTCACGCGGCGAGGCCGCCTACGCGCTCGAAGCCTCGATCTTCATTGCCGGTGCTGCCGTGCAATGGCTCCGCGACGGCCTGGGCCTCGTGAGCAGCGCTGGCGAAACCGAGGCGATGGCAAGGTCGCTCGCGTCGAACGACGGCGTCTACTTCGTGCCCGCGCTGGTGGGTCTGGGCGCGCCGCACTGGGAACCGGCCGCCCGCGGGACCATCGTCGGCCTTACCCGGGGAACCACGAAGGCGCACCTCGCCCGGGCAGCCCTCGAAGCAATGGCGTACGGGACGCGCGACGTGGTGGACACGATGACCACGCACGGACTCGGGGCGCCGGCTCGCCTGCGGGTCGACGGCGGCGCGGCCTCGAATGACTGGCTCATGCAGTTCCAGGCGGACCAGCTTTCGCTTCCGGTCGAACGCCCTGATGTGGTGGAGACGACCGCGTTAGGTGCCGGCGGCCTTGCCGGACTGGCGTCGGGAGTCTGGAGCAATCCGTCCGAATTCCTCGCGGGGAGAACGTTCGCCCGATTCGAGCCGTCCGGACCTGGTGATGTGGCCGCCGCCAACCTCGCCGGCTGGCGTCGCGCCGTCCGCGCGACGCTGTCCTGGGCCAGGGACGCCGGATAAGCCAGGACGCAGTCGGGAACCGGCAAGTCCGCCACTCCGTTCCCAACAGATTTCGCTTAGCTTTGTGCCAGAAGACTCTGACAGCGACCGGGAGCCATCATGTCACGCCTTGCACACCCTCGTTCACTCTTGCTGGCCGCGATTGTCCTGATCGGGTGCCAGGCCGCCGAACCGGCACGCGAGCCTGCTCAGCCATCGGCAACGCAGACGGCCCCTTCGAGCCAGGTTGCCGCGGATGTCGCCGGCGTGAACAAGGTGCTGGATCCAGCAGGATTCTCCGATCAGAGAGTGCGCACCGCCTATGAAGCGGCGAAGAAGTACGCGCACGTGCTGGAGGAGATCTATTGCTACTGCCGGTGCAAGGAGAACATCGGTCACCGGGCGCTCGTCGAGTGCTTTGAAACGGATCACGCCGCGAATTGCGATGTCTGCATGAACGAGGCGATCATCGCCGCCCGGATGGCGGCCGAGGGAAGGACTCCGAAAGAGATCCAGAAGGCGATCGACGCGTATTATGCCGGCTGAAGACGCGCCGCGGGGAGCACCGGTCGGCGACCGGCGGCGGGACCCGCTGTTCCGTGCACTCATTGACGACATGATGCAGCAGATCCGCGAACTCAGGACCCACGCGGGGCCCTGGCCGCCTGACGAGCGCGCCCGGGTGGAAGCCGACCTCGAACGCATCATGGCCCAGGTGCGGAACGCGGCGCTGCGCTCCGGCGAGTAACGCCGTCGTGAATCGGGAAGCGCCGCGTGGCGGTCCATGACGTGGATCGCTGACGCGAGCCTGGCGCCCGTGGCCATCTGGGTGGCCATCGCGCTGACAGGGCTGGCCACGGGCACGGTGGCGTCACGCTGGGGCGATCCGCGAGCTCCTTTGTCCCCCCTGATCGATGGACTGCTCCTCGCGGGCGCCGCCGCAAGCGTGATTGCGTGGAGCGCGATCGCGGGCGGACTGCTCGGCGCGGCCACGCCGAGTGCATTTCTGTCGGCGTATGTCCCCATTGGTATCGGACCGGGGTTTCGTCTGGCCGTCCAGTGGGCAACGATTCCGGGCGCATCACTCACGATCGCCGCGATTCTCCTGATCTGGACTGCGCTATCCAGTCACGGTGGCGCTCCCCCCGGCATCGCTGACCGTCCGCGCTTCGTGGGCCTGATGTCCGCGATTGCCCTTGTGGCACTTGGCGTTTCAGCCTGGTTCGCACCGCCTGTTGGTGCCGGCACAACTGTCATCCCGACGTTCGTGCAATCGACGCCCGCCGCACTCGCTCCGCTGTTTGCCCTGCTCGCGATCGTCGGCGTGGTGGTGACGGTCGCGCTTGCGATCGCTCGAAGCGCGTCGAGGAATGTGTTACTCGGCGCCTGGCTGGCTGCCGCGGCCGCTGTCGTGAGCGAGCAGATGGCGCGAAGCCAGTTGGGGATCGGCCCTCGCGATCCCGTCGTCCTGGGAAGCGCGTCGTCCGGTCTGGTGCTCTGGCTCCTGACAAGTGCGCTACTCCATCGGCGCGTCCAGTCGATCCTCCTGCGCATTCAGCCAGTTCAGGACGCGGCGATCGGTGCGCGCGGGACGTACGCTACGCGCGCCGCCCACGCCGGTGCGATCTGCCTGGCCATTTCGTTCGCGGCCCATGCCTTTGCCGTGCGATCCACCGTTTCTCTCCGTCCGGGCGAATCCGTCGCAGTCGGTGACACCTTTCGTCGAACCTGGCAGCTGGTCAATCAGGGTGTCTCGCGATTCGACGCCGAAGGAGTCGACGTGACCGCCCTGGCCATCGAGACGCGAGACGCGCGGGGCAGGACTGATCTGTTGACGCCCGAGGTTCGTGAATACCACGCTCCCGATGGGCAACACCTGGAGAGCACGGTCGCCTTGCGGAAGTCGACCCGAGGCGCCTTCCAGACAATGCGCGTCCTCCTGACGGCGACCGACTCGCTCGATGTCGCCAGCGTTCGGGTTACCTTCCTTCCTGCTCCATTTCTGTGGCCGCTGGGAGTAACGCTCCTGGGTATCTCGGCAATCCTTGCGTTTTCAGCGTCACCAACGGCCGAACCTCGCTCGACTTCCTCCTGACGACATGAACGAAACGGTCGTGGCGGCAGCAATCGGTGTCGTCGCCGCTGTGTTCATCCTGCGGCCACTGTTGCGTGGCCGTGGGGCATCAGTCCGTCTCGCAGCGCCGCGGGATTCCCTGAAGGTCATTCAACGCGCCGCGTCGATCTCCTCCGAGGAGTTGGCTGAGCTGGAGCTGGATCGCGCGATGGGGCGCGTGAGTGAAGAAGATTTCGTGAAATGGCGCGGCGAAATCGAAGCCGGCACCCCTGTGGATGAAGGGGATTCGCTGCCAACCGCCGACGCGAAGCCGACGGATGCGACGGCGAGGGCCGAGGCACTGGTGCGAAAGTGGAGCGAGGCCCCCAGGCCGAGGTGTCCGAACTGTGGTGTGCGCCCGGAGCCGGCGGCTCGCTATTGCTCGAATTGCGGCGCGTCGCTCACGACCTGAAGCCCGTCCCGCCGCCTAACGTTCGATACTGTCCAGCCGGCGCTGGGCCAGGCGAAGCGGAACGAATGTGGCCAGCAGGCAAACGACTGCCGCGCCGGCCAGTCCCGCGATGAGTGCTCCCGGGGAGGCACGTTCCCCGGCGGACTGGGCGCCGAGCCATTCGTAGATCGGGCGCGCCTCGAGCACGAGGACTGCGCCGATCAGGCCGATGGCCGTCATCATGAAGAGGAGTCCCCCGAATGACGTGGGGATCTGCGCCGCGTTCTCCGACTCGAAGCGCGGGTACATCGTGCCGAACCCGATGGCCAGGCCGGCGATGGCGAACGTCATCAGGGTGATGGTACCGAGGGACACCGCGAACATGAAAGGACTGACCTTGAGCAGAACGTTGGTCACAGCGATGATGCCGACGGCCAGCACCAGCAGCGGGAGTGTTCCGGTCCAGTACTTGGCCCAGAGCAGGTCACGCATTGACATCGCGCTGGAGCGGAGCAGCCACCACGTGCGTCCTTCGAGGCTGACCGCCGGGAAGAGGAACCGCGCCGCGATCGAGGCCAGCACAAATCCGGACAGAGCCAGGTTCAGGAACGGGATGACATTCACGATGAAGAACGTCATGCCGTCGCCCTTCAGGGGCAGGTACCGGATGTTCACGACGTAGACGACCACCAGGACGGCCAGCAGAATGAGCTGCGACCACTGCGTCGAGTCGCGGAAGAAGACCCGCAGCTCCTTGAGGACCAGCTCGCGGCGCAACGTGCCTAACGGTTTCAGCAATCGCCGCAACAGCCGCGTCCCGGCTCCTTCCCGGGCAAGGCGCTGCGCGCCCTCCTGGGCGCGCGTGAAACCGATCCCGTACAGCCGCCAGTGCAGGAGCGCGCCGAGCACGACAAATCCGGCGGCCGTGGACCACAGCAGGTACAGCGGCAGGAGGTCACCGCTGCCCGTCAATGATCCCATCAGCACGCGCTGCAACCAGTCACTGGGGAGGAATGGCGACGAGGACCCGCGGAGGACGGAGATGAACTCGACCAGCGACCGGAACCCTTCGGGGCGGGCCAGCTGCTCCGGGCGGATGAGCCGGAAGAGGACGACGAGGCCGGCCGCCGCCATCACGCCGATGACGGACAGGATGTCGCGGGTGCGCCGGGCCGGGAAGACGTTCACCAGCACGAGCGTCACGGCGCTGCCTAACGCCGCCGGGATGATGAGGAACGGGAGGAAGCCGGCCAGCGCCGCCAGCACGTAGCCGAAGCCCCCCTCGAAGGCCAGGCCGTACGCCGTCAGCATGGGCAGCGCCAGCAGCACCACCATCCAGCTCGAGTGCAGCGCCGTCTCGAAGAGCCGGCTGCCATAGAGCGACAGCCAGTCCACTGGAGACGAGACGAGCAGGTCGAGGTCGCGGGCGAGGAAAAAACTGGACAGCGCGGCGATGATGTTCGACAGCAGGAGAATGGCCGAGAAGGAGAGGAGCAGCAGACCGAGCAGCTTTCCGGCGAGCAACGCGCCGATCTCCTCGACCCCGGCGAAATAGCGCAGCACGCGATACAGGAGCCCGAACGCGACCGCCCAGAACACGATTCCCACGACGCCGAGCACGGCCCACCGGACGCCGCGGCCAGGTTCAGCCGAGACTGTCCTGGCACGGGCTGTGAGCCACTTGGGACTCAGCAGCGTGAGGAACGTGACCGGAGCCGCCCCGGGCACGATAAGCCCACCATGCGGCGTGTAATTCGAGCCGGCCGCCTGACGATTGTTCGCGGCACGTGCGTGCCGCTCGACAAGCGTCATTCCGATCGGACTCGCTGGCCGCCGATCCCCCCCGTCAGCACCCAGTACCTCGGGACTCGGCATCGTCACGTATCCAGCACCTCGACCAGATCCCGAGCGGCGGTCTCGCCAGTCAACCGGAGGAAGATGTCCTCCAGTCCTTCCGTTCCCGACTCGGCGTCTCGCCGCAACTCGTCCATCGTGCCCGCGGCAGCGATACGCCCACGGCGGATGATCGCGATCCGGTCGCAGAGGTTCTGCGCCACCTCCAGCGTGTGCGTCGACATCATGATCGTGTGACCGCGACGCACGTACTCACGAAACAGGTCCTTCAGCGTCCGGGTCGCCTTGGGATCGAGCCCGACCATCGGTTCGTCCACGACGATGACGTCGGGACGGTGCACGAACGCGCTGGAGATGATGAGCTTCTGGCGCATGCCATGGCTGTACGACTCCACGAGTTCATCGCGCCAATCCTCGAGGTCGAACAGGCCGAGGAGTTCGCGCCCGCGATGTTCGACCTGCGCGCCCTGCTGCCCGAAGAGGCCGGCAACGAACTGGAGGAACTCCATGCCAGTGAGCTTCTCGTAGATGAAAGGGCGGTCGGGGATGAAGCCGAGCCTGGCTTTGGCTTCGTCAGGCTGACGGACGACATCGATGCCGCCGATAAGCACTCGCCCGGCGTTGGGTCGCAGGATGCCGGCGATCATGCGGAGCGTCGTCGTCTTTCCCGCGCCGTTAGGCCCCAGGAAGCCGAAGAGCTGGCCGGCGGGCACCTCGAGGTCCAGCGCGTCGACGGCGGTGAAGGCGCCGTACTTCTTGGTGAGCTGTTCGAGGCGGATCATCGGCGAGACGTGAGATGGGAGATGGGAGACATGAGATGATTACTGCACCCGGCTGGCGCGGATCACGCTCAATTCCATACGGCTGAGGATCCTGGCCAGGTCGGGACCCGGATCGGCGGTGCCGGTCATGAACGGGATATGCGACGCGTCGGCAGGGAACTGGTCGAGCATCGCGTCGACCGGAACCCAGCGTCCGAGGTACACCTCGGTCCAGGCGTGGAGGTAGAAACGACCGTCGTGCTGCAGCAGCCCGCTCACGGGCTGCGCGGGAACGCCGGCAGCGCGGGCCAGAGCGGTCGTGAGCAGCGCAAACTCGCGGGCATCCCCCGATCTGCGCGTAACCGCGCCCAATGCGCTGAGCGGAGACGCGCCCGACTCGGCGCGAAGCGAGTCGTGTACCCAGCCAACAATCCGCCGCGCAATCACCGCGGGGTCGCGTTCCTTCGCGGCAAGCCTGGCGGCGCGACGGGAAATCGATGGATCATCGCTCTCGATGGACGGCCCCGGCGACAGTTCCTTGCGGAATACCTTCTGCCAGGCGTCGGAGGTCGGGAGCGTGTAGCGGGAGCGTAGCCGGGCTTCGGGCGTCCGCGCGTAGGAGACCTGCCCCCCAGCGCGATAATTGCGACTATAACGAGTGCTGAATTCACGGGGGATGGAGGCACCGAAACGAACCTGAAGCGAGTCGAGCGCCTGCGTGGGCCGGGTCGCGCCGCTCGCCAACCAGGTACCCGATATGACGCTTCCGTCACCGCGGGCGGAGACGGCGCGCTCCGGATGCGCCTGACGCCAGTTCTCGAACGCGAGCTCGAACGCGGTTCGCCGCAGCAACAGGCCATTCGGGAGCCGCGATTCCACCACCAGGCCCTGAGCGTCGATCCAGGCGTCGAGCGCGGGGGCGTCGGTCGCGACGAGGCGCCAGGCGCGCACCGTATCGCGGTGCACGGGGGACCACCTGCCCGACGAGTCGACGATGGCGCTGTCCACCACCACGAAGAGCGATTCCGCGTCGATGCGCGTTGCGCGCTCCGACGATTTCCCGGTTGCGGGGTCGATCGTGCGGATGATGCTGGTCGATCCCACGCGTGGCTCGTCGAGCAGAATGGTCACGGTGGCGCCGATGACTCCAGCGAATGCGGGGAGTGAGACGGGAATCGATTCGGACGTCCCTGCTGAGAAGACGAGCGTTGAATCGGCAATGCGACCGATCACGCGGGTCGTGTCCGTTCCCCGCGTGCTGGTCGATGTGAAGTCCCGCATCGAAAGGCCGCGCGAGAGGTGCACGGCGAGCTGTTCCGTGCGGCGCACACCGGCCGGCGATTCGGTCACGACGTATTCGGTGACCTGCAGCGCGCGGGGTACCGTGTCGATCGCGATGGAGGCGAATCCGACGTGCCGGCCCGCGTCTTCGGCGATGTAGTAAGTCGTGATCGGCACAATGCGGAGTGCCACGTCGGCCAGGCGTGCCGCCGGCGACGGATTCAGTTCGCGCGCGAAGAGAAGACCGAGTCCGGCGGCCCAGGCCGCCAGCACCGATGTCGCGACGATCCCGCGTCGGCTCACCGTTGCCTCATCGGCTCACGATCGCGTGTCGCCGTCACGTGAGCGACAGCGAAGTCTCGGCGTTGATCCACGCCACGTACTTCTCGAGTCCGGACGCCGCCGAAAGCGCCAGCAATTCGGGAACCTTGTACGGATGCAGCTCCGCGAAGGCAGCCTCCAGCGCGTGCAGCACCGCCGACCGCGTTTTGAGAAGGAGTACTGTCTCGGACTCATCGGCGATGCGTCCTTCCCACCGGTAGAGCGAACGAGCCCCCGGCAGCATGGTGCCGCAGGCGATCAGCCGGCGTTCGAGCAGCCCGGTGATGAGCATTTCGCCTTCGATGGCGTTGGCCACCGTGGTCAGGACGACGACAGCGTCGGTGTGGGGCATGTTCGGGGCTCGTGACTGGTGACTCGTGACTCGGCACTGCGGTGCGGGGCCAGTACTTAAGACGACTGGCCAACCCGTCAGTGACGCCACGGATACGGTGTTCAGCGCTCGGCGCTCCACGCTCGGCGCTTTGCCGCGACTTGAAGCCAGCCGCGCCGCCAAAGAAGTTTACAAGTCTATGTCCGGTGAGAATCTGATCATTCGGGGGGCGCGGGAGCACAACCTGCGCAACATCGACGTGGTCATCCCCCGCGACCGGCTCACCGTGGTTACCGGCCTGTCGGGCTCAGGCAAGTCCTCGCTGGCGTTCGATACCATCTACGCCGAGGGCCAGCGCCGGTACGTCGAATCGCTCTCCGCCTACGCCCGGCAGTTCCTGGGCCTGATGGAGAAGCCGGACGTCGACTCCATAGAAGGCCTCTCGCCTGCTATTTCGATCGAGCAGAAGTCGGCCGGACACAACCCGCGATCGACGGTCGGGACCGTAACAGAGATCCACGACTATCTCCGACTGCTCTATGCGCGTGCCGGAACGCCGCACTGCCCCAATTGCGGCCGGCCGGTCGAGCGACAGAGCGCGGGACAGATCAGCGATGTCGTGCTGTCGTGGCCTTCCGGAACACGGATCGAAGTGCTCTCTCCATTGGTTCGCGCGCGCAAGGGCGAGTTCCGCGACCTGTTCGAGAACGCGCGCAAGCAGGGCTTCGTGCGCGCCGTCGTCGACGGTTCGGTGATCGAGCTGGCCGATCCGCCGAAGCTCAATCGCAAGGTGAATCACGACGTCTCGATCATCGTGGACCGGCTCGTTGTCCGCGCCGAGGATCGTGGACGTCTGACAGACTCACTCGAAACGGCGATCCGGCTTGCCGATGGCATCGTCGAGGTCAAACGGTACGACACGCCTAACGGCACGTCGCATCACTTCTCCGAGCGATATGGTTGCGCGCACTGCGGCATCTCGCTGCCGGAGATGGAGCCGCGCCACTTCTCGTTCAATTCGCCGTTCGGCGCGTGCCCGGCCTGTGGAGGACTCGGCACCCGGCGTGAAGTGAGCGAGGATCTCATACTCGGCGACCCGGGCATATCGATCCTCGAGGGCGTCATCCTGCCCTGGGGCGAGCCCGATGGATACCTGCGTCGGGTGATTCTGCCCGGACTCGCGAAGCAACTGGGGTTCGAGCTGAACACGCCTTGGGGGAAGTTGCCGAAGAAAGTGAAGGACGCGCTGCTCTACGGAACTGAACCCGGAGACACGAAGGCCAGAGGGCAGAGGCCAGAGGCCCGAGCCAGAAAGAGCGCCGGGTTCTCCTGGGAAGGCATCCTTGTCTCGGTGCAGCGCCGCTTCAGCGAGAGCGAATCGGACCAGGTCCGGCAGGACTTGCTGGAGTACATGGTCGTCAAGCCGTGCCAGGCGTGCGGCGGGAAGCGGCTCAAACCCGAGTCGCTGGCGGTCACGGTCCACGGGAAGAACCTGGGCGAGGTGGGCGACTACTCCATTGGCGAAGCACAGGCGTTCATCGACTCTGTGCCGGTGCGGGAGAATGGCCGGCCGGGGCTCGATGCGGGAATCGCCGCTCCCATCCTCAAGGAGGTCAGGGAACGGCTCCGGTTCCTCGTCGACGTCGGACTCGACTACCTCACGTTAGGCAGGGCGGCCGAGTCACTGTCGGGGGGTGAAGCACAGCGCATCCGCCTGGCGACCCAGATCGGGTCCCGGCTGGTCGGCGTGCTGTACATCCTCGACGAGCCTTCGATCGGGCTTCACCAGCGCGACAACGAACGGCTGCTGCGCACGCTCGAGCAGCTGCGCGACCTCGGCAACACGGTGATCGTGGTGGAGCACGACGAGGAGACCATTCGCGCCGCCGACCACGTGATCGACCTCGGTCCCGGCGCCGGAAAGCACGGAGGAGAGGTCATCGCCGAGGGGACCGTGAATGACCTGCTGAAAGTGAAGCGGTCGCTCACCGGCCAGTACCTGTCGGGAGCTCGCAGCATCGCTGTTCCGAAGGAACGGCGTTCCATGAATCCCGGACGGCAGCTCGTCGTGCACGGCGCGCGGGAGCACAACCTGCGCAACCTGACGGTCGCCATCCCGTTAGGCGCGTTCGTAGCCGTCACCGGCGTGTCGGGGTCGGGGAAGTCGACGCTGATCGAGGACATCCTCCATCGCACACTGGCGCGGCACTTCTTCCGCGCCCGCGTCATCCCGGGCGCGCACGACCGCGTCACGGGCATGGAGCACATCGACAAGGTCATCGACATCGACCAGAGCCCGATCGGGCGGACGCCACGATCGAATCCGGCGACCTACACCGGTCTCTTCGCGCCCATCCGCGACCTGTTCGCCGAACTCCCCGAGGCAAAGATCCGCGGCTACGGCCCCGGGCGGTTCTCCTTCAATGTGAAGGGCGGCCGCTGCGAGTCCTGCCAGGGCGACGGCCTGGTAAAGATCGAGATGCACTTCCTGCCCGACGTCTACGTCCCGTGCGACGTCTGCAAGGGTCGCCGCTACAATAGAGAGACGCTCGAGGTGCAGTTCCGCGGGAAGAGCATCGCCGACGTGCTCGACATGACGGTCGAGGACGCGCTGGCGTTCTTCGAGAACCAGCCCCGCATCCGCCAGAAGCTGCAGACGCTCTTCGACGTCGGGCTCGGCTACATCCACCTCGGCCAGAGCGCGACCACGCTTTCGGGTGGTGAAGCGCAGCGCGTGAAGCTGGCGACCGAGCTATCACGGCGCGACACCGGGCGTACGCTCTACATCCTCGACGAGCCGACCACGGGTCTCCACTTCGAGGACGTTCGCCTGCTGCTGAACGTGCTGCATCGTCTGGTCGATCGCGGCAACACGGTTCTGGTGATCGAGCACAATCTCGACGTGATCAAGACCGCCGACTGGATCGTCGACCTCGGTCCCGAGGGTGGGAACCGCGGCGGGGAGGTGGTGGCGGCCGGGACGCCGGAGCAGGTCGCACGCCGGCGGGAATCCTTCACTGGAGCCCATCTGGCCAAAGTGCTGCGCTGAGTCAACGGCCCCGGCTCCTGGCCAGGGAGGTGCGGCATCTCGCCAATCACAGCGGGCCGCTTATCTTCCGCCCAGACGAGCGGTTTGGGGGCAGGACAAGGATCCTGGCATCGAGGAAGTGGCGCCCGGGTTCCTAGTCCGAAACATGGCCCTCTCCGCCGCCGTAAGTCGGTGAGAACCCAGATCACAGGATTGCAGATGATCACGCGCGACGACATCGAGGGATTCCTCGACCGGCTGGCGTCCGAAGGGGCGACCTACCGCGAGATAGAGCCGGGGCTCTGGGCGGTCCGCCCCGGCGGGGCGCTCGACCTCGACTTCATCGTCCACCACAACCCGCCGGTCGTCGTGCTGCGCGTGAAGGTGATGGACCTGCCGGCCACCAATGGCCGCAGCGCCGACCTCAACCGCCGCCTGCTCGAGCTCAACGCCAGCGACCTGGTTCACGGGTCGTACGGCATTTCCAACGAGTCCATCGTCCTCACCGAGGCGCTCGAACTCGAGCACCTCGACTACGAGGAATTCCAATCCAGCTACGAAAGCATGACGCTGGCGCTCGCCACGCACGTCCGCGAGCTGGCCACGTTCCGCGAGGATAGTTAGGTATGGGACTCTTTGACCGCCTGGCCACCCTGATCAAGTCGAACATCAATGATCTGATCTCCTCCGCGGAAAACCCGGAGAAGATGCTCAACCAGATCATCGTCGACATGCGCGACCAGCTGGTGAAGGCCAAGCAGCAGGTGGCCGCCGCCATTGCCGACGAAAAACGACTGCGCGACCAGACCGACGACGAAGCCAAACAGGCGCAGGACTGGATGGCCAAGGCCGAGCTGGCCGTCCGCCAGAATCATGACGACCTGGCGAAGGCAGCGCTCGTCAGGCACGGTGAGCACCTCACGCACGCCCAGCAGCTCGATCTCACGTGGCAGGCCCACCAGTCCGAGACCGAGAAGCTCAAGGCGTCACTCCGCGACCTCAACGACAAGATCGAGGAGGCAAAGCGGAAGAAGAATCTGCTCCTCGCCCGGCAGCGGCGCGCTCAGGCCCAGAAGCGCATCTCCGAGACGATGTCCTCGATGTCGGAGAAGTCGGCCTTCGAGGCCTTCGCCCGGATGGAGGAGAAGATCGCCAGCAACGAGCGCATGATCAAAGCCAGCGTCGAGATCGACGAGGAGTTCTCCGGCGACCGGCTGCAGCGTGACTTCAAGGCGCTGGAGAAGGCGCACGGCTCTGCCAGCGCCGACGCCCAGCTCATGGCGCTCAAGCAGAAGATGGGGATCCTTCCCGCACCGAGCGCGCCCGACCAGAAGAAGCTGGGGGCGGGCGCCAACGATGCTGAGGAGATCCACGCCGAGGTCGAGGAGGTCCACGACGAGAAGCCGCGCGGTTGAGCGCGCCCGCCGTCGCTGAGCCGCGGTTCCGATTTGGCCCCGTTCTCGGGGCCACGGTCACGACCGTCCTGCTGATCTGGCTGTTCTATTCGGTCGCCGAAGTACTGCTGCTGCTGTTCATCGCCGTCCTCGTCTCGCTCTACCTCGGCTCCGTTACCGACTTCCTGGTAGCGCGACTGCCGGTACCGCGTGCGCTGGCGTTCACCGCCGCGATTTTCCTGACGCTCGGCGCTGTGTACGGACTCGGATCGCTGCTGGTCCCGCCCGTGGTTGCGCAGACGCAGCAGCTCTTGGGAGTCCTGCCGGATTACGTCCGCGCCTGGCAATCCTGGCTCGAGCGGCTCACGGGACGCTTCCCCATGCTGGGGGGAGGCGCGACCCCACAGACGGAGCTGGTGAACGCGATCGTCTCGCAGGTTCAGGGCTTTGCTTCGAGAGCCGTCCCCACGGTGCTGAACATCGGCCACCAGATTGTGAATGTCGTGTCGATCCTGGTCATGGGGATTTACATGGCGCTGTATCCAGGACTGTACCGGGAGTGGCTCATCGCCCTGTTCCCTCCAACGCAGCGCGACACCGTCCGCGATGTCATGCGGGACATCGGCACCACGCTCAAGGCGTGGATCACGGCGCAGCTGCTGGCGATGACCGTGCTGGCGGCGCTGACGGCGCTCGGTCTCTACATCCTCCGCGTCCCCTATTGGCTGACGTTCGGGATCTTCGTCGGCTCCGTGGTCATCGTGCCGTTCTTCGGCACGCTGATTGGAACGCTGCTACCCGCGCTGTTCGTGCTGGGCGGCGATGGTTTCGCGGGTATCGGCCCGGGCGGGCACTTCCTGCTCGTCGTAATGCTCGGCGTCATCGTGCACATCATTGAAGGGAACCTGGTGCTGCCGCTGATCACGGCGAAGCGCGTGGAGATCCCTCCGGTGCTGAGCATGATGGCCGTGCTCATCGTGGCGAAGCTGTTCGGAGTGTTTGGCGTCATCGTAGCGGTACCCATGGCGGCGGTGGTGATGGTGCTCATCCGCCGAATCGTGATTCACCGGCTCTACGAGGGGCAGAGCTTCCGGCGTCACGCCGGCGACCGCCTCCTGGTGTTGCGCGTGCCCGCTCCCGACGCTGCCGTCATCGCCGGATATTCGGTGGACGTCCTTCGCGATATGACGCACCAGGCCGCGGTTTGAGGTCGGACTCCGACGAGAATGACCCTCCGACTTTACAACACGCTCACGAGGTCGATCGAACCGTTCGCTCCGGCTGACGGGCGCACGGTCCGCATGTACGCGTGCGGTCCGACCGTCTACAACCCGGCGCACATAGGAAACTTCCGCTCGTTTCTGTTCGAGGACCTTCTGCGTCGCGTGCTGCGGCTGCACGGTTGGAACGTCATGCAGGTGATGAACCTGACGGACGTGGACGACAAGATCATCAAGCGGGCATACGAGCAGGGAAAGACGATCACGCAGGTGACCGATCCGATTGTCGAAATCTTCCATCAGGATCGGAAGTACCTGCGCATCGAGGATGCCGAGGTGTATCCCACGGCGACCGGCCACATCCCGGAGATGATCGCGCTCGTGGAGAAGCTGCTCGCGACGGGGATCGCGTACAAAGCGGACGACGGCTCGGTCTACTTCGCCATCGATCGCTTCGAGGGCTACGGGCGTCTGTCACGACTGGACAAGCGCGAGATCAAGTCGGGCGCGCGCGTGGCGCAGGACGACTACACGAAGGAGAACGCGCAGGACTTCGCGTTATGGAAGGCTGCCAAGCCGGAGGACGAGGCGACCGGCGCCGTCTGGGACGCTCCATTCGGCCGCGGGCGGCCCGGCTGGCATCTCGAATGCTCGGCGATGGCCATGAAGTACCTGGGTGAGACCCTCGACCTGCACTGCGGCGGAGTCGATCTCGTCTTCCCTCACCATGAGGACGAGATCGCGCAGTCGGAGGCGGCGACCGGCGCGCCGTTCTCGCGCTTCTGGTGCCATGGAGAGTTCCTGCAGGTCGACGGGACGAAGATGTCGAAGCGGATCGGCAACGTTTCGACGGTCTCGGACCTGAGGGAGAAGGGAATCTCGGCGGCCGCGCTGAGGCACTTCGTGTACTCCACGCACTACCGGAAGCAGATCAACCTGTCCGGGGCGGCCCTCGAGGCTTCCATAGAAGCGGTGGCCCGGATCGGCGAGTTCGCCCATCGGTTGGCTGAGGCCAAGGGCGGAACTCGGGAGCTGGGGGCCGCGGCGGAGACGGCGGAACTGGAGTTCAAGACCGCGTTGGATGCGGATCTGAACGCGCCGGAGGCGGTGGCTGCTCTCTTCACGTTCATCGGAAGGGCGAATGCCGAGCTGGACCGTAAGGGGTCCGATCAAGCGATGCTCGAGCGCGCCCGCGAGGTTTTCGGCCTGATGATGAAGGTCCTCGACCTGGAGCCGCGAGCGCTCCGATTTGTCGTCTCGGCGGCCAAAGTGGAACCGGAACCTGTTGCCGCGTTGGGCCTTAGCGAGAAGGATCTGGAGCAGGTGCGGTGGGGGGTGGGAAAACTTCGCGACCGGATCACTGCAAGACAGAACCGCGACTTTGCGGCGTCCGATGCGATCAGGGTGGAAGTCGAGGCGTGTGGGTTCGCGGTCAAGGACACGGCGAATGGGACGATCCTCGAGCGGTACCAATAGGTCGGAAGTCCGAGGTCCGAGGCCGGAGTGAAGCGGCTCAGGGGTCTCGATGCGCACCCCTCGGACTCTGACCTCGGAGCTCGGAACTGTTTGCAGGTCAAAAGGTTGACACTCTTTCACGGCCCCGCTATCATGTCTGGCTCGCGCGATTGGCTGGGTGCTGACGTAGCTCAACTGGCAGAGCACCTGATTTGTAATCAGGCGGTTGCGAGTTCGACTCTCGCCGTCAGCTCTTGTGACGGGGAGTCGGCGTCAGCGAAGCGCGTGATCGCGGTGGGGTACCCAAGCGGCCAACGGGAGCAGACTGTAAATCTGCCGGCTTACGCCTTCGAAGGTTCGAATCCTTCCCCCACCATGGTGGCGGACCTTCACTCATCAGGCGGCAACGATGGGTGGCGTGGCTGGTGACAAGCGGGACACGAAGTGATCGCGGGAGTAGCTCAGTTGGTAGAGCGCGAGCCTTCCAAGCTCGATGTCGCGGGTTCGAGCCCCGTCTCCCGCTCTATCGATGAACGTCCGCTCGCGTAGCTCAGTCGGTAGAGCACACCCTTGGTAAGGGTGAGGTCATCGGTTCAATCCCGATCGCGAGCTCTGAAGTACAGATGTGAGATGGGAGATGGGAGATGGGAGATCGTCCATCTCGATTCCCCCGTCTCAAATCTCAAATCTGCGAAGCAATGCCCAGAGACAAGATCATTCTCGCCTGCAACGACTGTAAAAACCGCAACTACTTCACCACGAAGAACCGTCGCGTGCATCCCGAGCGCGTCGAGTGGAAGAAGTACTGCCCGCGCTGCAACAAGCACGTCGTTCACAAGGAAACCAAGTAACCGTGGCTACTGAAGTCGTCACACGGCCCAACACTCTTCAGCGCTTGATCACCTTCTACCAGGAGGTGGTCGCGGAGATGAAGAAGGTGACGTGGCCGGACATGCAGCAGGTGCGCCAGCTGTCGATCGGCGTGATTGTGCTCTCGCTGTTCATCGGCGCGGTCATCGCGCTGATGGACGTGGTCTTCCAGGCCATCTTCGTGCGCGGCCTTCCCTCGCTCATCGGGGGCTGAGCCGGTGGATCATCACTGGTATGCCATCCAGACAACGGCGGGTCATGAGAAGAAGGTGCGGTCGCTGATCTCGCGACGCATCGAGGCCGACCCGGCGCCGGCGGATGCGCGCCTGATCCGCCAGGCGCTGATGCCGACGCAGGAAGTCGTGGAGGTCAAGAACGGCAAGAAGGTGACGGTGGAGCGGAAGCTCTTCCCGGGCTACGTGCTGGTGGAGATGGTGTGGAACCAGGAGACAGCCCACGTCATCAACAGCATCCAGGGCGTGATCAAGTTCCTCCACCACGGCGGCGGGCACGCCCCGGTCGGCGTGGAGCCCATGGCCCTGAGGCAGGACGAAGTCAATCGCTTGTTAGGCATCGCCGAGGAAGTGGAGCCGGAGGCGCCGAAGGAAGAAATCCCGTTCATGACCGGGCAGGCGGTGACGATCACCGAGGGCCCGTTCACGGACTTCAATGGCACGGTGGAAGAAGTCGTCCCGGACAAGGGCAAGGTGCGCGTGAGCGTGAGCCTGTTTGGACGACCGACGTCAGTGGAGTTGGATTACCTGCAGTTGAAGGGCTACTAGGGAACAGCGACCAGCTGGTGCGTTCCTGATCGCTGATCGCTGCAGTTCTTCTGGTCGCTGCATCTGTTGAATGCCCTTGCGCGGGGCGGCCGCTGAGCGGCGAGGAGCGCACCGTCGGATACCACAACGACGCTAATCAAACCGTGGGAGTCACTGGCGCAGGGCCGGGTCTGGATGACGGCGACTGCGGGACGTGAAAAAAGAACGGGTGACGGGTGACGGGTGACGGGTGGTGAACAACCACTCCGACCCGCAGCCCGCGACCCGCGACCCGTTTTCCGTTTCGCTCCTCGGATCGCTGAAATCCTTCTCCTCGCCTGCTGCGTTACGCAGAGGAGATCACATGGCCAAGAAAGTCGTTGGATTCGTCAAGCTCCAGATTCCCGCTGGGCGTGCGAATCCTGCTCCACCCGTGGGGACCGCGTTAGGCCCCCAGGGCATCAACATCATGGCGTTCTGCAAGGAGTTCAACTCCCGCACGCAAGCCCAGGATGGCCTCATCCTGCCGGTCGAGATCACGATCTTCGCCGACAAGTCGTTCACCTTCATCCTCAAGACGCCGCCGGCGGCCATCCTGATCAAGAAGGAACTGGGACTGGAGAAAGGTTCGGGTCAGCCGAATCGCGTGAAGGTTGGTAAGCTCACCAAGGCACAGGTCAGGAAGATCGCCGAAGTGAAGATGCCCGACCTGAACTGCGACTCGATCGAATCCGCCATGGCAATGGTGGCGGGCGCCGCGCGCTCGATGGGAGTGGAGGTGGCGGAATAATGCGCACCCATGGCAAGAAGTACCGCAAGGCGGCCGAGACGCGTGACATCGTCAGCAGCTACGCGCCCAAGCAGGCGCTGGAGATCGTGAAGGGCAACGCATACGCCAAGTTCGACGAGACGGTGGAAGTCGCGGTGCGGCTGGGCGTCGATCCGCGCCATGCGGACCAGATCGTTCGCGGCACCGTGGTGCTGCCGGCCGGCACCGGCAAGACCGTCCGCGTGCTCGTCATCGCCGCCGGCGAAAAGGCGCGCGACGCGCAGGAAGCCGGCGCTGACTTCGTCGGCAACGAGTTCCTGCAGAAGATCAAGGACGGATGGCTCGACTTTGACATCATGATCGCTACGCCGGACCAGATGGGTCAGGTCGGCCAGCTTGGACGCGTGCTCGGTCCCCGCGGACTGATGCCGAATCCGAAGGCGGGCACGGTCACGATGGACGTCGGGCGCGCCGTGCGTGAATCAAAGGCTGGCAAGATCGAGTTTCGCGTCGACAAGGCGGGCAACGTGCACGCCGCGATCGGCAAGGTCTCGTTCGCGCTCGACTCGCTCGAAACGAATTTCGGCGCCTTCATGGACCAGATCGTCCGGTCGAAGCCGGCATCGTCCAAGGGCGTCTACGTCCGGAACGTATCGGTCTCCAGCACCATGGGACCGGGCGTTCGTGTCGATCCCACCCTCTACCGGTAACGAGCCATGAAGAAAAGCGAGAAGGAACAGCTCGTATCGGAGCTGAAGGGCAAGATCGACGGCGCCACCGCGCTCTACTTCACCGACTTCACGGGACTGAACGTGAAGCGGATGACCGAGCTGCGGCGCCGACTGCGCCGGGCCGGTGTCGAATACGTGGTGATCAAGAACACGCTCGCGTTGCGGGCGGTCAATGAGAGTGGCCTGACGGGCGGCAAGCTCAAGGGGCCGACGGGCGTCGTCGTGTCTCGCGACCCGGTGGCGGCCGCCAAGGTGCTCGTCGACTTCGCGAAGGAGAATGAACAACGGCCGTCGGTAAAGGGCGGGCTCGTCGAGGGCGCCGCCGTGACCGAAGCCGAAGTGAAGAAGCTCGCCACGCTGCCAACGCGCGAAGCTGCGCTCGGGCTCCTGGCCGGCGCAATGAACGGTGTGCTGATGGTGTTCGCGCTCGCGCTGGACGCGAGGAAAGAACAGTTGGAGAACGCGTAGGGCCCCAGGCGGGAGCGTCGGCGGCTCACCGCAGGGTGAGTGGAGCCGGCGTTCTGGATCGCCTTTGGAATTGTGTACGAACAATCCCAGCATCGCCTGGGCACGTCATGGAGACAACGGACAATGGCAAACGCGACCCTGAGTAAGGACGACATCCTCGAAGCGATCGGCGGCATGAAGGTCACGGAGCTCGTCGAGCTGACCGAGGCCTTCAAGTCGAAGTTCAACGTGACCATCGCAGTGGCCGCGGCCGGTGCCGCGGGCGGTGGAGCAGCGGCGGCTCCCGCGGTAGAGGAGCAGACTGAATTCACCGTTACCCTGATCGCGGCCGGCGCCCAGAAGATCCAGGCGATCAAGGTCGTTCGCGAACTCACCGGACTGGGTCTGAAGGAAGCGAAGGATCTCGTGGACGGCGCGCCCAAGGATGTGAAGACGGGCGTGTCGAAGGACGAGGCAGCCCAGGTCAGGTCGAAGCTCGAGGCAGCCGGCGCGACGGTGGAGGTGAAATAGTGATTCGTGATTCGTGATTCGTGACTCGGCATACCCGCGATCCTCGCAGTGCCGAGTCACGAGTCACGAGTCACCAGTCACCGTTTCTCCTTCACCGACGCCCATCGTGACTCAATTCAGCCACAACAATAGTCGTTCCCACTCGCCACTCCCCGGGCACTCCTCGCCCAGGGGACTCGTGGCGTTTTCGCCTGCCCGCGGGTGAATCATGCCTGATACGAAACAGATCACGTTCACGAAGCTCGATGAGGGGATGGGAATGCCCCACCTCCTCGACATCCAGACGAGGGCGTTCCAGTCGCTCCTCCAGAAAGACGCCGCGGCGCACCACACCGAGGATGTCGGACTGGAACGGGTCTTCAGGGAACTGTTCCCGATCAGCGACGTCCACGAGAATTTCTCGCTCGAATTCGTCAGCTACGTGCTCGGCGAGCCGAAGTACTCCGTGGAAGAGTGCATCGAGCGCGACATGACCTACTCGGCGCCGCTCAAGGCGACGCTGCAGCTGGTCATCAATGAAGACGTCAACGGTCTCAAGCGCCCGCGCAACATCATCCAGAAGGAGGTCTACCTCGGCGAGCTGCCACTGCTCACCGAGCTGGGCACCTTCGTGATCAACGGCGCCGAACGCGTCATCGTGAGCCAGCTCCATCGCTCGCCAGGCGTCGTGTTCGAGGAGTCGACGCACCCGAACGGGCAGCGCCTGATCTCGTCGCGCATCATCCCGTTCCGCGGGTCGTGGGTCGAGTTCACGGTGGACATCCACGACGTGATCTACGTGCACATCGACAAGAAGAAGAAGTTCCCGGCCACGGCGCTTCTGCGCGCCTTTGGCTATGCCGGGAACAGCGACATCCTGCGCCTGTTCTTCGGCGTCCGTGACCTGGACCTCACGCGAAAGCGCGAGAGCCGTATCGACCAGCGCGAAGTCGTGGGTGCGGTGATCGCCGAGGACATCACGCTCGCCGGTGAGGCGGCCGACCCCGACGCCCCCAAGGCCAAGACCAAGAAGGCCAAGCTGGCGGCCGAACGCGCCGCGGCGGACCTGCTGGTGCGCGAAGGCGACGAGCTGACCGAGGAAGTGCTCAACCGCCTGACGCGGCTGGGCATCAAGCAGATCAAGGTCTTCGCGTCGTACATGACGGCGGACGTCCGTGACGAGCTCGAAGCCATCGAGCGCAGCGAGCGCCCGCAGGCGCGCGTGCTGTCGCGCGACGTGATCGACCCCGGGACCGGTGAGGTTCTGGCCGAGGCGGGGCAGGCGCTCAAGGAAACGCTCATCAAGCGCCTGCGGAAGGCGGAGGTCCTCAAGGTCTCGGTCTTCGTGCCGTCAGGGCGCGCCGAGTCCACGCTCATCAAGAACACGCTGGCCAAGGACCCGACCAACACCAACAACTGGTCGCCCGAGGAGCGCAAGAAGTGGCTCAAGGTCGACGACACCATTGCCGAGCAGACGAAGAAGCTGATCGAGGCGGGCGAGACACACGCGCTGCGCTCGATCTACGGCCTGCTCCGTCCGGGTGACGCGCCGAACAAGGAAACGGCCAAGCAGGCGCTGGAGCGACTGTTCTTTTCGCCCAAGCGCTACGACCTGGGCCGCGTCGGCCGGTACAAGATCAACCAGCGGCTGGCGCTCAACACCGACCCGGGCACGACGGTCCTCACCAAGGACGATTTCATCGCGATCCTGCGCTACCTCGTGGAGCTCCATGAGGGACGCGGCCACGTGGACGACATCGACCACCTTGGCAACCGGCGCATCCGCTCGGTCGGCGAGCTGATCGCGAACCAGTTCTCGGTTGGCCTGTCGCGCATGGCGCGCCTGGTGAAGGAGCGTATGTCGATCAACACCGATCCCGAGAAGATCTCACTCGACGACCTCGTGAACGCGAGGACGGTGAGCGCGGTCATCCAGGCGTTCTTCGGGTCGTCGCAGCTCTCGCAGTTCATGGACCAGACCAACCCGCTGGCCGAGCTGACGCACAAGCGTCGCCTGTCCGCGTTAGGTCCGGGCGGCCTCACGCGTGAGCGCGCCGGGTTCGAGGTGCGCGACGTGCACTACTCGCAGTACGGCCGCATGTGCCCCATCGAGACGCCGGAAGGTCCGAACATCGGCCTCATCACGTCGCTGGCGTGCTACGCGCGCGTCAACGACCTGGGCTTCGTCGAGACGCCGTATCGCGTGGTTCGCAACGGCAAGGTGACGAACGACGTCGCCTGGCTGGACGCCAACAAGGAAGAGGAGGCGGTCATCGCGCAGGCGAACGCCAAGTTGAATCCCGACGGGACGTTTGCGGACGATTTGGTCCTGTGCCGACAGAGAGGCGACTTCCCGCTCACGGCGCCCACGCGCATCGACTACATGGACGTGGCGCCCGAGCAGCTCGTGTCGATCGCCGCGGCGCTCATTCCGTTCCTCGAGCACGACGACGCCAACCGCGCGCTGATGGGCTCGAACATGCAGCGTCAGGCGGTGCCGTTGCTCCTGCCCCGCACGCCGCTGGTAGGCACGGGCCTGGAAGAGAAGGTGGCTCGCGACTCGGGCGCCTGCGTCATCGCGCTCCGGGCCGGTGTGGTCACGCGCGTCACGGCCGACGAGATCATCGTCGACGCCGGGCACGAGCGCGGGAAGAAGGACGACGACCGTCCGCTGGCCCGCCTCACGGCGCAGGACCGGTACCGGATCAAGAAGTACTGGCGTACCAACCAGGACACGGCGATCAACCAGCGCCCGATCGTCCGGCTGGGCCAGAAAGTGAAGGCGGGCGAGGTGCTGGCTGACGGTGCCGGCACAGAGATGGGTCAGCTGGCGCTGGGCGCCAACGTGACCGTGGCCTTCATGCCGTGGTACGGCCACAATTTTGAAGACGCAATCGTTCTTTCAGAACGATTGGTCAAGGACGACGTGTATTCGTCGATCCACATCCAGGAACTCGAGCTCCACGTTCGCGACACCAAGCGCGGGCAGGAGGAAATCACGCGCGAGATTCCGAACGTGGCCGAGGAGTCGCTGGTGGACCTCGACGAGCGCGGCATCGTGCGCATTGGCGCCCACGTGAAGCCGGGCGACATCCTCGTCGGCAAGATCACGCCGAAGGGCGAGACGGAGCTGTCTCCGGAAGAGAAGCTCCTCACCGCCATCTTCGGCGAGAAGGCCAAGGATGTGAAGGACTCGTCGCTGAAGGTCTCGCCGGGCATGGAAGGCGTGGTCATCGACGTGAAGATCTTCTCGCGCATCGAGGACCAGGTCGTCGAGAAGGACCGCGGCGAGCGGATCGGCGAAGTGCGCCGGCTCGAGGGTGAGGAGAAGGTCCGCGTCAACGAAGTGCGCGACGATGAACTGCGCGAAATTCTTGAAGGCGAGACTGTCGCCCTCGCGTTGAGGGCGGGCACGGTTGAGGAAGCGATTCCCACCGGGACGAAGCTGACGAAAGAAGTCCTCACCGACCTGCGGTTCGCGCAGGTCGACCTGAAGACGTTCCGCGTCGAGAACCGGAAGGCCAACGACCGCATCCGCACCATCATCGACCTGGCCAACGAGGAGAAGGCTCGCCTCGAGGAACGGGCCGAGGAACGAATCGACCGGATCCTCCAGCCTGACGAGTTGCCGCCTGGGGTCATCCAGCTCGTGAAGGTCTACCTGGCCGAGAAGCGCAAGGTCTCGGTCGGCGACAAGATGGCCGGGCGACACGGCAACAAGGGCATCGTGGCCCGGGTGGTGCCGGAGGAGGACATGCCGTTCCTCCCCGACGGCCGTCCGGTGGACATCGTGCTCAATCCGTTAGGCGTGCCGAGCCGTATGAACGTCGGCCAGATCCTGGAGACCCACCTCGGGTGGGCCGCCAAGATCCTCGGCTTCTACGCCAAGACGCCCACGTTCTCGGGCGCGAATGAGCACGAGATCGGTCTCGTGCTCAAGCTGGCCGGACTCACCTGGGCGCGCGAGACGCTGAACCTGCATAACGCGCCGCTCAACATCAGCAACGACGACGTCCGGACGATCAGCGCCGACGTGGGGGGCGACAGTGCGAAGGTCGTTCTCATGGACGACGCAAAGCTCAGCGAGCTTGGCGGCCGTAACATGTCGGCCGAAACGAAGGACATCTTCAATCGCGTACGCGACTTCCTGTCGCAGGCAGCCCGCGAAATGGGCGAGCGCGAAGAAAAGGAACTGCAGAACCAGGCCGCGATGCACACGGCCATGTCCGACGACGAGTTACTCGGCGCCACGCGTCGCGCCGAGGCCAAGGCGACGAGCCGGCAACTGGAGAAACGGCTGGGCCGGACGCCGACCGAAGTGCTGGAGGATCTCGAGCTGTCGGCGCTGGCGAGCATGCTGGGCAGGAAGTCGGAGGCGGACGTCGACGCGGCGGCCAGCGAGCTGCTGCGGATGGCGGGCATCACGCCGGGCGGCAAGATGCACCTGCGCGACGGCCGCTCCGGTGAGTCGTTCGCGTTCCCGATCACGGTGGGTGAGATCTACATGCTCAAGCTCTCGCACCTGGTTGACGACAAGATCCACGCCCGGAGCATCGGGCCGTACTCCCTGGTCACCCAGCAGCCGCTGGCGGGCAAGGCACAGTTCGGCGGCCAGCGCTTCGGGGAAATGGAAGTGTGGGCGCTGGAGGCGTACGGCGCTGCCCACACGTTGCAGGAAATCCTGACGGTGAAGTCGGATGACGTGAATGGCCGGAGCCGGGTCTACGAGGCCATTGTCAAAGGCCAGAACCTGCCCGAACCGGGAATCCCGGAGTCGTTCAACGTGCTGGTGAAGGAGCTGCAGGCGTTAGGCATTCATGTGCGCATGGACACGAAGGACGGCCACGGCGCCGTGCCCACCTTCGGCCGCGATGGCGAGGAGTAATCGATGATCGACTTCAGGAGTGCGCGCGAGCAGCGCGCGTCAGCGTTCGACTTCATCCAGGTCCGGATCGCCTCCCCCGAGGAGATCCGCGGGCCTCGCGACGCCAAGGAGCGGGAACGCCTCGAAATGCAGGGGCTCCGCACCTGGTGGTCGTGGGGCGAGGTGACCAAACCCGAGACCATCAACTACCGCTCGTTCAAGCCGGAGAAGGATGGCCTGTTCTGCGAGCGGATCTTCGGCCCGGTGAAGGACTGGGAGTGCCACTGTGGCAAGTACAAGCGGATCCGGTACCGCGGCGTCATCTGCGACCGCTGCGGCGTCGAGGTCACGCTGTCCAAGGTGCGCCGCGAGCGCATGGGACACATCGAGCTCGCCGTGCCGGTCGCGCACATCTGGTTCTTCAAGACCCTGCCCAGTCCGATGGGCAACCTGCTCGACCTCACGCTTCGTGATCTCGAGAAGGTCATCTACTACTCCAACTACGTCGTCATCGAGCCGGGCGCCCAGGAAGTGCGGGTGAACCAGATGCTCGACGAGGACGAGTTCCTGAACCTCAAGCAGAAGGCGCGCGAGGAGGGCGACACGACGTTCCATGCGGACATCGGCGCGCCCGCCGTGCGCGAGCTGCTGAAGAAGCTCGATGTCGACAAGCTCGCCGAGGACCTGCGCGCGGCGGTGGCGGTCGAATCATCGCAGCACCGCAAGAAGCAGCAGCTCAAGCGGCTCAAGATCATCGATGCATTCCGGAACTCGGGTGACGCGGCCATGGTTCGGAACCGGCCCGAGTGGATGATCATGGACGTCGTGCCGGTCATCCCGCCCGACCTGCGGCCGCTCGTGCCGCTCGACGGAGGACGCTTCGCGACGTCCGACCTGAACGACCTGTACCGCCGCGTCATCAACAGGAACAACCGTCTCCAGAAGCTCATCCTGCACCGCGCGCCGGAAGTCATTCTCCGCAACGAGAAGCGCATGCTGCAGGAGGCGGTGGACGCGCTGTTCGACAACGGGCGTCGCTCCAAGGCGATTCGCGGCCGCGGCAAGCGTCCGCTCAAGTCGCTCTCCGACATGCTCAAGGGCAAGCAGGGCCGGTTCCGCCAGAACCTGCTTGGCAAGCGTGTGGACTACTCGGGACGTTCGGTCATCGTCGTGGGCCCGGAGCTCAAGCTGCACCAGTGCGGCCTGCCAAAACTCATGGCGCTCGAGCTGTTCAAGCCGTTCATCATCCATAAGCTGGTCGAGAAGGGCATCGCCGAGACGGTGAAGCGCGCCAAGAAGATCGTGGAGCGCGAGTCGCCCGAGGTCTATGAGATCCTCGAGGAGATCATCCGCGATCATCCCGTGCTCCTGAATCGTGCCCCCACGCTCCATAGACTAGGCATACAGGCCTTCGAGCCCGTGCTGGTGGAAGGCAAGGCCATTCGAATCCACCCGCTCGTCTGCGCGGCGTTCAACGCCGACTTCGACGGCGACCAGATGGCTGTGCACGTGCCGCTGTCGTTCGAGTCACAGCTCGAGTGCCGGCTGCTCATGCTGTCGTCGAACAACATCCTCAAGCCGTCGGACGGCCGTCCGGTGGCCGAGCCGTCGCAGGACATCGTGCTCGGCTGCTACTTCGCGACCAAGGCCCCGATGGACTTCGACAAGTATGGCAAGGACTCGAAGCTGATGTCGACGGTCAAGTCGTACACGTCGTCGGCTGAAGTGGAGATGGCACTGCAGGCCGGACGGGCGAGCTATCACACGCCCGTTCGCTACTACGTGCGCAAGGATGGGGACAGCAAGTGGGTGCTCACCACCGCGGGCCGCGTACTGTTCAACTCCATCGTGCCCGAGGTACTCGGCTTCCAGAACCGCGACATGAAGAAGAAAGCGCTCGGAGAGCTCGTCTTCGAGAGCTATCGGACGGTCGGGTTGGCCGGGACGGTGGACTTCCTCGACCGCCTGAAAGATTTCGGCTTCTTCCACGCGACGCGCGGTGGTGTCTCGATCGGTATCGAGGACCTGCGCATCCCGGACGACAAGACGTCGATCCTGAAGGAAGCACTGGAGCGGGTCGAGCGCTTCCAGCGCGCCTACGCGACCGGCAACATCACGAACGGTGAACGCTATAACAAAGTGATCGACACCTGGACGCACGCCAATTCGGACGTGGCGGACGCGATGGTGAAGACCATGCGCGAGTCGAACGCCGGGTTCAATCCGGTCTTCATGATGTTCGACTCGGGTTCACGCGGCAGCCGCGACCAGATCCGCCAGCTGGCGGGGATGCGCGGCCTCATGGCCAAGCCGCAGAAGAAGCTCACCGGTGGCATCGGTGAAATCATCGAGAGCCCGATCAAGTCGAACTTCCGGGAGGGACTCTCGGTGCTGGAGTACTTCATCTCGACGCACGGCGCGCGGAAGGGTCTGGCCGACACGGCGCTCAAGACCGCCGACGCCGGCTACCTGACGCGACGTCTGGTCGACGTGGCGCAGGACGTCGTCATCACCGAGGAGGATTGCGGAACGATCCAGGGCCTCGAGATCGGCGCGCTGAAGGAAGGAGAGGACATCATCGAGCCGTTATCGGAGCGCATCGTCGGCATGGTGGCGGGCGAGGAGGTCACGGACCCGCATGTGCGTGACGAGGCTGGCCGGCCGATTGTCCTGGCCGAAGCCGGCGAGTTGATCAGTGAGGAGACGGCGCTTGCCATCGAGGAGTCGGGCATCGAGACCGTTCGCATTCGTTCGGTGCTCACCTGCGAGGCAAAGCGCGGGCTATGCCGGATGTGCTACGGCCGCAACCTGGCCACCATGGGCATGGTCGATCTTGGCGAGGCGGTCGGCATCATCGCCGCCCAGTCGATCGGCGAGCCGGGCACGCAGCTCACGCTCCGCACCTTCCACATCGGCGGCACCGCGGCTCGTATCGCGGAGCAGACGACGAGGAAGACGAAGGTCGCCGGCATCATTGAATACGGAGACCGGCTCCTGACGGTCACCAACCCTGAGGGGCACCAGATCGTCACTTCATATGAGGGCGAGCTGAGCATCCGCACTTCGGGCGACCGGAACGCGGCTGTCGGCGCCCGCCTGGCCGTGCCGTTAGGCGCGAGCCTGCTGGTGAAGGACGGCGACGAGGTGAAGCGCGACCAGGCGATCTTCACGTGGGACCCGTACACGAACCCGATCATCTCGGACGTCGAAGGGACCATCAAGTTCGTCGACATCGTGGAAGACGAGACCGTGAGCGAGGAGCTGGACGAGCTCACCGGCCTCCGGCAGCGCGTGATCACCGAGGATCGTGAGAAGCGGTTGCACCCGCACATCGAGATCTGGCAGAAGAAGGGCGGGAAGGAGAAGAAGGTCCGCGACTTCGTTATCCCGGTGGGCGCGCAGCTCGTCATCGAGGACGACCAGGAGATCCATGCCGGCGAAACGATCGCCAAGATCTCGCGTGAGGCGTACAAGACGCGCGACATCACGGGCGGTCTGCCGCGGGTAGCCGAGTTGTTCGAGGCTCGGCGTCCGAAGGATCCGGCGACCATCTCCGAGATTGATGGCCTCGTGCGGTTCGGCGACATCAAGAGAGGCAAGCGCGAGATCTTCGTGCAGCCCGTGAAGACCATTGATGGAATGTGGACGGCCGACGAGTCGCAGGAGGCCCCGGTCTATGAAGTACCGGCCGGCAAGCACTTGCGGGTGCACGAGGGAGATCGTGTGCGTGCCGGTGACCGCCTGACGGAAGGACCGGTGAATCCGCACGACATCCTGCGGATCAAGGGTCCGCGCGCGGTTCAGGAGTACCTGCTGAACGAAGTGCAGGAGGTGTACCGCCTGCAGGGCGTGAAGATCAACGACAAGCACATTGGCGTGATCGTGAAGCAGATGCTGCAGAAGGTGCGCATCGCCAGCCCGGGGGACACGGAGTTCCTCGAGGGCGAGCACGTCGACCGTCAGGTCTTCCGCGACGAGAACGAGCGGGCCAAGAAGAAGAAGCAGAAAGCGTCGACGGCGGAGCCGCTGCTGTTAGGCATCACGAAGGCGAGC
>Ga0209640_10000043_pt1 | contig 70049 bp, 74 predicted proteins | sample RifCSP10_1_FD_184018 | JGI IMG/M metagenome (GOLD analysis project Ga0209640, IMG submission 184018) | Soil microbial communities from Rifle, Colorado - Rifle CSP2_sed 10_1 (SPAdes) (version 2) | ecosystem: Environmental > Terrestrial > Deep subsurface > Rock core/Sediment | place: Rifle...
TCGGCACTCGGATGAAGGTCGTCGCCGGGCATTACACCGGTGAACTGGACGGCCCCTTCGTCTACGGAGTCGGCAAGGTCGAAGCCCTCGAAAAGCTCTCCTCCGACCTCGGCTACGACCTGGAACGGAGCTACGCCTATTCCGACTCCGTGTCCGATCTCCCGATGCTGAAGATGGTGGGTCATCCGGTGGCGGTCAATCCCGACTCCGAGTTGGAGCGGGTGGCCCATGAGAGAGGCTGGCCAGTGGTCATCTTCGCCCGGCGCACCAAACGGGCGGTGGCGATGACTGTCATGGGGACGCTAGGGGCAGCCGCCGCAACCGGTGCCTACGCGCTGGGCCGGCGCCACGGACGGGCCAGCGCACTGGCCCGGATCCGCCAAGAACAGAGCGCGCCCCATCGGCGCTGACTCAGATCACGGCCCTCTGGCCGAGTAGCTCTTTGAGCTCGGCGAACAGCGCGGACCTCGGCTCGACCCGATGGGTGTCGCTGAGTCGGAGGACCTTGGTCCCGCTGTCACTCAACATGTGGAGGAACACCGTGGCCGAGCCTGGATGATTGGCGAGTATCCCTTTGAGCCTGGTGACGATCTCGGGCGAGAGACGGGTGGCTGCCACCTGGAGTCGGACCGAGTAGTCGTCCCTGACCTCGAGTTCCTTGATCTCTCTGGCGATGACTTTGACATCGTCGCCCCGGTTGTCGAGGTTCCCGACCACCACCACGACCGCGTCCTCGACGATGGCCGGGCCGAAGTCGTGGACCGTGCGGGGGAAGGCCATGACTTCTACCGAGCCCTCCAGATCCTCCAATTGGAAGAAGATCATCGGATCCCCCTTCCGGGTCCAACGGCGGGTGATCGAGGCGACCAGACCGCCGACCGTCACCGACATTCGATCGGCCATCTCCTCGAGGTCACGAATCCCGTTGGTGGTGGCGGCGGCGAGGGAAGGGCCGATAGCCAGGAGGGGATGGTCCGACACATAGAGGCCGAGCATCTCTTTCTCGAACCCGAGCGTGATCTTCTGCGGCCAATCCAGAGCCGGGATTTCGATTCGACTCTCGCGGACGGCCTCGGTGTCACCGGCAAACAGGCTGAACTGGCCCATGTCCTCATTTCGCCGCCGTTCCACGGTGGCGTCGAGGATCTGCTCATAGACCATGGCCAGGCCCCGGCGAGGATCCCCGGAGGCGTCGAAGGCGCCGGCCTTGATCAGCGACTCCATGGTCCTCTTGTTGAGAGCGGTGACGTCAACCCGGTCCACGAAATCCTGGAGGGATGGGAATGGCCCTTTGGAGCGGGCCTCGATGATCCGCTCAACCACACCATCACCGACATTGCGCACTGCAGAGAGGCCGAAGCGGATTCGACCGTCGTGAACAGTGAAATCGCTGCCCGACTCATTCACATCGGGGACCAAGACCTTGATCCCCATTCGGCGGCACTCGTTGAGGTATACCGCAGTCCGATCCTTGTCCTTCTTGGTCGCGGTGAGCAAGGCGGCCATGTATTCGGCGGGGTGATGCGCCTTGAGGTACGCAGTCTGATAGGCGACCAACCCGTAGGCCGCGCTATGCGAGTTGTGGACGACGAAGTCGTCGGCGACGAAGTTGTGGGTGCCCGGGACTTCAACGTCGTAGGTCATCTCCAATCCGTCGGGCACGATGGACACAACCCGATCCCACCACACATCGGCATCGGCCAGCTCGCGAAGCTCCGTCGACTCGAAGGCTTTCGCCATTGCCGCGATCGTATCCCGCCGGTAGCCCCTCTTCCGAGGGTCGAGAGAATGGACCAGCTTGGGGGTGAAGCCTCCCGAAAGGCAGAGCTCCTTCAGCGAACGTCCGGACTCGGTCATGGCCCGTGTCGCCTCGGCGCGAATCAACGGAAATACCTGCCGTGCCGGCACTTGATCGTGGGTCGAACGGACGTTGTTGGCCGCAGGGGCGAGGGCCATCAAGTTCTCCAGATCGGTGCGACGCTTTCCCACGAGGTAGGGGCCGATCATCGTCGCGAACCGTGACAGGCCCTCGTCTGTAATCACATGTATCTGGTATCCGGGCCTCCGACCGCCCCTGTAGCGGAAGCTCTTGGCGGACAGGGTGTTGCGAATCCCGAGACGCAACAGGAGGTGAGCGACCTGTTCCGCCAGAACCGGCGAGGAGGTGGCGTAATAGATTGTTTGAGAACCCGAGCTCGACCGATTACAGCACCCATCGCCGGACCACATGGCGGCGAGCAGCCGTGCGAGCTGGCTCCGAGGCAATCCATCGACGGAGTCGGGAAGCCGCTTGTCGATTGCACCTTTGTGACGCAGGCCAGATCTCTCGATGAACTCCACCGCTCCACTCGGCCGACGGAGGTCCACCCTGGCGGCGTACAACGACACTGCTGACTTTGACCGATCAACGGTCGCTCGGGTGTTCTCGAAGCCCTCCATGGCGGAGACGGCGTCTTGCACAACCTCCTCGTCGCCCGAGTAGATATAGAAACTGGACGGATGACAAGTGTTGCCCTCGGCGATGACATACCCGAGGAGAGTTAGCTCGGGCGGCGTCATCGACGTGGTCGGCAGCCAGTCGAGACCGGCACTGATGGCTACGAAATCCTCAGTCCCCAACTCTTCCAAGGGACGCCACCCCGAGACGGTTCGGAACGGGTGGTTGCCGGTGGCGCGGATCGTTCTCCCGGATCTGGTGGTGAGTTTGAAGACAGGTTTGACCCCGTTCTGCCAGATGTTGCTAGGTGAGCCCAGAACTCGCATCCAACCGTCCAACGAGGCGATCGAAGGCATCACCCGGCCGTCATAGAGCTCGCGCAATGTCCGGATCGCCCCGGTCTCCGCCTCGACCACGGTGGTGTCGCCTGTCAAGCACCGGTTGAAGCCGTACCCCGCAAAGTGCTCGATGAGACCGAAGATCTCCTTGCCGACCGCCTCGGTGTGACCCTGGCTCATGCATCCCTGGACGAACCTCTGCTCCTGGGCAACCATCTCCTTCTTGATCTTCTTGCCCATGGCCCGGCGCAGATCGTCGGCTTCGACCATCGAGTAGCCGGCCATCTCCTGGGCAACGGTCATCACCTGCTCCTGGTACACCATGATCTGGTAGGTGTCCGCCAGCTTGTCGGTCAGCGCCGGATGCAGCTGTTCCACCTCGGCGCGGCCGTTCTTGCGATCGGCGTAGAGGTTGTGCATGTTGGCCCCCATGGGGCCGGGGCGATACAGGGCAACCGAGGCGATCACGTCGTTGAATGAATCGGGTTTCAGGGATCTGATCAGGGAGCGCATCGCCGTGCCCTCGAGCTGGAACACCCCGATGGTGTGGCCGCTTTGCAGGAGCTCAAAGGTTTTCTCGTCATCGAGCGGAACCGAGTCGATGTCGACCCGGCTCCCACTGGTCTCCTCGACAAGTTCCAGGCACCGCTCGATTATCGAAAGGTTGCGGAGACCGAGAAAGTCCATCTTCAGCAGCCCGAGCGACTGCACCCCGTACATCTCGTATTGGGTCACGACCTCCGCCCCTTCACCCTTTTGCTGGATGGGAACGATGTTGATCAACGGCTCTGGCCCGATCACAACGGCCGCGGCATGGATCGAATCCTGGCGACGCAACCCTTCGACCCCTCGAGCGGCGTCAACCGTCTCCCGCACCGCGTCGTCGGCCTCATAGAGCTCGCGGAGCCCCTGAGCGTTGGCATACCAGTCCTTGATCGTGGAATCGGCGTCTGCCGGTGGCGGGGTGAGAACCTGGTCCAGGGTTGGCTCCCGACCCAGGATGGAAGGCGGCATGGCCTTGGCGATTCGGTCGCCGACTCCGTACGCGTGACCGAGAACACGGGCCGCATCCCGAATCGCCTGCTTCCCCTTGATCGTCGAGAAGGTCACGATCTGGGCAACCCGGTCGGAGCCGTACTTCTGAGCGGCGTATTTGATCACGTCGGCCCGATACCGCTCGTCGAAGTCCATGTCGATGTCGGGCATCTCTCTGCGCCCCGGGTTGAGGAAGCGCTCGAAGATCAGGCCGTATGCGAGCGGATCGAGGTCGGTGATGCGCAGGCAGTAGGAGACGATCGATCCGGCCGCCGAGCCCCGGCCGGGCCCAACCCTTATTCGATTCTCGCGGGCATATCGGATCAGGTCCCACACAATCAGGAAGTAGGCGGAGAAGCCCATCTCCTCGATGATCTTCAGCTCGTGCTCGACCCGGTCCCAGACTTCAGGGGCGGGGTCCGGCCCGTAGCGTTCCCGGGTTCCCTGGTCGACGAGTTTCCTCAGATAGGTGAGCTCCGTCTCGCCAACCGGCACCGGGAAATGCGGAAGCAGGATCTTGCCAAACTCGAGCTCGACCTCGGCCCGCTCGGCTATCCACAAGGTGTTGTCACATGCTCCCGGGAACGAGTCGGAAGAGAACAATTGACGCATCTCGGCCGACGTCTTGAGGTAGTGATCGCTCCCCTCGAATCGAAGCCGCCCGGGGTCGCTCCGCAACGAGCCGGTCTGGATGCAGAGCAGGACGTCCTGGGCGTCGTGCTCGGCGCGCCGTGTGTAGTGGGCGTCATTGGTCGCCAGCAGCGGTGCTCCCGCCTGCTTCGAGATCGCCAGGAGGTCGGGCATGATCGCCTTTTGTGCTGCCAACCCGTGGTCCTGGATCTCGATGAAGAAGTTGTCGCTCCCGAAGATGTCCTGGAACCTCCCGGCAGCAGCCAGGGCGGCATCGAAGTCACGCACCTGTCCCTGGTTGCCTTCCTCGCTCATCGACTCCGGGGCGAGGAGCTGGGGCACCAACCCGCCGAGACAACCCGAGGTGGCGATGATCCCCTCGGCATGCTCCGACAACAGATCGAAGTCCATCCTTGGCTTGTAGTAGTAGCCCTCGAGGTAGGCCTTGGACGAGAGCTGCAAGAGGTTTCGGTAACCGACCTCGTTCTCGGCCAGGAGGTTCATGTGGTAGCGCTTGTTGGCGCTGCCCAGGGGCCGATCGAACCGAGACCCATCGGTGAAATAGGCCTCGATCCCGATGATCGGCTTGATCCCTGCCTCCCGGGCCGCCTTTACGAAGTCGACTACCCCATAGAGGACGCCGTGGTCGGTGATGGCGATTGCAGGTTGCCCGTCGGCGGCTGCCGCAGTGACCACGTCGGTGATACGGGCCGCGCCGTCGAGCATCGAGTACTCGGTGTGAACGTGAAGGTGGGCGAATGACACGGCTGTCATTTCACACTACCTCAGATCGAGACCGCGACCGCGGCCAGAGCCGCCACCGCGAAACCGACCGCGGTCCGAAAGGCGATCGCCTGCGGGCCCTGGATCTTCCCCCAGATCTCACCGATGACGAACCCGGTGATCAACCCTCCGAGGTGGGCCTGCCAGGAGACGCTGGGGAAGATGAACGGAATGGCGGCATTGATCACCAACAGGACCCCGAGCTGGTTGAGTATCGCTCGGCCGTAGATCGTGTTGCGCCGGTGAAGTGCCCAGTTCAACCAGATCCCGAACAACCCGAAGATCGCCCCCGACGCCCCGACCGCAACAGCGTAAGGCCCGCCGAAGTAGTACACCGCCACTCCCCCGACTGCGGCCGAGGCGAGATAGAGACTCACGAACGGCCAGGTGCCGACACCGCGCTCCACCTGGGGCCCGAGCACCCAAAGTGCCCACATGTTGAACAGGAGGTGGGTGATGGAGCCATGGAGCAATACAACGGTGAAGATCCGCCACCATTCGCCGGCTGCCAACGCTTGGTTGTCGTGGGCCAGCGCGTTGATGATCTGGTCGCCAAAGGCACCGAAACTGGTCACTAAGAAGAAGAACACCGAGAGCCCGATGAACACCTTGGTGGCAGGGGCGCCGGCGGCCGCCGCCCCCGGTCGGCGCACCGGCTTGATGACCTCTTGCACACCCTCGTCGCGCATGCATTCGGGGCAGCGCTGACCGACCGTGGCATCGATCGAGCAGGAGGCACAGATCGGACGCCCACAGTGGCTGCATGCCAGCAACGTGTGGCGATCGGGATGCCGGTAGCAAACCGGGGCCTCGGTGGTGTGATCCTGGGTCACGGCGGAGACGGTAGAGCCATCAATCGCTTACCGGCTCATCCCCCGGCCCGAGACTCTCCAGGACCCTTGTGAGATCGGGCGGGAGCGGTGATTCAACCTCGATCGTCGCCCCCGAGTCGGGGTGGGCCAGCCGCACTCGACGGGCATGAAGGAAGACCCGGGGCACTTTGACTCTGGTGTTGAACGGGGAGTAGGTCCGGTCCCCGATCACGGGATGGGCGATGGCAGCCAGGTGAACCCGTATCTGATGAGTTCTTCCGGTGTCGAGGCGGACCTCCAACAGGGTCACCTCGTCATCGGGATATTCGGCGATGACCTCGTAATGGGTGATCGCAGGCTTTCCAGTCGGGATGACCGCGCGACGCGTGGGACGGGAGGGGTCGCGTCCGATCGGCGCATCGATCGTCCCGGTTGGAACCGGGAAGAGACCATGGACCAGAGTCAAATAGGTTCGTCCGATTCTCCTTGCGGCCAGGTCCGCACTCAATGACCGATGGGCGGCCTGAGTCCGGGCCACGATCAGGGTGCCCGAGGTGTCCTTGTCGAGACGATGGATCAAACCCCAGCGACCCGGTTCACCGACGCCTTCCAACTCGGGGTAACGATTGAGGAGCCCGGCGGCGAGAGTCCCTTCTTTCGTCCCTGAGCCGGGATGGACCACCACACCGGCCGGTTTGTCGATCACCAGGAGGGCGTTGTCTTCGTAGAGGACTTCGAACGCCACGTCTTCGGGTTGAAGCCCCACCTCGGCGATCGGGTGCGGTGTCTCGATCGTGGATCCGGTTCGGACTCGGTCACGAGGGCGGGCCGGGAGCCCTTCGAGGAGGACGCCGCGGTCCAGGAGCTGGCGTGCGACGAGACGACTCACCCCCAGAAGCGAGGACAGCGCCTTGTCCACCCGCGCCCCATCGAGTGCCTCCGGCACTTCGAGGGTCAGCGAATCCGCCATGATTGGATCAGTAGCAGAACGACGGCAATCGTGATCGACATATCAGCGAGATTGAAGGTGGGGATCCACCAGAGGTCGATCCAGTCGATGACCTTGCCGTCGAGAAGCCCAGGTCCGCGGAAGACTCGATCGGAGAGGTTGCCAAGAGCGCCGCCGATGATCAGGCCAAAGGCAATCACCTCCATGCCGGGGCGGGCGTGACGCAATGCCCAGAGCAATCCGATCGTCACCCCTATGGCGGCAACCCCCAGGATCGGCCCGGCATTCTGCAATGAGCCAAAGGCGGCACCGGCGTTCTCCGTGTAGGTGAAAGTGAGGAACCCGGGAATGATCTCTACCGGGTTGTCGATGAACCGAATCGAGGCCCACCTTTTGGTCACGGCGTCCCCGAGCACCACGACGGCAGCGATGCCAACCGCGAGGAGATAGCGACGGGTCAACTCTTGCGTGCGCAGTCGACGCAGAGAGTCACGTAAGGCAGGACGTCGAGACGGGCCATCGGAATCGGCTTGCCACAGCTCTCACAGATCCCGTAACTCCCACGTTCGATGTTGTCGAGAGCCCGCTCCACCTTGCCCAACAGATCGACCGTGTTCTGCTCGATGGAGAGCTCCTTCTCGTACTCGAACTTCATCGAGCCGGCCTCGGCGTTCCCCGGATCGGGGCTGCGATCCGAGGAGCTTTCGGTCAGCCGGGCTTCCTCGAGTTCGAGCTCGTAGTCCCGGATCATGACCTGGAGACGGTCACGCTCGGCTTCGAGACGTCTCCGATACCGCTCGACCGTCGATTTGGCGAGATTTCTGGCCACCATTCAACCTCGTAAAGGGCGGGAACCTTATCAATTCCCTGGTTCAACGTCACAGGGGGACCGAGACCCTACGATTCCCGGTCCCAACACCCGAAAGATTGTCCTTGACCAACGAGACCGGATTCCAAAGGGTCGACCCCGCGGTCGACATCCCCCGCCTTGAGGAAGCGGTGCTCGCCCTGTGGCGTGACACCGATGCATTCGCTGAATCCGTGCGTCGACGCCCTGCCGATCAGGAGTACGTATTCTACGACGGTCCTCCCTTTCCCACCGGCAGCCCACATTACGGCAACCTGCTGGCCGGTGTCATCAAGGACATGGTGCCCCGCTATTGGACCATGAGGGGCTATCGGGTAGAGCGCAGATTCGGCTGGGATACCCACGGCCTTCCGATCGAGATGGAGGTCGAAAAGCAGTTGGGCATCTCAGGGCCGCGCCAGATAGCCGATTACGGGATCGACCGCTTCAACGAGGCGTGCCGGGTCGGGGTTCAGGCCAACACCGCGGCTTGGGAGACCTTGACCGAGCGCATTGGGCGATGGGTCGATTTCGAGAACGACTACAAGACGATGGACCCCGATTTCATGGAGACTGTGTGGTGGGTATTCAAACAGCTCTGGGACAAGGGCCTCATCTATCAAGATTTCAAGGTGCTCCCCTATTCGTGGGGCGCCACCACCCCCCTCTCGAACTTCGAGGCCAATCTCGACTATCGAGACGTGGAAGACCCCTCGATCACTGTTCGATTGGCCGTGCTCGAAGGCAACGACACGGTGGCTTCCGGCGACTATCTCCTCATTTGGACCACCACTCCGTGGACCCTGCCGGGCAACCTGGCGGTGGCTGTCGGCGAGGACCACGACTACTTGAGGATTGCCGACAACGGTGACCATTACTGGGTCGCGGCGGCCAGGGCCCCCTCCGTCTTCGGCGACCGGGTGGAGATCGTGGCCCATGCCAAGGGGCGGGACCTGCTCGGAGTCTCCTACGAGAGCCCTTTTGACTATTTCGCCGACAAACGCGAGCAGGGAGCGTTTCGGATCATTGCCTCCGGCGAGGTCTCCGTCGACGAGGGCACAGGTTTGGTGCACATGGCACCCGCCTACGGAGAGGTCGACTTCCTGGCCCTTCAGGCCGCCGGGCTCGAGGTTCTCGTCGACCCCGTTGACGAAGGCGGTTCGTTCACCGACGAGGTTCCCGACGTTGCGGGAGTGAACGTGAAAGAAGCCGACGCCACCCTGATCAAGCTCCTCAAGGCATCGGGCAAGCTGGTTCACGCCGGGCGGGTCGTCCATTCCTACCCCTTCTGTTATCGCACCGGCACCCCATTGATCTACAAGGCGATCCCCACCTGGTTCGTGGCGGTGGAACAGTTCCGCGACCGCATGGTCGAGCTCAACGACACGGTGCACTGGGTCCCCGAATACGTCGGATCACGCCGCTTCGGGAATTGGCTCGCCAGTGCACGCGATTGGGCGATCAGCCGCAACCGATACTGGGGCTCGTGCATCCCCGTCTGGGAATGCGACTCATGCGAGGAACAGGTGGCCGTTGGCTCCCTCGATGAGTTGAAACGGCTCTCGGGGCAACGCCCGACCGATCTCCACAAGCACATCATCGACCAGATCACCTGGGCGTGTGCCGGTTGTGACGGTGTCATGACCCGGATCCCCGAGGTTCTCGACTGTTGGTTCGAATCGGGCTCAATGCCGTATGGGATCGGTCACTACCCATTCGAGAACACCGAGCGATTCGAGGCCACCTTTCCCGCCAAGTTCATCGCAGAAGGCCTCGACCAGACCCGCGGCTGGTTCTACACCCTCATGGTGCTCTCCACAGCCCTCTTCGACCGGCCCGCGTTCGAGAACTGCGTGGTCAACGGGCTGATCCTGGCCGAGGACGGTCGCAAGATGTCGAAGAGCCTCAAGAATTACCCGGACCCTTCGGAGATCTTCGACCATCTCGGCGCCGACGCCCTCCGCGCCTTTCTCATCAACTCCTCAGTGCTGCGCGCCGAGCCGTTGCGCTTCAGCAAGGAGGGGGTGGCCGACGTGGTGCGGACGGTGCTCCTGCCGCTGTGGAACACCTACAGCTTCTTCACCACATACGCAGAAGCGGACGGGGTCACGATCGCCGACTTCGAAGCGGCGCCCCCTCCTGGCGAGCGCCCGGAAATGGATCGATGGATCCTCTCGGTCCTCCAAAGCCTGGTCGAGGAGGTGAACACCCAGATGGAGGGCTACTACCTGTACAACGTGGTGCCCCCGATCCTCGGCTTCATCGACCACCTGACCAACTGGTACGTGCGTCGGTCACGGAGGCGTTTCTGGCGGGCCAGAGGTGTCTCGGGTGAGGGCGACACCGACAAGGTCGCCGCCTTCGCCACGCTCTACGAGGTGTTGACCACCTTCGTCGAGGTGCTGGCGCCGATCCTGCCCTTCATCACCGAGCACCTCTACCAGGACCTTGTGGCCCGTCACGACCCCACTGTGGTTCGCAGCGTCCATCATCGGGACTATCCCGAAGCACGGGAGTCTTTGATCGACACCGAGCTCGAGGCCTCGATGGAGGTGGTCCGTGAAGTCGTCCGCCTCGGGCGGAACCTGCGGAAGAGGGAAGGACATCGGGTTCGCCAGCCCCTGGCCGGTCTCACCGTTCTCACCCATGACCCCGAGATCGCAGCCGCAGTCCGGGCTCATGGCGACATCATCACCGAAGAGCTCAACGTCAAGCAGGTGACCGCCACCGGTGACGAGTCCGCACTCGTCGATCTCTCAGCCAAGGCCAACTTCAGGAAGCTGGGGCCGGCGTTGGGATCGAGGATGCGGACCGTGGCCGCGGGGATTGCCGCGCTCACCGCCGACGAGCTGGAGCAGATCCTGGACGGCGGGTCGATCGAAGTCGCCGGGCACCGTGTCGCCCTCGACGACCTCATCGTCGAACGGACCCCGATCGGGGGCGTGATCGTGGAAACCGGCGCCGAATTCGCCTGCGCCCTCGACACCACCCTCGATACGGCGCTGATTCTCGAAGGGATTGCTCGTGAGATCGTGAGCCGGGTCCAACGCCTGCGACGTGAAGCCGCTCTCGACGTCTCCGACCGGATCGCGGTGACCTGGAACAGTGCCGACCCGGAGGTGGGCAGAGCCTTTGCCATCCACCACGATGTCATCGCCGGCGAAGTCCTCGCCAAATCGATCACTTCATCGAGCGTTCCAGTGGGTGAAGAGTTCGATCTCGACGGTCAGGCCGTCTGGCTCGCCATCGAACATGCCGGCTGATCGCCTCAGTCGGTGGCTGAGGGCTCCTCGTCCTCATCTTCGGACTCCATGTCGCCCTCGGCTGAATCGCCCTGCGAAGCATCCTCCAACTCGAGCTCGACAGCGGCCCCTGCTTCGGAATCGGCATCGCCTTCCGAGTCTGCGGCGGTGGCGCTGACCTCGACGCTGTCGAGGTCCAACTCGGTCGTCTCTCCGATCTCCGAATCGGCCTCTTCCGCCTCCTCGACGATGACCACGACATCATCGACGTCGTGGTCGTCTCCGGAGTCGGCGTCCAGATTGGCGGCGGCCGCGGCATCCATTTCGACCGAGTCGATCGTGGAGTCCATCTCGTCGAGCTTGTCGGCCACAGTCGTGGCAAGCAGAGCAAGCTGATTCCTGACCCCGGCGACCAGGACGCCCAACTCCGCCATCTCCACCTCGGCTTCCGCTCGCCGTTGTGCACGGTCGGCCTCAAACGAGTCGGCTTCGGCGTGGGCCTCACTCAGAACCCGATCCGCTTCGGCACGGGTTTCTGTGAGCAACCGCTCCGCCTCGACCCGAGCCTCCTCCATGGTGCCGTCGGCGGCCTGTTGGGCCAGGATGAGCACGCGACCCACCGACGCCTCATCACTTCCTCCACCCGCTCCCTTGATCTGTTCGAGCTCGGCGATCTTCGCCCTGGCGGCTGTGAGCTCGCCGTTCAGGTCGCGCAGCGCAACCACGATCTCGTCGAGGAAGTCGTCCACCTCGTCGAGGTCGTAACCGCGGAGGGCGGTTGAAAACGTCTTGTGCTCGATGTCGGATGGTGTGATTGGCATCATTGAACCTCTCGGGTTGGCTACGAGGATACGAAACCTGTCCGCCGGCTCCAAGGATCAGCCGACACTATTCAGAACCCGGATCAGGATATTGATTCCCACGAGCAGCACGATCGGAGTCAGGTCGAGCATGCCGCCACCCAGGCGAAGCGGCGGGATCACCCTTCGCAAGGGAAGGATCACCGGGTAGATGATCCGGTCCAGGAACAGCGAAACCCTACCCAACGGGTGTGTCGAGGAGGTGGGGATCCAGGAGAGGATCACCCACGCCAGCACCGCGTAGAAATACACCTGGAGGATCAGGACGATGATTCCGACGGGGTCCAAGGTCAATCGTCGAGATCGTCGATCTCGTAGGCCCCAAGGTTGGTCAAACGACGCTTCTCGTCCCTGCTCAGGACGACCCTCGGAGGCAGCACCAGCACCAGGCCGTCACCCACCTTTCGCATCGAACCGTCCAGCGCATAGATGAGCCCCGAGGAGAAATCGACAACCCGCCGCACCAGGTCCGGAGTGGCCCGCCTCAAGTCGAGCACCACAGGGGTGCGGTCGCGCACGCGGTCGGCCAGGATACGGGCGTCACCGAACTCCTCCACCACCAGGATGTCGGATTGAATCTCAACCGGTCGCACCAGGCCGATGGTATCGGATGAGCCGGCGCGGCTCTGCGGGCGGGTGGCGGCCCGAGCCGTCGGAGGTGGCTCGACCCGGCGACTCTGCGGAATCACCTCCACGGGGCGGCGACCGGTCTCTTCGACAACAACGTCCTGCGCTCGATCGCCGGCCTCTTCATCTATTTGGTCCTCGTCCACCAAGCCGAGATAGATGAGAGCTTTTGAAAAGAGTGACATTCACCCACTCCAAACTCAGATTCGAGGGCCAAAGATAGCCCGTCCGACACGGATCAACGATGCACCCTCTTGGATCGCGATCTCGAAATCGTCGGTCATCCCCATCGACAACTCCCGAACCTGGCCATGGAGTTCCATGAGCTGGTCCCTCATATCGCGCAGATTGCGAAAATGAGCGCGCATCTCGTCCGGGTCGTTGTCGAGTGGCGGGATCGCCATCAGCCCCCGCACCTCGACACCGAGGTCGAGGAGCGTCTCGAGGAGCGACTCCACACCGTCCACCTCGACGCCCGCCTTCTGCGGCTCGGACCCGATGTTCACCTGGATGAGGACCGGCGGGGGGAGGCCCATCCCCTTGACCCAGGACAACGCGAGCGAGGCGCGGTCCATGGAGTGAAGCAAGTAAGTGACGGGACGCACAAGACGTGTCTTGTTCGTTTGCAGGGCGCCCACGAAATGCCATCGGATGTCGTCGGGAAGAGCCGCGGCCTTCTCCGCCAACTCCTGGGCCCGATTCTCACCGAAGTCACGGTGACCCGCTTCATACACTTCTTCGATGGCGGACACGGGTTTGGCCTTCGAGATGGCGACCAAGGTGATCTCGGATGGGTCCCGGCCACAGCCGCGGGCGGCGGCTGCAATCCGATCCACGACCTCCTGATAGCTCATGGCAGCCATCCAATCGTCGCCAGTCGTGACGACGTTTGATCACCGCGATGGCTGAACCAACCGGGCTCATGCAGCGTGCAGCAATCGGCGCTCCAGATCTCCAGATCCGCTAGTTCCGACAGGATGAAAGCGGGAAGGTCGACCGAGGGTGTCGCCCAGCTCGTCCGGGCCCTGAAGTCGCCGAACTGGGCGCCAACCTCTTCAGCCACTTCGAAACAGCATGATCCGATGCCGGGGCCGATGGCGGCGCGAATCGGGGCATGACCGGATACGGCCATCGCGGCACGGAGCCGGGTCACCAACCCGGCCCGGGCCCCCCGCCACCCGACATGAGCCACGCCCACCGCTTCTGGTGAATGGAGCACGACACCGAAGCAATCTGCGGTGAAGACGGCCAACGGGAGTAAGCGAACCGTGGACCAGAGCCCGTCGCCGTCACCGACCTCCCCCGGCCCGTCCGCGCGACGAACCGTCTCCCCATGGACCTGATGAGTCGTCGCCCACTCTTTTGGCAGGTGCAGGGCGTTGGACACGTCGGCTCTTGACCTGAGATCCAACCGCTGGTCACCGTCCCCGGCCTCGGTGAACGCAACCCCGTCCACACCGGGGGGTCGGATCATCCCTGGACGAAGGTCGGGATGTCGAGTAGGTGTTCGTCACGATCTGCGGCGATGGAGGACAGGGTGGAACGGCTGGCGGTGCCTCGTTGGCCGCGGCGAACCTCGAACCCGGCGGCGATCACGGTGACTTTCATCTCCTGATCGAGATCGTCGTCCACAATCGCCCCGAAGATGATGTCGGCATCCTCATGCGCATGGTCGGCGACCACCCGGGCCGCCTCGGTGGCCTCATGCAGGGTCATCTCCGAAGGGCCCGCAACCGAGAGGAGCACCCCTTTTGCCCCTTCCATCGAAGTCTCGAGCATGGGGCTCGCGATCGCCCTCTCCGCGGCCTGCCTCGCCCTGTTCTCACCGGTGGCCCGGCCAATTCCCATGACCGCCGAGCCGGCGCCCGCCATGATTGTCCGCACGTCGGCGAAATCGACGTTGATCAACCCCGGGGTGGTGATCAGATCGGTGATGCCGGTGACCCCGCTCATCAACACGTCGTCGGCAAGGCGGAAGGTTTCGCCAATGGGCGCATCCGGGTCACCCACATCGAGGAGCCGATCGTTGGGGATGACGATCAAGGTGTCGACTGCGTCCTTCAGGGCTTCGATTCCCTGCTCGGCATAGGTCGCCCGTCGTCTTCCCTCAAACCCGAACGGCCGGGTGACGATGCCGACGGTGAGGGCGCCGACCGAGCGGGCGACCTCGGCCAGGATCGGGGCGCCACCAGTCCCGGTGCCACCACCTTCGCCCGCCGTGATGAACACCATGTCCGAGCCCTTCAGGGCCTCTTCCAACTCGGCCCGATGCTCCTCGGCAGCAGCCCGTCCGATCTCGGGATTGGCGCCGGCACCCAGGCCCTTGGTCACCTCGCGCCCGATGTCGAGCTTGACATCGGCGTCACTCATCAGCAGCGCCTGGGCGTCGGTGTTGAGGGCGATGAACTCCACGCCCCGGACCCCGGCCTCGACCATCCGGTTGACGGCGTTGACTCCACCGCCGCCGATTCCCACTACTTTGATCACGGCCAGATAGCCGCCACTCGATGTACTCACGGATACCTCCAAGGGAAAGCGAAAGCTGAAGTAGAGGTTTAACGGTCGGCCCGAGCTAAGTAAACCCCAAACCTCTAACGCTCAAGTACAGCTTCAGGGTTCACGGTGGTGGCGGTGTGATCGCGGGATGTGCCGGGGCGATCAGATTCAGGACTGATCCCGGGGGCGGTCCCTCCCCCAGCAGAGCGGTGAGAGTCCTCGCCTTGGCGCCCATCTCCACCGCCCGGCCCAATCGCACCTCGTAACCCGACACCTCTCCCCAAAACTCGCCATTGCCGCTCATCCGGATCGTGGTTCCCGCCCGCAGCGGTTCCGGCAATCCGGCGACGAATTCCAACGCACCGAGCAGGTCGCGGACCGCCTTGCCATCGGCCGGAGAGGCCTCGGGCAGTCGGATCCAGGCCATTTCGCCATCAGGGGTCTGCGCCGAGGGCAATGCGACCCCGTCGAGAGCGTGATGTGCCCAGCCAGCCTCGGTCTCCACCCAGGCCAACGCGACCCGCTCCTCGACCTGGACGATCACACGGTCGGGCCAATCTCGCATCACAGAGGCGCTCTTCACCCAGGGATCGGCCAACAGGGCCTGCTGCACCCGTTCCGGCCGGATCAACATCATCGGGGTCCCTGCGACCACACCGAGATCGGCGAGAGCGCCGTGGGTTTCGCTGGCGGTGACCCCTGTGGTCACGACCTCATCCACGCTGAGCCATGGCGACAGCACGACCCAGATGGCAACGCCTCCCAGGACGGGAGCGATCATGAGCTTGAGAAGCCGACCGATGTTGCGGCGGGCTCGGTCCTCGGCGACCACCTGGCGCCGCTCTTTGAGTCTTGGATCGATGGTCATTCCTCGAATCCCACGAATTGGATCTCTGGCTCAAGAATGGTGCCCGTTTCCTCGAAGACGCGGTCTTTCACCATGCCGACCAGCGCGAGGATGTCCGCCGATCTCGCCTCAGGGCCTGCCACGAAGAAGTTGGCGTGCTTCTTCGACACCGAGACGTCCCCGACCTTCAAGCCCTTGAGGCCTAGCGAATCGATCAACTCCCCGGCACTGGTCCCGGTTGGGTTCTTGAAGACACTCCCCGCATTGAAAGTCCCGCCGGGCTGGTGATCCCGACGCCATCTCGTGATCCGCCTCAGCTCCTGGAGGCCCGCTTCGACGTCACCCTCCTCGGTGGCGAATGTTGCCCCGGTCACGACGTCGGTCGGCCTCAGGTTGGAGTGCCGGTACCCGAAGTCGAGGTCGTCGGGGCTGCGTGATGACAGGGACCCGTGTCGAAGGTCGAGGATGGTGGCCTCGATCAGACGGTCCCTGGTCTCGTGCCCGAAGCAACCGGCGTTTTGGCGAACCGCGCCCCCAACGGAGCCGGGAACCCCGACGAAGAACTCGAGCCCGGTGCGACCGGCATTCACCGTGACCCTGGCAAGCTGGGGCAGCGAAACCGCCGGGCCCGCCGTGATCACGGAACCGGCGATGGCGATGGCGCCGAATCCGGAGCCAAGACGGATCACCAGCCCCGGGAAGCCACGATCGGCGACAACGAGGTTGGAGCCGCGGCCCAGCACCAGGACCGGGATATCGGCAAGGTCCACGGTCGCTGCCAGATCCTGCAGGCTCGCCAGGTCGTGGCAAACAGCGAAGTAACGGGCCGGGCCTCCTGCCTTGTAGGTGGTGTGGGGGCCGAGCGGAACGTCCTTGGCGACGACGCCGCGTGCCACCAGGTCCTCGAAACCGCTCATCTGCCCTCGGCAAGCATCGCGGCCAACTCGGTGGGGAGCAGTGTGATGTCTCCCGCACCCATGGTCAGCACCAGATCGCCGTCGGCCACCCGGTCGGCGACAAAGCGGGCGAGGTCGGCCTTGTGCGCGACGTAATGAACCTCGCGGCCCCGACGGCGCACCGCCTCGGCCACCAAGGCCCCGGTGATACCCGGAACCGGGTCTTCCCGGGAGCCGTACACGTCGGTGACGACCACGACGTCGGCGGCGCTCAATGCCTCACCGAAATCGTCCTGAAGACGCTCGGTCCGGCTGTAGAGATGGGGCTGGAACACCGCCCAAACCCGTCCCGGGACGACACCGACCGAAGCGCTGAGGGTCGCCGCGACCTCCGTTGGATGGTGTGCGTAGTCGTCGATCAAGGTCACTCCCGCCACGACCCCGCGATGCTCCCATCGCCTGGCAACGCCGTGGAACCCGCCGAGACCACTGGCGCAGGTCTGGAGGTCGTGTCCGAGTGTCGCCAGAAGGCTGAGCGCACCGGCGGCGTTCCGGGCATTGTGGAGCCCGGGCCGACTCAGGGTCACGACAGCCGTCGCGTCGGGCCCGGACAACGTGAATCGACTGCCAGCCCGGGTGGGCGTGAAGTCTCTAATCCGCCATGTTGCGGATGGATCGAGACCGTAGGTGACAGCCCCCACCCGCTCCCCCACCTGTGCCGACCCCATGTCGTCCAGACAGGCCACCACCGGGCCCTTCACCGTCGAGGCGACGGCCACGAAGGCTTCCAAGAGCTCACCCGGCGACCCGAAATGCTCGACATGCTCCGATTCGACGTTGGTGACGACCAGACCCGCCAGTTCAAGGCTCTCGAATGTGCGAAACGCCTCGTCGGCTTCCAGGACCAGCAAGGGGTCGGCACCGAAATGCCCGTTGGTGCCCAGATCGGTCAGATCCCCCCCGACAATGAAGGAGGGATCGCCTCCGCAAACCCGGAGGGCGGTGATGATCAGGGCAGTGGTCGTCGTTTTGCCATGGGTCCCCGTGGCGCCGACGGTGGGGATCAACCGGGTGAGCTCCTGGAGCAAGCGGGGCCGGCGCCATACCGGAACCCCGGCTTCGGCGGCTGCAGCCAACTCCGGGTCTTGATCGGGAATCGCTGAGGAGGCGACCACGAGATCGACCTTCGAGACCACTTCGGGGTGGTGGCCGGCATAGGTCTCGACGCCGAAGTCCTCCAGGCGATCCAGGGTCGACCCACCCCGAAGGTCGGATCCGGATACCTGATGACCCATTCCGATCAGCACCCGGGCGATGGCGCTCATGCCGGCCCCGCCAGCCCCCACGAGATGGACCCGATCCTGCTCGAGCCTCATTGCGCAGTCTCCAGCATCGCTTGGGCGATGGCCCCTGCCGCGTGTGGCTTCCCGATGCTCAGCGACGACTTCCCCATCGCCCTCAAGACCTCCGGTTCGAGGAGGGTGGAGGCGACCATCGCCGGCAACCCGGCGAGGTCGGCTTCCGTCACGACCACGGCGGCGCCGGCGTCGGCGAGACGGGCGGCGTTGGCGGCCTGATGACCGCTGGACCCAAACTCCCCCGGCACCAGGATCGCCGGCGTGCCGGTTGCAGTCAGTTCGGCGACGCCGCCACCGGCGCGCCCCAGCACCAGATCCGATGCGGCGTAGAAAAGATCCATACGATCTTCGAAACCGAGCCGCAGCCAGGTGACGCCGGGCGTCGGCGGACTGGTCATGAGGGAGCCCACATGCGCCGGGCCGGCGATGTGGAGGACCTGGATGGGCGGGCCGTCCCATCGAGCGCACATCTCGGCAACGGCCTGATTGATGGCACCGGCGCCGAGAGAGCCTCCAAACACCCCAAGGACAGGGAGGCCCGCATCCAGCGAATAACGCTCCAGGGCCCCCTGCCGGAGAGCCTCGCGATCGAAGTTCGCCAGTTCCCTTCGCACCGGGTTCCCCACCCATTCGCCCCGGATCAGGCCCGGGGTTTGGGGAAACGAGCCGAAACTGCGTATCGCCCAACGCGACACCACTCGATTTGCCAGACCGGCCACCGCGTTCTGTTCGGCGACCATCAGCCGCACACCGGTCTTCCGGGCCGCAAGCCAGGTCGGGACGGTCACATAACCGCCCATGGCGAGTGCGACCCGGACCCGGCGCTTGGTGATGACCTCGGCAATCTCGTCCCTGGCCCGCCAGACCAAACGAGGAAGGCTCAGGTTCCGGGTGGAAAGAGAACGTTGCAGGCCCCTCATCTCCACCTGGAGAAACGGGAACCCGGCGTGGGGATACACGTCGGCCTCCATCCGGTCGCCGCCGACATACAGGATCTCGTTTTTGGGGACTCCCAAGTCCGTCAAGGCTTCGCCAACCCCCAGACCCGGGAACACATGGCCTCCGGTGCCTGCGGCCGCGATGAGGAAGCTCATGTCCTGCGGTGCACTCCGGCCTGGGCGATGTTGACCAGGACGCCCAGAGCCGCCATCGCCGCGATCAGCGCGGTGCTGCCGAAAGAGATGAACGGAAGCGCGATTCCGGTGATGGGGAGGACACCGAGCACTCCCCCGATGTTCACCAGAGCCTGGAACGAGAGCCAAACCGTGATTCCGGCAGCCACCATCCGCCCGAACCGATCCGGGGCTCTGAAGGCGACAACCCATCCGGCGAGGGCGAGGACCACGAAAAGCCCTATCACGGTCAGGGCTCCGATCAGGCCGGTCTCCTCACCGATGATGGCGAAGATGAAGTCGGTGTGCGCATTCGGGAGATAGAACCACCGGGCTCGGCTGGCGCCCAGCCCCACTCCGAAGATGCCGCCGTTGGACAATGCGTAATAGCCCTGAACCAGCTGGTAGCCCTCACCGCTGGAGTTGCCCCAGGGATCGAGGAAGCCAACGATCCGATCGGCCCGGTAGTCGTCGCTGAAAGCCAGGATCGCGACCACGAGTATGGCTGTGATCGCCAGGAAGGCGACATAGCGAAGCGGGGCATCGCTGGCGAGGATCACGGCGAGCGCCGCGGCCCCGATCACGATCACCGTGCCCAGGTCGGGCTGCTTCATGACAAGGACGCCGACGGTCCCCACCGTGAACATCACCGGGACCATGAAGTGCCCGAAGTGATCGAGGAGCTTGTGCTTCTTCTCGAGGAGATAGGCCAGGGAGAAGACCACCGCCACCTTCGCCAGCTCCGAAGGCTGGAAGCTGATACCGGCCACCGGCAACCAGCGTTGTGCGCCACCGATCACGGGGCCGACCGCCAGGACGGCGACCAGCAAGCCCACAGTGGCGACGAAGAAAGGGATCGCGATCTTGCGATAGAACTGATAGGGGAGCCGACTCGCCACGAGGAGGGCGACAGTCCCGATCCCCACCCCGATCAGCTGTCGCTTGAAGAAGTAGAAACGGTCCGCCGCCTGATCGATGGCAACCGCCGACGAAGCGGACTGAGTTGCCCCGAGACCGATGACCACCAGGACCACGCCCAGCACGAGGAGCGTGGTCGCGGTGCGGTTGTTGACCTCGATCCGTTCGGCTCGGTCGCGGGCAGCTGCCCGCATCTTGGCGATCGAGGTCACATTCGCCGTCATGCGTCGGAGCCTCCTTCTGTCTTCCGCCGGACCAAGGCGGCGAACACATCGCCCCGCTCGGCGTATGACCTGAACTGATCGAAACTGGCGCAACCGGGCGCCAGGAGCACGGTGTCGCCAGGCTCGGCGAGAGTGGCCGCCAGGTCGACCGCTCGATCGAGGGTCCACGCAAGATGGCCCCGTGATCCGGCCGCTTCCACCAGCAGCGGGCCCTCAGTGCCGATCCCTATCACCGCCCGCAGATTGCGCTCCGCCGCTATTGGTCTGAGGTCGAGGCCCTTGGCCAGCCCTCCGGCAATCAGGATCACAGAGTTGTGGGAGCGGATTGAGGCAATCGCGGCATGCGGGTTGGTCGCCTTGGAGTCGTCGACCCACTTCACATCGCCAACGGTGGCCACCAAGGTGCGACGGTGGGCACCCGGTGAGAAGGCCCGGGCGGCGGTGGCGACTCCTTGCGGGGTCCCTCCCATTCGAAGCGCCAGCGCCGAGGCAGCAGCCAGGTTGACCAGATGGATCGGGTCGGAGGAAACCAGGTCCTCGACGGCGACATCGACCCCGTCCACAACGAGATGCCCGTCCTTTACCCCTCCCCCAGCCGCGGGGAGCCGGACACCGGAAACCGGAAACCGCTCACTCACCGCCCCGGCGACCAGGGTGGAGGCTCCCTCGTCGTCGGCGTCGAAGACGAGGAGGTCGTTTTCGTCCTGGTTCGAGAAGATGGTGGCTTTGGCCCTGCGATAGGAGGCCTCCGAGCCGTGCCAGTCGAGGTGGTCGACGGCCACATTGGTGACCGCGGCAGCCACAGGATGGAACGTTTCGACAAACCTGAGTTGGAAGCTGGAGACTTCGACCACCAGGCAGTCGGACGCCTCGTCGACGAAGTCGGAGAGTGGCGAGCCGATGTTGCCCGCGGCCGGGGCGGTGATCCCGGAGGCCTTCAACATCGCCGATGTGGCCTCGGTCACCGTGGTCTTCCCGTTGGTCCCGGTCACTCCGGCGATCGGCTTGGTCAGATGGCGCCATGCGAATTCGATTTCGCTCCAAACCGGGATCCCCGATTCCAGTGACTCGACAATTGGCATCGACCGCTCGGAGAAACCCGGGCTGGTCACCACGATGTCGATCCCGGTGAGCAGGACAGGGTCCCACCCACCGCTGGCCAGGGCGAACCCGTGGCCGAGAGCCTCGGGGGATTCCTCTTCTGCATAGATCGTCACTGACATCCCCCGGCTCCGGGCCAGCTTGGCCGCAGCCAAACCCGAGACTCCGGCGCCGAGGACCAGGACCCGGCTCACAACAGGCCCTCGAGCCGGAGAAAGTCGCCGTAGAAGAACCCGAGCCCCAGTGCCACGCCCATACCGGTCAGGATCCAGAATCGGATCACCACCGTGGTCTCCGGCCAGCCGCCGAGGTCGAAGTGATAGTGGAGGGGCGACATCCTGAAGATCCGTTTGCCAAAGATCCGAAACGAGGCGACCTGGAGGATCACCGATATCGTCTCGGCAACGAAGATCGCCCCCAGGATCACCAGCAGCAGGTTGGTGCTCGACAACAGAGCCAGGGCGGCGAGAAGGCCACCGATGGCCTGGGATCCCACGTCTCCCATGATGATCTTGGCGGGCGGGGCGTTCCACCAGAGAAACCCGAGGATTGCCCCGAACATCGCGGCCGAGATGATGGCCAGTTCGAGTGGATTAACCGACTCGTAGACCAATGGGTTCCTGAACTGCCAGAAGGCGATCACGGTGTACGAGGCGACCACCAATGCCGACGACCCGCCGGCGAGCCCGTCCATCCCATCAGCGAGATTCACCCCGTTGGCCGCGCCGGTGAGCATGATCAACACCCAGATCACGAAGAAGGGGCCGAGCTCGATGCCCAGGGGTCTCACGAACGAGATCTCGGTGACCACTCCGGCCATGGAAGCCCCCCAGGCGAAAAGAGCGGCGATCGCCAGTTGACCGCCGAATTTGGCGGTCTTGGACAGCCCGAGGCTTCTCTTGTTGGAGAATTTGGTCCAATCGTCCAACAACCCGACCACGGCCATGCCGGTCAGTGCGAACACGGCCAGCAAGCCACCGGGTCTCATCCGTTGGAACTCGAGGCCGAATCCCGTGGGCCCCATCAGACGGACATGGGAAAGCACGTATCCGATGATGGCCGCCGAGACGAAGACCACTCCACCCATCGTCGGTGTCCCTTGCTTGTGCCCATGCATACCGACGATCTCTTCCTGAATGAACTGGCCGATCTCGCGGCGCCGGAAATAGCGGATTGCATAGGGCGTCCCGAGAATGGACACCACGAGACCCACGGCGGCCGCGATCAGCAGCGAGATCACGGTGACATGCTCCCCGAATCCGGGCCCGAAGCAGAGGACCTGATGATTCCGTCGATGACTTCCCCGGCCACCACCTTGTCCTCGAATGGCAAGACCCGATCCCCGATCTCCTGGCCGGTCTCGTGTCCCTTGCCGAGGATGAGCACAACGTCACCGGGCGAGGCGGCGTGGATCGCGTGCTCGATGGCGCGGCGGCGATCGGCCTCGACGACGATCTCGGACCCCTCGATGCCCGACATCACATCGCGAATGATGGCCTCGGGATCCTCCGACCTCGGATTGTCACTGGTCAGGACAGCCAGGTCGGCCGCCAGGGCGGCTCGCCCCATCATGGGGCGTTTCTCCCGATCGCGGTCACCCCCGGCACCGAAAACCGCGATCACCCTGCCGGCTGCGAGATCAGCCGCGACCGAGATCGCCTGTTTGATCCCCTCCGGGGTGTGGGCGTAGTCCACGACGACGCGGATCGGGAACGAGCCCGAGACCAGCTCAAACCTGCCGGGCACCCGGCCCAAGGCACCGAGTCCGCTGATGACCTCGTCGACAGCGAGACCGAGGGCCAGACAGCAACCCGTGGCGACCAGAGCGTTCTCCACGTTGAAGGCCCCGATCAGGGGAGCGCTGACCCGATGACGATCCCCGGACACGACCAGATCGAAGCCAGTGCCATCGAATGATGTGGTCAGGTTGTCGGCCCACAGATCGGCGGCCGTGCCAACCCGGATCACCGGCATGCTTGCCATGGCAGCGATGTCTCTCCCCACCCGGTCGTTGACATTGATCACCGCGGTCCCCACCTCGTAGTCGCGGAACAGGCTCTCCTTGGCGATCCGGTATGACTTCATGTCCCCGTGGAAGTCGAGATGATCCCGGGAGAGATTGGTGAAAGCGCCCACCGCGAACTTGGTGGCCGAGACCCGGCCCAGTTCCAGGGCATGAGAAGAGATCTCTGCCGCGATGACATCGGCGCCCAGATCACGCATCTGGGCCAACAGACGCTGGAAGTCGGTCGCCTCGGGCGTGGTTCGCTCCGAGACCAGAGAGTGCGCCCCAACCCTGGTGTGCACGGTTCCGATGAGCCCTGGAGTGTGCCCGGCGCCGGCGGTTATCGATTCGACATAGTGGGTGACAGTGGTCTTGCCGTTGGTTCCAGTCACCCCCACCACTGCGACGGCGGCCGAGGGATCACCGTGAACCGAGGCGGAGAGGGGCCCCATGACCGCCCGGGTGTTGGCCACCTCGAGCTCGGAGACCCCGCTCCCCATGGGATGATCGACACAGATGGCGGTGCATCCGGCGGCGACGGCACCGGCCACGAACTCATGACCGTCGACATGCGAGCCTCTCACCGCGACATACATGGTCCCCTCGCCGGCGAGTCGCGAGTCGTGGGTGACATCGGTCACGAAGACGCCGGCGTCACCATGAGTCCTCCCGCCCAGTTCGGTCGCCAGCTCGGCCAACGTCTTACCCAAGACCGGCATCGGGGGTGACTCCGAGACGGTGTAGTGCTTCTTCCATGACCGTGGCGAATACCGGAGCCGCGGAGGCCCCGCCGGTGCGGTAGTCCCAGGACGGAGAATCGACGAGCACGGCGACGACCACCTTCGGATCGTCGATCGGCGCCATGCCGACGAAAGAGGCTCTGGTTACTTCGGTATATCGCCCGTCCTCCCCGAGGATGTTGGCGGTGCCGGTCTTGCCACCGACCCGATAACCCTCGATGGTTGCCCCCTGACCGGTTCCCTCGGCGACCACGCTGGCCAGCAGCTCACGCATCAATACCGCCGTGTCCTGCGAAACGACCCTTCGGGTCTCGAACCCCGCCACTTTGGTGCTTCCGTCCACATCCGTCTTGCTCGAGACGATGTGTGGGGTGGTCCACACCCCGTCGTTGCCGATGGCTGCGTAGGCCGCTGCCATTTGCAGCGGCGTGGCGGCGACCGAGTATCCGATGGCCGCCGAGGCCCAACAGGTCTCGCAGCCCGCCTCGAAGTTGAGGAGGCCCGGGGCCTCAACCGAGTAGTCGATGCCCGTTCTGGCGCCGAGCCCAAACGCCTCGATGTATGAGATGAGCCGAGGCTGACCGAGCTTCTCGGCGACCAGGATCGAGCCGACATTGGACGACTGGGTGAATATCTCCGCCACCGTCAGGTCGGATGTCTCGTGCTCATCGAAGTCGCGGTAGCAGCCATAGGTGTCGTCATCGGCTGAACGACAAGCGTCTTCCCTGAGTTCCAGGACGTCGGCGACCTCGGGGATGACCGTGGTGGCGGCGACCTCGCCTTCTTCGATCGCGGCGGCGACCGTGATCAGCTTCTGGGTCGACCCCGGCTCATAGAGGCCGCGGACGATGAAATTGGAGAAGGCCAGGCACTTGACCGGCTGGGGGTCGGCGGCGCAGCGTGGATCCACGTTTTCCCGGGTCTGGGGATCAAAGGCAGGGGCCCCGGTCATGGCCAGGACCTCGCCGGTCTCCACCGCCAACACCACGACCCAACATGATCTGGCTCTGGTTCTTTCGATCGCGCTGAGACAGGCCTCCTGAGCCTGGTATTGCAACGGCAGGTCGATCGTGGTGTTGAGGTCGATTCCGGGAACTGCCGGCACGATCTCGCTGATTCCCTGGGGGATGGGCCGGCCGTCGAGGTCACGCTCGAAGAGGGCGTGTCCCTGGACACCCCGCAACTCGGTGTCGTAGACGTATTCCAGGCCTTCCTGGCCGTTTCCGTCGATGTCGACAAAACCGGTGACGTGGCTCGCCACCTGGCCGGCCGGGTAGATCCGGGTGGGCTCGGGAAGGGCGTAGACGCCCCTGATCTCGAGTCCGAGGACTTCCCCGGCCAACTCCGACTCGACCTGTCGCTTCAGATAGACGAAGTCACGCTCCGAGGTCAAACGCTCATAGAGGACATCGGAGTCGACTTCGAGAACCCCGCCCAACTGCTGGGCGACCCAAAGCGGGTCTTCGACCTGGCCCGGGACGGCGTAGAGACTCTGGGCCTCGACGGTCATAGCCAGCAAGTCCCCGTTCCGGTCGTAGATCTTCCCCCGCTGCGGCGCCAGCTCCCTCGACACGAGACGTTGGGAAAGGCCCTTGTCGGCGAGGTCGGAAGCCTGCACCACCTGGACCTGGACCAGCCGATAGGCCATGCCACCCCAGGCGGCCACCAGGAAGAGGCCGATCAGGGCAATGCGGACTTTGGTCGGATTCATCCGCCGGGCAGCCGTAGAGGCGGCCACGACGTCAGATCCCCGGCCGGAACCCCGGTGGTTCGGAGCGGCTCACTCCGTCCATCGGCCCGGCTCCAGCGCTGCGTCGGGTCATCATTGCGTTGCTCCGTCAGGTTCCACACCAGCCACCGTCGGGCCGGTCGGAGTGAGGTCGACCAGGATTCGATTGGTGCTGGAGGGAATGACCAAACCGAGGTCCTCGGCGAGGGGGGCGATTCGCGCCGGATTCTCGAGGCGTGCGATATCCAGGTGGAGACTCTGGTTGAGGGCGGTCGCCTTCGCAATCGACTGGTTCAACTCGGCCAACTCGAATGCCGATCGGTCGAGGGAGGTGCGGGCGAAGCCCAACCCCAGGAAAGCAACCACTCCGATCAAAGCCATGATCATCCACGGCGCCAGGGCGGGTCGATGAAGACGCCTCCCCTGGACGACCCGGAGCGGATCGGCCTCGGTGACCCGTCGGAGGGGTCTGGCGGTCACGCTGCCACCTTCTCCACTGCCCGGAGCACGGCTGAGCGGGCCCGGTTGTTCTCGGCAATCTCGGCGGGATTGGCCCGGATCGCCTTTCGGGTGAGGATCCTCAGCTCGGCTGTGTTGCCACAGCCGCATACCGGCATCTCGGGCGGGCAAGTGCAACCGGTGGCCCCGCGCGCGAAACGGCGTTTGACGATCCGATCCTCCAAGGAGTGATAGGAAATAGCGACGACCCGGCCGCCCGGTCGAATGATCTCCAGGGCCTGGTCGAGCCCGCGTTGCACGGCTTCCAACTCGTCGTTGACTGCAATCCGAATCGCCTGAAAGGTTCGCCGGGCGGGGTGACCCGCCCGGCGACGGGCCGCAGGCAATGCCTCTGCGATGACGGTGGATAGCTGGCTGGTCGACTGGATAGGGCGAGCGGCGATGATGGCTCGGGCGACACGGCGCGGCTGAGACTCCTCACCGAAGCGGCGGATCACATCGGTCAGGCGATCTTCCGGCCACTCATTGACGATCTCATCGGCGCGATAGGCGGCGTCCGGCCCCATCCGCATGTCGAGCGGACCGTCGTTCCGATAGGAGAACCCCCGGCTTGGATCATCCAACTGGTGCGAGGACACACCGAAATCAAAGAGCACGGCACTGACCGGGGTGGGGATGATCGATGAGACGAGCGCGGACATCTCGCTGAAGTTGCCTTGGATGGCGACCAGGCCGAGCTCGCGGGCGTTCGCCACGGCGTCGGGGTCTCTGTCGATTCCAATCAATGTCACGTCTTCTCCGAACTCATCCAGCAAACGTCGGGCGTGGCCTCCTCCCCCGAAAGTGGCGTCCACCACCACCCCGGGAAGTACGGGGGCCAACAACCCGACGACTTCATCCACCAGGACCGGCCGGTGGTAGTACCGGCCATTCCCGCTCCTGTCCTGGCTCATTGCCAGCCCCCCGGGCGCTGGTACCAACGGAAGCGGGCGGAGTCAGGGGCCTTCCAATTGGTTCCGGGGGGCTGGCAATGGGCCAGCCAGTTCGATCGATGTCGCTTCAGTCGTCCTCCTCCAGATAGCTCTCGTCCCCGGTCGCTCGATCGGTGAGGTAACGGTCCCGGTTCCAAATCTCCACGTGATCGAAGACCCCGATCACCGCGATCTCGGTGCCGGCTTCGAGGGCAGCAAACTGACGGAGGTCAGTTTTGACCAGGAGGCGTCCGGACTTGTCGAGGTCCTGGTGATCGGCACCGCCGAAGACTGTTCGAGAGAAACGACGCCCGCTTCGGTTCTGAGGCTTCTCGATCACCTCGGCGGCCTTTGCCTCGAAGTCGTCGACGGCGAACACGACCAGTTGACCGTCCTGACCCTTGGCGACCACACAACCGGCTTCGAGGTCACGTCGGAAAGTGGAGGGCAGGACCACTCTGCCTTTCCCGTCGAGACTGTGGAAGAACTCGCCAAGGAACACGTCTTCTCGTTTCTGTCCGTCCGCACCTGCTGACCCCCTTGTGGGTCGTGATCGCCACTATGACCCACTTCCACCCACTTGTCAACCTTTTCCCCCACAAGGCGTACCGAAAGACCCACAACAGGACAGATTGGGATAGGCATGGGGGTCTTCCGGTACGCCGTCGTCCGTAATCCGTCGTCCGTTCTCCGTCAGAATGAACCAGGTACGGAATACGGATTACGGAATACGGATTACGGAGAACGGAGAACGGGTCTCAGGCCGCCCCGAGATAGGGGTGCCAGGCTGGATCCACCTGGTAACCGGTGGAGGCATAGATCCAGGCGTACTGGCGGGGTGGTCCCGGTTTGCGGTGGAGACGAAGACCGGCATCTGCCGGCAGACGGTCACCCTTTCGGATGTTGCAGGGCCGGCAACACGCAACGACGTTGTCCCAGGTGTGGTCGCCCCCCTTGGAGCGGGGAAGGATGTGATCCAGGGACTCGGCGGGACCTCCGCAGTACTGGCAGTGGTGGCCGTCTCTTCCGAATACCGCCCTCCTGGTGACAGGCGCCGCCCGACGATAGGGCACCTTCACGTAGCGATTGAGCCGAACCACGGAAGGAACCTCGACCGAGTAGCTCTCCGAAAGCCAGAACTCGTCTTTGCCCACCACCACACTTGCCTTTTGATGCAGCACCAAGACGACCGCCCGGCGTGTGGTCACCACAGAGAGCGGCTCGTAACTCGCATTGAGGACAAGAACCCTGGCCATACCGTCGCTTTATTGCGTCCGCGACGTTACCAAGCAGTGCCGTTTGTGTCGGTGCCAGTTCCGGGTGTGGAAACCGCCCCGATGGCTTCTCCCACCGCCAGAGCGAGCGCCTCGGTCCAACCTTCGGTGAGGTCCGCCGCCCCGATTCGCTCGATGGTCGAATCCATGGCGACAACTTCCAGGGTCCGGCCGTCGGTGACCGACACCCTGGATATCTCCACCGGGACCCTTCCCAGGACCTGGCACCAGGCGTCGGCCAAACCCTGTGCGATGACGTTCGGGTCGGGAGGCACCACTCGGAACGATCTGACGTTTCTTCCGATCACCTCGACCCGGGCTCCACCCTTGATCGGGGTGATCCGGACGTCCACCCCAAGCCTCGAATCCCCGGTGATCCGGGTCCTGCCAACACGTAGAGCGGGATAGCCCTGTGAGCGCACACCGTAAGCGACGAGTAGGGCTCGAACCCGCTCCAACACCTCCATCTCATCAGCGTCGGGCTCGAGACGGACATTGATGCCGCCAGCCTCGGGGTCCTCGAGGTCCAACGACACGGCGGCCACACCAGGAATGTCCTGGATCCGATCCACCAGCTTGACGCTCATGACAGCTTTCTCATCGTCCTTCGCCAACCCAGAAAGGCGGCGAGGTCCTCGGGTGGCACCGCTGTGGCATCGGCGCCATAAGCGGTGTGGAGCCTCCAGGCGAGATAATCGGGAGACGGCGCCACGCCCCCACGCGAGCGCATGGCAACTGCGGCGCGAATCGCCTCCCAGAAGAGAACCGGCCTGCGTACCAGCGTCAGCAGACCGCCAAACAGCCCCAGCCGTTGTCCCATCGAGCGATACCCTTTCCCCGCCTGTCACTCTAGCGTCTCAGACCAACGCCGCCGGTAGAGTCTCACCAATAAATGTTGACGCGGGAGCCCAAGTTGACCGAGGTGACACCACAGCAGATTGCGGCCTTCAGCGAACGCTTCGATCGAATCGCGACCAATGTCGAGAAGGTCATCCAGGGAAAGCGAGAAGTCGTCGAGCTGGTCTTGCTCGCCCTCATGGCCGAAGGTCATGTTCTGGTCGAAGACGTACCGGGCGTGGGCAAGACCCAACTCGCCAAGTCGGTGGCTCGTTCCATCAACAGTGTCTTCCACCGGATCCAGTTCACTCCGGACCTGCTTCCCTCCGATGTGACCGGGGTATCGGTGTGGGATCGAAATGAGAGCGAGTTCGAGTTCAAGCCCGGGCCGATTTTCGCCAACCTGGTGGTCGGGGACGAGATCAACCGGGCGAGCCCCAAGACTCAATCCGCGCTGCTCGAGGCGATGGAGGAGCGCCAGGTGACCTCGGACGGAACCACCAGGCCGCTCCCGCTCCCCTTCATGGTCATGGCCACCCAGAACCCCCTCGAGCACGAGGGCACTTATCCCCTGCCTGAATCCCAACTGGACCGCTTCATGATGAGGGTTGTGATCGGCTACCCGAGCCGGGTCAAGGAACTCGAGATCCTCGACACTCATGCCATCCAATCCACCTTCTTCGATCTGGAGCCGGTCGTCTCGATCGTCGAGGTGGATGAGATGATCGCGATTGCCCGGGGAGTTGCGGTGTCACCGTCGATCAAGTCCTACATCATCGATCTCGTCGAAGGGACCAGGGAGCACGCCGATGTCCTTCTCGGCGCCTCCCCGAGAGCCGCTCTCTTCCTGCAGCGCCTGGGGAGGGCAATGGCCGCTTCCCGGGGTCGCGAGTATGTGACCCCCGATGATGTGAAGGCACTGGCCCATCCGGTCCTCGAACATCGGATGACGCTTCGACCCGAGGCCCAAATGCGTGGCGAGACCCTGACCGGGTTGATCGACGAGATCATGACCAGGCTCAGGGTGCCGGGCACAACCTCCCGGATCGCCACCTGATGCCCACGCTGCGGGGCTGGGCCTTCTCAGGTGCCGGTCTCGCCCTTGTTGTCCTTTGGTACGCCCTGGGGGACGTCGAGCTTCTGCTGGCGGCCATCTTCCTCCTCATTGCCCAAGCCATTGCGCTGATCCTTGTCCGCGCCCGGCACACGAGGCTCGAGGTGCATCGACGTCTCGGCTCGGCCACCGTCCACGACGGTGACACCACGACCGTGACGCTTGTCATCGAGAACCAGACACGCCGGGCCGTCAGCAACATCGCGATCGAAGACGACGTCAACCAATTGGGGGTGGCGACTTTCGAGGTCGCCAGATTGAGGAAGGGTGAATCCACCACGGCGACCTATCGGGTCACCTGCCGGCCACGTGGTGTCTATCGGGTCGGACCGACGATGGTGAGCGCATCCGACCCGCTTGGCCTGGCCGAGGAGCGATTCCCGGCCGGGCCAATCGACAGGATCGTGGTCTATCCGGCTCTCGAGGAGTTGAACGGTTTTCCCATTGTGAGGGGCCAGGACCCGGCGATGCAGGCCTCGCGACCGGAGCACAGCCGCCGCGGCGGGGAGGACTTCTACACACTCCGTGAGTACCAGCGGGGAGACGACCTGCGGCGGGTTCATTGGCCCTCGTCGGCCAAGACCGACGAATTGATGATCCGTCAATTGGAAACGCCCTGGCAGTCGCGAGCTCTGGTCCTGCTCGACGTCCGGGACGCAAGCTACGAGTCGCCGGATGCCTTCGAGAAGGCGGTGTCGGGCGCGGCCACGATCGTGACCCATCTCGTCAGTTCCGGCTTCGACGCCGACCTTTGGGCCGGCGGCTCCGAGCCCATCGATGCTTCCAGGTACGGCTCGGTCATGGAGCGCCTGGCCATGGTCGAGACCGATCCGGCGATAGACATTAGAGCGGTCGCCACCCACATCCGGCAGAAGGGCGGCGGCGGCGCCCTGGTGATCATCAGCGGGATCGCCGACCGGTCGTTGCTCTCTGTCCAACAACTCCTCGCTAGGGACTACCCGACCACCGTACTGATGACGGTCTCCACCACCACCGCACAGACACTCGTTGGGTTCCACCGTCTCGGTGTCGCGACTGTGTCGATCGAGCCCGACCAGGCCTGGGCCCCGGCGTGGGTAACAGCGATGAGGACAGCATGGACTACAGCCTCGGTCGGATAGCCGGCCTCGCAGCTTTCGCCCTGATGCTGACCCGGATGGGGCGTTTGCTCGACGCCGGTGAGCATGCTCCGCAATGGCGGTTGATCATGATCGCCGCGGGCTGCCTGGGAGGGCTTGCCTGGTGGCTGCTGGGCCACACCGTCAAGAGTCGCAGGCTGCGTGTGGCGATATTCTCGGTCCTGGCAGTCGCCCTGTTGCTTCGGGCTTCCGTCCAACGGAGCCTGGTCGCTGGATTCCTCCCGACCCTGGAGACACCTGGCGAACTGGCCGATGAGTTGGCCCAAGCGATGGATCTGATCAGGTTCGGTGTCGCCCCGGTGTTCCCAACCCCGGGCTTGATCGGAGTCCTCGCCCTCCTGATGTGGGTGCTGGGAGCACTCTATGCGTGGGGTGCCACCAACGGCCCTACCACAGCAATGGTGGTTCCCTCCCTCGCTCTCTATCTTCAGTTCGCGGTCATGGACAGGATTCCGGCCGGGCAAGGGTGGAGGGCCGCTTCCATTGTGGTCATCGCCCTGGCCATCGCCGCTGTGGCGTTGGAGCGGCGTACCGAAGCCGGCCGGGTCCGGGATCACGACGGAAGACCGCTGCCCCGACGGGCCAAAGGATCGGTTGTGACCGTCGCCCTGATCATTGCCGGCGGCTCCCTGTTGGTGACACAGGCCGCATCCGGCCTGGTGCCGCCCAGCGGCAACCTCCCTTGGCGACTGGGGGCGGGATACGGGCCCGGGTTCGGCGGCGTGGCGTTCGACCGGCTCGCCGACCTCCGGCAGCGGATCATCAAGCGGTCGAACGTGGTCCTGTTTCGGGCGACGTTGGGCAGCGGCGCCCCACCGGCCAATGAGGTCTACTGGAGGATGGAGACTCTCGACACGTTCGACGGATCGACCTGGCGGCCATCCGCCCCGATCGCAGACTTCTATACACCCGAGTCGGCCGGGGGAGACGCCGAGCATGACTATCGGGGAACTACCGAGGTCATCAGCCAGCGGGTTCAGATCGAGCTCCTCCGCTCTCCCGTCATCCCAACTGCCGGGATCGCCCGTTTCCTCGAGTCTGACTCGGTGAATGTCTCCGGTTTCCAGACCACAACCGACGGTTCCGTCCTCTATCAGCCTGGATTGAGCGAAGGTGACCAATACCAGGCGGAGACAGTCTTCCCCGACTTCGAAGCCGACCTGGGCTCCCTCGCCACCCTTCCTGACGGGTCCCTGAGCCCGCTCTTCGCCAATGCAGCCGAGGACGGGCTCTTCACCGCTGAGCCAGGGCCGGGTGGGGCCGATGTGAGCAGGCCGGATGACATCGAACGATTCGTCCTGCTCGACGAGAACCTGCCTCTAGGCATCGCACAGGTGGCGAGACAGCAGACGTTGGGTGCAACTACCGACTTCGAGCGAGCCTGGCTCCTCCAACACTGGTTCCGAAACAGCGGTGACTTCGACTACTCGACACAGGTGTCGACCGGCCACGGAGTGCTCGATCTCGAGGAGTGGCTATCCAAGCCGTCGAGTCTCAACTATCGCACCGGATACTGCGAGCAATTCGCCGCCTCGATGGCGGTCCTGGGCAGGGCGCTCAGGATTCCCAGCCGTGTGGTGTGGGGATTCACGCCAGGTCAAGTGGAGACACAGGCCGACGGCACCGAGGTGATAGTCGTTCGCGACAACAACGCACACGCCTGGGTTGAGATGTGGATGGACGGCTTTGGTTGGGTGAAGTTCGACCCGACGCCACGCGGGGACGGAACACAGCCGGATAGCGTCACCGCGGCATTCGACCCGGGACCCTATCTCCCACCACCCGATCCAAATGCCCCGGACATCCTCCGACCGGGATTCATCAACGACAGCCAGATCCGAGGTCAATTCGACGAGGATGGCAATCCCATCGACCGGGGCGGATCCGGGTTCGACTTCGCCTCATGGTGGTGGATCCTGCCAGTGATGATCGTGGCGGCCTGCGGCATTCCGATGTCGAAAGGGATCCGTCGCCGACGCCGGCTGCGCCGGATCAAGGAGGGCGACATCACCGCCGTCTGGGATGAGATCGTTGACCGGCTGGCCGACCTCGGACAACCGATCCCGGAGTATCAGACACCGCTCGAGTTTGCGAATGCAAGGGACCGTGTCCTGGTTCCAATCGCCCGGTCGTACACGGCCGCGGTTTACGGAGGTCGCAACGGGAGGGCAACCGAGGCGGATCTCGATCACTTCGAACACTGGTTGAGACTCCGTTACGAGGGCCCGGAGCGGGTGAGGGCTGCCTTCAGCTTGCGGTCTTTGATCGACCGCGAGCCGTGAGCTACCTGTTGGCCGCCTGCTGCTCGTCGGCCACGTCGTCCTCGACCCGGCGCAACATGTCCAGGAACCGGCTTCGGTCCAACTCGAAGCGGGTGACGTCCTCCTCGACCTCACGCGCTATCTCGTCGATCGCGACGAAGAACGCCAGTTGTCCCTGACGCAGGGCGTCCATCAACTCACCCTCGTCGGAGCCCACATGGAAGATCGTCTGCCCGTCGGTCACCAGCTTGATGTCGGCTAGATGATCTTCCATCCTGCCCTCACGGCGCAGATAATCCCAGGCCCGGCGCACCCGCTGCAGGGACATGCCGTTGTCGAGGAGGCTCCGCACAACCCGAAGCGCGACGAGATCGCGGAACGAGTAGAGACGCCTCACACCCGGTCGGCCGCCGGTTCGTTGGATGGAAGGGCTGACCAATCCGACGCGGTCCCAATAACGAAGCTGATGATGCGTGCAGTTGGTGAGCCGGCACGCCTGCTCGGCGGTGAATGACTGCTCCACTCGTCCCTTCTTACAACTCAGTGACGACCCTGAGAATGGGGTCGCGTTCTCCTCCTTGGCCGCATGCCCACCCTCCCTGGGAAGCCGCCGGGGGCGGGAACATTAGCCGTTCGAAAACGAGCGCGGCGTGAGGAGTAGGGGTGGGTTCAGTCGTTTGAGTCGTCGTCGGGCTCGGCCGCGGTCACCTTCCACCCGCGATTGCGGATCCCGGTCGCCAGTGCGCTCGCCGAGACCACCAGCAGGGCGAACCCGAGGATGGCGACGAGGGTGTTGGTCGTGAAGAAACCGATCACGATGGCCAGGCTGGCGATCATCCCGAGCACGGCGAGTCTGGCCCCGATGCGGGAAGGCCGGCTGATATCGCGCACCGCCCGCGCCAACTCGGGGTCTTCTTCGTAGAACTGGCGCTCTATCTCCGCCAGGATCTTTTGTTCGTGATCGTCGAGGGGCATAGCTACCTCGTCCTCCAAGCTAGATCCAAGCCCGCTTGAAACAATACACGACCCCCAGCGACAGTTTCATCGCTCGGTTCCCCGCCTGACGGCGGGTGGCCCGAGAAGCCGGGCCGGCTCGACTGCATGATCACCAAACCGCTCCCTGACCCCGGACACGGCGTTGGCCAAACGGTCCCAATCTTCGCTGGCGTCTATGGTCAGCTGCGTCGGCTGACTGCCGTCCTCGAGAGCCGAGCCACCCATCCCCAACAATCGGACAGGCCTTTCGACGTCTACCTGCTCGAGCAGGCCGAGTCCCACCCGGTAGAGATCACGGGGGCTGTCCAAGGCGCTGACGCGGGTGAGACTGCGGGTGACGATGGTGAAATCCTCGTAGCGCACCTTGATAGTGATCGTCCTCGCCGCCAATCCGGCTCTCCGCAGTCGGCTGGAGAGCCGTTGGGCGTGGGCCAGGAGCGCCGCCTCGACCACTTCCCGACCTTGGAGATCGACCTCGTAAGTCTCTTCCACGGAGATCGACTTGGCCTCCGAATCGGGCTCAACGACCCGGTCGTCGTTTCCCCGGGCCAGGGAGAGGAGGTGATGCCCGTTGGCCGGCCCCAGGGCCGAGATCACCGCCGGCTCGGGCAGCGCGGCGAGATCGCCCACCGTCACCACCCCCAACCGCTGGAGACCCGCCAGGGTCGCGGGGCCCACTCCCCACAGCGAGCCGACCGGCAGGCCATGGAGAAAGTCGAGCTGATCGACCTGGGGAATGTGGAGACAGCCGTCGGGCTTGGCCGATTCGGAGGCCAGCTTCGCCATGAACTTGGTCGACGCGACCCCCACCGACGCCGGCAGGCCCAATTCGGCCCTGATACGGGCCCTGATCTCCTGACCCACGGTTGTCGGCGTGTCGTAGTGGAACCGCAAGCCGCGGACATCGAGGAAGGCCTCATCGAGGCTGAGACCTTCCACATAGGGGGTGAAGGACCGGAGGATCTCGAACACCTGCCCGGAAACCGCGCCGTAACGAACGTGATCCGGAGCCACCACGATCAGGCCCGGGCAGTGGCGCATGGCGATGGCCGTCGGTTGGGCGGAGTGGACCCCCACCGCCCTCGCCTCATAGGAGGCACTGGCGATCACACCCCTCCGGCCCCGGCCGCCGACTGCGACCGGTCTCCCGCGCAGCGCCGGGTTGTCGAGCCGCTCCACCTCGACGAAGAAGGCATCCATGTCGACGTGGAGGATCGGTTCGGTCCACACCAGGCCAAGTTACCCGTGACAACCCGCGGGACGGGCCAAACTGAGGTCATGGCTGCCCTCATCCATCTGGTACGACACGCCGAAGTCGACAACCCCGACCATCTCGTCTACTCCGATCTCCCCGGATTCGGGCTATCTCCACGCGGGATCGAACAGGCTCGTCGGGTCGGGCGGTACCTGGGGCCGCGACCTGTGGTTTCGATCTGGTCGTCGCCCTTGGAGCGATCCCTGCGCACCGCGGAGGAGATCGCCGGCCGAACCGGGGTCCCGGTCAAGGTCGACCCCGGGCTCACCGAGTGGCGTGTCACCAGCCGTTGGCGCGGTCACACCTGGCGTGACCTACCCACCGCCTTTCCCGGTGAGTTGGAGGCCTATCTCGAAGATCCGGAGAATCTCGACTTCGCCGACGAATCGCTGGACGAACTGGCGGAGCGGATGGCCGCAACCGCCCGCCGGTTGGACCGCGAGCACCCCCACGGCGACGTGGTGATCGTCTCGCATCAGGATCCGATCCAGGCGGGGCGGCTTCGGCTCATCGGCTCCCCCCTCGGCGGGCTGCATCAAGAGAAGCCCGGGCACGGTGCCGTCGTCACCTTGCGCCCTGGCGATGTCTGGCGTGAGGAAACCGTCTGGGAACCAGGCGATTCCTCCCGGGTCACCAACCACCAAGGGCTGAGGGTGCTCAGCCGACACCAGGAAACCGCCGACCCGACTTCGGCTTGACCGATCTCGCTGCGAAACTTCCGGCGTGAGGGTTCCTCTGGCGACCGCCTCCCCACTTCTCGCCGCCGTCCTCTGGACCGGGGCACTGCTCGTCGATCCGGGCCCCCTCGCTCCGTGGTCCGTTCTCCTGGTCGGCATCGGGCTGCTCACCATGGCCACCCTCGCCGTAATCGGCATGATCATCGCCGGTGGACGCTGGGCCCTTCGACTCGGAGTGGCGACCGTCGTCGACACCCTCCTGATTGCGGTGATCCGACCGACCGACCCGCTCTGGTATGTGGCCCTTGTCGCCTCGATCACGGCCGGAGCGCTGCTCTTCCAACCAGCCGTCACGAACCGAATCCGCAAACTCCCCTCGGCCACCGGCCCACCCCCTCGAGCCGTGCTGGTCACCTTGCTGCTGGCATCGACTCCGGGCACGATCGGCCTGGCGGCTTGGGACCAGCCGACAGCTGCGACCGTGGTGGTTGGGCTCACCGCCCCCCTGGCCGCCCTGTGGTACGCCAAGGTCCTCCCCGGCGGCCTGTATGCGCTCAGGGTCATCTGGCCACTGTTAGCCATCGCATTGGCGCCCCTCCAACCGCTTCCCGCGGCCCTGGTGTCATTGTTGACCGCCTCCGTGGTACTCGCGTTGGCCTGGCAGCGCGAAGTCGGGGTTGCCTTTCACCCGCCCCGAGAGATCGCCCACGCCTATCCGATCCCACCCGAGTTGGTCCCGAGAGAGATCCTGGATGCGGCGGATCTCGATGAGAGGGGTCATCCCCGGTGAGAAGGATGCCGAATCCGTGGATCGCCATCCCGGCCCTGGTGATGGGGGCGCTGGCGGGAGCCCTGGGTTGGATGGTGACCGCCGTCAGTTGTCAGTCACGCGAGGCCGAGGCCAGCCTCACCTCCTGCCCCGGCTGGGCGGCGTTGGTGTCGGCCATCTCGTTCCTGGTGGTGACCTTCGGGATGGTCCTGATCCTGGCCCTGGTCTACCGCAGCCTCGCCGAGTGGAACGAGAAAAAGGGCCCGAACATTGAGTCGAGGCGGTAGCCCTGGCCGACCGGCGTCTGTTTGCCCGAGGTGAGGTGCTTGGAACTGCTCGGCCCTCCGCGGCAACGGGGGTTGCCCCGAAGGGCAAAGTCGGCCAGCAATCAAACCCGTGAAAAGACCAACGACACGTTGTGCCCACCGAACCCGAACGAGTTGGACATCGCATGTTCCAGCCGGGCAGGCCGGGCTTGGTTGGGCACGTAGTCGAGGTCACACTCGGGATCAGGCTCCTCGTAGTTGATGGTGGGAGGAAGGGTCTGATCCCGGAGAGCCATGATGCAGGTCACTGCCTCGACCGCCCCGGCTCCGCCCAGGATGTGACCCGTCATCGACTTGGTCGATGAGACCGGAACCTGGTCGGCAGCGGCGCCCAGGGCGATCCGAATGGCCGCAGTCTCCGTGGAATCGTTGGCCTCGGTCGACGTCCCGTGGGCGTTGATGTACCCGACTTGTATCGGGTCGAGGGCGGCGTCGGCGAGTGCAGATGTCATGGCTCGGGCGGCACCGGAACCCCCGGGCCGGGGAAGGGTGATGTGATAGGCGTCGGCCGACATCCCATAGCCGGTCAACTCGGCCAGGATCGTCGCCCCTCGCGCCCGGGCATGGCCCTCGTCCTCGAGTATCAGGGCAGCACCTCCCTCCCCCATCACAAATCCATCACGCCCGGCATCGAAGGGCCGCGAGGCGCGGGTGGGCTCGTCATTCCGGCTGGACAGCGCTCGGGCCTGGGCGAAGGTGGCGATCCCAAACGTGGTGATGGCGGCCTCGGCCCCTCCGGCCACGACCACATCAGCGGCGCCGCGTCGGATCCACTCTGCCCCGTCACCAATGGCGTTGGCGGAGGCCGAACAGGCGGTGACGACACACGACACCGGGCCGAATAGGTGGTGCTCGATCGAGGCCAGCCCGGCTGCCATATTGGGGATGATCCTGGGGACCCCGGTAGGGCTGACCCGATCCGGGCCCCGCTCTGCGAGGGTCTCTATCTCCTCGATGAAGGACCCCATCCCCCCGAACCCGGCTCCGACCATCACGCCGGCCCGGGTCGCGGCTTCGTCGTCCTCATCGAACGAGAGGCCCGCTTCCTGGAGAGCCTGGCGAACCGCCACCAAGAAGAACTGGGTGTAACGGTCCAGCCGCCGCACCTCGCGGCGATCGAAGTGCTTCTCCGGGTCCCATTCCTTGACCTCACCGGCGATGGTGGTCCGATATCCGGTGGCGTCGAATTGGGTGATCGGCCCGATACCTGAGGTGCCCGAGAGCATCGCCTTCCAGGTGGAGGCGACGTCGTCGCCGATGGGTGTGACCGCCCCGAGCCCGGTGACGACGACTCGTCGTCGCTCGGATGAAATCAACGCTCAGCCTCCCAATTTGCCGTAAACGACATCGATGGCCTGACCGACGGTCATGATCGACTCGGCTTCCTCGTCGGGGATCTTGACGCCGAACTCGTCCTCGAGCGCCATGAGTAGCTCGACGACGCCGAGGCTGTCCACGTCGAGGTCCTCCTCGAAGTGTGCCTCCTCGGAGATCTTGGCGGCGTCGAGCCCGAGCTCCGACACGAGCACCTCGCCGAGTCGATCGGCTACTTCGCTTCTTTCCATTCCTTGCTCTCTTTCGTTGGTCGGTGGGTTCGGAGAAGTTACAGGGTTAGCCCTCCGTCCACCGCCAGCACCTGGCCGGTGATGTACGAGGCCCCTTCCGATACGAGAAAGTCGACGACTGCTGCGACCTCTTCCGGCAACCCAAAACGCCGCAGCGAGATGGAGTCCGTCAGGCCCTGCTTTGCCCCATCCCTGAGGCCCGCGGTCAATTCGGTGGTTATGAATCCCGGCGCCACTACGTTGACGGTGATCCCCCTCGACCCGATCTCCTTGGCGATCGATTTGGAGAGCCCGATCATGCCCGCCTTGGACGCCGAATAGTTGGCCTGACCGGCGTTTCCCGCGATTCCCGAGACGGAGGCGATCGACACGATCCGCCCCCAACGCATCTTGAGCATCCCCCGCAAGGCGGCCCTGGTGCACAGGTAGGCCGACCGGAGATTGGTGTCGATCACCGCGTCGAAGTCTTTGGGGCTCATCCGAAGCAGCAGATTGTCCTTGGTGATCCCCGCATTGTTGACCAGGACCGACACCGGGCCCAGGGCTGCGCCCACCTTCTCGAACATCTCCTCGACCTGATCCTCCTGGGACACATCGGCGCCATGGGCAATGGCACGCCCTCCTCCGGCTTCGATGGCCGCCACCACGTCCGCGGCGGCGACGGCGTTGGTGGCATAGTTCACAGCCACCTGATGACCCGATCCGGCGAGACGGATGGCGATGGCACGGCCGATTCCCCGTGACCCCCCGGTCACCAGAGCCACCCTTGCCCCTTCAGGTGAGGTCACGTCAGTTTCTCCGGCAGGCCGAAGAAGTCGAAGTTGGGTTGAAGCAGCTCCATCGTCGTCCGATCCGGCGGTGGTAGCTGGGCGTCACTCTCACCCAACGCCTCCACCCGTGAGCCCCATCGATAGATGGCCGATCCCCAGGTGAGCCCACCGCCGAAAGCGGTGAAGGCGATCGTCGATCCCGGCTTGATCCTGCCCTCCTCCAATGCCTCGGTGAGGGCCACCGGGATGGTGGCCGCCGAGGTGTTGCCGTAGGAATGGATGTTCACGTAGACCTTGGCCTCATCAAACCCCAGCCTGCGAGCAGTGGCGTCGATGATCCGCACATTGGCCTGATGGGGAATGAGCAAGTCGATGTCATCGGATGTGAGACCGGCTTGTTCGATGGCCCTTGCTGTCGAATCACCCATGGTCGTGACCGCTCGGCGGAAGACTTCCTGACCCTCCATCGTGAGCGACGACAGGGCAGGGTTGATCGGCTCCCGGTCACCCGCCGTCCCGTCCCTTGGGGTTTGGAGGATGTGCCCCACCGAGCCGTCCATGCCCAACTCCGATGAGAGCAGGCCTATCGGCTCGTCGGTTGGCTCGAGCAGGACGGCCCCGGCGCCATCACCGAAGAGGACACACGTGGCGCGGTCGGTGAAATCCATCAGATAGTGCAGCTTCTCGGCCCCGATCACGAGCACCGATTGGTGGGTGCCTCCGCGGATCATGTTGGTGCCCACCACCAACCCGTAGACGAATCCCGAGCAGGCGGCGTTGATATCCATGGCTGCCGCGTTCCAGGCCTCCATCCTCTTCTGCACCACCGAGGCCGTGGACGGGAGGATGGAGTCACCGGTGCAGGTGGCGATCAGGATCAGATCCACCTCGTCCACGGTCTTGCCCGCCGCGGCCAGCGCCCGGAGACCGGCCACCGCTGCCAATTCGGACGCCTCGACGTGGCTGATCCGCCGCTCTTTGATCCCGGTCCGCGTAGTGATCCACTCGTCCGAGGTGTCGACCAGCTGCTCCAGATCGTGATTAGAGAGAACGTTGGGCGGCATGCACTTGCCCCATCCGGTTATCTCGGCATTGCGCATAAGCGTCTCCTCAAAGTCGGCCCATGGTACCGATAGCCTCCGCCGCCGCCCCGATGTCCGCGATGCCGGACACGACCACGACCCGGGCATCTTCCACAGACCTCCGTGCCAGGCCGGCGGTCACGTCACCCGGTCCGACGTGGGCGAAGGTGTCGATCCCGGAAGCAGCCATGTTCACCAGGCTGTCGGAGAATCGCACCGGAGCCACGACCTGGCGGACCAGCAACTCCTTCACCGTATCGATCCGATGGGGATTGCCGGTCGTGTTGGCCCAAACCGGGAAAGCAAGCTCGCCAACCGCCGCCTCCTCGAGCGCCGAGGCAACGACGGTCGCCGCCGGGTCCATGAAGGTCGAATGGAAAGCCCCGGCGACCTTGAGTGGGATCGCCCGTCGCACCCCGAGATCTCGTGCACTCGCCACCAGCCAGTCGATGTCGTCGGACCCACCGGCGACGACGACCTGTCCCGGCGCGTTGATATTGGCCACCTCGAGCTGGCCGCCCATCTCTCTTCGCCGGGCACAGATCTCCTCGGCTTCGGCCTCGTCAGCCCCCAACAACGCGGCCATCCCCGATGGGGCGAGATCGGCGGCTGCGGCCATCGCCCGCCCCCGGCGAGCCACCACAGACAGGGCGGTGTCGTAATCGAAGAAGCCGGCGGCGGTCAGAGCGGTGTATTCCCCCAACGAGTGCCCGGCCGCACCCCCTGGGACGATGCCGGTTTCGGCGACGAGCAGATCCCAAAGTGCAAAGGAGAGGGCGAACAGGGCTGGCTGCGCGTGCTCGGTGCGGGTCAACTCCTCCTCAGGGCCTTCGAGGCACATCGACCGGAGAGACCATCCGAGCACCCGATCGGCACGCTCTCCGAGCAGGTCGGGTCTGGTTTCGAAGAGATCCCTCCCCATCCCGACGTGCTGACTCCCCTGACCGGGAAAGAGGATTCCGACACTCACTTGCTATCCGACTCCTGCGTTCCGGGCTCGGTTACTCCAGCACCGCCAGGAGCCGGCCCATGTCAGCGGAGTCGACATCGCGGTGAGTGACGATCCTCCACCATCCGGCCATGGGGGGATTGATTTTGATCCCCGACGCATCCAGCCTCTCGCTGACCTCCGCCCATTCCATGCCCAGGGCGGCGAAGCTGACACGAACCATGTTGGTCTCCACCGTCATCGGGTCGACCGAGCCCGGGAACCGCTCGGCGAGGCTCACCCCGAGTGCGGTGGCCAGGACGTGATCCTCGACAAGCCTCTCCCGGCCGCGTAGGGCCACCCGTGCCGCAGCAGCCAGCACCCCTGCTTGTCGCATCCCGCCGCCGAGACGCCTCCGCAGATAGCGAATTTCGTCCATCAGCGCCTGCGTCCCACACACGATGGATCCCACCGGGGCCCCCAGTCCTTTCGAGAAGCAGAACTGGATCGTGTCGGCTACGGCGGCGTATCGATCCGCGGCCACGCCCGACGCCGCCACCGCGTTGAAGATCCTCGCCCCGTCGACATGGATCTTCAGGGAATGGGCGCGGGCCACGTGCGATGTCTTTTCCATCAGGTCCACCGGGATCACTCTTCCCCCCGACAGATTGTGGGTGTTCTCCCACACCAGGAGCCCGATGCGGGGGAAGATGCCCGGTCCCACGAAGGAACCGCTCAATTCCATCGCCTGTTCGACGTCTTCGGGCTCGATGCGCCCACCATCGCCGGACACTGTCCTGAAGGCGACGCCGGATAGTGCCTGAGGCGCCCCGGCCTCGATGCTGCGGACGTGGCTCCCCTCATGGGCGATGATTTCCTCGCCGGGGTGGGTGTGTGCCATGATCGAAAGTTGGTTACCCATGGTCCCGGTCGGGACGAAGATTGCCGCCTCCTTGCCGGTGACCGAGGCCGACTCCTCCTCGAGGAGGTTGACGGTCGGGTCGTCGTGGTAGACGTCATCGCCAAGCGGGGCGGCGACCATGGCCGCCAGCATCTCTGGTGTGGGCCGGGTGACCGTGTCGGATCTGAAGTCGGCGATGCCGTCATCGAAGGCCATCGTCGAAGAGTAGGGCAGTCGAGCCCGGTTCAGCCGTGGAGACGGTCGATCACGACCCGCAACCGACCGGGGATCACATTTCGGGACACCCCGAGGACCTCACGAATCAACCCGAGCAGGTCTCCGGGGCCGTCCCAATGCTCCCCGACCACCTCCGGGCCGGCTCGCTCGATCACCCGGTCGAGGACGTAGGTGAGGATCAGGAGGTCGTCGAGCCAACCGAAAACCGGGATGAACTCGGGGAGGAGGTCGATGGGGCTGACGACATAGGCGGCGGCCATCCCCAAGGCGATCTTGGAGCGCCGAGGGACCCGGGGGTCGGTGAGAAGCCTCGCCACCAGCTTGACGAAATTGGGCACCAACAGAACGGCGTCCTTGGCAAGGTGGCGGACCGAGACTTGGTCCCCGAGAGGGGGAAGGACCTGATCGGGTCGGACACTGTGGGGCTCGTTGGTCATTCGATCTCGATCCTGGTCACGGTCTCCCCGGCCTCGCCCTTCTCATTGTCCCCGATGCTCCCCAACTCCTCGATCACGGCTTCCACGGCCTTCAACCCTTCCACCGCCGCCTGTAGCAGGTGATAGACCGCTCGCCGCCCGGCGCGGGCCACGGCCTGCATGGCTTCGGATTGCTCTTTCACGATTTGGCGTCCGGATCGGAGAAGGAAACGGTGAGGGTTCCACCATCGAGGCGGGCTCGCGTCACCTCGCGACGATGTAATGCGTCGGGAAGGATGAAGGACCTGCGGTAGGGCCCGACCTGGATGTACATCTCGTGCCCGTGGCGGAGCACATCGAGATCGGACTTCTCGACGAATGGGATGTCGATCTCCATCGAAACCCCGCCCTCGGCGTCGGAGATGCGGAATGGCCTGGTGGCGACGAAGTCCCGGATCGGGTCGTCGTCGCCGTATAGCTCCGTGGCCATGAAGCGGAGCCGGTCGATGCCCACCATCTCGTCGTCGAATAGCCGGAGCAAAAGTCGCGGGATCTCGGGGAAGGCGTCGTCGATGGTGTCCAGATGCCCCTTTTGGATCGCCCGCCAGCGCTCGAAGTATGGGTCGGCGACGATGTCGGGCAGCACCCGGTTGACCACCACCCCATCCACTCCGTAGCCGAAGAGGCCCAGATAGCTGTAGGTGCGACGAGCCTCATCGATCACCATCTTCTCCGGGTTGACCACCAGACGTGCCGAGGTCACCTCAGGTGTCGACATGAGCGCCTTGACGTCTTCGATCGATTCGAATACGGCCTGGGCAGAGGTGAACACCTCGTCCGCGGGAAGCGGCAGGTCGGTGAGGCGGCTGAGAATGGGCCGCGCCGCACGCATCAGCCGTCGCTCGGTCGGCAGGACCTTCTCGAAGTACCAACTCAGGACCTCGGGCAGGGAGAGCAGCCTCAGGGTCTCGGCCGTCGGAGCACAGTCGACTACTATCACGTCATAGACACCCGATCGGGCGTGACGATTGACCTCGAGCAATGCGAACAACTCGTCCATCCCGGGAAACACCAGGAACTCCTCGGCCTCGATGCCGCCGGCGCCTCCCCAGTCGAGCACATCCATCAGCTGACGCCGGATCGAGCCCCAGTACTTGTCGAGTTGTCGTTGGGTATCGATCTGTTGCCCATCGAGGCCGGCCACGACCTTCGTGGGCTCGCTGCCGAGGGGAACCACCAGTGCATCCGACAGCGAATGCGCCGGGTCCGTGGAGGTGACGAGGGTCCGGTATCCGGCGTCGGCCGCGGCCAGGGCGGTGCAGGCGGCCACGGTGGTCTTGCCCACCCCTCCTTTGCCGGTGACGAGGATGATTCGCATATCAGCCCGCGACCTTGACCCTATTGCGAAGGCCCCTCAACGCAGTCGTCACAATCTGCTTCTCGGCTTGGCGCATCAGGAATCCTGGCATCGTGAATTTCAGCGTGACCTTCAAACCGTACAGGACTTCAGTGGCTCCGTTGGTGGGGGTGAAGGTGTAGGAGCCTTCGAGCATCTCGAGGTCATCACTGTCCTCGGCCACCCAACTCAAGCGATTCGGCCTGTCATGCTCATAGCGGAGCACATATTCGATCTCTTTGACGAAGACTTCGATCACGAACCGGGCCCGGTCGACACGACCATCCGGCCCGCTTTCGAGGATCTCCACCTCTTTGACCCCGGTTGCCCACACGGGGTAGGAGGAGATGTCGGCAGCCACGTCGTAGAGCACCTCGGGTGAGGCGTCGATCTCCAAAGTCTGAAAGGTTCCCTCGGCCATCTCTCCAGAGTCCTTGTCCGGCAGACGAGATTAGCGAGATACCTACTCAGCCGATCCGGGCGGGGTCGATGGACAGCGGGCGTCCCGTCGCCCTGAAGTACCCAACGTTGCGACACAGCGTCGATCCGAGACGCCATTGAGTGGCCTGGGGCTGATGGACGTCGCCGAAGATGTGGGCACGCGGCCTCTCCCGGAGCAGATAGTCGAGGATCGGCTCGGAGCCGCGCTCCGCCCGGCCGGTGATGACGTCGGTGCGCAACGATCTGACGGCGGCCGGGATGTGAGTGCAGAGCACGTCAACCGGGCCGATCTGCTCGAGGAGAAGCCTCATTTCGTCGTCGGACACCTCTCCCTCGGCCTGGAGCGGAGTGGAAGCCCCTCCCCCGGCGAAGCCGAACCGAATCCCCTCGATTTCCACCACCCGGCCATGAACGTACTCGAAACCTTCCGGCAGGCTGGCCCGAAGACTCTGCGGGCGATCCACATTCCCGTGGATCACGAACCCGCTCCCCCCCTCCAGGGCCAGCGCCACTTCCCGGTATTGGGCGTCGATGGCCGCCCCGATCTCCGCCCGGACCTCATCGAATCGACCGGCGGTACGCTGGACCCACAGGTCTCTCATTCCCTGGAAGTCACCGGCAGCTCGGGCCGCCGCCGACTCACGGGCGAATTCCAGACCGAGGACGTCCGCCACCGCCCCCTCCCCCGTCCGATAGTCGGTCAGGTTGACCAGATCACCCAGGATGAGGACAGGCTGACCCATGGCGACGACTCGACGCAACGCATCGAGGGCGAAATGAACGTCGGAAATCGCAAGGATCAACGCCCGGCGACCCCTGCGCCATAGAGCCCCCAGATCGCCCCGGCAGCGCCTCCGACCAGGGCAAGCAGCAACGACATCGGCCAGTCGAGGCCGAGAGGGGAGAACTCCGCCGAGACCCCGGCCATGCCGAACCCGACCAGCCCGCCGATCACAGCCCGGCCCGGTTTGCCGATCCTGCGTCCCGGATCGATGTCCTGACGGCCCAGATTCTCGGCAAGGGCACCTCCGAGAATCACGACCAACAGACCGACAACCCCGAAGACGAGGGCGATCGCGTACACCTTCACCATGCCTGCTGAGGGTAACGGCCCTGCCCGCGATCATGTCCTCGACGACTCTGCGCCCGCCCTCTGTTCCTCAGCCGGTCTTTCTATCGATCGGCACCAATCGGAGACGGGGGACCAGGCCTTCGCCGGCCAGATTTCTCAACGCCTCGCTCTCCGATTCGTCGAGCTCGAGCGGGCCTCCGTCGAGCAGAATGGTCACGACACAATCGTCGCAAGCACTGGTGTCCTGCATGGCGCATTGCCGGCAATCGATGATCATCTGTCGACCTCCTGACAACACCGTACGGGGACTGTGTGACAGGAACCCCGGGCTCGGCCCGGGTTTCCTGTTCGTCTTCCGTAGTCCGTTATCCGCTTTCCGTACGGATTACGGATAACGGATTACGGATCACGGGACTAGACCCTGCTCGCTGAGCCAGGCGGTGGCCGCATCTTCGGGATTCTCCGCATCGATCTCGACGCGGCCGTTGAGATCCAAGAGGACCTCGGTGGTGATCAGTCTTGAGATCGAGTTGATCAAAGCGGCGAAATCATCGCCGTAGGCCTCCGCCACTTCGTTGCTGACGACGGGGACAACATTCTCGGGAGCGATTATCTCCTCGGTCCCCCCGAGAACGACGAAACCCTTCTCGGTGATAACTGGTTGAGTCGAGAAGAGCAGAGCCACTTGGATCTCGCCGGATTCCAGGGCCGCCACCCGGGCCGCGCCCTCCGCTATCGACTCGAAACCGAGGTTGTCGAGCCCGTAGGTCTCAACCAACCCGCGGTAACAGGTGGATCGGTCCTCACATTCGGGTGGGCCTCCCAGGGTTACCTCGCCGGCTCCTGCCAGGTCTGACACCGTGGTGACACCGTTCCCTTCGGCGAAGTCGCCGGTGACCACGAATACATTCTTGTCCTGGCCTGGCGCCGGATCGAGCACAGTCACCGACTTCGCGGCGAACAAATCCGTGAGAGTCTGGAGGGCCTCGGCTTCATCGGTGGGCGCCTCTTCGCCAAACCCGATAGAAACAGCCGAACCAAGGTACTCGGGGATGAAGTCGATGGCGCCAGACTCGATCTCAGGGAAGATCAGCTCTCTGTCCCCAATGTTGAGGTTCCTCACGACCGTGTAGCCGTTGGCCTCGAGGGCCTGGGCATAGATCTCGGCCAGGATCACCGACTCCGGGAAGTTGAAGGACCCAACCGTTATGGCTGGACCTTCGACGGTCCCCCCATCGGAGGGCGTCGTAGTCGCATCTCCACCCGACCCACCGTCACACGCCGTCACAACCAGCGCCAAGACCAGGAGGGTCGCCCCGAAGAAGCGTCTGCGGAAAGATGTCCGCATGGGTCTTCCTTTCTTTTCTTGTCAACGGCGCCCCGAAAAGGCGCCTACCTGGCCCACCCTAACCGGGCCTGTGATTTCGGCAGGGTCAGGAGATCGAGGCTGCGGCCCTGATCTCCTCCGAAGAGCGAGGCCGACGGCCCTCGGGGAGGACCCACCGCTCGCCCCGGGACAACAGCCAGTCGGCTCCCAGGGTGAGGACCGCGATCAGAAGGGCGCCGGCGAACACCTCCACCCGGCCCCCGGGCCCCTGGGCGAAGCCCCGAACGACGTATTGACCGAGCCCACCTCCCGATGAGAGCACCGCGGCCAGGGGAACAGTGGCCAGCACCTGGATGAACGAGATGCGGATCCCGGCAAAGATGAGCGGGGCGCCGATGGGCACTTCCACCCCCCAGAGCACCTCGTTGTCGGTGAACCCCATGCCCTTTGCCGCTTCGACCGTCTCTCGGGGAACGGTGACGATGGCGGTATAGGCGTTGGTGTAGATCGGAGGGATGGCCAAGGCGAGCAGGGCGACCGCCGCCGGCCAGAACCGCAGACTGACCCCGGCGCGTGCGAAGAAGATCGCGGCCAGGATTATCAACCCGAACGAGGGGATCGCTCGCCCGATATTCGCGGCTGCGTTGGCGGCCAAACCACCAATCCGCCGATGACCGAGCCACACTGCGATCGGCAACGCCACCGTCACCGCGATCAGCATCGGGAGCGCGGCGAGCCAGAGATGTTCCAGGGCCCGGGGAAGGATCCCGTCGTCGCCGGCCCACCTTCCGGGCTCGCCGAACCACGAGACGAGGTCGGAGAGGAATCCCATCACCGATCGCCTTCCCGCGCCCAAGGCGTGAGCACCCGCCCGATGCCCAGCAGGCCGATGTCGAGCGCCGCGGCCAGGGCCACCGACAGCACCACGCCCACAATTATCTCGGTGGGGAAGATGATCGACCGCCGCAGCCCGTCGAGGATGAAGAAACCGAGACCTCCCAGGCCTAGCAGCGAAGTGACGGTGACCAATCCGATGACGGTGACCGTGGCGATCCTGATCCCAGCCATCACCGCCGGCAAGGCGAGCGGCAATTCGATCTGTCGGATCCGCTCTCCTTCGCTGTACCCCATGCCGGCGGCTGCCTCCCTCACCCCTGCCGGGACTCCGTTGACCCCGGTCACGATGTTGCGGATGAGGATGAGGAGGGTGTAGCTGATGAGCGCGATCTCGGCAGTGATGAATCTCTGGGTGACGGTGCCAATCCCCACCAAGGGGGCAACCAGGGCGAACACGGCGAGCGCGGGGATCGTGTAGAGCAGACCCGTCGCCGCCGTGATCGTCGGGTAGGTCCTGGGTTTCCGTATCGCAACCGCCGCAAGAGCCGACGCAATCACGATGCCTGCGACGAGGGCAACGCCGGTCAGCGCAAGGTGCTCCACCGTCCTCCGCCAGATCGAGTCGATGTTGCGGCCCACCCAATCCCAGTCGAAGAGGGAAGAGGCTGCCTGGGCAAGGATCATTCCGTTATCTCCTCGGCGATCGCCTCCAAGTCCACCATCCCCCGGTAGATACCGTCGTCGACCACCACCGCCATTCGGGCGTGACTGGTGACCACGGCGTCGAGCGCAGACCGCAGGGAGGAATCGCTGCGGAGGCTCACAAGGAACTCGCGAGGGGTGAGCGCGGCAAGGGGTCGCCCATCGATCTCGGATGCATCGACCCAGCCCAGAAGCTGATCACCGGAGAGCAACCCGACCCAGGAGACGCCATGCTCTTCCATTAGCCTGACCGCCTCATCCGGAGTGCCGGTGATATCGATCACCGGCCCCCTCGACACCACGGCTTCGCCGATCGGTCGCAAGGCAAGCCGCCTCAGCCCGCGCTCTCCCCCGATGAACGACTCGACGAATTCGTTGGCGGGGCTCGCCAGAATCCGCTCGGGGGTGTCGTGCTGCTCGAGCACTCCCCCGACGTTGAGGATGGCGATGCGCGACCCGAGGAGGATCGCCTCGTCGATGTCGTGGGTCACGAAGACGACGGTCTTCCCGAGTCTGGATTGGAGCTCGAGGAACTCCCATTGAAGATGCCCTCTCACAATCGGGTCAACCGCCCCGAACGGCTCGTCCATGAGCAGAACCGGTGGGTCGGCCGCCAACGCCCGAGCCACTCCAACCCTCTGTTGCTGGCCACCGGAGAGCTCTGTGGGATATCTCTCCAGCATCGACCGGTCCAAGCCGACGAGCACGGTCAGCTCCGCCACCCGCTCGTTGATGCGGCCGGCATCCCATCCCAGGAGCTTGGGAACCGTCGCCATGTTCTGGGCGATGGTGCGATGTGGAAACAGCCCGACCTCCTGGATGACGTAGCCGATCGAACGTCTCAACTCGTGGGGAGCGACCGACATCACGTCCCGGCCATCGACCTCGATTCGCCCTGAGGTCGGCTCGATCAGCCGGTTGATCATCTTCAAGGTGGTGGTCTTGCCGCACCCCGATGGGCCGAGTAACACCACCAACTCACCCCGATCGACATCGAGACTCAAATTGGCCACCGCCGGCTGGCTGGCGCCTGCAAACACCTTGGCGACGTTGTCGAGACGGATCATGGTGTCGGTTTGCACCTGGGAGCCCACGATTGAGGAGACCCTACGTGAGGAGGCGCTGGATCAACCGGCTTGGTCGAGGAACGCCAGCACTTCCGCGGTGTACTTCCCCGGGTCGGCGTCGAAGGAGCCGACATGATCCGCCCCTTCCACCTGGATCAGGGTGACGAGGTCCGGTGCGGCTGCCGCGAAGTCGACGCTCTCCTTCACCGGAACCGACTGATCCTCGGTCCCATGATGGATCAAGACGGGTTGGCGCAAATAGACGTCCACCCCTTCGACGTAGTCCAACGACTTCCAGTTGACTCCGATCCGAAGCGAGGTGAAGAACTGCGCCACCGCGCTGAGCGTGGGAGGGACATTGAACGGCAGCAAAGGCAAATCACGCTGCGCCGCGTTGAAGTCGACCGTCTCACCCACGTCGAGATTCGGCGAGTCCAACAACACCCCGCTCACCGGCTCGAGGGTCTGGCGATACATGAAGGCCATGACATGGCTGCCACCTGTCGAATAGCCATTGAGCACCACGTGCTCGGCCCCGTTGTCCACGGCATAGGCCACCGCCCCCGCCACGTCCTCCCATTCGGTGGCCCCGTACTGGTAGTAGCCGCTCGGATCCTGGGGTTGATCGTCGTCGTTGCGATAGGTGATGGCGAGTTGGGGATAGCCCGCATCCTGGAGCGGTGCAAACAGCGGTTCGGCCTCGTCCGGGGTGGTCCCTTTTCCGTGGACGTGGATGACCCAGGTGGGACCTCCGGCGGGGAGATACCAAGCATCCATCTCTCCGAGTGGTGTCGTGTACGAAACCTGCTCCAGTCCAAGATCAGGGCCGGGATAGGCGAGGTCATCGGGCTGGATGGCGAAACCATCCTGGATCAACTCGCTGGAGAAGTACCAGCCGCCGACGACGTGGAACACCAGAGCGAGGGCGACGACGACCCAAAAGGTGCCCCACAGAAAGGTCCCAAGTTTCACGATGGTTGATTCTGGCCGGATTCAGGCCGCAGGCAATGACAAGCCACCAACGAGGTGCTCTTCATGGTCCGTCACCGGGATCGGGTCGGCGCCGAATGTGGGCTCCAACGCTCGCGCCTCCGCCAGGGTCTCGTCGATTTTCGCGGATAGTGCCGCTTCCATGATGGAGGCGACCGGATCGTCACCGGACACCTCCAACCGCTCCCTCCGCACCAACCCGATGAGCACCCCCTGATCTGCCACCGCCAGCACTCTCTCATCGTGGATCCGCAGGGTGTCGTTCGCCTGACGCATCGGCCCGACGAACACCGGCTCCCCCATCCAACGGAAGACCCGGTCGGGAGCGCTGCGCACCACTACCGCTCCAGCGTGGGCCTTGCTTCTCAAACGCGCCCCGGGGCCCAGCATCGAGCGCTGCAGCCAGGAGCCACCCGGGGCACCCAACACCAGCAACGATCCCTCGTCCAAATCGTGGGCGAGGCTGCTGATCCCATCGACCCCTACAACCCGCCCCCGGATCTCTGGCACGACGGCCGCGATCCTATCGAGCGTCTTTTGAGCTGCGGATGGGTCATCACCGGGGCCCGATGCAGAAACCATCTCGGCTTCGACCCCGAGGCTCGCTCCCAGCAGAGCCGCGGTTTGAGCGGCCAGGATGGAGTGTGGTCCACCGGCCACGGTGGCAACCACCGCCGTCACGTTCTCGGGCACGAAAGCCAGGGGAACCGCGACATTCACCAGGTCGAAGGACCCGGGCAGACGTCGTGAGACCAGCAGGTCGGCCCGGTGGTTGATGCACCCCTCGGCCAGGTCGCCGGAGAGCCGATTGGAACGGCCACCCGTCAGGAGGTCGGCCAGCTCGGAGCACCCTTTGCCCCTGGTCCACACAACGGAGAACCCGCCTGTTCCCTGACCCATGACCGCCATTCGGTTCCCTCCGTGATCGACTCCAGGCACCAGGTCCGCACACGTTAAGCGGTTTCCCGGGGATTGTGGGACCGGCCTCCGACATCATCGTCGTCATCGGTGACAAGATGTCAGTCATGGAGTTTCGAGACGTCATCGCCCGGCGCCGAATGGTCCGCAACTACCTCCCGGACCAAATCCCGATCGAGAGCCTGAACCGCATTGTCGACGCCGGGCTGCGGGCTCCGTCAGCCGGCTTCTCACAGGGCCTCGGGTTTGTGGTGGTGACCGATGCCGAAACACGACTCGCCATCGCCCAACTCGCCGACGAGGGCGATTACATGGCGAAAGGGTTCGATCCATGGATCTCGAGAGCTCCGGCCCACATCGTGGTCAGCGTCAGTGAAGAGGTGTATCGAGAGCGTTATCGCCAACCTGACAAGCTGGGGCCCGACGGTGAGGAGATGGATTGGCCCGTTCCCTACTGGTGGGTCGACGCCGGCGCCGGGTTGATGGCGGTCCTCCTCGCTGCGGTCGACGAGGGCCTCGCCGCCGGTTTCCTTGGTGTTCATTCGTTGCCCGAGCTGGCCTCGCTGCTGAGCCTGCCTGCGGACCATCAACCGATCGGAGTGGTGACGGTGGGCAAACCGGCGCCTGACCGGCGCTCGGCGAGTCTCGACCGAGGGCGAAGGTCACGGGAGTCGATCGTCCATTGGGATTCGTGGAGCGGATAGCCATGCCGGATCAGATCATCACCTCGTCCGCGAACCCCCGCATCAAGACGCTCGTTGGTTTGCGCGATCGGAGAAATCGTGATCGGAACGGTGTGTTCATCGTCGAGGGGCCACGCCTCCTGGCCCGGGCAGTCGGCGCCGGCCATCAACCGCGAGAGATCTACTACGACCGGGACCGCTTTGACCCCGCCAGCTCTTCGGGCGCGCTCCTGTTCGCCTGCTCTTCGCGGATCCTGTCCCGTGCCTCCTATCGGGGATCGGACGAGGGCGTGATCGCGGTATTCGACCAATTCGACGTGGGGATCGACCGTCTCGAGACCGGTCCCCGCACCTTGCTCCTGATGGCCGAGGGTGTCGAGAAGCCGGGAAACCTGGGGGCAATCCTGCGGACTGCCGACGCGGTCGGCGCCGACGCGGTGATCGCGGCCGACCCCGAGATCGACCCGTTCAACCCCAACGTCGGACGCTCCTCGACCGGTGCCCTGTTCACCGTCCCGATCGTGGTGACCGACCTCGAATCAGCGATCGTCTGGCTCCGGGAGCGCAGGATCCACCTGGTGGCGGCAGACCCTTCCGCCGACGTTGACCTCTGGTCGGCAGACCTCGGGGCGCCGATCGCGCTGCTCGTGGGCTCGGAGCATCGGGGTTTGACCACCGAGGCCCGGCAGGCGGCAGACAACCTGGTCTCGATACCGATGCTGGGTCTCACCGATTCGCTGAACGCATCGGTGACCATGGCGCTGCTTGCCTACGAGGCCCGGCGGCAACAGGCGCCGGCGCCGGGTCATTGATCGCTTGACATCGAACATATGTTCGAGATAGCCTCAAACCGGCCGTGGCCGCCCTGCTCCAACCCAGTTTCGACGAGCTCTCCACACCTCTGTACGACGTCACGTTCAGTGTCCTCGACCTGGAGACCACAGGCGGCTCGCCAAAGAACTGCGCCATCACCGAGATCGGGGCCGTCAAGTACCGGGGTGGGGAGCTTCTCGGCAGCTTTCACACCCTGGTGGACCCTGGGCTCCCGATCCCGCCGTCGATCACCATCTTGACCGGTATCACCGCGGCGATGGTCATCGACGCCCCGACCATCCACACCGCCCTTCCCTCGTTCTTGGAGTTCATCGGAGACTCGGTGATTGTTGGGCACAATGTGCGCTTCGACATATCGTTTCTCCAAGCCGCGGCCGGTCGACTCGGCTACGAGCGGCTGGGCAACGACACCGTCGACACCGCAGCCCTGGCTCGTCGTCTGGTGCGTGACGAGGTGAGGAACATGCGACTGCAGACCCTTGCCGCTCACTTTCGGAGCCCGGTCATTCCGATCCACCGTGCACTCGACGACGCCCAGGCCACCGCCCATGTATTCCATTCCCTGCTGGAACGGTCCGGGAACCTCGGGGTGAGCAATCTCGATGATCTCCTCCAGCTTCCAAGGGCGCGGGGCTCCGCCTTCTACTCCAAGATCGCTCTCAGCGACTCGCTCCCCCGGCGCCCCGGCGTCTACCTGTTCCGTGACCGGCATGGCACCCCGATCTATGTCGGCAAGGCAACCAATCTCCGGGCCCGGGTGCGCCAGTACTTCTACGGCGACCGCAGGCGGACCATCGGCAACCTGATGCGTGAGCTTGCCTCCATCGATCATGTGGTTTGCGAGACGCTCCTCGAGGCCGAGGTCACCGAGCTCAGGCTGATCCACACCCATCGACCTCGGCACAACCGCCGGTCGAGGCCGCCCAAGACCTCACATTGGGTCAAAGTGACCCGTGAGCCGTTTCCCAGACTGTCCGTGGTCCGCACCCTCAAGGACGACGCTCTCGCCTATCTCGGCCCGTTTCGCTCGAAGCCGGTTGCCGACCTCGTGGTGGCCGCCCTATGGGATGCGACTCTGATTCGACGGTGTCGTGCCTCCCCCTCCACCCGCGACGCCCAATGCGCTCCGGCACAGCTCGGTGTCGCCCTCTGCCCCTGCGACGGCTCGCTCTCCCGAGAGGGTTATCGACCAACCGTCGACCGCCTCATCGAGGGGCTCGATCACGATCCGGAGCTCCTCCTCGCCCCCCTTGCCGACAAGATGGCCCAACTCGCAGGGCAACATCGATACGAGGAGGCGGGCTGGCTGAGAGATCGTCACCGGGCGCTGGCCAGGGCCATCGATCGGCGATGGATCTGGAGATCATTGGGGGATCTCGGTTTCTGTGAAATCGAGAGCCGGGACGGTTGCCGGGTCTTGATCGACCACGGGAGACTTGTCGCCACCTGGCGTCTCGACCGCACCCCTCCTCTGCGCCCGGCCCCGACGCTCGAGGACGGCGCACGTCACCAGGTCCCGCACAGTGTCGAGATGGCAGAGGAAGCCGACCTCGTCTGGAGATGGCTCGACACCACCGAGATCCGTCTCATCGATGCGACCGGGGCGCTGGCGCTCCCCATTCGCCGGGCGGGTCGGCTCGAGACGCTCTGATCGAACTTGAGTCTCTCCATTGGGGCAGTGAGACTCCCGGTGTGGATCGCCTGATCGATCTCAGCCAAATCGGCGTCTCACTCGGTGGGATGCCTGTCCTTCGTGGGATCGACCTCAGCCTCGGCCCGGGCGACTCGTTGGGGGTGACCGGCCCCAACGGGGTGGGCAAGACCACCCTCCTCCGGGTGCTGGCGACATTGTTGGCTCCGGCCATAGGCTCCGGCTCGGTGTTGGGAGCGGGGTTGGGGACCCCGGCGGTATACGACGTGAGGTCCCGAATCGGGCTGCTCTCACACCGGCCGTCCGTGATCCCCGAGTTGACCCTCGAGGAGAACCTGCGTCACGCCGCCGCTCTTGTCGGCGCCAGTTACGAAAAGGTGGCGAAGGCACTGCGGGTAGTCGGTCTGGACGACGTGGCCGCCAGAAGGGGGGAGGTCAGCTCGTTCGGGATGCTGCGTCGCGCCGAGGTGGCCCGTCTTCTGATCACCGCTCCCCGCGTCTTGCTGCTCGACGAGCCTTTCACCAGCCTCGATGTCGAAGCCCAGGAGCTGATAGGAGCGCTGGTCACCCGAACCACTTCGGATGGGGGCGCGGTCGTGATGGTGTCTCATGAGGCCGGGCAGCTCGCTTCTCACACCAGCCGCCTTCTCTCAATGTCACTCGGCCACCTGGAGCAACAGCCATGAGCTTCTGGAGCCAGGCCATCGAGATCGCCCGCGTCGATCTCAGGGTCGAGCGCCGGCTCGGTGACACGATGCGGATCGTGCTCCCTTTCGCGGTCGTCGCCCTCCTGATCTTCCCCCTGACGCTCGGAGTCGACCTGACCGCCGTGTCACGACTCGGGCCGGCGGTGTTTTGGGCGCTGGGGATCCTGTTCGGGATGCAGGTCGCCCTTCGCCAGGCGGCCCACGACGACCGGGAGCGGCGTGACCTCTATGCGCTACTCGGAGTCGACCCCGCGGCCCGCTTTGCCGGGCGCACCATCTCGGGAGCGGTTCTGATGACCGGCTTTCTCGCCGTCCTCCTGGTCGCCATGATCGTCCTCTACAGCCCACGGCTGCCGGACGGCTGGCTGGGCCCGGTGGTGCTCTCCTCGGTGCTGGTCGCCATCGGCCTGACCGAACTGGGGACACTCGCCGGAGAGGTCACCGCCGGTCTCAACAACCGCACCGCGCTGGCCTCCCTCATCGTGGCCCCACTCGCTCTCCCCCTCGTGATCGGGGCGTCGCAGACCCTGGAGGCACTGGCCCGAGACGCCAGTATCCTTCCCTGGGTACTGGTTCTGGTCGCAACCGACCTGGCGCTCGCGGTGGCGGGCGTTGGCCTGGCCCGACCGCTCGAGGAGGCGTCTAGATGACACGGGTGAAGGTTCTGCTCGCCGTCGCCGCGTTGGCGATGGCCATCGGCCTCTGGTTCGCACTGACCGCGCCCACCGATGCCCTTCAGGGTGACTTCACCCGCATCATCAACATCCACGCCCCTTCGATGTGGCTCGCCTTTCTCGCCTTCGGCGTCACCGCTCTTGGCTCGGCGATGTGGCTGATCCGAAAGCACAACCGATGGGACCGGCTTGCCGAGGCCTCCGCCGAGCTCGGAGTCATGTTCACGGCCATCGGTCTGTTCACGGGCATGGTCTGGGGCAAGGCGGTTTGGGGGCGAGCCTGGGATTGGGGTGACGCCCGCCTTGCGACGAGCGCGGTGATGTTCTTCGTCTATGTCGGCTATCTGGCGCTGCGGGCGGCGACCCCGGACCCGATAGAGCGGGCGCGTCGATCCGCCATCCTCGGGGTCATCGCCGTGATTCAGGTCCCTCTCGTCTACTTCTCGGTGAACCTGTTTCGAACCCTTCACCAAACACAGTCGATCCGGCCCGACGGGGCCACCATGCCCCAAGAGATGGCAATCGCGATCCTGGTGAATGTGATCGCCTACACCATCCTCTACGTGGCCCTCCTCGTGGCCAGGATCGACGTGGCCAAAGCCGAGGAGAGAGTTGCGAACGAGGACGCTTTGGCCGGCGACACGGTCAAGCCGCCGCGATTGTCGGAGGTCAAAGATGTCTGACCAGATGATCGTGATCGGGACCTTCGTCCTCTCATATGGCGTCATGCTCGGGTACGCCACCTACCTCTATCTCCGAAGACGCCGAGCCGGGAACTGAATCCGTGGCCCATCGACGTTTCGTGCTCCTCGGCATCGCCGGGGTGATCGCCCTGGTCGTTGGATTGACCGTCACCAGCCTCGGCGAGAACCTGACCTATTACCTCTATCCGACCGAGGCTGTGGCCCAGAAGGGAGACTTCCCCGACGGAGAGCGGTTCCGCCTGGCGGGAACGGTGGTCGCCGGCTCGATGGTAGAGACGGAGAACCAGGTCGCTTTCGACCTCACCGACGGTGGAGCCACGGTTGCGGTCATCCTCACCGAATCAGCCCCTGACCTTCTGGCCGAGGAGGTACCGGTCCTGCTCGAGGGCGCCTGGTCTGGTGATGAATTCGTGGCGAACGAAGTCCTCATCCGCCATGACGAGAACTACGAGGTCCCCGAAGAGGGCGGGGCCTACCCGGCCGGCTGATGATCTCCCTCCTCGGCACGGCTGGTGTGATCGCAGCGTTGGCCGGCACCACCCTCCTCATCGTCCGCGGGATCTCTGTGGCGAGGGGCGGGGTCGGGGACCTGGTTGCCCCCGGCCGTCTCCTCCTGGCTGGTGCGGTGGCGGCGATGGCTGCCATGGAGATCGGCCTTCTCACCGATGACTTCAGCCTCGCCTATATCGCCAACCATCACGCCACGACGACCCCGTTTCCCTTCGACGTGGCCACGGCCTGGGCGGCTCTCGAGGGCTCGATCATCCTATGGGGACTGATCCTCGCCGGTTTCACCTGGTCCATGATCGTCAGATATCGCCGATCTCCCGACGCTCTGGGTGCCGCCGCGCTGGCGGTGATGGGCGGTGTCGGGTTCTTCTTCTTCGGGCTGATGATCACCGTCGCCAACCCGTTCGAAGTCTGCGTCAGCGCGGCGGCCTCGGGCTGCGCCGCCTCGAGCCCCTGGCCGCTGGCCGCGATGGATGTCCCCCTCGACGGACCTGGCCCCAACCCCCTCCTCCAGAACCACCTTCTCATGGCCATCCACCCACCGATGCTGTACCTGGGCTATGTGGGGCTCTCGGTCCCCTTCGCGTATGCCATCGGCGCCCTGGCCTTGGGGATCCGCGGCCCGGAGTGGCTCCGCCGCAGTCACCGGTCCACCCTCGTCGCCTGGTCGTTCCTCACCGTGGGGATCACTCTCGGTGGCTGGTGGGCCTATGAGGTCCTTTCCTGGGGCGGGTACTGGGCCTGGGACCCGGTGGAGAACGCCTCGCTGATGCCCTGGCTGATAGCCACCGCCTTTCTCCATTCCGGCCTGGTCCAACTGCGCCGGGGCATGCTTCAGGCCTGGAACTTCGTGCTGGTCATATCGGCGTTCTCGCTGACGATCCTGGGCACCTTTCTCACCCGATCGGGCACGATCAACTCGGTCCATTCCTTCACCCAGTCCCCGATCGGCCCGGCACTGCTCGGGTTCCTGGTCCTGGTCCTCGTCGGGTCGTTTGCCCTGTTCACGATGCGAGCCCACCTGGTCGCCTCGTCACCACGGATCGAGAGCTTCGTGTCCCGGGAGGGCACATTCCTTCTCAACAACCTCTTACTGGCCGTCTATGGGTTCATCGTCCTCGTCGGAACCACCTACCCGCTGCTGGTGGAAGCGTTCACCGGGACCCAGGTCGGGGTCGGTGAGCCATTCTTCAACCGTCTCGCGGTGCCCCTCTCATTCTTACTGCTCCTGGTTATGGGATTCGGCCCTGTGACCCCCTGGCGAGGCGCCGCCCCCGGGCTGCTCTGGCGAAGACTGCGCGGGCCAACGCTGCTCGCGCTGGCCACAGGGATTCTCACGGCGGCCCTGGTCGCCCGGGTCGGCTGGGTGGTGCTGGCGGTGGTGCTCGGGACTTTCGTGGCCTCCGCCATCGTCGGCCTTCTGATCGAGATGACCGTCACCCGGACCCGACGCACAGGGCGCCCGTTCCTCACCGAGATGAAGACGGTGATCGGTGGCGACCAGGCCTTCTGGTCGGGCCAATTGAGCCACATCGGAGTGGTCCTGGTTGCAATCGGGATCGCCTTCGCTTCCAACCTGGCCCTCCACTCCAGGGTCGACCTCGAGCCGGGAGAGTCCGCCGACTTCGCCGGGTACGTCATCACCTACGACGCGCCGTTTCGACGGGTGGAGCCGAACCGGGTCGTTGAGGGCGCCCGACTAACGGTGATTCGAGACGATCGTGTGGTCGGGGTGCTGGAGCCACGGGTCAATCTCTACGGAGCGGATTCCTTCGCAGTCTTCACCCCGGCGGTCATGAGCAAGCCCTCCGGGGACCTCTATGTCACCCTGAGCGGGCTCGATTCGACCCAGGTCAGACTCTCGCTGGACACCAGCCCCCTGGTGTGGACACTCTGGCTAGGCGGTCTCACCACTGCCGCCGGCGGCGTCTGGTCGCTGGCCGTCCGCCGCAAGGAACGAGCCGCTGTGCCCGAGCCTCAAGACGCCGATGTCTGAGCGGCTCGGCAACGCACTTCTCGTCGCCCTCATGATTGTCATGGGCGTGGTGCTCGCGGTCATGATCTCGACACAACCCGTGGACGTCGACCGGGTGGCTCAGATCGGCGCCAGGATCCGGTGCCCGGTCTGTCAGGGCGAGTCGATAGCCGACTCACCGGCTCCGATGGCTCGTGACATGATGGCCCTGATCGCCGAGAAGGTCGACGGGGGTGCCACCGACGAGCAGATCATCGATGACCTGCTCTCTTCGTACAGCGGCGCCATCCTGCTCGACCCGCCCCTCTCCGGTGCCACTCTCTGGCTGTGGGTGGCGCCACTCGTCGCGGTGACAGTGGGAATCGGCGTCATCGTTTGGTGGCGGCGTCACCCCACCCCGAGTGCAATCACACCCTCTTCGCCCCGAAGCAAGAAGCGAATCCTGATCGGCGGTGCCCTCCTGGTGGCGTTGTTCGCCATCATCGTCGGGGTGGCGGGGAACTTCCTCCAGGAGCGAGAAGGCGCGACTGCCGGGGTGGCAGACCTCACCGCCGAGGACCTCGCCGATGTCAGCAACGAGACAATGGAGGCAGTGATTGCCGCCAACCTCGACAACGCCGCAATCAACGGAATGCGCCTTGCCCTGGCCGAGCGCTACTACGAGGAGGGTGACTATCGGGCGGCCTTTCCCCACTATCTCGCGGTCGCAGAGAGCACGGAAGCCACCAATGTCGAGGCGGCGGCCGCCCTCACACGGCTCGGATGGATGGCTTACGAGGGCAACGGAGAGGTGGAAACCGCCATCCGTCTCCTCGACCAGGCCTTGGCCATCGAGCCCGGCTCGCCCGTCGCCTTGTATCTCAAGGGGCGGGTGAAGTGGTGTGGGGCCGGGGACGCCGAAACTGCGGCCCTTCTCTTCGAAGAGGTGTTGGACAATCCAGCGCTTCCCGACGCCTCGCGATCCGAGATCGAAGCCGATCTCGAGCGGGTCAGTTCCGGAGCGGCCTGCACATGAGGCGCGGTGCTTTGAAATGGGTTGGGATTGGCGTCATCGGCGCGACAGTGGTGGTAGCGGTGGTCTTCGCCTCTCGGTTCGGAGCCGACCCCGGTCTGGTCGATTCCCCACTCATCGGTCTTCCGGCTCCAGATTTCGACCTGCAGACCCTCGACGGCGACGGGGAGGTGTCGTTGCAGGACCTCCGCGGCGAGATCGTGGTGGTCAACTTCTTCGCCTCGTGGTGCCCCGAGTGTCGCAACGAGCATGATGACCTGGTGGCGACCTCGGACTCCTTCTCCGGCGCCGGCGTGAGCTTCGTCCAGATCGCCTATCACGAGGAACTCCAGCAGACTCTCGAGTATCTCGCCGAGGCCGGTACCTCCGATGCGACCGCCTATCTGACCGACCCCGGGAGCCGAACCGCCATCGCCTATGGCGTGTACGGCATCCCCGAGACCTTCTTCATCGACCCCGAAGGAGTCGTCGTGGGGAAGATCATCGGTGAGGCCGACGCACTGATACTCGGGGCCACCATCGACGCCATCCAACGCGGCGAGCAGCCCGGTCAACAAGTCACGGGCAACACACGGCAGACTCCCGAAGACTGAGCGCGCCGCTGTGAGGGAAGCGTCTCGTGGGGGCAAGAAGAACCTCACAGAAAAGTTCAGCCCGGTCGGATCACCTCCACTGTGACCTCGTCGAAGCTGGCGGTGTCCAGTGCCGCCGAGCCTGTCTCGAGGAGAAAGACGTCGAAGAACCCGAGCAGGTACCGGTCGACTATGGGGATGACCCGGCCCGCCGGAATCGGCCCGGTGAGCCCGAGTTGCTCGCTCACGGGCGACAGGAGGGGGGCCAACGTGAAGTCGTTTTGGTTGGTGCCCTCGACCCCGATCCAATAGGTGACATTCTCGCTGCGCTCGGCGATTCCTCTCAGTACGCCATCGTTCTCGGTATCTCTCCACTCGTCCGACCTCATGAAGAGCGCGGGGCGGGTGGCTGTCGTCGAAATGACCCGATCGGAGATCGGCTCCACCCAGGCGTCCAAGCCCAGGACCGCATCGCATCTCTCGTCGACAAGGCATACTTCAATGGCAGCACCACCTCCGGCGGTGTGGCCATAGATCCCGACACGGGTCACATCGGCACTTCCGGCCAGGGTGCCGAATGGCCCCGCTTCCCCCTCGTCGAGCGCATCGAGAACGGTCACCAGATCGGCAGCCATGACGTCCATCAGGTTCCGACTCGCCTCCTCGTACTCCTCTTCAGTCGAGTCTTCCTTGTCGGGCAGCGCCTTCTCGTCATAAGGAACCGCGTCCCCACCCTCGAATCGGGTCGCCACCGCGGCGTAGGTGTGGTCCACGGCAATCACGATGTACCCGTGACTGACCAGGTTCTCGATCTGGTTGACCCCGTTGCTTCTGAAACCCGTCCAACCGTGGCTGTAGATCACCACGGGGAAGGTGCCTGCCGCCACGGACAGCCCCGGACTGGCATGGGACTCGGTGTGCCTTGTGTGGTTCAGGAACCAGCTTGGGTATCCGAGCAGAGTGGCGACCGCAGGCGACACCACATCCCAATCTTCGCTCCACGGGGTCGGCTCGATCACCTCCCCCGGGTCGGCTGGGTACCAGACCTGGGCCCGGAGCCGGCGCGGGCCCCCGGGAGCAGGCCCGTACGTCTCCTGGCGCTCGGGATCGACCAGATCGAAAGTAACGGTCCCGATCGCCTCGGGGCCTGACGGCAACGGCAAGATGGGCACGGGAAGCACGAGAGGAAGAATCGCTGCCAGCCCAACCGCAGCCAGACCGAAGATTCCCCGGGCAATGCGATTAGTCCAATCGAGACGCCGCTCGACGACGACGAGGTCGCCAATCGCCAGGCCAAGAGCCGCTCCGTATAGAGGGATCATCTGCCAACGCAGCCCTTCGACTTGCCAGTGGAGAACGAAGACGGTGAGCAGGACCACTGCGACGATCCCGCGTCGAGTGCGCACTCCAAACACGGCCGGCCACCCCACTGCGAACAACGCGCCGAACACCAGCAGCCACTCGAATCGCCTCATTGGCGCATCGACCTCATTTTGCCGATGCCCGGGGGGAGGAGGGCTCAGCCCTGGGCAAGACGTCCGGGGATCTTGCTGCCCTGATGGAAGACCACCTGCCACCGGCCTGCGTCTCGCACCCAAACCGAGCTGCGTCGGGCCTCGTAGCTCTCCCCTACCGAGCGGTACGTCACCAAACAGACATCTGGAGAGAGCATGCGGGCGGAGAAGTCGCGAATGGTGACTTCGGCGGACGTCTCCCGGTTCATCATCTTGATCATCGTTTCCCGGTCATACACCCGCCCCGAGCTGCCGAACTCCTTGAACTCGGCATGCAGAAGCAGTTCGACGGCGACCCGTGAGTGTCTGACCTCAGGGTCGAGCAACATCCTCTCCAGGTCGAGCAACTCGTTTTGCGACCTGGTCTGTTGTCGACTCAGTCGATTCTGATCGGTCATGGCCTTGCCTGATTCGGAGTGTCTGCCATCTTGCGGCGCATGAGCTTACGGTCCACGGACCAGTGGGCAAGAACGACTTGAACTGGTCAGGGTGAAACGCTCGGTACAATTGGGTGCCCGTGAGGAGAACGACGCTTTACTTCGCCTACACCGCGTTCCTGGATCCCGACCACCTCCAGGCCGTTGCCCCAGGCGCCAGGTTTGCCTTCACGGCACATTTTCCCGAGACCAAGCTCACCTTCGTTCAGTCCGACGATGACGTTGCCATCCCCTCACTCATCCCCGACCCGGCGCACACGGTGTGGGGCGGTGTGTTCGAGATCCCGGACAGCCAGGTCGCGGCCCTCACCGAGGCCGAGGAAGCCGAAGGTCGCGTCGCCGGCTGGGAACAGAAAGCCGTGGATCGTGAGGGAAACAAGTATGACTGCCTCACCTTTGTGGCCAAAGGGTCACCCAACGGCGAGAGCCGGCCCGACAGCGACTATCTGAAGTCGATGATCAAAGGGGCGCGTCATTGGTCGCTCCCCGCCGGGTGGGTGATGGGACTCGAGGACCTCGGCGAGGACCCCTTCTTCTCCTGAGTCAAAGATGGGCCGCGTATCGGTCAGCTCTCAGCCACCGAGAACAACCGGTACAACCCGAAGGCGATCAGGCCCCCTACCAATGGGAACACGATGTACACCCAGAGTTGGCCGACATCGCCGGACACGACGGCCGGTCCGAATGACCGAGCGGGGTTCAACGAGGCACCCGAGAACGGGATACCGGCGATGTGGGCCGCGACCAGGGTCAGGGCGATCGCGAGCGGAGCGTGAGAGGCCCCGGACTTGGTGACGGCCAGGATCACCCACACAAAGACGACCGTGAGAGTCACCTCGACCAGGATCCCCGTGGAGAGCTTCTTGTAGCTGGTGACCGTCTCGGCCACTGCCAGACGGTTCGATGCAGCCCACACCACCAGTGAGGCAACACCGGCGCCGGCGAATTGGGCGATCCAATACCCGATCGCATCGCTGAACGAGGTTCGTTTCTCCAGCAGCATGGCAAGGGTCACCGCCGGGTTGAAGTGAGCCCCGGAGACATGGCCGACGGCCCAGATTCCGGCGAGGAGGGCCAACCCGAACCCGAGACCGACGGTGATGAGGACCGGGCCCCCGGTGGCGAGGTTGCCCAATATGGCCAGCGAGCCGAGGAACACCAGAATGAATGTCCCGAAGAACTCGGCTATGTACTTGTTGATTACCACGAGGTCTGCCTCCCTTGACGGGTTTGAGTTTGGACAAGCGTTGGAGGTCGGAGGTTTCTCGTTGGCAGACTATTCCGCCATCTGGTCGCAGCCCCGGATTACGAGATTGGGTGAACACAGCGAGGGGGCTCCCGATGGGGAGCCCCCTCGACGTTCTGCGAGCCCATCTGTAAGCCGGATTCTGTCGTGGACGACCATCCATCTGGGCGCATCGTTGCCGGTGCGCTCGTGCGGCCTACCCGGGACTTGATCGGCGGGCCACCGGCGTCCCTGTTTGGCCTTGCTCCGGGTGGGGTTTGCCAAGCCGTCCCGGTCGCCCGGGGCGCTGGTGAGCTCTTACCTCACCGTTTCACCCTTGCCTGTCCCCGCAATGCGGGCCATCGGCGGTTTGCTTTCTGCTGCACTTTCCGTCGGGTCACCCCGCCTGGGTGTTACCCAGCACCATGCCCTGTGAAGTCCGGACTTTCCTCGGTCTCGCGACCGCGGCCGTCCGACGGGCTCGCAACCCCGATTCTACGACGCTGCCCGCTTTCGTCTACCGGCGAGCCAGCCGGTCGTCCCGGCGACAACCGCCGACAGCAACGCCAGCGCGAGCACGGAGCTCGTTGAAGCGGGACTGCCTCCGAGGCGGGCCAGAACGATAACCAGGCCTGCCAGCAGCAGGCCGCTCACCGCACCATGGAAGCGCTCCGAGTGGCGGGCCATGCGACCTGAGACCCAGCCCGCCACCGCCAGACCCACGACAACACCCACGAACAACCCGATGTCTGAGCCACTCTCCTGGCCCAAGACGCTGAGAAGCGCGCTGATCGCCAGGGCGGCAACGGTGGCCGAAAGGCCCCCGGCGCCCACCCCCAATCCGACAGCGGCGATATTCAGAGCGGCAAGCATCTGTAGGCGATCCTGGCAGGCTCCGACCCGGGGCATGGTCGTGGCACGGTTCAGGTGGTCGCGAGCCGGGCTTCCCAGGACTGTTGCGCCGACCTCACCGCCCGAAGCGCCTGAGCCAGACGGACCCGTTCGATTCTCCCCAACTCGGCGATACGCACCTGTTCATCTATGGGTTCCCCCTTCTCCCAGCGGCGTAGTTGATGCAGAAGCCGCACCTCCATCAGCACCGTCAAGGCCTCATCGAGGGCGGACGCCTCCTCGGGTTCCACCACCGAGGCCGCGGCGGCTGCCTGCAGGCGAGCCTTGGTCGAGGAGGACATGCAACCCACCTGGATCCCGAAGAGCCGGCCAAACTCGGTGAGAGCGCGCAGGCCCCCGTCCTTGATGTCCACCCGGCCGCCCGGCGCCGAGATGCCCCCTCCGAATCGCCGCAACGGTATGCGGTGCTTCACCGCCAACACGGCAAGCCGGTGGATGAAGGGCGGGTGACGGCGGGCAACTTCCAGAGCCTGCCCCAACGTGGCCTCCCCCGGGAACTCACCCGCTATCTGCCGGAAATCGAACACGATCTCACCGAGGAAGGCACGCTCCAGAGCCGGTTCCATGATCCACCGGCGGGTGCGCTGGATCCATTCATCGGGAGGCAACCGCCATCCGGGCTCGGATGCCATCACCCCCGATTCGCAGCGGGGTATGCCGCACGCCTCCAGCCCTTCGACCACCCGAGCCGCAAGATCGGCAAAGTAGGGATCCATTTCGGGGTCTTCGTAGATCAGGGCATGATCCTGATCGGTGGCGATGGCCTGCTCCCGGCGACCGTGGCTGCCGAGGGCGATCCAAGCCCACGCACAGGGCGGCACACCGACCTCGTCTTGGGCATTTTCGAGCAGCCGTCGGGTGAGGGCGTCGACCAACAGGCTCATCACCTCGGTCGCACGGAACGGAGTCAACCCTGCTTTGACCGTGGCTGCCACCGAGGCCGGCACATCTCTGGCGATCTCCGCCAGCGCCACAGGATTCCCTGCGGCGGCAATCTCGCGCACCATCCGGAACGGCTCGAGGACCTCGGCGTCGAGAATGTCGAGATGGGATACGAGCCCGACAAGACGACCGCCGTCGGTGACAGGCAGGTGGTGGTGGTTGGTTCGGAGCATTTCGATGACGACGTCCTCGACCAACCGATCCGAGGTGACGGTGTGCACCCCTCCACTCATCACCTCAGATATCGGTGTGTCTCCGGGGAGACCGCCGGCTACCACCCGGCGCCGAAAGTCCTCATCGGTGACGATGCCGTAACTGTCGCCACGACGCACCAGTATCGCCGAGGAGCCGGCCCCGCTCATGAGACGGGCAGCCTCCATCACGCTCGTGTCCGGTGGGCATTCAGGCACCGGCCGGGCGAGGTCGGCGGCAGTCTGCAATCGGGGGGCCGCTATCACGTCGCCCCAGGATAAGTCCAGCATTCCTGGGGTGGCCCGATTAGAGCCCGCGGAGCGATTAGCTTCGGTCCGAGCCATGTGCGGGCGGTTCTCCATAACCGGGGATCTCGACTTCTACGCCGAGTACTTCGGAGTCGACGATGTCGCCACCGATCCGCTGGCCCCGAATTGGAATGTGGCACCCACGGATTCGATCTACGTGATCGCCGAGCGTGACGGAAGACGGTTCCTCGACACGATGCGCTGGGGTCTCGTCCCCTACTACGCCGAAGACGACAAGAAGATCCACATCAACGCTCGGGCAGAGACGGTTGACACCTCGGCCGCCTTCCGCGAATCGTTTGCCCGTCGCCGCTGTCTCATCCCTGCCGACGGCTTCTACGAATGGGAGCCGGCCGATCGGGGACGCGCCCCGCATTGGGTCTATCGGGCCGATGGATTCCCGATGGCGTTCGCCGGGATCTGGTCGACAAGGAAGATCGGGGACCTATGGGATAGATCGTGCTCCATCATCACCACCTCGGCTGCCGGTGTGATCCGTGACATCCATGACCGCATGCCTGTTTCGCTGGTGCCCGAATCCTGGGACGCCTGGCTGGACCGAGACCTTCGGGACACCGGTACCGCAAGGACGCTGATCCGGGCCATCGACCCTGACCTGATCATGGAGCACCAGGTCTCGAAGAAGGTGAACTCGGTCCGCAACAACGGCCCGGAGTTGCTGGAGAAGACGGAGCCGGAAACCCTCTTCTGACCACCCTTGACACAACGCCGAAGTTGAATCCGGACCAGGTTTACCCTGCCTCGCGGTTCCCCATGAAAACCATCCGATTCGCCTTCGTCGCGCTGACGGTTGTGTCATGCAGCATCATCGCCGGTGACACCCCCACTGAAACCACCGACCCGGCCACCGAAGTGACATCCACAACGCCCGCCGACCGGGAGTGTGTGCAGGTCACCGGCGGCACCGCCCCCATCGCCACTGGCACGGTGGCAGGAGACGCTCTCGCGATGTCAGGTGAGATCTTCCGTTGTGCCAACGATGTGGTGGTGGTCGGCGAGTCTGACGTCAGCGAGGTCGCCGCAGCAGCCCAATTGGCCGCCGCCCTGGGCGGGCCACTGCTCCATCCCAACGACCAGCTGCCAGCCGAGCTGGGGAGGCTCAAGCCGACTCGAGTCCATCTGATCGGCGATCTCGAAGTGGTCACCCCTCCCGACGCGATCGTCCTGCGACACAGCATCGGCAGCGCCATCGAAGAGACCAAGCTCGCCCTCGGCATCACCGACGAACTGCGTCTCCCTTCCACCCCCGACGCCTCGACAATCGTCGAGACGGTCGGCGCCATAAACGCCCGGGACCGGGCGGTGCTTCCCCAGACCTCCCCCACCTCGACTTCGGCTCCGGTCGTGCCGGTATTCGAGCCCATTCAGATCCTCGAGGGCCTGGCGCAACCTAACGAGGCGCAATCGATCTGGCTCATGGACGCATCGAGCCCGGTTGCGATCCTCTCCGCCTCAGGCACCGGGCGAGCCGTCGGCGCCGCCGTCGTCGCCTATGACCCGGCCGACATCCTCGGCCACCCTGAAGTGAGCACCGCACTCGCCGGGAGAAGCCCCGAATCGATCCGCTATGTCGGGAGTGTTCCCCAGGCCGATCCTTGGGAGATGGCAGTGCTGGTAAGGGGTCAACAGGTCCCCGGTGGAGGGTTCTCTGTCTATCCCGAAGACCAGCCCCGCCGCTACGTCGCGTTCTACGGGCATCCCGAGACCACCGGGTTGGGCGTCCTCGGCCATCAGGGCCCGGAGGAAACCCTCGCCCGAATGCAGCCCTTCCTCGCCGAGTACGGGGCGGACGGTTATCAGATCATCCCGACATTCGAGATGATCGCCAGTGTCGCCAGCGCCAAGGCGACCGAAGACAGCGACTACAGCTTCGAATGGCCCATATCCACCTATGACGAATGGGTGCGGGTCGCCGAGGAAAACGGGATGTACATCGTCCTCGACCTGCAACCGGGTCGGGAGGACTTCCTGACCCAAGCCAAGCAATATGAGGAGCTGCTCAAGCTCCCGTTCGTGGGTCTCGCCCTCGACCCCGAATGGCGGATCGAATCCGATCAGGTCCACCTGGTGCAAACCGGCCGGGTCACCGCGGCCGAGGTGAACACCGTGGTCGACTGGCTGGCCGATCTGGTGCGGGACAACGCCCTGCCCCAGAAGATGCTCCTGATCCAACAATTCCTTAGTCGCATGATCGTCGACCGGGAAACCCTCAAGCAGAGGCCGGAGCTACAAATGGTCATCCAGATGGATGGCCAGGGGCCGATCCCCACCAAGGACGACACCTACGCCGTCCTCACCGAGGGAACCGAGCAAGCCCACTGGCGTTGGGGTTGGAAGAACTTCTTCGAGATGGACCCGGTGACCGCAACTCCCGCCTACACCATTGCCAAACAGCCGGTGCCGGTCTTCGTCTCCTACCAATAGGTTGGGCGTGCATCCTGTTCTCGCGCGGGGATCGCGGCC